>Ga0326728_10003337_pt1 | contig 50300 bp, 40 predicted proteins | sample MB3enrmetagenome_FD_207602 | JGI IMG/M metagenome (GOLD analysis project Ga0326728, IMG submission 207602) | Lab enriched peat soil microbial communities from McLean, Ithaca, NY, United States - MB31MN | ecosystem: Environmental > Terrestrial > Soil > Wetlands > Peat | place: USA: New York... | reverse complement strand
GATCCATGTTGCTCAACCTCACCCAACACGGTCGCGGCGATCTTGATCCTGAAGTGGTTCGAATGGCCAAGGACGTAGGCGCGTATTTGAAAGTGAATGGCGAAGCGGTCTACGGCTCCCGCCCGTTCGAGGTTTCCGGCGAAACTGGGGTCTGCTACACACGGAACAAGGGAAGTGTCTACGCTGCTCTCTTGGACTGGGATGGTGGACCGATCACTCTCAAAGCTCTCCATGCCGGCGGAGCGACCTTGGGCAAAGTGTCGAAAGTCGAATTGCTCGGGTCAAGCGTTTCGCTGGAGTTTGTTCAGGACGATCAGGGTCTGAAGGTCACTTTCGGCGCACCCGTAGAAGCCTTGCCGGGCATCGCAAACCAATCGTTGGCTTCCGGATGCCGGGTTCTGCGCATCGCGCACGACAAGGCATGGATCAATGATGACGATCTACACGTGGTGTCACATGGATGGCTCCGCCGATGCAACTTGGGAACCGGCGACTACAACAACGACCTCACCACGAGCGACACGCCCGGTGATATTTGGAGTTGTTCTTTTTCCGGCCGCGGCGTCTCGGTCATTGCCCCGAGAGAAACGGGAGCTGGAAAGATTGAGGTCCATGTTGACGGTCAACCGCGGGCTACGGTAGACCTCTCAACCACGGGAATGCGCCTAGCCCAGCAGAAAGTCTGCGAATTGACCGATCTGGCTCCGGGGCAGCACTCCCTCGCCATTATCAATAGGGGTCCAGGGCCAGTCGCTGTGGATGCCCTGGTGCTTAATTAAGAGGAATAAGTCACGGAGCCGGAGGCTCGTTATCAGCGCACGGATACTGCGTTTAGAGAATGCAAAGAGACGAAAGGCAGAAAACTACCAGGCCATCGCAGCGATCACGTGCGTCGATAAATCGGAATCTCCGATCCGGTCGGTATCAATGAGGAGTTCTAGATTCTTGTTTTCCCAGCCTGCTGGCGCTGATCGAAGTGCTCCGCCGATACGGAGACCGTTTCACGATTTTCTGCCAAAGCGGCCACGGTCATGGTGACGGGAGATGCTCCGGCCACGGCGGCAATCGTCGCTCACGACGTAGGGTTGACCGGGCCTGTTTGCCCGCCCGGAAAGCTTCCTGACGGTATCTAGCCGGAGGACTTCGCAGTATTCGCGGGCGTTCTTCCGGAAGGCAAGTTTGACCTCGTCAAGGCCTTCCAAAAGAACGGGCATACAGTCGGAATGTGCGGCGATGGCACCAATGACGCTGTCCTTCGCCAAAATTCCATCCGGACAGAACTCACTGTGCTTTCTTTAAGATAGCTACAAGCCCTTCGTAGCCTTAATCTGCGCCTCTCTGCATTGTTTTTAACTGTTAATAGGAAACCGCGTCAGCTACAAACGGAATTTTTCGAGCCACGGGTCAGCTGCCCGGGCCGACCTACTGACCGGGTGCACCTAAACCGTATGATCCATCGGCCAGTATCAAGAGCCCCTGGTGCAAACCCAGAGGGTCGGCCTGCAAGACTTCCTGATATGTCCAATATTCTCAAGGCGCTTCGGCATGCCGAGCGATTGTCGGCGTGCGACTGTAGTCGATTCTGTAGCTGTCAGATCCTCAAGATTCAACACGTTTCAACAAGCGGTGGGAAACCAAGCATTGAAAACAGAAGGCTTACCAAGAGGATTTCGGGTAGAGAACCTGGTCCCGAACCAGATTCAGCTTCTTATTGAAATCTGTTGAAATTCGTTGTTTTTAACTGTTTTATATTGAACGCTTTGCAGCTTCGTTGTTGAAAGCTGTGGTTCCCTGTTGCTCTTGGAGGCTTTGACCGCCACAATTTCGACTACACCTGTGTCTCACTTTGTGGGGTCAGTCCACGCCGCTCACCATAGGCAATTTCCATCTTCAGTTCATCACTCTGCATCGGGCTTTTGTCCAAAAAATCCTGACCGACTTTGCTATGCTCCCTATTTAGTGTTCGGCGGGCACCCCGCACTGTACATGATCGCGATTGATAAACATTTGCCGACTTGCCGAGACGTATTGCGCGTCGATCAGCGCATCGGCGATTTAGCGCCAACTAATAACCAGATTGTCGAGTCAGCTGCAGACGCGAGCACTCTCATGTGCTCTCATTTCTCGGCCCGGTTTTGGATTCATGTGATGATCATTTTGCTTGAGAAGTCTCCTCCGTGGCACGACACCCCGGGTGTCGGCAATGTGGCAGACCAGAACCGGGCGCATAATGCATTTCCCGCAGCGCTACGCTTACAATCTTGCAGTCAGATCGGGTGGCACAAAAAAGAGATCCCCACAAAAGCGGTTCGGCACCGGCTCAGGTCAGCGCCAAATACTCGTGCACAAGCCGCACCACCATCGACCCCTCCCCTACGGCTGATGCCACGCGGTTCATTGCGCCGGCACGAAGGTCGCCTGCGGCAAAGACACCTGGAACGCTGGTCTCAAGAGGAAGCGGCTCGCGCTGCTGCTTCCACGTCCGCGCGTATCCATCGGCGGCCATCAGGTCACGACCGGTGAGCACGAAGCCCTTTGCGTCGCGCAACACCTCGGCAGGGAGCCAGTCGCTTCTGGGGCGGGTGCCGATGAAAATGAATAGCGCGTCGGCTTCCTCAGACTGGGTCGATCCATCATCGACTGAGGTGAGCGTCACCCTCTCGACGTGACCTTCTCCCTCGACACTCGCAATTTCAGTGCGAGGCCGCAGACGGATGTTCGGCGTCTTCTCAATTTGCTCGATCAGGTACTGCGACATGGTGTCGTGCAGGTCATCTCGGCGCACCACGATCTCGACTTCTTTTGCGAAGCGCGACAGATACATGGCTCCCTGGCCGGCCGAGTTGCCGCCGCCGACCACCAGCACGCGACGATCGCGGAAAGCTGCCGCTTCAGTGGTTGCGGCGCCGTAGTACACTCCCGCGCCCGTGTGTTCCGCCACGCCGGGTGCGGGATGCTCACGATAAAACATGCCGGTGGTGGCCAGCATGGCCCGTGCCACAATCTCGCGACCATCTCCGAGTGCAAGCCGCTTGTATCCACCATCGATGGTGACGCCGGTCACTTCAAGCGGCACCAGAAATTCAGCGCCCAGGCGTTGCGCCTGGGCGAGAGCGCGCCGCGTCAACTCGCTTCCGCTCACACCAGCCGGAAACCCCAGATAGTTCTCGATGCGGGAGCTGGTGCCGGCCTGCCCACCGGGCGAATGCCGATCAAGCAGCAGTGTCCGCAGGCCCTCAGACGCTCCGTACACAGCAGCGCCGAGGCCCGCCGGGCCGGCTCCAACAATCACCAGGTCATACAAATCGAAGGCTGCGCTCAGAGACCGGCCAAGACGCTCGGCCACCTGACGAGGATCAGGGTTTCTCAACACCGGCGTTCCGTCGTCAAAGAATAGGGCGGGAAGCTCGTCGGTGGCCACCCCGGCCGCATCCAGCAGCGCGGAGGCGTCAGCATCCCGCGTCACCTCGAGCCAGCGATAAGGAATCAGGTTGCTGGCCAGAAAGTCCTTGATGGCATGCGATCGAGGAGACCATTGGTGGCCCACAAGCCTCAGCCCCTTTGCCTCCGGCAAGGATTCGGCCTCCCAGGCGTCCAACAGATCATCGATGGCCGGGAATAGCCGTTCCTCAGGCGGTTCCCATGGCTTGGACAGATAGTGATCGAGGTGTGCTTCGTTGATGGCCTTCACCGCGGCGTCGATATCCGAATAGGCGGTGAGCAGAACTCTGCGGGCCAGCGGATAAACCGCCCGCGATTTGGCCAGCACCTCGCTGCCCATCATGCGGGGCATGCGCTGGTCGCAAATCAAGACGGCAAGCGAGTCCCCGCGGCTTTTCAGTTCGCGGATGGCATCGAGCGCCTCGTCACCCGATGCCGCACTCATGACCGTGTAGTTCTCCCGGTAATGGCCGCGGAGGTCGCGCCGCACCGCGGCCAGAACCTGCGGATCGTCATCGACGATGAATAGAACAGGCTTGTTCATCGCGAAACTCCGGCGCCATCCGTCCCGCGAATAGGCAGCGTCACCCTGAACTCCGTCCGGCCTGGCTCGGACTCGACTTCGATTGTGCCGTCATTATGGCGCACCAGGCGCCGCACAATGTCCAGACCCAGACCGGTGCCCAGGCCCACCGGCTTGGTGGTGAAGAAGGGATCGAAGATGCGTTCGCGGATGGGCGCGGGGATGCCGGGCCCGTTGTCCACGATGCACACTACAACGCTTTGACCTTCGCGGCGGGCCAGAACCTCAACGCATCCACTCTCAGGCGCGGCGTCCAGCGCGTTATCGATCAGGTTTCCCCATACCTGGTTCAGTTCGCCGGCAAATCCACGCACCAGCGGCAGGCCGGCCTGCACCTCGATTGCGACAGACACGGATTTCTCGCGCGCCTTGGACTTGAGCACGGCCACCGTGTTGCCCAGGTTTGGGCCGAGATCCACCGGCTCTGCCACCATGGCCTGATCCATATGCGTAAAGCCCTTGATGGCTGTCACTAGGCCGGAGATGCGCATTGCCGCATCCTGAATCTCGGCGGCCAGGCTGCGCACAGCGCATCCGGCCGCAGCCCAGCGCAGCACCGCGCCCAGCGTCGGCCCCTGCACCGTGGCGGCGAGTTGATCGAGCGCTTCAAAAGTGACCTCGGTGTCGGCAAGCGCCTCTGCCGCATCCATGTCCAGCCCATGATCGGCGAGCCAGTCGGCTATCTTCTCCTCACGATCGGCGCGTGCCACGGGCGACCGCACTCCCTGGGCCGCCTTGGCCAGGCAGGCCGCGCGAGCCGCATCCACGGCGGCCAGTTGCGCATCGCTCAACCGGGCCGCGCCCAGCGCGTGAGTCGTTGCCTCGGCCTCTTCAAGACTGTCCTGGAGCAGCGCCGCGCTGCGCTCAATGGCCGATGCTGGATTATTGAGCTCGTGTGCCAAACCGGCAGACAGCTTGCCGAGCGAGATCATCTTTTCATTCTGGAGATCGCTGGAGGTGAAAAGCCGCGCTCTATCCAGCATCGTATGCACCAGAATCGAGGTAACCTCAAAGCACTCTTGTGTCATCGCACGAAGCTGGTCGCGAGGCAGCGCCAGAATATCCGTAGGCTCCTGGGCAATCGCGTCACCGGGCGGCGTGGTCAGCCGCGAATAGGGCAACACTCCGGAGACATCGCCCGCTCGCCATTCAATCATCTTCTGCGGCCCGGCCCCTCGGTCAACTGACAGTATGACGTGTCCGGCCAGCACTATATAGAGGCCCTCAACCGGGACGCCTTTATGCGACAGCACCTCACCGGCATCCAGCCGTCGCAGCGTCCCGTGAGCTGCCAGCCACGCGAGTTCTTCCCCGGGAGCTGCGCCGAGCGTCTTGTGCTGCGCCAAGCGATCAATCAGATCCATTGCAGTCACCCGCGCGCGATCCTTCCATCCTGGAGACGATTCTACTTCGCTCCAAGGTACCACATGGATCGTGCGCGGAGATTAAGGGTGCAGATGCTCAGCGACAACTAGCTAAGTTATTGATGTGTAATAACTTAACCCGACGATGTTCGGCCTGGACACGCTTCTTTTCAGGGCGCCAATATTTAATACCTACAATCACTTACGCGACGTGGGGACTGCCTAAATACACCGATGAATTCATGGCGTTCGAAGTAGTCAAATGCCTCATCGCTGCAGCGGTGAAGCAGCCAAGAATACGAGGATCCGCGCCAAGACAAGTTCCGGGCTTTGCGTTCACAAATCGGGCTGATAAGGTCCTGAGTCGCCGGCTAGAGTCCGCTGATCTGTCTGCGTATGATCCTCGGTTGACGCCAACAGTGGGCAAATCGCTCATTGAGCGCGTTTTGGGGATGATCGCAACGATTAGTCCTCCAAAACGCCGATGGCGACGCCGATCCCTAATGATGTCAAAGTTTTGAGAATTCCAGTCGGAGTGCCGACTTGTCGATACAAATCCGATTCTCAATGTTCGTCCGGGCCATTCGCAAAAACTGCAATCGTCCCGAAAGACGCATCTCCCACTATCTGGTGTGATTTAGATCACCGCATTAAACTACGACCTAATTTGTCGTATATTAAATGGAGACTGAATTGGTCGTATATCTAGGCCCGCTCGGATGGACCCGCCTAACGGCTTTTCCCAGAGGCGCACCACAACAGAAGGAATCACGCTTGCGTCCGCCAAAAATCAATCCCGGATTTGCCATCAAACTGGCCTGCTTTTCGCTGTTTTTAACCGCTGCTGCCTGGGCAGCAGTTGCCGGAAGCATCTCCGGAACGGTGCGAGACTCGTCCGGAAGCGTCGTACCCAATGCCGACGTGACCGCGCGGGAGCTCGACACGGGGATCACTTACGAGACGCACACCGACGCCACGGGAATTTACACCTTACCGGTTCTGCCGGTGGGCCGTTATGAGCTGGATGTGCGAGCCACCGGCTTTCAAACCTATCAGCGCAAGAATATTGTGCTCGATACCGATGCGGCATTGACCCTCAATGCCACGCTTGAAATTGGCCAACTCACCGAGACCGTGAGCGTGTCCGACAATACGATGCATGTGGAGACGGTCAGCACCCAGTTGGGCGAAGTGATCAGTGGCCACCAAATGACCGCCGTCCCGCTGAACGGGCGCAGTTTTACCGATCTGCTCTCGCTGCAACCCGGAGTGGCTCCATCAACCACCATCGGCTCCAGCGCCGTGCAGGACGTGGGAGCGACCATCCTCGATCCATCAGGAACTCTCAATCCCGGCACGATCTCGGTCAACGGGCAACGGGAAACCTCCAACTACTTCAGCGTGAACGGCAGTGACGCGGAAGAAGACGTGAATGCCGGCACCGCCATCATTCCCAATCTCGATGCCATTGCGGAATTTCGCATCGCAACGAGCAACTTCGACGCCGAGTATGGGGAGTTCAGCGGCGGGCAGGTGAGCGTGGTGACAAAATCCGGCAGCAACGGACTGCACGGCAGCGCATTCGACTTTCTACGCAATACCGATCTGGATGCGCGCAACTACTTTTCGCCCACGCGCGGAACCTATCAACAGAACCAGTTTGGCGGAACCATGGGCGGGCCGATTCGTCATGACAAAGTCTTCTACTTCCTGGACTATCAGGGCACGCGCCAGGCTCAGGGCATCGATACCGGCGAGATCAGTGTGCCGTCGAACGCGGACCGGACGGGCGACCTCTCTGACCTGGTGGACAGCAACGGCAACAGCCTGCTCACCGGGACCGTGGGAGGGCCGTACTTTGCCAGCCTGCTCACGCAGAAGCTGGGCTATACCATCACTCAGGGCGAGCCATACTACTTCAGCGGCTGCTCGCAGACAGATGCGCAGTCGGGACAATGCGTGTTTGGCAATGCGCAAATTCCACAGAGTGCGTGGTCTGTTCCCGCCCAGCGCATGCTCCAATACATTCCCGCTCCGAACAACGCGAACGGTTTTGCCACCTCTGCCTACAACCAGACCGTGCGGGACGACAAGGCAGGCGGGCGTATCGATGCGAATACCCGCTGGGGCCTGCTGTCGGCCTACTATTTTTTCGACGATTTCAACCTCGATAACCCCTATCCCACGGCACAGAGCGGGGCCAGCGTTCCGGGCTTCAACTCGCTGACCACGGGCCGCGCGCAGCTTCTGGCGCTCAGCGATACCAAGGTCATCAACGCCAACACCGTGAATGAAACGCACCTGAGCTATCTGCGCGGCATATACTTTCAGCAAGTCCCTGGATCAGTCTTCAAACATCGGCGAGGAGGTCAACCCCTTCAACCCCGCGCTCAGCTACGCGCTATCCTCGTTCGACGTCAAACACAACTTCGTTCTCAGCTATGAGTACAAATTGCCCATCGACCGACTTCTACGCCCTGGAAGACTGGGCGCCCGGCAACTCGCCGAAGGCTGGTCGCTCTCCGGCATTACGCGTTTCGCCAGCGGGTTTCCCGTCACCATGACGAACAACGGAGACAATTCACTGATTGGCATAAATCCGAACGGGGTGAACAACAGCAGCATCGACGAACCCGACTATAACGGCGGCCCTCTCCACCTCAACCGCAATCCCCGCACCAACGGCAACAACTACTTCGACACGACGGTCTTCAGCATGAACACGCTCGGCACTCCAGGCAACGCAAAGCGCCGGTTCTTTTATGGTCCGGGAGCGGATAACTACGATATCGCGCTCGCCAAGAGCCTGACGCTCGCCGATTCAAAGTCGCTCCTCTTTCGCATCGAAGGGTTCAACTTTCTCAATCACACGCAGTTCAACGGCCCCGGCGCGATCGATGGCAATATCGGCAGTTCGACATCCGGGAACGCTATCAATGCTGCTCCTCCACGTATTCTGCAGGGAGCCATCAAGTTCAATTTCTGACCATGAAGAGAATGCAATCCGCATTGCATACCCTTCCAGTGAGGTACGTCAAAAGAACGGTCTACTCAGAGATAAGAATCCTGGGTGCAGCCTGCAACCCGAAGTCCGTTTCGAGTACAGGACTGCAGGGATCAGTCCCCGAAAACGCGATGTATCTCAGCCAGCGTCTCTCACCCCAAACTTCTTCGAAGGAAACTTTGGGCTCGTGTCGGCATTCCGGCAGAGTGATGGGATAATCTTCGAGTGCGCCATGACTCGGACGGAATCACTGTTCGGGTCCCGTGGGGCGACTATTGCGGTGGAATGGCTCGAAGGGAGGTAATCGGGTGTACACTCGTAAACGACGGAACCCGCCAAAATTTATTCCGGCTAATTTTGCTCCGCCCCGCCGGTCTGATTCTTCTCGCTCTTGACAAGCTGTCTCTAACGAAAGGTAGTTCACCAATGGCAGACAAAAAATCATCGCAGTGGTAGGCGCGACAGGCGCACACGGAGGCGGCCTGGCTCGTGCCATTCTCGCCGACCCGAACGGCGGCTTCGCCTGCCGGGCCATCACCCGTGATCCGAACAAGAGCGCCCCGGCCTTATCTGCGGATCGTCCCCCAGCCTAAGTAGGTATCGTGCTGGTGAGGGAGCCCACAATGGCAGAACGACTGAGCGATGAAGTCTGGAGCGCGGGAGACCTGCTCGAACGGCTGGAACGTCGCGACAAATTCTTCGTCCTTGATGTGCGCAATCGCGATGAGTTCGAGAGGTTTCCACTCGAAGGCCGCACCCCCGTGCCCGCCGTCAATACTCCCTACTTCGAGATGCTCGAACTTGGCGGCAAGGACGACATGTTGGACTCCGTTGTGGCTTACGTCGAGCGGGACCTTGCGGACCAACTTCCCTCGGATCTGCCGATCCTGGCCGTATGCGCCAAGGGCGGCACTTCGGAGTTCGTCGCTCAAGGACTGCGCCGCTTGGGCTACACCAGCGCTAACCTCAAGGGTGGGATGAAAGCCTGGGGTGAGCACTATGCGATCCGCGCACTGGTCGAAGGTCCCGATCTGGCCATCTATCAGGTGAGCCGGCCCGCGCGAGGGTGCCTGAGCTATATGGTGGCAAGCGCAGGGAAGGCCATCGTGATCGATCCCCTCCGCCACCTCCATCCTTACTTGGACTTGGCTCGCAGTATGCACCTTATGATCGAAGCGGTGATTGATACCCACGGCCACGCGGACCACATCAGCGGTGGAGTTGCTCTCGCCGCCGAGACCGGTGTTTCCTACTACCTGCATCCTTATGACGCCATTCATCCCATGGACGTGCTGCCCGCGACGATACCTTATGAGTTCCTTCGCCAAGGCCAGGTGTTCCGGGTGGGACGGCATGAACTTAAGGCACTCCACATTCCCGGCCACACGCTCGGCCTGGTCGCTTTTCGGCTCGGCGACAGGTATCTCTTCACGGGCGACAGCATTTTCATCCGGTCCATTGCGCGGCCGGACCTCGGCGGGAAGGCCGAAACCTGGGCGCCCCTGCACGGCAGGTCGCTGCGGAGGCTCCTCGACCTCCCGGGAGAGATTACGGTGCTGCCTGGACACTTCAGCAGCCTTGACGAGGCGGACGAGGCGGGACGCTTCGCCGCGTCGCTCGACGATCTGAAGAATCGGAATGACGGCCTTGTCGTGCTCCAGCAGGAGAGCGAGGAAGGATTCGTTCGCTACCTGCTTGAGAGCCTGCCCAAGTTCATCCCCGAATACGTGGACATCAAGCGTGTCAATGCGGGATTGTTGGCGCCCGTGGAGGAGGAGGCCGCAACGCTGGAGTTGGGCAAGAACGTTTGTGCGCTTTCGCAGGCCTACGTGGCTTCCGGCGGAAGAAAACAATGAGCCAGATCTTCGACAAGCTGCTCGACGCGCGCGGCCTCAACTGCCCGATGCCGCTGGTCAACGCTCGGAAGGAAATTGGGAAGCTTGAGCTTGGCCAGGTGCTCAAGGTGGTGGCCACGGACCGGGGATCGGTCGCGGACTTTCAGGGCTGGGCCAAGGTTGCGAAGAATGTGGAACTGGTCGCCCAGGAGACAGAGTCCACAGAAGGCGCCAACGTGTACACCCACTACGTGAAGCGAACGGCGTGAGGAGGAAGCTATATGGACGCGAATGCCGAAGCAAGACTCGTCGACGATCCCTCCCGGATGCAGGCGCTCGAGGATAAGCTTCGGGACCTCGAGAAGCGGCTCACCTATGTTGAGGGGCAGGTGGCGGAAGATCGGGTCGCGCTCGTCGTCTTCTCGGGCGATCTGGACCGTGTGCTGGCGGCTTTTATTATTGCTACTGGCGCCGCAGCCATGGGCCAGCAGGTGAGCATGTTCTTTACTTTCTGGGGGCTGAGCGTCCTCAAGAAGGATTGCCAGCTTTCCGGGAAGACCCTCTTTCAAAAAATGATGGCCCTCATGTCTCCGGGATCAAGCAAAAGTCTTCCTGTCTCGCAGATGAACTACTTCGGCGTGGGCGCGAAAATGCTGCGGTCCATGATGAAGGAGAAGAACGTCAACTCGCTCGAGGAGATGATCTCCCTCGCGCGGGAATTGGGCGTGCGAATGATCGCCTGCGAGATGTCACGGGACTTGATGGGGATCAAGGAGTCAGAACTTGTCGCCGGCCTGGAGTGCGGCGGAGTTGCTAGCTTCCTTGCCGATTCGTTGAAGTCACGGACGAGCCTGTTCATCTGATGTGGCGCGAAGAGGAGGACGGGGGAACCGGCCGTCCGAGCCGTCGCGCGCCGCGTCCGGCTGCGGCCTCGCCAGCCGGGCGTTGGGGTAGGGTGTGGGGCTATACTTCTCCACTGCGAACTCAGTGGGACACTTGTTCAGCATTTTGTCAGTGAAAAGGAGGCTTTGCCATGACGGTGGAACGTTATCTTCGGCTGATTGCGGGTGCTTTCGTCCTGCTCTCACTCGCATTGGGGTACTGGGTGAGCACGTACTGGTTTTTGTTCACGGCCTTCGTCGGCTTGAACCTGTTCCAGTCGGCATTTACGAATTGGTGTCCCATGATGGCGATCCTTCGCAAAGTGGGCGTAAAGGCTTAACATTTCGTATGCCGTCTGCGCCACCCTGTTGAGGGATTTTGAACTGTCGGGCACCCCCTTGATCGAGGTTTTCGAGCGTCGGGAGGCTTTGCCCTGTCCTCCCCATGCCCCCTTGCTGAGGCAAATACAAGGGCCGGTCGAGAACTAGAGCGAGCTTGGTGCCTTTCCGCAGGTCGAGTCATGCCGCCGAGTGAGCGGGGCTTTAGTCGAGCCGGCAGTAGCAGCACAGAAATTGCTGGGTGGTTCCAAAGGGTGTTTGGTGCAGTTCCCTGGAACTCTCCAGCAGGCGGAAGCGCGCACCAAACTCGTCGTGAAGCGATTCGGCGTCATAGCGCATCACTTCGAGCCCGCTGCATTTTGTGGGTGTCCTTCGCCAAAATCCCATCCGGACATAACTCACTGTTTTTTCTTTAAGATAGCTACAAGCCCTTCAGAACCCTAATCTGCGCCTCTCCGCATTGTCTTAACTGTTAAGAGGAAGCCGCGTCAGCTAGAGACGGAACTTTTCGAGCCACAGGTCAGCTGCCCGGCCGACCTACTGACCGAGTGCACCTGAACCTTATGATCCACCGGCGAGTATCAAGAGCCCCTGGTGCAAACCCAGGTGCTCGGCCGGCAGGACATCCCTACAAATCCAGTGTTCTCAAGGGGCTTCAGCGCGCCAATCGATGTTTGGCGTTCGACTGTAGTCGATTCTGTAGCTGTCAGATCCTCCAGATTCAACACGGTTGGGTGTCCTGGTCGAAGAAATGCTGCTCTAAGTTGCTGATTTTATTGGTCGGGGAGAGAGGATTTGAACCTCCGACCCCCTGGTCCCGAACCAGATTCAGCTAGTTATTGAAATCTGTTGAAATTACGTGTTTTCAACTGTTTTATATTGAATGCTTTGCAGCCTCGCTATTGAAAGCTGTGGATCCGTGCTGTTCTTGGAGGCTTTGACCGCCACAATTTCGACTACACCTGTGTGGGGTGAACCCCTTCGTTGAGACAGCTTTCTGTTCCTGCAGCGAGAGCTTGTCTGGTGTTGAACTATTCCGGCAATGGACGCTGACGTTCTTCCCACCTTCGCTGCGGTGACTGCTGACGCCCGGCGGCCTGCATTATCAGTACGATTTCGCGGCATGAGCCCCGCTCCGATTTGTTTCCCATGACCGGCTGAGAAGTGTCCTTGCTCACTGCCCGCCACACACCGTTTGCCGCCATCCGTGGCGGGAACGCAACTCAACAAACTGGCTTCACGGGAGAAGAACCACTTCAATTCATACGCCCTAACGGCTAAGCGCGGGCCATCTGGACCCGGATTGATTTTTGGCGAGCCACTATGGTTTAACTGCATTCTGTGATCACCGGCCAATCCTCTCCGTGTCGAAACCTGCCGCCAAGGCAACCCACACTTGTACCGCTCGCAGTGAACGGCAAACGAAAATTTGTGCCCGGATGAAATCCTGGCGGACAGTGGCATTTTGGAGACGCACAGGGTCATCGCCCAAAGGCGCAAATGCACCCTATGGTTGCGCCGCGACGCAGAGGGGCGAAGCGTCATTCGACATCGAAGGCGGAGGATCGACGGTTCCCCATTGGGTCGGAGCCGATCCCATGGTAAACACAAGCGTTCCACCATTGGCGATCTGCCTGTGCCGGAACCACGAGGTATTGAGCGGCGCGCCATTCAGCGTGGCGGACTGGATGAAGCGATTGATGTGCTCACTGTCGAGATTGCGAGCCAGAATGCGCAGAGTCTTTCCGGAAGCCAGCGTGATATCCGCCTCGGGAAAACTCGGTGTGCTGATCAGGTAGATATCCTGTCCGGCATTGGGGTAGAAGCCGAGCGACTGGAAGATGAACCAGCTGGACATAGCGCCGGAGTCGTCGTTGCCCGGTATGCCAGTGCGCTGATCGGTGAAGAATTTCTCGAGCAGTTCGGTGATCACTTCAGCGGTGTGGTCCGGCCGACCGGCCCAGTTGTAAAGGTCCGGAATGAGAAAGCCGGGTTCATTTGTCATGTCGAAGTGCTCGCGATAGAACATACTATCGAGACGCCGCACGAACATCTGCTTGCCTCCCGCCAGGGCAATGAGCCGCTGCACGTCCTGCGGAGCGTAGAACGAATAGGTCCAGAGGTCGCCCTCGTAGAAAAAGTCGGGCCAGGTGCCGCGTACCACCATGTTGGGCTCGGCCCAAGTGCCGTCCGGGTTGCGGGGGCGAAGAAAGCCCTTGAAGCCTTCCACGGCAAGATCCTTATCCCAGAGATGTTCCCAATTGTGCGCGCGCTCGGCAAAGAGCCTGGCCTCGGCGGGACGATGAAGGCCGCAGGCGACCTCTGCGATAGCAAAGTCGTCGTAGGCATATTCCACGGTTCGGGAGCCGGACCTCTCGTTGGCCAGTGTAAGGTAGCCCTTGGCGTTGTACTCGAGAATTCCGCCGCGGCCCTCTTTTTGCGGGTCGGCTGGAGGAATTGAGGCATCTTTCAGCATGGCCTCGAACGCGGTTGAGTAATCGATGCCGATGAGTCCTTTGACGTAGGCATCGGCGATAACGACATCGGCGTTGCTGCCTCCCTGTGTGCGGCCGTTGTCATTGCCGCTGCGCGCGTCGGGCATGTAACCGGTGTGGCGATAGATGTCGATGAGCGAGCGGATCAGATCGCGCTGCCGCTCAGGAGCAATAAGGGTGAGCAGGGGTCCGGAACTGCGAAACGTATCCCAGTTGGTGTAGTAGTCATCGTAGTAAGGCTCGATCGATTGCCAGCCGGGGTTCTCGCCGGTGCGATCCGAGGGCATGAGCATGGTGTGATACATCGCGGTATAAAACTGAATACGCTTCGCGTCGGTTTCGCCATGAAGCTGAATTCGGGATAACGCCTGATTCCAAGCCTTGACCGCGGCCCTGTGGACAGCGTCGAAGTTCCACGCGGGAGCCTCCTGCTGGACGTTCTGGCGCGCCTGCTCCGCGCTGATGAACGAAATCCCTACCTTGGCCTGCACAGCCTGGCCCGCGCGAGTTGGAAAGTTGAAGACGACACCGAGAGGCTGGTCTTCGGCGACCGAAGCTTCCTGGGCGGAAGCAAGCGAGCCGCCGCTCCAGGTTTGGACGCTGGAAGCCGGCGTATCAAGGACGATATAAAAATAAACCCTGTACTCGGCGCCCTTGTTCCATCCGCCCGCGTAGCGGCCCACGCCCTCTGCTTCATGGTTGGAAAGTAGATGGACTTGCCCGCCCAGAAAGCGCTGCGATTCCGATCCCGGCCCCTTGTCGAGACAATGTGCAATATCAACGATGAGATGCGGCTGCTGGGAAGCGGCAAATGTGTAGCGATGGAATCCGACGCGGCGCGTGGCAGTTAACTCAGCGCGAACGTTGTATCGCGTTAGCGTTGCAGCGTAATAGCCGGGATGGTTGACCTCATCGACGCGTGGCGATTGAATGTCCGCGAGGTTGAGGGGGCCAGTCACGGGAGCGACCAGTATGTTGCCGTACTTGCCGGAAGCTCCACTGAGGTGAAGATGGCTGAATCCCAGAATGCGGCCGCCGCTCAGATAGCCAAAGTCGGAGGGTCTGCCATCAAAACTCTCCATATCCGGGCCAACCTTCACCATGCCGAAGGGAACGGCTGCGCCTACGAACGTATTTCCGCCCCAGTCAACCCCGAGGAAGGGATAGACATTCCGGACGTAGTCACGTGCGGCGCCGGTCCCGGCAGGTGCGACTTGGCCGCGCAGCGATTGAAGGATCGCTGCGCAGCTCAAGAGGATGAGAAAGAGCGTCGAACCGGATCGGGCGCCAAATGACATGACCTGTCGATGTCCTCCAATGCGTGGCTCGATCATTCGTGACTAAAACTCAAGCTTCATGGATACCTGCCCGGTACGGCCCCCTCCAAAATCCGATCCCCGGGCGGTCGTGATCCTCCCGAAACTCACATTCGTGATATCCAGAATTGGATCGTTGAGATTGGTATGGTTCAGAACGTTGGTGAACGTGCCTTCCGCGCTCAGGTAAACATTTTCGGCAAGTACAAACCGCTTCTTGAGCCCGGCCGACAGATTCACTGTTCCGGGACCGAGGATATTGCCGACCCTCTCGTTCCCGAATCGCCCAATGGGATTCGACGTAATTCCAACACCGCACGAATTACCCGCGTAAGAGCTGGCGGTATATCCGGTATTGCTGGGGCACGCGAATGCGGATGGATTGAGCCACTGGGCTCTGGTCCGGTTAGCTGGAACAATCTTTCCTACCATGTCGGGGCGTTGATTAGTTGGGTACAAGGCTCCGGCGCCCGTTCCTGAAGGATCCGCGTCTCCGCCGGGAATGTATGCAGTCAAGTAAGGACCGGTCTGCCAAAGGAAAATGCTGCTGAGTTGCCAGCCGCCAACCACCGCATCCGCGCCACGATTCATGTTTGTGCCGAACGTACGGCCGCGTCCGAATGGAAGCTCATACATCCCCGTGGTGATCCAGCGCTGGCGGCGGGTTCCATAGACGTTTCCGTAGTCGAGTCCGAGATTGTGGATATACGACGCATAGTTCCCGTTTTCTCCCACAAAGCCTGAAGCTTGTGTTCCCTGATTGTCCGCGAGATTCTTGGCCCATGAATATGTCGACTGGAAGGTGAGGCCATTCTGAAAGCGGCGATTGGCTTCAGCCTGGAGAGCGCCATAGAAGGCCTGCGCGCCATTCAGGCGATCGATGATCGCGTGCCAATTGGGAAATGGGCGGTTTGTGAGAGGTTGCGACAAGGCCTTGGTGGTCCTCGAATACGGCATGACGTTTTCATTGCCCGCCCATACCAGATCGTCGGTCCGCATGCCGATGTAGGAAATGCGCGTGCCGATATTCCCCCGGAATTCGCGGTCGATGGAAAGGTCCCACTGCATGGAGTAGGGATTTTTCCAACTGATCTGATTGGCCGACGTGAAGTTTGCCGAGCCATAATTCGGCGTGATCGCGCCCGATCCCGGACTCGTCACCGGCCAAGTATACGGTGGGTAATAGGGCGGACCCTCAAGATTGTTATAAGTCAGTGTGGCCGCCTGCAACGTGTCTGTCATGGCGAAGAAGCTATCGCCGAGCAAGGTTGTGTTATAGACACCAAAGCCCGCACGCACGGCTGTCTTGTTGTCATTGAAGGGGCGCCATGCCAGGCCCAGGCGGGGCAGAATCCGATCCTTCTGCGCGTTGCGCAGGCCGCTGGGAACGCCGGCCTGGCTATTCGAGAGCACAGGCGTGCAGGCCGCGTAGGCCGTTGTGCTTGGACCGTAGCCGCAGGCATCGAACTGGGCCAGATAGGGCGCATCCAGCATATTCGAGTAGCCGGCAGGATAGATCACGGCGCCGGTCGTCGCAATCGCCGGATTGAAGTTGCCGATGGTTCCCGTGGTGTCGTGCATGGCCGGGTCATACTCATAGCGCACGCCGAATGAAAGTGTGAGTCTGGTCCCTATTCTCCACTGGTCTTGCCCAAAGAACGCATAGTACGCCGCGGCTCCGTCATCCCTTGGAACCAGCGAATAATATTGCGTCTCCACCGGCGCCCCGGCCAGGAAGTCAGCGAACTGGTAGGCAACGCCGGATAGCGATGTTCCGAGGAAGGCGCCCTGATAGCCGCTCGTATACAGGCCGTAAAAGGCAAATACTTCCGCGGTATTCAACCCGTTGTTACCCAGTGTGCTGATGGATTGAAGGGCGCGAATATCGCCGCCGAACTTTACCGTATGCTGACCCCTGACCCAGGTCAGGTTGTCGTTGTATTGGAAAAGGTGGCTCTGCGTTGTTTGATTGATGTTGCCGGCAAGCAGCGAAGTCAGGCCGCTGGTAAAGTAAATCTCTGTCCCCGTCGTGGAGTTGACGGGAATGCTTGATGAAACCGCATCGAAGTTTGCGGCGGTTGTGATTGGCGCTCCATTCAGAGTGTTGCGCAGGCCGTTATTCTCGACAGTAAACCCGAAGCGGAATTCGTTCAGAAGGTTCGGCGTGAAGTTATAAATCAGCGAGCTGGCAAGAATTCGATAGTTATCAAACTGCGTGATCGATGCGATATTCAGATCCTGTGGCTCCTCCAGAGTGATGTTCTTGAAGGTATACCGGACAAAGACCAGCATCTTCGGGCTGAAATGGTGATCGATACGCGCGTCGAACTGATTGGTGTCGTAATCGGAGGCGCGGTTTGCCGTGTAGTTATAGCCAGCGCCGGCCTGGGCAGCCGCAATGGTAGTGTAGGGCGCGGAAGCCGGGTAATTCGGCGCTGGGAAATAGCTCAGAAACGGTTTCACCGATGCGTTGATGGGGGTGATTTGGTTGAATGGACTTAGATAGGCGCCACAAAGCGGGTTGCCTGTCGAAAAGTAACAGGATTCGGTAGCGGGATTGAGAAGCGGGTAGATGGGGGACTCCACGCTGAAATCGCCGTTGAGCATCTTCTGCGTGGGGACCAAATCCTGAATGGTCGACTGCTTGGGAAAGAGGAAGCCCTCATAGGTGGCGTAGAAGAAGGTCCTGTCGTGGCCATTGTAGAGATGTGGGATCGTCGCCGGTCCTCCGGCGCTGACGCCAAAGTCATTGCCATTTTTCTGGGGCTTGGTGGTCTCGCCGAAGGTCATGGCATCGAGGGCGCTATTCTGGAAATGCCAGAATGCCGCTCCGTGGTATTGGTTCGTTCCAGTCTTGCTGATGGCCGTGATTTCTCCTGCCTGGCCGAACTCCGCGTTGTTGTTCACTCCGTCCACGCGCATCTCCGCAATGGACTCCGCGGATGGGAATGCGTCGGCAAGCGGAGTGTTGTAGCGCACATTTTGCGTGGAAATGCCGTCGACGGAAGCTTCCGTTTGGGATGGTTGCCCGCCCTGCACGGAGAAATTCATCGATGTCGTTCCATTCGCCGACGGCGAAGCGGTGCCGGACGCCGTGTCGGATTGCACGCCCGGAAGAGCCTGGATGATGTTCAGCGGGCTTGTACCCCCGCTGCCGTAAAAGTTCACTGGAAGATTGGATACATTTTGCCCGCTGAGTGAGGAGGAAATGGAGGCGGTTTCCGTTTCAATCGCTCCCGCATATTCGGCGTTCACGACGATCTCTTGCCGCGCTTTGCCTACGGCCAGGGTTGCATCTGCCCTTAGCTGTTGACGGGCATCAAGTTGTAGACCTTGAATCAACTGAGCCTCGAATCCTGCCTTGGTCACTCGCACCGTGTAGGTTCCGGGCAGCAGTTCCGGGGCCAGATAATTCCCACTGGCGTCGGTCCAGTATGTCGAAGACTCACCTTTATCGACGTTGGTAACGACGACCTCCGCATGGGCAATGACCGCCCCGCTCTTGTCCGTGACTGTACCAAGGATCGTGGATTGTGTGGATTGCGCGAACAGCGAAGGGCACGCAAGGCAGAGAATCAGTACCAAAGAGCGATGGAAGCCACAGCGGATCGAGAATGGCATGATGCACCTCCGAAATGAAAAACCCAAACAGCCGATTCCTGGAAACACGGCCACAATATGAGCAACGCTCGGGTTTGTCAAGTGAAAATTCCATAATTCTGGAAAATCTCAATTTCTCGTCAGGCTTCCCCAAAGGACAGGCAACATCGAGCCCGCGGCTCTTGGGCCCGCCCGCTTTGATAAATAAATCCATGTAAGTGGCTTATTTGACTCGGGAAATGCGAACGGGGGTCGGCGGGTCAGCGCGGCAAAGCGAGTTCAAGCATCGAATACACGCAGTGGGGAGGACGGATGATCGGGTTGCACCGGGCCGGCTCTCCGCTGGGTAAGGCCACAAAGTAACCCGACCACCGGCCTGGCTCAAACTGGGGATAATCGGTGCTGACGATCTGGGCTCCGCTTTTGAGGGCCATGTCGCGCCGACGCGTATCGTTACTTCGCGCCTCGACGGTGCCAGAATCCGCCATGGTGCGGACCATATATCCCTGGCGGACCAGCGTTGGTATGGTGTCCGCGTTGCCGTCATTTTCTTCGACAAACGCGGCATCGGGCTGGCCGGGAGTCGCATTGGTGAAGAGAATGCGTCCGCGCAACGCAGGATGGCCTACGAGGTAAATAGGCCCGGCCCAATCCTGATCCATAAGAAAGATTACCTTGCCGCGCGCCTGAGCAAGGGTGGGCCAGCCCCCTTTTCGCACCGCCTGGTCGAGCGTGCGACGACGTCCGCGCACCTGGTCGGGAACGATCATTTCGCCGGTGGAAAAGACGGAGCGAATCTCCGCATCGAGCGCGTCAAAAGCGGCTGGAGTCCAAGGCTCGGGAACGGTCCAGGGAAGCTCTTGATTGGGTACGCCGCGCTTGGTCTCGACCAGGATGAAGATGGGGAGATGCCCCGGATGGGCCTTGGACCAGGTGCGAACAATCTGCAGGCAAGCGGTGAATGGCTGGCAGTTGCTCGCGTAATCGATGTCCTGGACGTGCATGACTTTGAAGCCGGGCTTCAGCGTGACGCCGCTGGGATAGGGATCAGGATCGGTGCGCAGCCCGGCCTGCGCCACGAGCGCTGGGCCCAGCGGATGGGCAAAGAGGCCGCCCTTGCTGTCGGCAAAGATGTCCAGTTCGATCTGCCGGATGCCACGATTCAACTGCGTGGTCAAATCGGTGTGAGAGTAGTCCAAGCCTGCGAATTCCCTGGGATCCTTTTGCTCGATCAGCTTTGCGACCCCCGGCAAAAGCCCGGCGTGATAACTGTTGTGTGTGCCAATCACTTGAATCTGATTGATCCGGACGGACGCGTTCAGGTCGGCGACCTGCGCGGCCGTTTGCGCACTGGCGCAAGTTGCGATCATCGCGCTTCCCACCACGGCGGCGGCGATTCCGGCCAGATTTATCCCATGCTCCATGCTTTCGGACAATACGTCTGTCGCTCATATTATCCTCAAGTCAACGCGGACTGTCGAACCACAGCCAAAACCACAGTTCGCATTCCGCCAAGTTCAAGGCCGAACGCAAAGTGAATCACAAATTTCCAATTGACAGCGCAAGAGTGCGCATCTTTAATGAAACGATCCATCGTCATCTGATGCTGGAGGAGCTTTGATCGTGCATCCGAACCGCATGCACGACTGCGCATCTTTCCAGGTTGCCGCAGAGGTGAGCCGGTGCTGAAGAGGGTTTTGCCGCAGAGCCGCGACAGGATGATTCTGCTTCCCGCCATCGGGTCGCAGCTCATTGTCACCACCGGCCTCTTCCTGATGCCGTTGTTGATTGATACGCTTGAGGTTCACGCGGGTCTTTCAGCGAAGGTCGCAGGATTCCTGCTGAGCATCGAATTGGCCGCGTCCGCCCTCACGACTTTATCCCTGTCTGTTTGGGTCCGCAATCACTTTACGCGAAATTGGGCATTGGCCGGCGGCCTGCTTGCGATTGTCGCTACAGCGCTCACTCTCATCTCTCCCGCGCTTCCGGCACTCCTTACCTCACGGCTTCTGGCCGGTATCGGCGCGGGTGTTGTAGGCGCGGAGGCGATGAGTGTCCTCTCGCGCGCGGTTGACCGGGAACGGCTGATTGCGATCTTGACCATCGTTTCGATTGTTGACGCCGCGTTCTGGCTGGCCGTGCTACCTTACATGATCGACAGGTTGGGATATCGTGCACCTTATATCAGCCTTCTGTTGATCTGCCTGGTTGGAACTTACCTACTCAGGCGCCTGCCGTCGCCATCCACCCGGACGGCAGTCACGCGGCCGGCATCGCGCATGCCTTTTGCCATGGCCGGTGTACTTGCCGTTGCCGCCGTCTTCCTGACGCAACTGGGACAGGGCGCCTTCTGGAGCATGGAAGAAACCTATGGCCGAAACGCCGGCTTCAATCACCATGCAATCGGCATGATCCTTTCGGCTGCCACTTTACTCCTGCTGCTTGGCGCGGTTGGGGCCGCGTGGGCCGGCAACCGGTTCGGGCGCTTCACCCCGCTATTCGTGCTCGTCGCGCTCAATGCGCTCTCCATCCTTTTCGTAAGCACGCTTCCGGTCCACTGGGTCTATGTCGGGGCGAATGTTCTGCAGTCGGTCACCAATCTCTCGTCGGTGATTTATCAACTCGCTCTGTCGGCGAGCCTTGATCGCATGGGACGGGCAGTTGCGGTGAGCACCGCCCTGGTCACGCTTGGCAATGGGCTCGGGCCGGGGCTGTCGGCGAGCCTGAGCGCAGCTTGTGGCGCGCCATCGGTAGGTGTATTTGTCTTCGCGTTTAATGCTGTGGCCCTGGGGCTTTACTGTATGGTCAGGTTGCACGGGATAGCGGGGGCGCAAGTGGCTGCTTCACCGGGATAAAGGGCCGGCTTTTGCAGTGACTGCTCTCCCTTTAGATCCTGCACGAGGAACGGCGCCGGAGCGGCGCAGCTTTTTCCTTCCGGATCGCAACGAGGCAGGAGTCTTCAGAGTCACAGGATCGATCAACAAAGAGATCGCTGCCTTCAAGGAAAGCAAAACCCGGGCGCGGTGGGGCTCGGGGAGGGAGAGAGCGAGCCGGGTTGTGGAACTGGCCATCTCAATTGCGATCAGGGCGCGGTCGTAGACTGCGCTCGGGTCGGCCTTAGGATGCATCTTCTGCAACGCGTCGGCGATGACGCGGGCATTTTCGAGTGTGTCTTCCACGTTGAGGGCCCGCAGTTCGATCGATGCGGCCACGCAACTCCAAATCTCGATGAAAGCAGGGTTGGAGGCCTGTAGTTCGGCCATGCGGTCGATAATGATGCCAATCAGGTGGTGCGCCTCATTCTTGCCTTGCTGAATGGAACGACGAATTCCGGCCGCCAGAGTCTCCGAAATTGTGGAAGTGTAGCGCGTCCACATCTCGCGCACGATGGCCAGTTTCATGGGGAAATACTGGTACACGGAAGCGATCGGCATCTTCGCCTCGCGGGCAATCTCGCGCATCGAAACGCTCTCGTACCCACGCGCCGCAAAAAGGCGCAGAGCCGCTTCCAACACGCGCTCAAACCGCGCCTGGCTGCGCTCCTGGCGCGGTATCCGCTTGATCTGTGTCCGGCTCTCAACCTCGAACATCGTTCCCTCGCATGATGAAGTCCCTCATGTCATCTCCGTTCCCCGGCGGACAAGACCGGCATCCCTGGCAACGGCATGAATCCGCGCCGCATGGCCACGCAAGCGGAAAAAATTCACTGCGGAGCCCGAACAGCATCGAGCTTCGCGATTCGGTGCACAATCGGTGCAGTGCTCAACAGATAGACCATACACCAGGCGTCGGCGGCGAGAAAAGCAACGTCTTTTGGAAGCGCATCGAATGCGAGAATACATCAAAGGGCGAGCTTACAGCAGAGCCTCTTATGAATTTTGGGTGGGCAGCGCCTGGAACCGATGGACAGATACCGAGGGAAAAGGTCTCCATTGACAAAGCTGACTGATGCTCATATTATTCTCGAAAGTTCCTGATGCGAATGCGTTGTACGAAAGAGGCAGAGGAGGCAATGGAGGCTACACGTCACAACCGGTTTGTGCTCGCCGTCGATCTGGGAACATCGGGCTGCAAGTGCGCCCTAGTGGGACTGGACGGCGTCGTCCAGCGGTGGGCCTTTCGACCTGTTCCTCTTCACATCGTCGATCAAATCGGCGCGGAACAGTCGCCTGACGATTGGTGGAGCGCATTTATCGGGGCTGCCCGAGAGCTTATAGAGAAACTGCCGGAGGTGGGTGGAGAAATTGCTGCCATTTGTTGCTCCTGCCAGGGAGAATGCACGATTCCCGTCGATCTGACGGGTAAACCGCTGCATCGTGCGCTGTCGTGGATGGATATGCGTGCGGCGGACACAATTCGCCGCCGGGTTGGGAACCGGATGTTTGCCGTAGCCGGCTACGGACCTGTCAAATTATGGCGCTGGATCCATCGCGCCGGCGGAGCTCCGGCGCTCTCGGGAAAAGATCCCGCGGGACATATGGCATTCATCCAGGAGGCGTGGCCAGAAATCTACGATCGGACTTATAAGTTCCTGAACGCTCTCGACTATATGAACCTGCGGCTCACTGGCCGGTTCGTGGCCACAGTGGACTCCATCCTGACATCCTGGGTCACTGACAATCGCGATCCCGGCAATATCCACTACGACCGGAAGCTGGTGGCCCAATCCGGCATCGACCTGGAAAAGCTGCCGGAGATTGTGCGCTGTACCGATGTGCTCGGCCCGTTATGCCCCTCGGCTGCGGAAGAGCTGGGGCTACCGATAGACACGCTGGTGGTGGCGGGCGCCGTCGACAATTCCGCGGCGGCCATCGGATCGGGCGCGGTTCGGGATGGCGAGGCTCATCTCTATATAGGCACATCGTCCTGGATCGGAGCGCATGTTGCTTTCAAGAAGACCGATGTGTTTGCGCAGATTGCTTCTGTACCTTGCGCCATGAACGGCCGCTACCTTGCATCGGCTGTCCAGTCCTCGGCTGGTTCCAATCTTTCCTTCCTGTGCGACAACATTCTTTTCCATCACGACGAGTTCGGCATGGAGCGGCCTTCCGATGTCTATTCGATTTTGGAGAGAATTGCAGCGTCCGCCCAGCCCGGAGCCCGAGGTTTGCTTTATACGCCCTGGATTTTCGGGGAGCGCAGTCCGGTCGATAACTCGAGTTTGCGCGCTGGGCTGCTGAATATGTCGTTGCAGCATTCCCGCGCGGATGTGATACGCGCGTTCCTTGAGGGGGTCGCACTGAACACCCGCTGGATGGTCACGCCTTTCAATCGCTTCCTCGGCAGGCCGCTCGATCGGATCACGATGGTCGGCGGAAGTGCGACCTCCGGCGTCTGGTGCCAGATCTTCGCGGACACACTCGGCATTCCCGTCCGGCAAGTGAATTCTCCGATTCAGGCAAACGCGGTGGGCGCGGGCCTGATTGGCTATGTAGGGATTGGTGCTCTTGCTTTCGACGATGTCCCGGACCTGATCGAGATCCGCCACACCTATCTGCCGGATTCCGGCAGGAAGGCCATTTACGACGAACTTTTTGAAACGTTCAAGCTTGCCTACCGGCGCCTGGCTCCTTTGTACCGGCGGTTGAGTCACCCCAGGAAAGCGCGATCATGAATGTCGAACAAGCCCGTCGTGAAGTTGTTGCGACCTGCGTGGAACTGGCCGATAAGGGATACCTCGCGGGAACGGGAGGGAATGTTGCCTGCCGCGCCGGCGATGCGTATTTTGCGGTTACTCCCACTGCAACCGACTACTACGCAATGCGGCCGGAAGATATCTGCGTGCTCCGGCTGGACAATCTCGCGCGCGTCGCCGGTGATCGCCGGCCCTCCATCGAGCATAAGTTGCATGCCCACGTTCTCCGTGTGAGGCGAGATTGCGGCGCAAGCATTCATACCCACCAGCCGGTTGCCAGCGCTTATACCCTGCTAGGGCGCGCGTTGGAGATTCACGATCCGCATCACCAGGCTGTTCTGGGGCGGAGGGCTGCCTTTGTGGGCTATGCCCCTTCCGGCACCGGCTGGCTTGCGTCGAGACTGCGGAAGGCGCTACGGCCCGAGATCAATGCTTACCTGATGCGCAACCACGGAGTAGTCTGCTGCGGTCCCACACTGGGTGAGACTGTGGCCAGGTTGGAAACTCTGGAGTCGGCCTGCGCCAATTTCTTTCGCAATGTAATCGCCAGTCGCGCAGCTTCGGGCGGTGAACCATCGTTGTGGGAAGTACTGACGCTGTTTGCCAGTTCCGGAGACAGGGAGTCTCAACAATGAGTACGTCAATCAACACCTTGCCCTTGCTCGACAACAACGTGCCGGCGCCTGCATATGGCATCTCGGAATGGCCTGATACGGACGACATTTACGCACGCCTTGCGGCGCTGGTGAAGCAGCCGATACGCGCTATCCGCCGCGAGAACATGGAGACTATCCTCAATTACTTCCAGCAGAAGTGCAATCGTTCACGGCGTCTCTCCGAACAGGCAGAGCGGATCATTCCTGGCGGCATACAGCATAACCTTGCTTTCAACTATCCCTTTCCGCTGGCCATTGCCAGCGCCAACGGCGCCTGGCTCACCGATGTCGACGGCAACCGTTACATCGATTTCCTCAAGGCCGGTGGGCCCACGCTGCTTGGCGCCAACGACGAAGCTGTCCGGCAACAAATCCATGCGTTGCTGGACTCTTGTGGCCCGCTCACCGGCCTGTTGCATGAGTATGAAGTCAAGTTGGCTGAGTTAGTCTGCGAGGTTATGCCTGCCGTGGAAATGTTCCGGATGCTGGGCTCGGGGACAGAAGCTGTAATGGCGGCGCTTCGCCTGGCCCGCGCCTATACAGGCCGAAAATGGGTGATCAAGATCGGCGGCGCATATCACGGCTGGAGCGACCAGATGGTGTATGGCATGCGCATCCCCGGCACCGGCCGCAGAGAGGCCGTCGGCTTACCCAGGTCATCCACAGCCTATACGCAGGAACGATTCCCGAACGATCTCGGCGCTTTGCGCAGAACACTTTGGCTCAATCGATTAAGAGGTGGAACCGCCGCAATTATCGTCGAGCCGTTGGGGCCGGAGAGCGGCACCTGGCCCGTCCAGCGAGACTTTAACCAGGAGCTGCGGAAACTCTGCAGCGAATTCGGTGCGCTGCTGATCTTCGACGAAGTGGTTACGGGATTTCGCCTTGGCATGGGTGGCGCACAGGGCTATTTCGGAGTTAAGCCGGACATCACAGTGCTCGGGAAATGCCTGACCGGCGGCTACCCGATGGCTGGCGGCGTCGGCGGGCGGCGCGATGTGATGATGTTATTGGCCGGCGGCATCGGGAACAGTTCGAAACGGGCCTTTGTGGGTGGAACTCTTTCGGCCAATCCACTCTCCTGTGCCGCGGGCTATTTTGCAATTCAGGAGATGCGGCGCACCGATGCTGCGGTCAAGGCCGGGCATGCAGGCGATCGGTTGCGAAAGGGGCTCGACGAGATCATCCGCCGTCTGGGTTTGCCATACGTCACCTACAACCTGGGCCCTATCGTCCACCTGCAAACTTCGGGCGTGATGCTCATGAGCATGCGCAATCCAATTAAGGTGATGCGAGAATCCGGAGACCGGAAGCACATGATGGAAGAAATGGGGGCTGCTTTCAGCGCGCATGGAGTTATCACTCTCGCCGGCAGCCGCATCTATACGGGGCTTGCCGATACCGATGCGGTGATCGACGATGCGCTAAACCGCTTCGAGGACGTCCTGAAACTGGTCTGATTCGGGGGCTATTGTGCAGCGGGCACAGATCGAAATGCAATTCCTCGATGCATGCCGGCGGCTTGCCGGCAAGGGGTTCCTTCGTACTCCGGGAGACAGTTTTTCCATGCGGATTCCCGGGAGCATGGAAATGATTTTGGTCTCCGGGCTTCGGGATTGGCGACAAGTTGAACTCGCCGATCTTCATTCGGCTTCTTTTTTCTCTACAAACGGCTCGAGCCGACTTCATGCATTGATTTACCGGGTGCGTGCCGATGCTGGCGCTGTGGCGATTTCGAGTCCCAGAGGCGCGCGCCTGCTGGCCAGGCTTGGCGGCCTGTTGCCGGCAATCTTCGACGAACAGGTGAGGCATATTGGTTCATCCGTTGGACCACTGCCGGACCAGGAAAATGCGGATGGAGAGAAGGTCAGAAAAACATTCAGACAGGGAGCCAATGCCGTACTGCTTGGTGAGCGGCTGCTCTGCCTGGGAATGACCTGCGAGCGCGCTGTTTTCAACACCGAGCTGTATGAGAAGTGTGCGCAGGCATATGTCATAGCCAAAGCATCCGGTCACCGGATCGGGTTCATACCGGTGTGGGTTAGGCTGATCGCAAACCGCCGTTTATTGAGAGACGAACGTCACGCCGCCGCAAGTCATCGCAGCGGTTTTATACCGGAAGGCATCAACGCATATTGAGATCGGTAGCGGTCTATCGACGATTCAACACGCGTGGCTTGGTCGCGGGGACACTCATTCGAGCAGACGAAACCTGAGCCCGGATGCGATTTTGGCGAACCGCTGGCTCATCTTTTTCGACTGTAGATATTCTTGTAGATGGCCTCGCACCCTAAACTCGTCGAGAAACCCAATATTGACGTACCTTTTAGGAATAGGCCACCTGGGCCAACACCAGGGGGTTGGGTCTGCCGGTCTGCAAGTTATTGATTTTAATGGTCGGGGAGAGAGGATTTGAACCTCCGACCCCCTGGTCCCGAACCAGGTGCTCTACCAGGCTGAGCCACTCCCCGACATGTTGGTTAGTCCCAACAATTCTTCATTTTACGCTGCCCTTGCAAACGGCGCAAATGAGCCAAAATTGGGACTATTGGGACTATCCGGCAATTGGCTTGCCAGATTTCCCTGTGCAAAAAGCGCCACTTCACGCGCAATTCTTTGACGGAAATTGTCTTGGAAATGCGTATAAAGCGAGGTCGTTTTCAGGTTCGAGTGTCCTACCCACTCCGTCACAAGATCGTCAGGAACCCCATTCACTCGCAACACAGAAACGCGGCCATGCCGGAAAGCATGTAGGCCCGCCGGAGGCAGATTCAATGCTTTGAGAATCTGAATGAGTTTACGTCTCACGTTATTCCTAGAATGCGGTGTCCCGCGATTGGTTTGAAACACTCTCCCCGATGTTCTGTCGTTTAAGTGTTTGGTCAGCATCTCCACTAGAACAGGATCGATGGTAACTGTTCGATACCCCCGTTTCGTTTTGACGCTGCCCTCCTCTCCATCCCGGACACTCCGGCGAATATCAATCTTGCCCGCCTTCAAGTCCAGATCATCGACGTGCAAGCCGAATGCCTCACCGCATCGCATCCCCGTACTAGCCAACGTTGCAAAGAGAACCTTCCATTGACCTGTAGCAGCGTTTACGATCCGGAGCATTTCATCCGGGCTAAACCAGCGTTGCTCTTTAATCGGAATCTCCGGGAGCCGGAGTTCCCAATCACGCCACACCCGCTCCCCCACAATCAACTTGAGCACTCCAACGATATTGCGGATTGTCTTTGGGCTGAGCCGTCTTTTCACTCCCTTTGGCCACTTGTACTCCATGCGGCTCAAATCGGTAATGAACTCTTGGACTCGCCTTCCGTCAATCGCTGCTATCGGCAGAGAGCCGAATCGGGGCAGCAGATATTTTTCCAAATGGCTCCCCATTGTTTCCTGACACGATGGCTTAAACATGAGCAGCCGGTTTTCCTTCCACCATGCGGCCTCAGCAGCGAATGTCTTTGCCGCTGTGTCCATGCGTTCCAGGTGGGAATCCTCATTCAATCCCATCTTTTCGAGAATCGTTCGGAGTTCCCGCTTGGCTTTGGTTTTGTTCATCGTTAAGACTGAGCCAATGGGAACGGATGCTTTGCGCCGCTGATCTGTACCAAGAACATCGACGTAATAGCGCCCATGCCACATTTGCCCTTTTCGGACCACGGTTCCACTCTGACCGGATCGAAACGACATGCTCTTTTTCCGTTTCCGATTCGGCGTCGTGGCTGTGAGTATACCAGACGAATTCTCTAAGCTCGGCTCCGCACAGGAGCACTGTTTTTCATTTGCGCGTCTCCCCATTCATACGCTCACTACTCTCTGACACGTTGCGGCTTGTGCTCACTCCTCTTGAACCTTTGCCCCTCTGTGTCTGCGCTCTCTTGCTGAGAGCGGCTTGAATAAAAGCTCTCCGTCTCACACGGAGAGGGGTAGAATTGTCGCGGCACTCATGCAATACGATCACACAGCGGAGAGTGGGCAGTTCATCGTTGCACATCCAGCCGTGTATTCGAGAGTGCCGTTTAGCTCCTCAATGGGGAGGAGACTGAGGGGCGGAAAGGAAACAATGCTTGATTTCCGCCCGTGGTTGGCAATTGCTTTGACTGTCCTTCAAATCATCGGAGAACTGCTCAAGATGAAAGCTAACCGCAAGCGCCGATAGTGGCGCGGCTCCCCCCAGTCCCCAACACGGACTGAGGGGAGTTATTCCCCCTCTCCATCCCAAAAGACAATCTAGCCCCCGATCACCGGGCTGCCATTTGGCCAGGGATCGCTGGCATAGACCTTGGCGCTTCCAAACCCCGCCGTTACAGCAGGGGGAGCAGGGTCGATAAGGACCACGACACCTGAGTACGCAGCGGGAACCGTGACCAGCAATGAAGCCGTCGCATAAATTTTCTCGGAAGCCTGATAAGGGTATGAGACTTCGATTTCGACATTCGCAGCTCCAGTGTTCAATGCGTTCTCTACAGGCTCCGCCGCTGTCACCATCCCTGTACTGTCCACTGCTGCCAATGCTGGATTACTGCTGGTCCATGTGAACTCAGGCACCGGGGAGACGGCTTCCCCATTTATATCCGTGAGGCTGGCCGTCAGTTGCAGAGTTCCACTTAGGGGCAGACTCGCAGTAGCCGGGCTGACTGTGATCTTCGTTGCTTGGTTCGACATTTGTTAAACCTCTTTCTTAAGTACCGGAGGAACGCTAACCGGACTGGGGCACGTTCCCCCGGCTATCGGGGCGGTGATCCATTTCCCAATTGGTTATAACCGCCCCGAACCTTTTCCTGTGGACCATCGGCGTGCTTACGCTTTTTGAAGGCCGTGGCCCGCGTAATGGCATCAGTTGATGGTCCACAAAAACTTTTAAATGCCCACGGCCCGTATCTCTGGAAATACAGACCGTGGGTCTGGTGGGCTGCTAGAAGAGGAGTTGTACAGCCCACCAAGGCAAGGCGCTTGCGCTCCGTTGTATGTACCGTCACCCTGCCTAGCCTGTTACGAATTGCGTTTAACTTCGCTGCGCAATCTTGGCAGCTAGATTAGCCTCTCTTTGTGCCAGTGCTTCGTGCTCCAATCGCAGTCTTTCCTGTAGTGCAAGAATCTGCGCGTCCAGGGCCAGGGCCTCTTCTTGCGCGGCTATAGCTGCCTTTCGAGCTACGTCCACGTCTGCAAAAACAATCTGTGTTGTCATTTGCTTGTCTCGCTTTCTCTTTCTTTGCCCCGCGCCAGTAGCAATCTTTCATGCGCCCTCACTGTGAGCAGATTCAAGGAAATCAATTCCATTTCGATCTGGTGCGGTGCCGTACTCTCGGTACGTTTCTTGTATTCGGTGAGCAACCACTCGCGGGCGTCCGCACAGTTGTAAACAATCGCGCTCATTAGCGCCTCGCTTCGTTCGCGGAAAATACGTCTGTGAAAGTGGACCTTACTTTTCCCCCAATTTGAGCGCGCCTAAGATCGTCGCCAGACATCAGGTAAATTTCTCTTGCCGTATAGATTCTCGGAAGGCCAGTAGCCGGGTCGATACCAGTGCGTGAAGCAATCTCAGCTTGACGCGCTGCCTCTTCACGCTGTCTCCGCGCTTCCGCTTCCATGTAATTCTCAGTTGGCTCTGGCATAGGGTGGTAGATGTGCTCGACTTCCTGTAGGAGATTCGCCCATCGACACCGAGCAAAAGCGCGTATCAAACACGAGCACGGTGCATAACACGAGGGCAGCCCGGCAGCCTTGAACTGGCGTTCGAGATAACCGAAAATGATTTGTGAATTGCCTTTGGTGGGTACAAAATCCTGCCTAACCATGCTTTCAAGGAATAGGTCATTAGCAATTTGTTGCGCCAATTCCTGCTGCTCATCGCTCATTTCGGCAACCGTGAGTATATCCAGCTTTTCGTCATTGCTAAGGCCGTCAATGAACCAAAGATCAGCACCGTCTCGGATAGCATTACGCTGTTCAAGGGCGAGAGCTTGACTAAGGCGTTCCCATTCGGCACGCACGGGCGCTATCTTAGCTTCCTCAGCGGCGGCTTCCTCAGCGACGTGCTGCCGGTATTCGGCACGTGCCCTGTCACTCGTCAGACCTTGGGACAGAAAATAACCGGAGTTGAGGTCCCGATGCACACTCAACCGGACGTTTCTGCGGCCTTGAATGTGAACTGTGCCGACGCCGTTTTCCGCCTCTTGTTGCTGGAACTCGCGTGAGTCGGCAGAGTTAGAACTTCGCACGGACTCTTCACGGCTGCCTGTCGAACCAAGCGACGGGCTAACTTTCTGAGCGGCCTTTCCGTGATTTCGACGGTTCGGACACTCTGCGTACTCCGCCTTCGTGTGTGGCACAGTGAAACTGGTTTTGCACTTTTCGCAGTGTGCGCGGTATGTAAGACGCGGGCGAACACTTGCCCGCGAATCAAAGTGAATGCCGTTCTGATTAGTGGTTCCTGTGTAGTCAAATGCTCCCAAGGGTGACATATGTTTCTCCTTCCTGCTATAGCCCGTATTTGAAGATGCGAAGTATTTCTTTCATGGCAGCGAGTTCTTTATCTGCACCGCCCTTGGTCACGACCAAGAACAACTCACCGATTCTTTTGAACTCTGACGGCGTAAGGTCCAGGTGAAGTCTATTGACTCGCTTTGGCCGCCTTGCCTTAACTGCTTTAACTGTTTTCATTTTCCTCTCCTGTCTCGTGCGCTTGCGCGTCCTGCGTGTGCTGGTGCGCAGCGGTAAACTCTCTTTCATCGGCTCCCCGTTTTCTCTCTGCCGCTAAAATGTTATCGGCGTATGAGTCCAGCGCATTTAGACGCTGCTTGCGCTCTTGGTTATGGGTCATGGTTACTCCTTTACCTGTTCGGAACAAATGCAGCTCATCACGCCACTGATGTACTTGACTACCGTATCGTCAGACATGCGTGTTCCCGCCCTTAATTCCTTATAGGCTTTCCGCGCTCCACGGTTCATTGCATGGCAGCAGATATTCTCGGGCGCTAGTCCCGCCCAAAACGTGAACTGTTCGGACGGCGGTAACGGGCGGTCTGGTAACAAGGACCGCCAGAGACCTTTCAGTGATTCGGCAACTTTAAGCTGTTCAGTTACGGTTTGCATTTAGCGCCTCCTGTAGCTCGCCCTTCGTCCACCATGCGGTCAAAGATATGGCTTATTCGGTACAGACTCCCACTCTCGAAAGTCTTGTGATACTTGGAATACCGCAAACCCCACTCCAAAAGCCGACCAGCCCATTCAGCATCACCGCCGCATTTGTTAAGGATTTTTTGAGCCGATAGCAGACTGCGGTTCAACCAATTTTTGTGGAGTCTTTTCCTGCGAAGGTTTAGGTCTGGTGCTTCCACTAGGCTTTTGTACAACGCGGCCAGTGTTCCCGCTTGCGGGGTAATCTGTTCGTTGACTTTTGCAAGCGCAGGAACCTTGTTCAAATTAAGCTGAACAGCGCACGTGTTCCATCTGCCACGGTGCCGCACTGTAATCCAACCAACTTTTTCAAGACGCACAAATGACGCGGCGACGGTTTCGCGGTCCTTGTAGCCTAACGCGTCCGCAATGGTCTGCTGTGAACCATAAAACTCGTGGTCAATGGCGCGATGCCTGACCAGATGAGACATAACTGGAATGTCAATGGATGGGGATAAATCGGGGGGTCTGTTCGTGGGAGAATCGAGTCTAGATAGTATATCTAAAATTGCGTGGTCACTTAAGAGCGTGTCCACTTGACGTGTGGTCATTTCCATTTGTTTTTGCCGTCAGCACCTTTACTTTCTCGCGCATCGGGATTCGTAACCATGCGCACGTTGTGGCCTATCTCTGGCGTACTTGAATTCACACCAGATAGGGCAGTTGTCACATCAAATCGGGGTCAAAGTCTGTCCCACTGTAAGAGTTCACTATATCACACTTTGGTAACTTTGTCAAGGGCGCTTGATACAGAGGTCTAAGTTGGGTCCGTGCGCTCCTAATAAAATGCTTGTACAAAACTCAGATGCGGGTTTCACAGGCGCGGGTGAGACCCGCACAATACATATAAGTATAGAGACGTTTCTACCACTGGAAACCATTGCTGTCTTTTGCACGCAACCTCCACTGATCCTGTGCCCATGACTACTCCTACAAGGTGAAACTAAAGCATGACACAGTAACTAAATCCCCGTAAGGGGATATGTGTATTCCATTCCGGCCCAGATGCGGGTTAAACCCGCACGTGAGTTTTTAAACCCAAGTGCGGGTTAGACCGGCACGTGAGTTTGTTCTAACCATGTTAGCCTTTCCACTGGTCAGCGTCATAAGTTGAGCGCGTGGCTTCGGTTGTTGACGCCGGTGCATGTATCGGCGTAACGATGTGATGTTCTGGCCCGACACGCGCCGCGAGTGCTTGTAAGTGTGCCTGTTCGGGGTTGGGTGCGGCAATACCTGCAAGCGATGCACCTATCGGGTCCAAAGGGGCCGATGGTGCCACGGGCGCTGGCGTCACGACGGGAGTATCTAAGGCGCGTTTCGGCTTTGGGGTAGGCACACGTGGGACCGGCTGGCGGGGTTCTACGGGCGGATGCGGATGAAGCCGTTCTGCTTCGCGTATTAAGTCACTCATGGAGGGGTCCGACGCTACGGCTGGCACTGGCGCGGCTGGTGCCCTTGGCTTGGCTGCCTGTACTGCCTTCCATGCTTCCAGGAGCGCGGCGTTTTCCTTTTGGCGTAGTGCCTCGAAGTCTCGCAAAGCCTGTGACGCGTCCAGCCTTTGTTGAACTGTGGCTTCGCGGCCATTTATTAGAATTTCGGTAACAGCCCTAATCGGCGCGTCATAGCGGCGTGTACGCTTGGGTTCTGGTGCTGGTGCTTTCTGTGATTTATGTCTCGTCATAATTCATCCATCTTAGGCACACTTCTCGACTGTTGTCAAAGTAGTACACAGTACAAACGTATTGTGTACAGTCCCTTTCTGCCTATAAATATATGGCGAGCCTTTAGGAGCAGTTGACCCCCCTTTTCTGCCCTTGACCTCTGACCAAGGGATAGGGATGGTTAGGGTTCCTTTCAATCCAATCGGGCACAGAGGTTACTTTTACAACTCACTCAGGCTGTATCCGACTTTTGGCCGCACCAGCCGCCGCAATGGGTCAGAGACCAGGGCGGCTCCCCCGGCATGGGGTCTAGGAGAATGCTTAAGTAGGACCCGCCGCTAGGGACGTTACAGACCTCAGTACCGAGCTGCCAGCGCACAGAGCCGGGGAGACAAGCGGACTCGGCTGCTAGAAACAAAATGCGCTCCGGTCACGGGATGGTGAATTAAATGGGATGGTGGATTGTCACGCTGTATGTGCCGTCTCACTGTCCCATGCTGTACCAGAAAAGGGGTAAAAACTAGACCACGTTTGGCGTGGGTTTCAGGGGCTTAAAATAAGTGCTTGACAAACTACCGTTTTATGGTACAGTCAAGTCATGGGGGGTAAGACAATGAAAACCGCACTGTACGCCAGAGTGAGCACAAAAGACGGACGGCAAGACACAGAAAACCAGCTAAGGCAGTTACGGGAGTTCGCCGCGTCTCAGGGCTGGACTATCACCGCTGAATATGTAGACCGCGCTAGTGGCAAGCGTTCAGACCGCGTGGAGTTCCTAAAGATGTTTGACGCTGCCAGTCGCCGCGAGTTCGATGTGCTGCTGTTCTGGTCTTTGGACCGTCTGAGCAGGGAAGGCACGGTCGAGACCCTGAACCATCTTCAAAGGCTGAACGGCTACGGGGTAGCGTATCGGTCATTCACTGAGCAGTACCTTGATTCCACGGGCATATTCAAAGACGCAATCATCGGCATTCTCGCGGCTATTGCCAAGCAAGAACGTGTGCGGCTATCTGAGCGCACACTCGCAGGGCTGGCCCGTGCCAGAGCACAGGGACGCGTAGGGGGAAGGCCAGCAGTCGCCGCTGATCCGCGTGCAGTCGCGGCGGTCCGCCGTCTTAGAGCTAAGGGTCTGAGCATTCGCGCATGTGCCGCTGAATTGGACTGTTCCCCTACGACCATTCAAAAACTGCTGGCAGCATAGACCAGCCCTCACGGATCAGCACCAGCCCCCGGCTACCATATCGGGGGTTTTCTCTGCTTATAGAACACGGCTAGGGCGTTTCGCATAGGTACTCGTGCTTCATGCCGCTGAGTGTGTGTGCGCTTTGCATATCAACTCATTTATTAGTTTCCGCGATAAAGACACGCTCTGGCGTGGTCTAGGACACAAGGGGATAACTGCCTGAGATAGCAGAACGGTATTAAATACCAGCATGTTTTTCTAACTGCGGACCGATTGAAGGGTAGGACACGGGGCACAGGACACAAGAGAAAATGGCTAAGGGTCTATAGTGTGTCTGTATAGGGGAGCTAAGGCGACTGCACCAACCCCAAAGAGTTTATAAACATTATATCCAATCGCTAACTCACTGATACAGAACCGTATTAAATAACGCGTACCGTCTCGCGTGCCGCAGCGCGTCTGGTCACTGTCCATTGCATGGTCTGTGTAGGGTTCTTACAGGGGAATCGATAGTCAGACACTCGGGGCCGGTGGTATCTATTACGCACCAGACAAGCGTAATAATACCGTTTTCAAGCCTGAAATACAGCGCCACGCGCCATGGGCACCGGACACGGGAGACACGCGGTCTAATGGCATCCTAGGAGCCGTTTTTTGCGTCCTACACGCATTCTGCGGGGGTTGAGACAGGGATTGAAACAGGCTTTTACGGTGCCAGCAGTGCCAACAAATCGGCGGGCGGTGTAGCGGTTTGCACGGTGTGGGTTTTGCTGCGTCTCATGCTCTGGCAGTCACGGCACAGGAGCACAATGGAACCACCGTACCGTTCACGATGCTACCGTCTCGGAGCGCATTCCCAAAGCGCGAACACGACCAGCAAGAAAAGAACTCCGAAGAAGCCCATACCACGCTCCTTCTTTTCAGCTTGGCACCATTCCGATTGAATTACAAGGTCAGTTTCAGACCGCAACTCTGGCAAACTTTATACCAGAACTTTCCTTTGGTAACCGCTCCCGAGCGTTCCAGTTTTCCGAGTCAGACCGGATCGTAAACCCCTATGCAGTGCGTCACAGCGTCCCGCCTGTATGCGAGACGGCATTTCCGGGGCACCATCCTCTCACCCGGCTCCTACAAATCGCTCTCAGGTCAAATGTGGGCCGTTTCCAGACCAAAGAACCGCACATCCGGCTAAAAATATATACAGACAAAACGGGAGTCAGGGGGCATCGGTCCGTGGCATAAGGTCTCTGCAAAACATCTTCCTGCCTACCTTGATGAAATGACGTTCCGTTTTCAACAATTGCCATAATCCCTACTTGTTCCGCGATACGCTGATGAAGTTGATTGAGGCTCCAGCATTGGAATACAAGAAGCTCACTGCCGCCTAAAGGATTTCTCAATCTGAATTGGGGCAAACATCAAACCCGTGCCAGATACCGGGAGACTGGGCCGGTGGTTGAAGAAAATTACACAACCAGAAATGATGAATGGCCCCGCCGTCTTTGTAGTCTATAACCACGAACACGACCGCAACGAGAGTTCCTGATCTGAGCTTATCTAGGTCCGGCTGCGTGAGGATGTGCGGAGTTGGAGGGCGGCCCGCTGAGCGGTCAAAAGCAAAAACGCTATCCCATCGAGGTGAGCTTGGCGTGAACAAATTCCATTTTTCCTTATGCTGATTGGCACGCAGCTCCTTGTCGGCTTTACGATTTTCAAGAAAAGTCCTATATGCAGTCTCTAGGGTTTCTGGGCGATAATCGGGTTCGGGCAAAATCTCCATCGCGCCGCCTCCGATAAAAATCGCGTTCGAGCCAAGTTCGCTAAAATGCAAGTTAAACGCAAGAGCGTCTCCCGGCTGAAAGTTGGAGCCTTCAGTGGCACTGGCACTCTTGCCTGTAAAGCGCGGAACGCCGTCCATGACTAGATAACTCCTCACGAGCGGCGTCGTCCCGTTGCTCGTGGTTGTTGGCTGTTGAGTTGTTCCGCCTGTTTGGCTATTGGAATTCCATTTCTTGAGTGCCTGATCGATTTGCTGTCCAATATCTTGATTACTTGGGGGAGGAAATGTTCTCGCCAGTTGCCAAAGCCCAAAACCGCATAGAGATGATCCCAAGAGGATGATCGAGAGGCGGATTCCGTGCACATGCCGACCTCGACGAATCGCCTTGGCCAAACTCACTACAACTAAAACGCAGAACGGCCAAGCTATAGCAAGAAACCAACGTATATCCTTCAGGGCAAATCCGAGATATACGCTCACGAGCGCAATCACGGCGCTGAGAGCGCCCCACAAAAGGGTGCTCTCGTAGAACGGAACGCTTGCTGGTGTCTCTTCCAGCGGGTTAGCCTTATCTGACTGTATAGATTCCGATTCCTTTGGCACTCTGTCCGACTTTCGGATCACTCGCGCCAGCGCGAACATCCATGCCTTTTCGTGTCTTTTGCCCATGCCCCTAATCCTCCCACCGGGACATGCCTTGCATCAAGTCATTGATGAACTTCTATTCCGCTGCCTTCTTCACTGCGGCCCATCTCTTTCTCTGTGCGGCTAGGGATTGAGTTCAGTGCCCTATTCACGGGGCTGTGAGGCAACGGGTGTAGAATTCGGCTGTCCGTGTCATCGCGCCCTTGTCAACTTCGTGCGATTGGATGTCTTGCGAGATAACCTTGGCGGTTTCAAATTCCGGTTGATTCTTGGCGAAAGCGGGGTAATTCGCAATCGTCACGCACGAGAACAGGAGCAGACTGCAAAGAATGCGATTTTGGAAAGTTTTGTCTTTCATACTCTGAATTTCTCCCCCAACATTCACCGCGCACCAGCATCGCCAACAGCATTGCCCAGCCTCAACGTCAGCACCACCATCGCCGCCAGTATCGCCGTCTCCACCCACTTGCCACGCTCTAGCTCCACCAGCGCCCATGGCACCACCGCCACCACAAGCAGCAGCATCGCCGCCCCCGCCACCCACTCATCGCGCAGCTTCGACGCCGCTATCACCACCGCCGCTATCGCGACCAGCTTTGTTATCGCCATCCACTCGACGCCCCGCTGCGACATCAGCCCCGTTGCTATGAGAATCAACACAAACACCGCCACCAGCCAAACCGCCCACGACTCCTCCCACACCTCATTCCACGTAACGCGCCTCTTCGCCGTCATTGCCATCGCCTCCTCCCGCCACAGCGCATAGGTGCCTCGTTTTGTTTGGACGACCACACTATACACCTGAGAAGCGGGTGTACAATTCTCGCCAAATGGACAACCAGCCTAAGCAAGAGCCCTTTTTGCAGAGCGCCGGGCGCACTCTTAAAGGTGTGCTGTGGGTTTTAGCTGGGCTATTTGCTGTTGGATTCTGCTTTGTTGGTTATGACGAACTCGACAGGGACGGTCACGTTGCCCACCGCCTCACAGCAGATGTGTACATGACAAACGATTGGCTGGTGGGAGAGCACAGAACCTGCACCCTGCTGTTTAAGGAATACGATACGAACGGAACACCCATCGGGGGCATTTACGGGCTCTCTTGTCTGCCAGATATGCGGACGAACATACCACCGCACAACATTTCGGTGACCTTTTGGGGACCGATGCGCGGCGTTGACATGAATGGGAATAAACGTCCACTGCCCGTGAACTGGACGTGTACCCGCGACAGCGATGGTTTCTCCTGCGACATGTTGAAGTGAAGGAGGCGATGTGGACGTAGGCACTATAGCGTCTTGGATTCAGATAGGACTCTGGCTCATCGCATCGTGCGTCTACCTAAGAAAAAAGTGGGTGAATCGGAAGAGCGAAATGCTTAGCCCCTCATCGCACATGAGATGGATCGGGGCAGGTATCGCGATAGGGCTTCTGCTCTCAATTCTTTCGCTTGCATTCAATATGGTTCGAGCCTATCGGAGTCGCCCTGTCGAAAAAATTGTCTATAGAACTAATCCTTGTCCATCGACGCCTCCACCCCCGGTTCTCGAAACGCCGAAGACTGCGGCTCACCCAACGTCGAAGGTGCTGCCACTTTCGAAGCCAACTCCAATTCAAGCCCAGCCATCGTCACAGACTGCTACAGGTCAAAATGGAGCGGCGGTTGGAAGTTTAAGTCAGGGTGATTGTGGAGTTGCCCAAATTGGTGGAAGTGGAAATGTAGCGGCTCCCAACTGTGCACCTCCCGAAAGACACCTAACGCACGAGCAATCGAAGGCAATCAGCGATGCCTTAAGGGGAAAACAGATAATAGTTCACGTCGGATACATCATGAATGCTCCTGACGCACAAGATTACGCCACCGAGTTGTGTGACGCCATAAAAGGGGGGGTACCAGCCACAGACTGTAGCGAGGTGTGGGCTATGGTTTCGGAGAAAAGATCGTTGCCGTGGTATGGATTCAATATCACCTACAAGGGCGATCCCGTTCCCGAAGGGCAAATCGTAAGCCATCCGCCTGACAGTCCCGTGGGAATTCTGATTAGCGCGATGTTGGCTGCTGGCTTGAATAGAGGTGTGATTCACGCTGATCCCACGATGAAAGATAACGAGGTAACGCTTATCGTCGGCCGTCCTCCACCAAAGGATTAGGCCGGTGACCGCGACACCTTCACTCCTTACCTCCACGATGCCAATCGTATGCCCGGATTAGCTGAAAAACTCCCACTCAAAACGTCGGAATTTTTCGGATACATTCTCACGCTGAACCGTGTATGGCTCTATTTGGGACTAAAGATTGGGACTAACCAAGCCGGTTTTTTAGCGGTTTTTTGAAGCTAATTGACGCCGAATCTTTGAGATTCCGCCGTGTCCCGAACCAGGTGCTCTACCAGGCTGAGCCACTCCCCGATCGCTCAAATTGTCACCTGCAGCCTCGGGATACAACGCGCTGCAAGCCGGAGTGCAAGGCTGAAAAAGGTTTCAGGCCCGCTCGCCGCTCCTTGCGGTACGGCGTCGAACGCGAGGCGATCCACACGGCCCCCTCCGCATTCGCAACTCCTCATTGATTCTATCGCAGTTGCACGTTTTGCGCTGGCCACGCCGGCCAGGACCGAGCCCCTTCCCCGCCGCCCACGAGCCGGGCCCTAATCCGCCCTTCGATCCCCGCTCGCTTGTCCGCCCATCAACGAACCACGATCACACGCGTCGCATAAGGCTCCAGATCGAGCTGAATCGCCGCATGCCCGCCATTCCGTCTCGCATCGAGCGGCGTCACCGCGCCCGTCTGCGGATCCCACGCCTCCACCGCGCGCCCCCTCGCCATCAGCGTCACTGCGTGTTTGCTCGCTTGCGCGCCCTCGTTGAAGAAGAGGTACACATCGGCATCCCTCCAGCGGCGCTTCATTACGCGCAACGCCGCATCCGGAGCGTCCATCTTGACCACCGGCGCAAGTACTGCCGATTCGAGCGCCGCCAGCACCTCGGCAGGAAGCATCTGCGGCGCTGGCGGCGCGGCCGGTGGCTCGGCCGGCGGAGTCGGCGTAGGCGGCAGTTGCGCGCCCACCACGCTTGCCCACGAAAACTCCGTCGCCGTTGCCTCTCTTGCGTCGCGAATCGTCCGGCCCGCGATCCACCGTGGTGTGCCGCCCAGGAAAACCACCTTCCCTCCGCCGTGCGCGAATGCCTTCAGTCGCGTCTCCGCCGCCGGCAGCACCAGCGGCGCAGGCAGGATCACCGTGCGATACCGATTCCCGCTCAGCGTCTCAAACGCGCCGGGCAGCGCTTTCAATCCGCTCTCCAGCGCATTCTCGTCCACAATGTCGAAATCGACCTGGTGCTCGCTCAGCAGACGCTCCGCCGACACAAACTGCTCGTCCGATTTGTCGTTGCCCAGCCACATCGACATCGACGGCAGATACAGCGCCACCGTCGCGTCGGGCCGTCCCATCGCCATCAGGTAGCTCATGCGTCGCACATAAGCTGTCAGATCGGAGAACCCCGGCTGGCCCATGTACGACGGCGCCGGTCGCGGGCCCGCTGAGGTCGCGGGAAAATACATCATCTCCACCAGGTTCACGCCGCGCACCAACTGTTCGTTCACGATATACCGCGCCATTTCCACATCGGGCGCTGGCCGGTACGCCGCAAAACTTTCGGTGAACGCGCGCGGCTTGCCGTCCACGTGCGCTGCCGAGCTCGCGAGGCGCGGATAATCCGAGATCGTGTCCTTCCAGATCTGGTGCCAGATGGCGTCGATCCCGGGCACCTCCACCCAATGCATGTCGCGGAAGAACGAGCCCTCGCTGTGCGTCAGCTCCATCTCCATCTCTTCGTGATTCAGGTGCACCTGGTACTCCAGATGGTTGGCCGCGCACCACTCGCCCTGCGTCTCAAAGAACCCCGCGGCAAACATCTGCGAGAAGACGTCATAATAATCGCCTTTGATGCGCACCTGTTCCGGCGTCAGATGGATTTCGACGCCGGGATCGCGCCGCGACGGCGTCTGCGCAAACAGCGCGGCATACGGCTGCGCGTCGTAGCCCTTGATTTCCTTGAAGCGCGCGAAAAACTTCGGCGTCCACGGCAGCCCGGCAATCGAGTAGTCGGGTTCGTCGCCGCGGAAGCCCATGATCGTCTTGCCGAACTCATCACCCACGTAATGCTTGTACTGCTCGTGCGTGAATGCCAGGTATTGCCGTGTCGCCGCCGGGTCCAGATAGTCTTCGAGCGACTGCTCCGTATCCTTCACGCGCTTCGGATTCGTATCCGATCGCGTGGGCGACGTGCGAAACTCGTGATCCACCAGCAGCACCGTCCAGTTGCCCGCAGGCGCCGTCCAGTCGAGCCTATTTCCGCGCAACGGCAGCGGCATCGCCGCTCCGTTCTGGTCCACCGCGGCCGCGCTCACCACCGCCGCCGGCAACTCCTTGTGCAGAGTCGTTCCGCCCGCCACCTGGATCTTCTCTTCCACTTCCAGCGCCTGCATCCGCAGCTCGGGCTTCTCGCTTGTGAACTTGCCCCCGGCAAATCCGCTGGGGTAGCCGGCATCGTCCACAATCCACACCCGCATGTTGCGCTGCTTGGCCTCTTCCACAAACTTGCGGAAGAAGGCAAAGTACTCCGGCGACAGGTACGTGAACGGCATGTTGAACCCGGCCTGCACCGTGACTGCCTGGAAGCCGAGATTTTGCAGCGTGTCCAGATCGCGCTCCACCTGCGCAATACTCACGCTGCCGTTCAATCCGTAATACGGCTCCGGGCCGTACTCCGGCGGAGGAGTCTTCCACCGCGCAGCCACTTCGGCGGCCGTCGGGCTCTGCAAATGCTGCCACGGCTGCTGGCAACTGGCTCCCGCCGCCAGCACAAGCATGGCCGCCGCAACAAAAACCATCCAGGTACGAAGCCTCATGGCTCAGGAGCTCCTCTCATCAAGCAACTGGGTCTTTAACCGCCTGATCTCGCACGATCAAGGGTGCCCCAGGTCCCGATTCTGGGACCTGGGAGATTGAGATGCCAGGGGATAAATGCATGCGGTCAATGGCCCAGAACGAACGGCTCCCATTGTAGCGCCGCATTCGTGCATCCTGCGCCCGCGCCCGCTCTTATTCCCGCTACCAACCGCGCGCGCCGCCGTCATGCGAGAATCAAAATGGCCCGGCGTGAACGGCAGATCGCGCTCTCACGCCGTTGCGCTGCCGCAAATTCGGAGGCACATTATGAGCGAACTCATTCTTGAGCCGCGCCGCACCGCGGTCGTCGTCATCGATCTACAAAAAGGCATTGTGGGATTCCCGGGGAATCCTCACTCCGCATCCAGCGTCATCGCCAATACCGTCGCGCTGCTCGACGCCGCGCGCAGCGCTGGCGCGCAGCCGATCCTGGTGCACGTTGGCCGCTCGCCCGACGGCGGCGATGGCCTCCAATTGACAAGTGACCAACCCATGCAGGCCGCCCGGGCGCTGCTGCCCGATTGGAGCGAGCTGATTCCCGAGCTCAACCGCCAACCCAACGACATTGTCATTCTCAAGCGCCAGTGGGGCGCATTCTACGGCACCGATCTCGAACTGCAACTGCGCCGCCGCGGCCTTCACACCATCATCCTTTGCGGCATCGCCACCGAGTTCGGCGTCGAAAGCACCGCCCGCGACGCGTATGAGCGCGGCTTTGAGCAGGTGTTCGCCGAGGACGCCATGACCGCCCGCACCGCCGAAAGCCACGCCAACTCGATCGCCAACATCTTCCCCCGCATGGGCCGCGTGCGCAGCACCGCAGAAATCGCGGCGGCGCTGCGCGCCGGCCAAGGTGGTTCGTAGCCAGCGCACAACTACGCGCCTCAGTCGAATCGCGCCGCAAAATGAAAGCGTGGAGGTTCGGTGCTACGCGGGGGGAACTAACTCCGTTAACTCCGCCAGCCCCGCTAGCTCCGCTTGTTCTTAGAGGATATACCTTGACAAATCCTGGTCCTTCACGATCGAAGCCACCATCTGCTTCACATATGCGGCGTCGATTAGGAAAACCTTCTCAGGGCCGGACGCCGCCATGCGTTCCTCGTAGGGCAACGGCGTGGTAGCTTCGTCGCTGATGGCCTGTTGAATGGCCGCCGCGGCCTGTTCATCGCTGGTGCGGCGCGCCACATCGGGCGCCAGGAAGCTGATGTCTTCCAGCACGCGCTCCATAATGGTGTGCAGCCGGCGCGCGCCGATGTTTTCCGTCTGCTCGTTCACTTTGAAGGCGAACTCCGCCATCTCGCGCAGCGCATCCGGCGCGAACTCCAGCCGCACGCCCTCGGTCTCCAGCAGCGCCGCATACTGCTTGGTCAGCGAGGCCTTGGGCTCCGTCAAAATGCGCAGAAAATCCTCGACGGTCAGTGATTGCAGCTCCACGCGGATGGGAAAACGCCCCTGCAGTTCGGGAATCAGGTCGCTGGGCTTGGAAACGTGGAACGCGCCCGCGGCAATGAACAGAATGTGGTCGGTGCGCACCATGCCGTAGCGCGTATTCACCGTTGTGCCTTCCACAATCGGCAGAATGTCGCGTTGCACGCCCTCGCGCGAAACATCGGGCCCATGCCCGCTCTCGCGTCCCGCAATCTTGTCGATCTCGTCCAGGAAAACGATGCCGTTCGATTCCACGCGCTCCACGGCCGCGCGGTTCACCGAGTCCATGTCGATGAGCCGCCCCTCCTCTTCCTGCACCAGGTAATCGAAGGCATCGGCCACCTTCATCTTTTTCTTCTTCGTGCCGCCCCCAAAAATGTTGGGCAGCATGTCTTTCAGGTTCATCTCCATGTCTTCAAGGTTCTGGTTACTGATAATGCCGAACTGCGGCATAGCGCGCTCGCGTGCGTCGATCTCCACGATGCGGTCGTCGAGCTTGCCTTCGCGAAACTGCTGGCGGAGCTTCTCGCGCGAGCGCTGGTGGCTCTCGGATTCAGGCAGCTTGAGTTGACCCTCCTGCCCGTGAGGCGCCGCGGGCGGCGGAGGCAGCAGCGCGTCGAGCAGCCGCTCTTCGGCGTTCATTTCGGCGCGGTCTTCCACCTCTTCCAGGCGTTCTTCGCGCACCATGTCGATGGCGATCTCCACCAGGTCGCGAATCATCGACTCCACGTCGCGGCCCACGTAGCCCACCTCGGTAAACTTCGACGCCTCCACCTTCAGAAACGGCGAATTCGCCAGCTTGGCCAGCCTCCGCGCAATCTCGGTTTTGCCCACGCCCGTCGGCCCAATCATGATCATGTTCTTTGGCATGATGTCCTCGGCCATGTCGGGCGGCAACTTTAACCGGCGCTGGCGGTTGCGCAGCGCAATCGCCACCGCGCGTTTCGCGGCCCTCTGGCCCACCACGTGCTTGTCGAGCTCGGTCACAATCTCGCGCGGCGTCAGCTCGTCGAGCGAGAGCTCCTGTTCTTCGGCGGATGCGGGTAAATAAATGGCCATGCTTTGCTTCGAGTAACTCCTGTTTCGTGCACAATCACGATTTCAACCGAATGGGCTGCGAAAAACATTCCAGCCGAGTCTTGTATCAGGGCGCGACTTCAGTCGTGCCGAAGATGCCGTAAGAAATGAATGCAGGCTTTAGCCCCTGCCGGAACTTCGCAAACTCCCCGGCCCTGAAAATCAGCTCGCCAACTCCTCCACCGTAATCCGGTCGTTGGTATAAATGCAGATCTGGCCGGCAATCTTCATCGCCTTCTCGGCAATCTCACGCGCGCTCAAGTCGGTATTCTCCATCAACGCGCGCGCCGCGGCCGTAGCGTAGCTGCCGCCGCTGCCGATCGCCGCCAGCGGCTCGTCGGGATCGATCACGTCGCCCGATCCGGAGATCAAAAACGTCTGCGCCTTGTCGGCCACCAGCAGCAATGCCTCCAGGTTGCGCAGCATCTTGTCGGTGCGCCAGTCCTTGGCCAATTCCACCGCGGCGCGGTTCAGGTTCCCCGCGTGCTGCTCCAGCTTGGTCTCAAACCGCGCAAACAAGTTGAACGCGTCGGCCGTCGATCCCGCGAACCCCGCCAGGATCTTGTCCTGGTAGAGCCGCCGAATCTTCTTTGCCGAGTGTTTCATCACGGTTTCGCCCAGGGTCACCTGGCCGTCGGCGGCCATTACCACCTGGCCGTTGCGCCGCACACAGATCACAGTCGTCGCATGGAATGTCGGATGCTCTTTCACGGCAGTTTTCAACCCTCAAACCCGGGGGAACACGGGCCCTTCTCAGGCAGGAATCGCGCGCCCGATGCAACCTAGAGTATAGAGCCTACTATTCACTTTCGCACGCCCCGGCCCAATCCGCTTTTCGCCTGCGGTATCCTCAATCTGGGGCTGTTGGGGCACGTCCCACCCGTAGATGACCTTTCCGAACAACAACGACTGGCAGATCGTCGCCGGCGTAACCACAGTTGCCGCGGTCGCGGCCCTGGCTCTTTGGCTGGTCATGCGCCGCCGTCCCAGCGCCGAGGAGATCGAGCGCGCGCGCCGCCAGTTTCTGGTTCAGTCGGGGCGTCTCGTCGATGGCATGCTGCTCGACGTCTACGATGTGGAAGGCACAGACGGCAGCACGTCGACCTTCCTCCTGTTCAATTACCGCATCGCCGGCGTGGACTACGAGTGCTCCCAGGAAATTACCGCCATGCGTGGTGTGGTCGAGGCCGGTGAGGTCCGCGCCGGATTCCCCTGCACCGTGCGCTACCAGCCCGGCAATCCGCACAACAGCATTGTCGTCGCCGAGGGCTGGACCGGTCTGCGCGCGGGGCTGCCGCAATTCCCCTCCTTCGACGATCCGAATCCCATCGACCGTAGCCATCTCGAACCCGGCGCCCGGTAGTCGCTAACTCCCCATCTACCACAATTCCCTTCCTTCACTCTTTTCACTCTTTTCACTCTTTTCACTCCTTCACTCCTTCACCCGTCCACTCGCTCCCTCGTCCCTAGTCCCTAGTCCCTAATCCCTGCTTTCCCCCCATACCCAACCCCAGTTACACTATCTCTATGCATTGGCTCCCGGCGCCTGCTCACCAAAGTGCAAACCGTACAACCCTGGTGCTCCGCGTCTCGCTGGCCGCCACGCTGGCCTACGTCGTCGTCACCTTTGTCGCGGGTTTGCGCGCTCACTCGCTGGCGCTGCTCTCGGAATCCGGCCACAACGTCTCCGATTTCCTGGCCCTCCTGCTCAGTTTTGTTGCGGTCCACTTCCAGTCGCGCCCGGCTGACCAGACCCGCACCTTCGGCTACCAGCGCGCCGGCGTCCTCGCTGCCTTCATCAACGCCGCCACGCTCATCGTCATCTCGCTCTGGATCGCTGTGGAAGCCGTGCACCGTCTCAGCACCCCCGTCGCCGTCGAGCCCCGCCTCATGATGATTGTGGCCGCCGCGGGCGTCGTCATGAACGGCATCATCGCCGCGCTTTTGTGGGGCGTGGCCCGCGACGTCAACCTCCGCAGCGCCTTCCTGCACATGGCCGGCGACACGCTTTCCACCGCTGCCGTCATCGCAGGCGGTTTCGGCATTCTCCTCACCGGCCACAACTGGATCGATCCCGTCCTCTCGCTTCTCATCGCCGCGCTCATCTTCTGGTCCAGTGTCGGCATCGTCCGCGAAACCCTGAACATTCTCCTCGAAGGCGCGCCGCGCGGCTGCTCGCTGCCCCAGATCCGCTCCGGCATGGAAGCCGTCGAGGGCGTCGTCAACGTCCACGACCTGCACGTCTGGAGCCTCGGCTCGCATTCACGCGCGCTGGCGTGCCACGTCACTATCGCCGACATTCCGCCGTCTGCAAGCGCGTGCATTCTCGTCAAGCTCAACCATCTGCTCCGCGAGCAGTATCAGATCAGCCACACCACCATTCAATTCGAGCACATTGGCTGCGAAGACCTCGAGGGTTGCGTCGCGCCTCCCGAAGCCATCTCCAGCGGCCACGCGCATCCGCACAGCCACGCGCATTGAAGTGGTTCCATACTTGCTGCGTCCCTCTCCGTCGCTCTTTCAGCCTGAGCGGCAAAAATCGCATGTCATCCTGAGCGACAAAAATCGGGTGTCATCCTGAGCGAGTCCCGGCGTGCCGGGACGAGTCGAAGGATCTGCGGTTGTTCTGCAAAGGATTTCTGATACACCGCATATCACTGGTACGCTGATTCGTGGCAACGATTTTCTTTAGAAACAAACTATGATTTCCCACCGCGCCTTGCATTCCGCTCTTTTCTTTCTCTTGCTTCCCTTCCCTTCCGCGCTCCCCGCGCAAGCGCCCCCCTCCACGCCTCTCAGCGCCTTTGCCGGCGAGTACACCATTCCCGGCCAACCCGGCAACGCCTTCAGCTTCTACGTCGAGGACGGCAAGTTGATGCTTGAATCCGATCGCCGTGTTCCCACCGCACTCAAGCAGATCTCGGCAACGGTTTTTGGCTTCACGCATGGCGACGACAAAACCGTCTTTTCCCTCGACGCATCCGGCCAGGCCACAAGCGTCTCCTTCTCCTTCGCGCCCGGCGCCATCTTCGTGCGCAGCGGCCCGCCGGTGCATCGCGTCTTCCACGATTACGTGCGCACTGAGGCCATGATTCCCATGCGCGACGGCGTCAAGCTCCACGTGGTGATCCTCAAACCCTCCGACATCGCCACGCCGCTGCCCATTCTCCTCGAACGCACGCCCTACGGCGTCGAAGAGGAGAACCGCGAGTCTCTCTTCATGCTGCGTCCCGAACTCGCCCGCGACGGCTACATCTACGTCGGCGAAGACATTCGCGGCCGCTGGAAAAGCCAGGGCAAGTTCATCATGATGCGTCCGCTCGCCGATCACAGCCCGGGGGCCCCACGGACAGGTCCAGGTCCGTGGGATGGTCACCACGACCCCTCGGCCATCGACGAAAGCACCGACACCTGGGACACCGTCGCCTGGCTCCTCCAGAACGTGCCCGGCAACAACGGCCGCGTTGGGGTCCTCGGCACTAGCTACGACGGCTTCCTCGCCATGTTGGCGGGCATCGATCCCCACCCCGCCGTAAAGGCCATCTCGCCACAGGCGCCCATGATCGACGTCTGGATCGGCGACGATTTCTTCCACAACGGCGCCTTCCGTCAGAGTTACGGCTACGACTACGTGCGCGACCTCGAATCCACCAAAGATTGGACCGTGGTCAGTTACGGCAGAGGTAGCGGCGGCCAGCCCGTCGACGGCTTCGACTACTTTCTCGAGCGCGGCAGCTTTGCCCGCGAGGTCAAAAAGTCCGGAGCCGATCTGCTGCCCACGTGGAAGCTCTTCCTCAATCACCCCGCGTACGATTCCACTTGGGTCCCGCGCGCTGTGGAGAATGTGCTCAACGCGGTCACCGTACCCACGCTCACCGTCGGCGGCTACTACGATCAGGAAGATATGTACGGCCCGCAGGAAGAGTACGCAAAGCTCGAGCCGCACGACACGAAACACGAGAACTTTCTCGTACTCGGCCCCTGGCGTCACGGCTACTGGTCTTCGCCCAACTGGAGCCTCGGCAATCTCGATTACGGCGAGCCCATCGGCACCGAGTTCCGCACCCGCATCGAAGCAAAATTCTTCGCGCACTATCTCAAAGATGAGCCCGGCTTCACGCTCGAAGACACCGCCAGCTTCCAGACCGGATCGAACACCTGGCAGTATTACGGGCACTTTCCGCCCAAAGAATCGCACCCCACCAGCCTGCATCTCGCAGGTGCCGGTCTGCTCAGTTGGAGCTCCTCGACAACATTGGCAACCGCATCCTACGTGAGCGATCCCGCAGATCCCGTCCCCTACCGTCACCGTCCCATCCAGCCCACCTACTCCGACGGCTCGCAATGGTACAACTGGCTCACGGAAGACCAGCGCTTCGTTACCGGCCGCAACGATGTCGCAGTCTTCAGGCTACCCGTGCTCACGCAGAATCTCACCGTCACCGGAGAGGTCGTCGCGGACATCTTCGCTTCCACCACCGGCAGCGACAACGACCTCGTCGTCAAGCTCATCGACCAATATCCGGATGATGACCCAGACCCCACAATGCGCGGCTATCAGCTCATCATCAACGCCGAAATCTTTCGCGGCCGCTATCTGTCGGGCTTCGACCACCCCACCGCGCTCGCGCCGGGCTCCATCCACGAGTACAAGTTCAGCCTGCACGATGTGGATCACGTCTTCAAGGCCGGCCACACCGTCATGGTCGAGATCCAAAGCACCTGGTTCCCGCTCTACGATCGCAATCCGCAGACCTTCGTGCCCAACATCATGAAAGCCAAACCCGCCGACTTCAAACCCGCGACTATCACCATCTACTTCGGCCCCGGCCACGACTCCGCACTCGAGCTGCCCGTCATGAATCCCTAGCGCGCTGCCTCTAAACTTCGCAACAAAAGCATCGCTGTCATCCTGAGCGTAGTTTGGCGCGCAATCGGCACGATTGCGCGCCAAACAAGTCGAAGGATCTGCGGTTGCCTTTCCCAATTTCCCCAGCACGAACACGGGTGCCCCACGTCCCGATTCTGGGACGTGGGAAAGCACAGCCCTCAACCCACGTGTCTTATAAAAGGGCGCGGCGGGGTACCCTCTGGGTCCCGTGTCGATAAAGCCAACCAATTGAATGGGGCTTTAGTGTCTGCGTGAGAACGCCGTTGGCCCTGTGCAGCGACGGTCTTGTTTTGAGTTTTTCCCCACCGGCGGTGGTGGTTTTGTTTCAGGCTGCGCGCATGACGTGCAGCCGGGTGATGTT
>Ga0326728_10003334_pt1 | contig 50340 bp, 46 predicted proteins | sample MB3enrmetagenome_FD_207602 | JGI IMG/M metagenome (GOLD analysis project Ga0326728, IMG submission 207602) | Lab enriched peat soil microbial communities from McLean, Ithaca, NY, United States - MB31MN | ecosystem: Environmental > Terrestrial > Soil > Wetlands > Peat | place: USA: New York... | reverse complement strand
AGCTCAGCCAGCTTTCAGTTGGAAAGGTGCTGGGCGTCGGGCAGAGTTACGAGGACCTTGTGGCGCGTTACGGGGAAGACAACGCCAAGTATCTCTGGAGCGAACTGGGCGACCTGAAAAAGAACTATCACCAATTCACTTACATTGCGATGGGGATGGGACCGGATGCGGATTTCGAGCGCCAGGCTCGCGAGGAAGCCGCCCAGCGCGGATGGGAATTCGAGAAACTCAGCGGAGACCTCGGGATGTTTCAGAGACTGGTGGATGGAGTCTGGGAGGAAAAGGAATTTCTGGTGGTGCCGCCGGGAAAACAGGTGGCGGCGGATTACGGCGGAGGGCTGATCGCGATTAAAGACGCCGGGCAATGAATCGTTGTGGTCGTCACCGCCACGGAAGTGGGGGTCCATGTGGGCACGGTGAAGACAGATTCCCGCTTTCGCGGGAGTGGCGGTTTTGGGCGGTTTTCGCCGCAAAGACGACGTGTTCGGAGAACGTATGAACGGTCGTGAGCGCGTGCTTGCTATGCTGGAAGGCCGGCCGGTGGATACTCTTCCTGCCATGCCCATTACGATGATGTTCGCCGCGGACCAGATAGGGGCGAAGTACTACGACTACGCTACGAACTATCGCGTTCTGGCCGACGCTCAAGTCACGGTGGCGGAGCGATTCGATTTTGATTATGTCAGCGTGATTTCGGATCCTGGGTGTGAGGCTTCGGCCCTGGGCGCTGCGCTGAAGTTTTTCCCCGATCAACCTCCCGCGGTCGATGAGGAAAACGCTCTGCTGAAGGACAAGGCCAGGCTGGCCGGCCTCCGGGTACCGGATCTCGAGCAGGCGGAACGAACCCGCAACCGGGCGCTGGCCGTGAAGCTGATGAAGGAACGAGTCGGGAATGATAAAGTGGTTGAGGGCTGGATCGAGGGTCCCTGCGCGGAAGGCGCCGATTTGCGCGGCATTAACACCTTGATGCTGGACTTCTACGATGACCCGGCTTTCGTGCGCGATTTGTTCGAGTTTATCGTCGAGGTGGAATTACGCTTCGCGAGATTCCAAGTCGCTATGGGAGCGGATCTGATAGGCGTCGGAGACGCGGCAGCGTCGCTGGTGGGGCCGACGTTCTACAACGAGTTTGTTTGGCCTTACGAACAGAGGTTGGTCGGCGCACTGCACGCAGAGGGGATTAAGACGCGGTTGCACATCTGCGGGAACACGCGGAAGATTCTCGAGGGGATGGGCCGGCTGCATTGTTCAATAGTTGACCTGGACTGGCTTTCGCCGATGTCGGAGGGACGCGAAAAAATGGGGCCGCAGCAGGTCCTCCTGGGCAACCTCGATCCCGTGCGGGTTCTCAAAGAGGGAACGCCCGAATCCGTTTATGCAGCGGTCGGGCAGTGTCATCAGCAGGCTGGAGACCGATTCATTGTCGGGCCGGGTTGTGAAGTTCCGCGGGGGACGCCACCTGCCAACCTGATGGCCATGATACGTTACGCGCGGGAGCACGCGGGGGCGTAGGGGCAACCCTTGTGGTTGCCCAGGGCGGCCACAAGGGCCGCCCCTACGAAGGCGAAGGTGACAGAAAGCTCTTGACTGCAAACCCATCCCATCGGATCATTCTCTGGCCCACGCGGGTCGAACTTGCCGCGCGCGCCGGAACCCCGTTGCGTGACCTGCTGTTCGAGCAGGGAGTTGAATTCCCCTGTGGCGGGCAGGGCAGGTGCCGGGGCTGCCGCATTCAGGTTCTGAAAGGGAAGGCGGAAGTTAACGGGGCGCAACGGGAGCGGCTGTCGCCCGAGGAGATCGCGGCGGGGTGGCGTCTTGCCTGCCAGTGTGCAGTGGAAGGTGATCTGGAGATTGAGCTGCGGCAATGGGACGCAGCCATACTCGTTGATGACACACCCTTCAACTTCCAGCCTCGCCCAGGGCTGGGAGTGGCAGTGGATCTGGGCACGACGACACTGGTCGCCCAGTTGCTCGACTTGGACACGGGAAAAGTGCTCGCGGTAAGCACGGCGCTCAACGCCCAGGCGCGTTATGGCGCCGACGTGATGAGCCGGCTGCACTTCGCCGTGCTCGAGGATGGGCAACGCCGACTCGAGGATCTGATCCGGCGGCAGATTGGCGCGCTGATTGAGCAACTGCTCTTTTCGGCGGGAAGGCTCGCTTCCGAAATCGTCGATATCGTGGTGGTGGGCAATACGGTCATGCACCACTTTTTCTGCGGGATCGCAGCCGAGCCGCTCGCGCATTATCCCTTTGAGCCGGCGGATGGGGGGCTGAAGAGGTTCCACTCCAGCGAGCTGGGATGGAAGCTTGCAGGAGATCCCGAAGTGCGTTTTTTGCCCTGCCTGGGCGGGTTTGTGGGGAGCGATGTGCTGGCCGGGATTCTGGCCACGAAACTGTCCGAGCACGAGGACCTGGTGGGGCTGGTGGATTTGGGAACTAACGGTGAGATCGTGATTGGGAACAAAGAGGGACTGCTTTGCGCCTCCACGGCAGCCGGTCCGGCGTTTGAAGGCGCGAAGATTTCGATGGGTATGCGCGCCTCGACAGGGGCGATATCCCAGGTCACCCTGTCACCACCCCCTGGCCCCCTCCTCAGTGAGGAGGGGAGCAAGCGATTGCACTGCCGGGTCATCGGGGAAGGGACTCCCCGTGGCTTGTGCGGAAGCGGGTTGGTGGATGCGGTGGCGGCGGGTCTGGAGCTCGGAGTGATTGGAGCTTCCGGGCGCTTCGCGAACGGCGAAACCAGTTGGATGCTGGCCGAGCCTGTCGCCCTCACGCAGAATGACATCCGCGAACTTCAGCTTGCCAAAGCAGCCGTCGCTGCGGGCATCAAGCTGCTGATGCAGAGGAAAGGCGCAAAGCATCTCAGCCGCCTTTATTTGGCTGGGGCTTTTGGCAATTACATCGATCGGGCCAGCGCGCAGCGCGTCGGCCTGATCGATTTTCCGCCCGACCGAGTGGAAGCGGCGGGGAATACAGCGCTCCTGGGGGCGAAGCTTGCCCTCTTCAGCCACGATTCTGAGGGCGGTTCGTACCAAGGCCTTCGCCGCCGAATCGAGCACGTGGCCCTGAATGCCGATCCGTGTTTTCAGGAAGTTTTTGTGGAGGAACTGGTGTTTCCGCCCGGCAGCTCGGACCTCGGGGAAGCGGGTCCGCAAGCGACGGCGTGAAGGTTTGGGTAGCGCCGACCTTCAGCACACGCCAGCTGTCATTCTGAGCGAAGCGAAGAATCTCGGCAGTTTCATAACCAAGAAACTGCCGAGATCCTTCCTTCGTTTCACTCAGGACCGCCCGGGGCTCCTCAGGATGACACCCAAAAAGGGTTTTTCTGCCGCCTGTGAAGGCCGGCGCTACGAGTCAAGTAAAGAAAGTGTGGGACAGACATTGACAAACTAAGGAGATGGAAATGAGCATTTTTGCGGAGCTGCAGCAAGCGATCATTGACGGAAAGGCTCCCGTCGCTAAGGAACTGACAGACCGAGGGCTGAAGGAAGGGATTAAGCCCCATGAATTCTTCCCCAACGCAATCATTCCGGCCATGGATGAGGTTGGGCGTCGCATGAGGGACTGTGAATTCTTCATCCCGGAAGTGCTGATCGCCGCGCGGGCGGCAAGAGGCGCTACGGACATCCTCAGGCCGCTGCTGCAGGGTGAGGAAGCCATCAAGCCCGCGGGCACGGTGGTCATCGGGACGGTAAAAGGCGACTTACATGATATCGGCAAGAACATTGTCGCGATGATGCTGGAAAGCGCGGGGTTCCGGATCGTGGACCTGGGAGTGGACGTTCCGCCGGACAAGGTGGTGGAGGCCGTGAAGCAGCACGGGGCCAATTTCGTGGCCATGTCGGCTCTCCTCACCACGACCATGGTCAACATGAAAGCGATCATTGAAGCCCTGGTCGCGGCCGGCCTCCGGGACCAAGTGAAAGTCCTGGTGGGTGGAGCTCCACTTACTGATGCTTGGGCGCATTCAATCGGGGCCGACGGTTATGGCAAGGATGCTCCCGGTGCGGTCGAGTTGGCTCGTAAGCTGGCGGCGGCAAATGCCTGACACTTTCCCGCGCGCCGTGCTGCGGAGCCCGTTAGCCCGCGCGACAGGGGCAGGCTTGCGTGTGCTTTTGGCACGATGAACTAGTCTTGGGCGCGGGCGACAGGCTTTTGTTGTGAGCCGAGGAACGTGACGCGGCTGCCCTTCGCCCGCCGCAGAGCGTGGAGAATTCAAGCTGACATGAGCCTTAGTTTCCCTGTGGGGGTAGGACTGCGATGACGTCGCGACAACGAGTAAAGCTTGCTCTTCAGCACCAAGAAGCCGACCGCATTCCGCTGGATCTGGGTGCGAGCGCTGTGACCGGGATGCAAGTGGACACGGTCTATGCCCTGCGCCAAGCCTTGGGACTGGATAAGCCGGGCACGCCGGTCAAGGTGGTTGAGCCTTACCAGATGCTGGGAGAGATCGGTTCGGACTTGAGAGAGGCGTTGGGAGTGGATGTGGTGGGCTTGGGCAAGCTCGCCAACATGTTCGGATTCAGGAACGAAGGCTGGAAACCGTGGACGACCTTTGCGGGCACGCCGGTCCTGGTTCCCGAGGGATTCAATACCGAGCCTGACTCGAACGGCGACATCCTGATGTACCCGGAAGGGGACAAGTCTGTTCCGCCCAGCGGGCGGCTGCCCAAGGGCGGGTTCTATTTCGACAGCATCCCCCGGCAGGATCCTATCGACGATGCAAACCTGAATGCAGAAGATAACCTCGAAGAGTTCGGGCCCATCTCCGACGCGGATCTGGAATACCTCAAGGTTGAAGCGGAGAGGCTTTACACCCAGACGGATAAGGCAATTCTAGCGAACTTCGGGGGCACGGCATTCGGGGATATCGCTCTGGTTCCGGGTCCCTGGATGAAGCACCCGAAGGGCATACGAGACGTCGAAGAGTGGTACGTGAGCACGGCGTTGCGTCGCGATTATGTGTTCAAGATCTTTGAGCGCCAGTGCGAGATTGGTCTTTCGAATCTGGAGAGGATACACCAGGTTGTCGGTAGCAAAGTCGTAGCGGCCTTCGTGACCGGAACCGATTTCGGCTCCCAGTCCGGCCCTTTCATTTCCCCCAAGGCTTACCGTGACCTGTACAAACCCTTTCATGTCCAGGTCAACAACTGGATTCACCAACACACGACGTGGAAGTCCTTTATTCACTCCTGCGGGTCGGTCAGGGCGCTGCTGCCGGACTTCGTCGATGCCGGATTCGACATCATCAATCCGGTACAATGTTCGGCCGCGGGCATGGCTCCTTGCGGACTGAAGCAGGAATTCGGGGCGCGCCTCACGTTTTGGGGCGGCGGTGTAGATACTCAGCGCACCTTGCCTTTCGGCACTCCGGATGAGGTTCGCAAGGAAGTTCGTGACCGCTTGAAAGCGTTTGGCCCCGGCGGGGGCTTCGTTTTCAATACTATTCACAACGTTCAGGCCCGCGTGCCCGTAGCTAATGTGTTGGCGATGTACGAGACTTTGCGCGAGTGCGGGAAGTACCCGCTGCACTGAGTTTGCAGGGGCGGCCCTCGTGGCCGCCCTACGCGCTTCTCGCCCCGGGTTGAAATACACCCCTTCAAAATCCGTGTGCCGAAGGCACCTTGGAGTGCGGCGGCTTGGTCGCCGCCCTCATCCAAGCCCGCCGAGCGCCCCGGGTGCTATAATCTGAGCTTACGCCGCTAAGGGCGGTGGTGGCCGGTTTGAACGCCGCTCGTGGGTTCAGGGGTAGTTGTCTCTACAAAGGCAGCGCGGATGAAATCACTGGAGGAATATATCGCCTTGGCGGGCCAGAGTCACGGCCACATTTGCCCTGGCCAGATTCTGGGCATCCGCATGGCGCTCCTGGGGCTGCGTTCGATTGGAATAGACGACCCCACCAAGGCTCGCAAGCGCCTCTTGACCTTTGTTGAGATCGACCGTTGTGCCACGGACGCCGTGAGCCTGGTCACCGGATGCCGCCTGGGAAAACGCTCTCTTAAGTTTCTTGATTACGGCAAGGTGGCAGCGACTTTCGTCGATCTTGAGACAGGCCGGGCGGTGCGGGTGGCGGCCCGGGACGATGCCCGTGCCAAAGCCAAGGCCATGTTCCCGGGAATGTCTAACGCCACTCAGGCACAGCTTGAAGCCTACAAGTTGATGGAGAACGAGGAGCTTTTTAATCTCCAGGCGGTGCGCGTGGCGCTGAAACCGGAGGACCTGCCGGGGCGCCCGCGCTCCCGGGTTGCTTGTGCGCAATGCGGGGAAGGCGTGAATGACGGCCGGGAACTCCGATTGGGAGACCGGGTCCTGTGCCGAAGTTGCGCGGGAGAAAGTTATTACGAAGTGACGAGTGACAAGTGATGAGTGACAAGCAGGACTCAGGATTCGGGATTCAGGGCTCGGGAAATAAAAAGGAGCCAGATGCAGGTGCCAGGGATTTGTTTTCCCCGGCCCCAGCCCTGCCCACCAATGCCCAGCCCTGGAACCTCGAACCCGACACCGGCTCGCCACCTGTCACTCGTTACTCGTCACTCGCCACAGGTTTCCGGCAGCGATATTGGCCTGTGGTCACGCTGGCGATCATTGGCATCAATGTCGTGGTTTTCCTCCTGCTGACCTACGCGGGCGGCTCGACGAACACCCCCGTGCTTTTGGATTTCGGCGCGTCGTTCAGTCCCTACTTCCGCCGCGGAGAATATTGGCGGCTGGTGATGCCGATGTTTCTTCACGTCGGTTGGCTGCACCTCCTCGGCAATAGTTATGCGCTATTCATCCTCGGGCCGATTCTGGAGCGCGTCTACGGCGCGGGGCGTTTTTCTTTTCTCTACGTCGCCGCCGGGGTGGGCAGTTCCGCGCTGTCGATGAGCCGTTCGCTGAACGTTGCCGCGGGCGCGTCGGGGGCGATCTTCGGAATCGCCGGCGCCATGCTGGTGGCAGGCTTCATGCACCGGGACATCATCCCGCCGCGTTGGGGCCGCGCTTTCGGCGCGGGAATCGTCCCTTTCGTTGTGCTCATGTTATTCCTCGGCTTTTCTGAGAAAGGGATCGACAAGTGGGGACACGTGGGGGGGTTGCTGACGGGCGGGGTGTTGGCGGCCTTTATTCCGCCGCCCAAGCACGGCCTGGCGCTACAGTTCGGGGACGAACGGCCTTCCCAAGCGATCATCGTTTTACCGGTGCTGGTGGTGGGACTGGCTATGGTCTCAACCGCGCAACATTACGCCACCTCTCGTGATGTCACCCGGCTGCTTCAGCAAGGCGTGCGGCTCCGGCTCGCCCACCAGGATGCCAAGGCCCTGGAACGATTTCAGGACGCCGCCCGGCGGTCGCCGCATGACGAGCGTCCCCACATGCTGATGGGAGCGGTCTATCTGCGCGAGCAGCAGTTTGACAAAGCTATCCAGGAATACAGCCAGGCGGTGCAGCTTAGTCCGGGCGCGCCGGAAGCGCAACTTGCCCTGGGTGTGGCGTATCGCATGAAGGGCGACCTGGGGAAGGCGCAGCGGGCCTTCGAAACCGCTCTGGGCAAAAACCCCGCCACGGCGGATGGCCAGCGCCTGCTGGCGGACCTTTATGCCGAACAGAAGCTTTTTGCGGAAGCCGTTCAGCATTATAAACAAGCCTTGCAAATCGAGCCCCGAAACGCCGACTCGCACAATAACCTGGCGTGGCTTTATGCCACTTGCGAGGACCCCAAGTGGCGCGATCCGCACGCCGCCCTCGAGCACGCCCGCCAAGCAGTCGAATTAACGCAATGGAAAGAAGCCGGCTTCATCGATACGCTGGCGGAGGCCAATTTCGCCAGTGGAAGCTACCAGGAAGCGGTGAGGATCCAAGTGCTGGCCTTGCAACTCGACCCGCGGGATCCTGAGTTACAGGAGCACATGCTCCGCTACCGCAAGGCAGCGGGCGGGTAGCGGCACATTTTGAAACCACGCTAAGTGTGAATTCGATCTACAGGCAACCGGCGAACGATGAGCATCGTTTGGTCGTCGGACTGAGGTCCGTGCTGGCGAGCCGTGCGTTGCAGGCTGAGCGAGATTTGTTCCAGAGGCTCGGCGCCGGATTCCTGGAGGGCGCGCTTCAAAGGCTCCAAGCCCAGCTCCCCCCCCAACTCGGTCAAAGACTTCGGTGAGGCCGTCCGTCAAAACTACCAGAACGTCGCCCGGGGAACACTCAATTTCCGAGGTCTCGAATGCCGTTTGGGGAAAAAGGCCTAAAGGAAAGTTGAGGATGGAGTGTTCCGCCACCGTTCCCGTAGCGGCTTTGAAGTGGAGTATGGGCACGTGGCCAGCCAGCGAAAATCGGAGGGTAGTCCCGCCGTCAGACTGCAGGTAGGCACAAGTCACAAACATATCCTGCGGCCTCACGGCTGTGAGCACGGAGTTTAAGGGCTCCAGCAAGCTTGATGCGCTTTGACCCGGAATCCAATGCATTCGGACGGCGCTCTTGACCATGGCCATCATGACGCCGGCTGGAACCCCATGCCCTGAGACGTCGGCCACGTAGCCGAACCAACGGTCACCCTCTTGAATGACGTCCACCAAATCCCCGCCCACTTCTCCGCTGGGCTGGGAGACGCCGTACAATTCAAACTCTCCGATCTGCGACACAAAGGAAGGCACTAGCTCACGGTGGATTTCACCGGCTAGCCGGATTTCGGTGTGGGCCTTGAAATACCGCATTCCCTCCCGCTGAAAGAAGATTATGAACAGAATATATCCCCCCAAGACGAGTACCATGGATCCAATGTTGTCCAGCAAGATCCTGTGCTCCAAGGCCGGCGGGATTTTGAAGGCCGCGGCAGCGCGAGGACCGAGCTTGGAAACCAGAGAGATGGCAGCAATGTGGATCGGAATAAGAAAGAAAAGAGCTTTCGGCTTATGCCGAGTGGCGACAAGGATATAGCCGACGCCAAAACCTCTCGAAATTAGAACCACTAAAGCTGTCTGTAGCGGCGATCCCCAATCTGGGTTCGCTCCCACGCTTAGAAAACCGATGGAACCGACCACGCAGAACACAGCCGCCAGGAAAACGGCGGTCGAAAGTGGTGGAATCGTTCGCCAGAACTTGGCCCGCTCGGCCCATCGGTTCAAGGGTTCACTCCTCGCCGCCCCTACGGTTGGGACGAAGATAAGGGTACAGCTCCCGTCAGGGCGGCATTTTAGTTTCCATTGACCCGCTGGCAATATACATCTGAGCGCCTTCCCATGCAACGCTCCGGCCGGTTTCAGTCACTTATTCCCCAAAAGCTGGTACCGCTAAAGAGAAGAATGGGGCGGGAAAATGGAGGGAAAAGGGGAGGGAAAATGGTGTAAGGTGCCTTTTCCAGGGCGTCCTCGGCTCCTCACCGTGCTTTCCAACCCGAATTGCGCCGCCTTGCTTACCCATCCCTCCGACCCATGCGGCTTGCTTCTTTTTATTGCATATCGGATCTTCTCGACTTTTTCCTTTGGCTGCGAGCGGTTAACCAAAACGGCACCTGACAGCGTTTCTCCATAGATGCGACCCGGCGGCAGCCGCCTGAGTAGGGGAGAGGAGGCAGGCTCTCGCTCTCGGGCGAGGGGTGCGGTGCCGGACGACATTTCGGCGCAACCCATTCTCTGGTTGCGGTCTGGCCATGCGAGCGGCGGAATTTGGGGGAGCCGGCCCACTTTTCTTGCATTTCCTACTTGACAAACTTGGGGAGTTATGATAGCCTACCATAGTGGTCATTTTGTGGACACATTGTCGTGGGCAGGCTTCGGACCGCGAGGAAAAGCGCAATAGTCCCCGCACTCGGGAAGACCTGGGTCCGGAAAAAACAGAAAATAGTACGAACGAAGCCAGTATGTTATTGAAAACAAACGATGGAATTTTGAAACGAACTCAAAACGAACTCCAATTGAGTGCTCAAATGCGTGAAATAGAGCCAAAATTCGAGCTTTTTGACATCGCCCACGTTCGGGCGGGGGACTTGATCGTGGGGGATGGGGCAGGAACCGAAATTGCCCGGCTGAGGGAAGCCCGGGGGACCGCGAGAGAATACAAAAATACCCGGAACAAAGCCAGAATGTTGATGAAAACAAAGCACATCACTTTTTTGAAGGCTGAGAGTGATGCGCGTTTCGTGCACAAATTACGAGCAATCTGACCCCAAGAGGAGCAAAGAACGCCACGTTTTGCGAAAACGAGCAGAAGCTTCCGAGCCCCAAAGTGAGGTCGTCGAGGGGGACAAATAGTCGGCTAGGCCGGCTTGGGACATGCACTGTCGCCAACCTGGCCTCCGATCTGGTCGCTGCATCGGCCCGGCTGATAGACCCGCCACCGACGTCACCCCCGCCAAAGCGGGGGTCCATGTTCGCTTGAACAAAGATGGATTCCCGCTTGCGCGGGAATGACGTGCGGGGGTGCTATTCCGCAGAGCGAAGCGAGGAGCCGTGTAGCGCAGACCTCCTGCTTTCCGAGGTCTGCAGCTTTTCTGGTGGGAACATGGGAAGACCCGCAGACCTGCAAAACACGCAGGTCTACGCTACCCCGCTGGTCCTCATCCCTTCCTTGTGCACCCCGGACACTCGGCGTAAAATGCATTCCCTTTGTAATCAAGTTCTTTAAGCCCGCGCTGCGAGGTGTAGAATCCACGGGCGACTTGGTTCTTCACGAGAGCAAAAAGCCTTGTCCTCGCGTCATCGTCTCCCGCGCGATCACTCAATGACTTCAACACCTCGGCCTGCGAGGCCGGAGAAGCTTCGAGGAACGCCTTGCCCCAACGCCGGCTCGATTCCCTCGAAATCCACTCCACCCCTTCTCTCCATATCTTTTGAGGGTCGTGGGTCTCGAGTGCCGTTACCGCGCGTTCATCGTGGAAGGCGATGGCCAGGGCGCGATGCTGAGGCGACAGGTTGAGCGCCGCCTCTCGAACGGCTGCCGAATTGTAAACTTCCAGGTCGATCCATCCAGAAATCTCCACCGTTGTGCTCGCCATTTCGCTGTTCGTATCCGATTCGCCCAAAAACAACGCCACGAGGCGCTTTACCAGGGCGAAATCAGGCGGTGAAAAATACTGGGGCTGAAAAGGGCCGCTCGGAGGCCGCAGGAAATCGGTTTCGCTCCCCGCCGCTGCGGCAAAGAAGCGGCCGTCGCTTTCGAGGGCGTGCGTCATGTGGTCTTCCGAGGGGTCGTAGAGCCCAGGCGGAAGTCGACCCATCGCTGCGCTCGCGGGCCCATTCTCTGACGCTGCGGGCGCGCCTTGGAAGCCCATGAGGACGGCCGTCCCGCCAAGGCGCATGAGCCACTCGCGACGGGTCAGATCCGGACTGGCTGGAGAGGCTTCCTCGTGACTGGAATCGTTGCTCATGCAGAACATCCTTTCGTATAGAAGGTGCGAAGGAACTCGGAATGTGTCATCCTGAGCGCAGCGAAGGATCTTGGCAGTTGTTTATGATTCATTGGACCGCAAGAAACTGCGGAGATCCTTCGCTGCGCTCAGGATGACAGCCAGTTGATACCCGCTACGTTAGATTGCCTTTCCTCAAATCTTCCACGAGGTGGTCCGCCGCGCGCACGGAAACTGCCATGATAGTTAACGTCGGCTCGTAGGGACCTTGCGTGACGAAGCAGGCGCCGTCTGTGACCAGCACATTCTTCACGTCATGCACGCGATTGCAGCGATCAAGCACACTCTTCTTGGGGTCGAGGCCCATGCGCGCCGTTCCACACTCGTGAATATTCTTGCCGAAAACACTCAGGTTCTCGCGCGGGGGCCGCATGTTTTCGAGCTTCATGGCTTCGAGGATTTCCAAGACGTCCTGGCGCATGGCTCTCGCCATGGCCCTCTCATTCTCACCATAACTCGCGTGAATGCGGAGGGCAGGGATGCCCCAGGCGTCTTTGACTTGCGGGTCAAGCTCGACGAAGTTGTTGTAGTCCGGCAAGCATTCGCCTTGTGCCGTGATGCCGAAGTAGTAAGGAACTTCCTCGCGCACCCGTTTTCGCCAGTCTGCGCCAAAGCCAGGAAGGGAAAACGCATGCCCATACAGTTCTTGGCTGCCATCGCCATCGAAGCGATAACCGCGCAGAAAGTTCTTGTTGTGATTGTTGCCCACGTTGGTATATTTGGCGACGAGAAATCCGCAGGGTGTCCCCACCGGCTCGCGCTGGGAAGACCGGAGGGAGGGAATGATCCCGCCGGCGTCTTCCAAAGTAAAGTGATCCATTAAGTAGTGTCCTAACATCCCTTGAGAGTTTCCCACTCCCTTGGGAAACCGGCGGGTTTTGGAGTTGAGTAGAATCCTCGTGGACTCGAGCGCGGATGCGGCCAGTACCACAACCTTGGCGTAGGCCTGGCGGTGGGCGCCCCCCGTGCGTTCGATGTAGTGGACCCCGTCCGCCCGGGCTTCGTCTTTGTTCATGACCAGGTGGCTCACCACGGCATCGCTCACCAGCGTCAGCCGCCCGGTGCGCCAAGCGGCCGGAAGCGTAACCGCGGGGCTGTTGAAGTAAGAGGCGGTGTGGCAGCCGCGCTGGCATTCGTCGCAGTAATGGCAGGCGGGGCGGCCGTTGTGAGGCACTGTCAGGTTGGCCACCCGGTCAGGCATCACTTTCCAACCGAATTTCTCCCCCAGAACTTTCTTTGTCATCTCTCCGCCGCAAGAGAGTCGCATGGGTGGCAGGTACTTGCCGTCGGGGAATTGTTCGAGGCCTTCAAGCGATCCGCTCACGCCGATAAAGCTCTCGACTTTGTCGTAGTAAGGAGCCAGTTCCGCGTAGTCGAACGGCCAGTCCTCTCCGTAGCCGTCGCGGCTGGCGGCCTTGAATTCGTAGTCACTGTAGCGATAGCTTTCGCGCGCCCAGCAGAAAGTCTTCCCACCTATTTGGCGCCCCCGGATCCACATAAAAGGCTTGTCCGGGGGCGTGGTGTAGGGATTTTCGTGGTCGTTAACAAAGAACTGGTGGCCGTATTCGTCGCAGGCGTAGCACAACCGCTGTACGGGCTGATTCGTCAACAGCGCCTTTTGATCTCCAAAACCGCGGAACTTCAATTGGTAGGGCCAAACGTGTTCCGTGAAGTCACGCGTCGGGATGCGAGGCGGGCCGGCTTCGAGCATGAGGACGGCTAGGCCATGCTCAGTCAGTTCTTTAGCCACCCAGCCGCCGCTGGCGCCGGACCCGACTACGATGGCATCGTAAACCTTCATCATGCCAGCCTGCCTGCGAGAGACTCGTTAGACCAACCCGCGCAACCGACGTTATCCATTTTGGTGCCCCGACGACTATCTATTCTATGCCAAGCCCTGGCATTGTGACAGTTTTTCCTCTTTGACGCCGTGCCGCCAATCTGCGACAGGGGCGTGTTTGCTGGGGTCCCCGGGCTTGGGTTCCGCGTATTCACTCGAACACAAGAAGGAGTCCGGAACCCTCTCAAGGGGGTTGTCACAGCTCGAATTCAGCCGAGCAGTGGAGCTTTTACGGACTTCGAACCTGATGGTTTTGTCGGCGACTCAGAGGTGGAAAAATCTCGCCACATTTTGAAATCACGCCGGGTGTGAATCCCAGCCAACGCGCGTGCGTACGTCCCGACGGGGGTTGTCGGGATGGGTGCGCCACATTTGAGTTGGAGAAGTGCATGCCAAAGAGCGGCACGTCTGATGGCCACCCGCGGGCTGGCGGCCCCTACTCTCAGATCTCCCGAAGTAGCGATGTGGGAAATAGCCCCTTCCGTGGGCGCTGGATGCTCTGAGCGCTGAATACGCGACTGGCTATTGTATTCGGGGGCGACCAAGCGTATACTGTTGATCAGGCCCGAGCCCATAATCGAAATTCCGGATAAATAAGTAACTCGAGACTTTCAGGAGGAGCAAACGAATGCAAACGAAGCATGTAGTCCTTGCAGGGCTTGCCATGCTCGCCGCTTCGACCATGGCAACCGCCGGGCAGTCGCAGGCGAGCGGTACGGTGATTGGTAAGGTGCAGTATGATGGAACCCCCCCCCAAATGAAACCGATTGAGATCACCAGGGACGCGTCGTGCGCCATCTTGTACAAGAACGCGCTGCCCCCGTTGGCGGAAGACGTCGTGACCGGCCCCGGCCATAGCCTGCAAAACGTCGTAGTGTATGTCTCTGCCGGCGCCCCGGACGATGAAGCGCCTTCCACGCCAGCCGTGTTCACCCAGAAGGGTTGCCGCTTCATCCCTCACGTGCTTGCCCTGCACGCCAACCAGGAACTCATCGTCAAGAACGAGGACGGGGCGACCATCCATAACGTCCATCCGATGCCGAAGTTGAACCGCGAGTGGAACGCGACCGCGTCGGCGGAGGCCCCCATCTTGAAAGAAAAGTTTGCCCACGCGGAAATGATCCCCGTGAAGTGCACCTATCACCCCTGGATGCATGCCACGTTCGCGGTGCTCAAGAACTCCCGTTACGCCGTCACTGGCCGTCCCGGCACGTTTAGGTTGGCCAACCTGCCTCCCGGCACGTACACCATTACCGCGTGGCACGAAGTGTATGGCGACCAGTCGAAGGAAGTCACCATCTCCGGCAACGAAACCAAAACCCTCAATTTCGTCTTCAAGGTCAGACCTTAGTCCAGATTTCGCACCTTGGACCGGATTATGAAAGGGTAGTCTTTCATCGAGATGAAACGCTTCTGGGCGCTGGGGATGAATGGAACGAAACGGATGCCCGGTAGGACGTCTGACGGGAACAAGCAACGGCCCAAGTCGCCCATCCGCCAGCATCATGCGGATCCTCATGGTAAGTGTAGCCACAAATTGAGACGCCCCTTCTCCGGCGGCCAGGAAATCCACGTGGTTAGGTAAATCCTCAACCTCGAAACGTATCGGAGCATCCTCACTTGGCCCCACTGAAGACGTAGGTTTCGGCAGCGCTTCAAGGACTCCATCCGCAGCTCCTAGGATTGTCCGCAGATCTGTCTCGCTGAAATCGTTGAAACCAGATCACTTGAAGCCGTGCACTTTCGGGCCAGAAATCTACCTGTGGATCGAGCAGAAGGTTGAGACGACCAAAGTATAGAAGGGAACGGCCCTGACGAAGGAGTGACACATGAAAATCGAAATTAAGACACCTGGGATCCATCACATCGCGCTGCGCTCGAGTGACCTCGCCCGTTCCAAGCGTTTTTACACAGAGACGCTTGGGTTTCCTCTGCTGCTGGAAAACGACAATGTATTATCAATTCAAGTTCCCCGTCAGCGAGCAATCCGTCGTGATCAGCGGCGGCAAGGCTGAGGAGATGAAACTGCACACCATCGCCCAGCTCGCCGGGGCCTCCCTCTTTAAGGACACAGGCTTGGTCTTCGATACTTTCGAAGGCAAACATGTGCTCTCGGAGGTATGGATTCCCGGTGAAGGAGGGGTGCTGGTCAACGCATCGCCAAAACAACACCCCCATGAAATGGTGCTCGCTGTGGTCTCCGGCGCGGCGCCCAAACTGTCGGGAAAGGAGGTTTACCAACGCACCTGCGTCCGGTGCCACGGGCCGCATGGCACTGGCAATCCGGCGGCTGATAAGTTCTTCCAGGTTCCGATTCCCCGGTTTAATTCCGCGCAGATACAGGCAAAATCGGACCAGGAGTTGAAGGACATTATCACCCAAGGCAAACGTAACATGGATCCTGTCCGGATGGGGCAAGGTCAAATGCAGCACCTTCTCGATCCTGGCTCGGTGGGCGCCGTAATTAACTACCTGCGAACCTTCAAGCAGCCGTAAATGCAGGCTAAAGCGGTTTTCGCAAGGGCCGGGGCGTCCTTCGCGGGTCCAGCTCGAACCGGTGCCCGCTCGCAGCTCCAACACCGGCCTGCTGGAGCACTGACGGAGGCCCCGCTTCTGGCCTCCGGCATTTCCTCTTTGGCTAAAAGCTTGCAGACTATGACCTTTTTCCACAATGTCGTTCTGAAGTGGACACGTCTCCCGGCAGGTCAATAATCTCCACGGTGGGAAACACACGGCTCTCGAGCAACTGTGGGGGCAACTTATTCATGGGGTCGGAAAAGTGGTCTGGAAACGGCGTACTCGGATGTCATCCACTTGGCTGCAAACCCAACTCAGGAAAGTACCGAAGAATAAGTTGGCCGGGACGGGCTACTCGAAGGGTTGCTGCCAGGACAGCTCGTCAAAAGACACTTCTCCGAGGCAGGGATGGATTTATGGGGAGGGATCCAGACAAGACCTCCACGACGAATCGGATGCAATAGCAATGACAGCCAGGGTGGTCCCAGCGGGCGGACTCGTCGCACTCACGGCCCTTATGGGTGCGGGAATATTCGCGGTCGCCACGTTCCTGTGACGGCCCCTCCCGGAGGCTACGAAATGATGCAACGGTTTGCAGAATCGTCGCCGCGTCTCAGGGCCAGAATTACCGGCGCCGTTTATTTGCTTTACTTTCTGACGGCAGTATTCGGCGAGGTCTTCGTTGGCCGGGGCCGGCTTGTTCTCTATGACGCCGTCAACCTCATCGCGCACTCGTTCTACATCGCTGTGACGCTGCTCTTCTATTACCTGTTTAAGCCGGTGAGCAGGAGCCTCTCTTTGCTCGCGGCGGTCTTCGGCCTCGCGGGATGCGCCAATGACGTTCTTGGCCTCTTCAATCTCGCTCCCTACAAAATCGCCAGCCTGGTATTCTTCGGGCCCTATTGCCTCCTGATCGGCTACCTCATTTTCAGGTCGATCTTCCTGCCTCGAATTCTGGGCGTCCTGATGGCGTCTGCCGGTTTGGGCTGGCTGATCTTTCTGTCACCGCTCGCAAGCCATCTGTCCACCTACCTTAAGGTCCTCGGCTTCCTCGCGGAAGCATCGCTGATGCTATGGCTCCTCGTGATGGGCGTGAACGATCAACGATGGAAGGAGCAGGCCGGCGCCGCGCGGTCGACAGACGGAGTACTCGGAGAGCGCCGGGATTAACCGGCATGTGGCAGGGGATGAAAGAGCCCTACAGGAAAGGATTGGCGAACTGCCTGGCCTCAGGGGAATGCGTGTCAGGTGCCTTTTCCAGGACGTCCTCGGTTCCTCATCCTGTTTTCCAACCCTAATTGCGCCACCGCCTTGCTTACCCATCCCTCCGACCCATACGGCTTGCTTCTTTTTATGGCATATCGGATCTTCTCAACTTCTTCCTTTGGCTGCGAGCGGTTAATGAAAAGGCACCTGAACCGTTTCTCGCTTGCCGCATTCTTCTGTTACCGGTTTATGGAACGGTGGCCGACCATCCGGAGTGAGATCACGAGTATTCTCTCAGTGATTAGCGGAGGTGCGCTCTGAGCCAACCCGCCGAAACCTCGTCGCTTCCGCCTACTCATTCAGGCCCAGCCCGATCAGTTCGTCGGATGCCGATTCTTCGAACTGAATCCCCGGCTCGCTCCGATTCGCCTCCATATTGCTAACCAATCGGGCCGCGAACGCGGCGGCGGCCAGCGTACCGGTCATCACCCAGTAGCGCAGCGGGCTCGCCATGGCGCGCAGTTCCAGTTGCGCGACCGTGTGAATGGCCAGCACCCCCACGAAGATGCCGCCCCAGAACACCAAGTGGACCTTCGACTTTCCTGGTAAGTAGGAACAGGTAAAAGGAATTTTCCGAAAGCCCCGCAGAGAGATGTCCGCGAGGAGGCTGCCGAGTAAGCCTAGTACCAGCAAGTGCTCCGCTACCGTCGTCCAAGGCCAAAACCACAGCAAGACTGCCGCCGAGGCCGCCAAGACCGGGAAGACCGAGGCCGCCAGCAAAGCTCGCCGGACAGCCGATAGGCAGGCCATGCCGCCCGGCGGCGGCGTCACGCGAAAGACCCAGTTAGCACGCAGGTCCAGCGGCAGAGAAAACACTGTCCGGATCCCTAGCCACGAGGCGCACAGCATCAATATGCTCGCAAACAGGATGGGAAAATCAACCCGTTCGGCGAGGCCAATCCAGCTCAGATGCGCCATCTCCCTCGCGCCTGCCAAGAACACCGCCACAATCGCGAAACCGCCGCCCAGGTAGAACGTCAGAATCGCCCGATGCCGTTGACTGCGCAGCAGAGTTCGGATGACGAATTGCCCCAGCGCCGTCTGCGGCGAATTCCCGAATCGCGGAAGCCAAATCCCCCCGTGTGAGCCCGGAACGACGTCCGGTTCTTCCACGATCTTCTGTAGCGTCAGGAGATAAGAGAGCAGGAACGCTCCGCCAGCCACGCATATCGCGCCGCCGAGACCCGCTACTGCCCTGCGCGCCAGCGGCGCCATCACGGCGTGACTCACAAGCGGGAAGGCGCCGCTCATCTCGCTGAACAATCCCATGAACCAGTACGACGGCAGCCAAGCCAGCGCCCTTTGATTCTCGGGTGCTCCGAGAGTCGCGGCAGTGTCCAGCGACGGTTGAAAGCAAATGACGCCGAGCAACAGGACGAACGCGGCAATCTGAAGAGCTGACGAGACCCGCAGATACCACCGCCGAGGCAGCAGCGCCGCCACTGCTTGCACACCCAAAACGGCGCAATACAGGAACGCACCCGCCGCCAGAAGCGTGACCCAGAAGGCCGCCACAAACCGGAGCGTCCCCGCGAATCCGGAGCCAGGAGGAGCCAGTGCGATCGGATACGCGAAGCCGGCAAGCCAGTTCCACGCCGCCACGGTGAGAGCCAGTGAGGACGCCGCCGCGGCAATTTTGGCCGCGAGGAGCGTTCGCACAGGCACGGGGAGGGGGGCCAGCACTAAAACGTCGCGGCGATCTAGAAAGGTGGAGTCCCAACTCAACAGCGTGAACACTCCCACCACCAGCATTGTAAGGGAGATCAGGAAGCGTTCCACGGGCCAGACGGAAGCAGGTACGGGCAGATCCCGAACGTTAGCCCCGACCGGGAGCGCGCCCCACGCGAGAATAATACCTCCGAAGACTAGGAGCGACCCAAACTGCCCGAGCAATTCAAGAGCGTCTCCGTGAGCGGACGCCGACAACAGTTCCACATCCATCAGGCGGAAAAGGAACTGGCGATAGAGAACCCGGAATTGCAGGTCGGTTTTCATCGTCGTCGGATCCACGCACCAATTGCGGGTCAGGTACGAATTAGATCGGCTATTTCGCGCGCCACTGCCGTGGTGTCCTGCTCCACTGCAAGCTGCGAGAAAATCTCTTCGAGCGTTGGAAGGGACATCAGCGTCCGCAGCCGCTCGATGGAATCGTCGGCCACAACCTTTCCGCGATGCAAGATCACCACGTGCGAGCAGACCCGCTCGACCGTCTCGAGTTCGTGTGAGCTGAAAAGTACCACTTTACCGCGCGCGGCCAATTCCTGGATCAAACCACGCAATACCAGCGAGGTGGAAACGTCCAGTCCGGAGAATGGTTCGTCCAGCAGGATGAGATCGGGATTGTGAAGCAGCGCCGCCGAAAGAAGCACCTTCTGCTGCATGCCCTTGGAATACGAAGAAATAGGCGCGTGCCGGTTACTGTGCAGGGTGAGCAATCGCAGCAGCGCATCGATACGATCGGCCGTCGGCCTCGCGGGCAGACCGCGCAACTGACCCACCATGATGAGGTACTCAAGGCCGCTCAAGTGCGAATAGAGATGCGGCTCCTCGGGCACATAACCCATACGCTGCTTAAAGCCAAGCAGGTCGCTGCGGATCGGCTGGCCATCGAAGAAGATATTGCCGGACGTGGTCTCGATGAGCCCGGTGATCATTTTCATGGTGGTCGACTTGCCGGACCCGTTTGGCCCCAGGTAACCTGTGATTTCCCCGGCGTGCGCCTGAAAACCCACGTCATCCACTGCCAGGGTAGCCGGAAATCGTTTCGAAACACTACGGAGTTCGAGCATTCAGACTTCCTCCCTGCCCCCTATGTAGCAAACTACTGTCAGCTTGTCAAGTAGAATGCTACATAGGTATAATGACGGACGTGGCCATCGCAACGAGGCTTTCTCACAGTGCCGCCATCATCCTCCAGGCGATCGAGGCGGGCTACGTGTATGGTTTCAGCGTGATGGAGACGACGGGGCTTCCGAGCGGAACCGTTTATCCGGCTTTGCGGCGGCTCGAGCGCGACGGGCTGATCCGCTCTTCCTGGGAAGCGCAGGCGGTAGCCGACGCCGGGCAACGGCCTGCGCGGAAATACTACCGAATCACCCGTGCCGGCCAAGCCACCTTGGCGGCTTCGCAGAAGCGATACCCGCTGTTAAACAGGTTATTCCCCGTGCCCGCGCAGGAGAAGGCATGATGCTTCGTGGACTGCATGTCGCTATTATCCAAACCGCGGCGTTGCTGGTTCCCGCGCCGGAACGGGCCGAATGGTTGGCCGAATGGAGAGCGGAACTCTGGTACGTCGACCGGCGCGCCACGGCTTTCTGCCTCGGTTCGATCTGCGATGCGTTCTGGATGAACCGGAATACTCGCGCCCCGCGGGCGCACCGCTGGTTCAGCCTGGAATCTCCTGTCAAATGCGTGATGTTCCTGGCGGCGTTGACCGCGTTGAGCTTTCTGCTGGCTTTCGGCCCGTCCGGCGACAATCTCGCGCCGCCCCCTCGCGATGCCGCATCGCAGAGTGTTGCACTGGCAGCGGCCGAGAGAGATTCCAGCCCGCCATCACCGGCGGACCTGGAATCGTCCCTTCCCAATCGCATGGCCCATTCCTCGACGGCCGGCGCGCCCAAGACGGAACCCCCCCCAGGCGGCGACCAGGACTTACCGTTCGCTTGTTTCTCCGTGGGTCTTGTTTCGCTGGCGGTCCTGTCATCGGTTAGGCCCTTACGCCTCGGCGAGTACCCGGTGAATCGCTACGCGCCGGCGGCCCCCTTTCGACTGCTCCGCTGGGTTTTTCTTGCCCTCAAGATGGCTCTCGTCGTGCCCATAGCACTGTGCGGTGCTGGCGCGCTGGGCCCCATCGTGCCCCCGCTTGCGGGTTGGGTCCTGTTCTTGGGCCTATTCTTCGGATTCCGCTGGGCCCTCATGGATCAGCGCGAGCGCTGTCCGGTTTGCCTTCGGTTGCTCTCGAACCCCACATGCATCGGTGATCCTTCGCAATCTTTTCTCGGGTGGTACGGAACCGAGCTGCTTTGCTCGCGTGGACATGGGTTCCTGTACATCCCCGGGACTTCCACAAGCTGGGGCGGAGCGCAACGCTGGCAGTACCTCGATCCCGCGTGGGACACGTTGCTTCCCTAGCCGGATATGCCGGCGGGAGATTTCGATGAGAAGCGCCCTGGGTCGAGAGCTGGGGGATCGAGATCATACCCTCTGTGCCTGCGCAGCGGTTGCCGGTCGCATCCTTGCCGGATTCTTGCCAGGAGATCCCCATATCACCGCTGGTCTGCCCAATATCTCAAGCGTGCTGCCTCAGATACGTCCTCGAGAGCAATTTGGGACCCGGATGTTATTTGCCGGTGTCAGTCGCGCGTGACTAAGGCGTTCCAGTCAGTTGACGAGCCACTCGGAAGTTGCATAGAGGCTGCCAAGCTGACGAGAAAGGGCGTTGGCGCGAAACTGCGCTCCCGCGTGCCCGGATGGCAGCACATGAGGAGGTGATCGGGGACTGCCCACCAGCCGCGGCGGATGATTCACGTCCCCCGTTCACTCCGCCGGTTATTGTCGGCAAAGCATAGATGTGACCCGGCGGCAGCCGCCTGAGTATGGGATAGGAGGGCAGGATCTCGCTCTCGGGCCAGGGGTGCGGTGCCGAACGACATTTCGGCGCAACCCATTCTCTTGTTGCGGTCTGGCCATGCGGGGCGACGGAATTCGGGGGAGTCGGCCCATTTTTCTTGCATTTTTGACTTGACAAACTTGGGGATTTATGATAGCCTACAGAGATGGTCATTTTGTGGACACATTGTCGTGGGCAGACTTCCGATCGCGAGGAAAAGCGCAATAGTCCAGGCACTCGTGAATACCGGGACCCGGAAAAAACAAAAAATAGTACGAACGAAGCCAGTATGTCATTGAAAACACACGAGCCACTTTGAAAACGAACTCAAAACGAACTCGAATCGAACCCCAATTGAGCGCTCAAATGCGTGAAATTGAGCCAAAATTCGAGGTTATTGACATCGCACACGTTCCGACGGGGGACTGGATCGCGGGGGATCTGGCAGGGACCGAAATTGCCCGGCTGACGGAAACCCGGGAGACCGCGAGAGAATTCAAAAATAGCGGGAACAAAGCCAGAATGTTGCTGAAAACAAAGCACATCACTTTTTTGAAGGCTGCGAATCAGGAGCCTATGGCGCGCCAATCGGCCCAAATCAGGCCCTGACGGGAGCAAGGAATACCATAATTTGGGAAAACGAAGTCAGGGCTTTCGAGCCCTAAAGTGAGGCTGTCGAGAGGGACAAAGAGTCGACTAGATCGTCTTGGGACATGCATTGTCGCGAACCTGACCTCCGATCAGGTCGCCGCACCGGCCCGGCTGACGAACGCCCAGAAACCATGAAAATCACCCGACGGTGGACGGATGTGGTGCGGGCGTCCCGCCCGCTGTGGCACGGGCATCCTGCCCGTGCGCGGGAGCGGGACGCTCCCGCCACCGCGGGCGAGATTACTAACCGCTGACGAGCGTTTCGCGCACGCGTTGGCAGCGACATTACCCGTTAAATGGCTGGAGGCACTTTAATCCTTGACGAAGCGGCTTCTGGCGCTAGAATGTGTCTCGCGCCGCGCCGCCTGCTGCAAGCCGGCGGCAAGGCGAATACACACCCTTCGGAGGCATTACATGGCCATGGACTTTCCCAAACAAGCTTTGAGTAGCCGTCGTCGATTCATTCAAACCACCGGCAAACTGGCTGCCGTATCAGCTCTGGCCAACGTGGCCATACCCAACGTCCACGCTGCGGGCAGCGACATGATCCAGATCGTCCTGATCGGCTGCGGCGGGCGGGGCGGCGGCGCGGCGGCGAACGCGCTCTCGGTCAAGCGCGGTCCGATCAAGCTCGTGGCCATGGCGGACGTCTTCCCGGCGCGCCTCGATCAGACCTACGCGAGATTGAACCAGAAGTTTGCTAGCCAGATGGATGTGCCGCGGGACCGCCAATTCATCGGCTTTGACGCCTACAAGAAGGCGATGGACTGCTTGAAGCCGGGAGATATCGCCATCTTCGCCACGCCGCCCGCGTTCCGCTGGGTGCATTTCACCTATGCCATCGAGAAGAACATCAACGTCTTCATGGAGAAGCCGGTCACCGTGGATGGCCCCACCAGCCGGCGCATGTTCAAGCTTGCCCAAGATTCCTCGGCCAAGAATCTCAAGGTTGGCGTGGGATTGATGTCGCGGCACAGCCGCTCGCTCCAGGAACTGGCCAATCGCGTCCATGACGGCGCGATCGGCCAGATCATTCTCGAGCGCGGCTACCGGATGCACGGGCCCGGCGGATATTTCTCTTCGCTTCCCAAACCTGCCGGGATCACCGATCTACTCTACCAAGTGCAGCGCTTCCACAGCTTCATCTGGGCCAGCGGCGGCTGCTTCAACGACTTCTATATCCACATCATCGACCACCTGGGATGGATGAAAAGTGAGTGGCCGGTGAAGGCCCAGGCCCTGGGCGGCCGCCACTATCGCCAGAGTCCGGACGGAATCACCTACGTCGACCAGAATTTCGATACTTACTCGGTGGAATATACCTATTCCGACGGCACGAAGTTTTTCTTCGACGGGCGTACGATCGCGGGCTGCGAGGAAATCTATGCGAGCTACCTGCACGGCTCGAAAGGGATGGCGGTCGCTTCCAAGCACGGCGACTGCGGGCAGCCCTCGAGCCTTTATCGGACTCCCGCGACGGCCGCCGACATGATCTGGGAATCCCAGGTGAAGCCGGAGGAACTCGACCCTTATCAAAACGAATGGAATGACTTGGTGGACGCCGTTCGAGATGATAAGCCCTACAACGAGACGAAACGAGGGGTCGAGGCTAGCCTTGTGTCCAACCTGGGCCGCATGGCCGCTCACACGGGCCGGGAAATCACCTTGGACGAAATGCTGCAATGCGATCATGAAATGGCGCCGGACGTGGACAAGTTCACGATGGATTCCGCAGCCCCATTGATTGCCGATGCCAACGGCAGATATCCTGTGCCGCAACCGGGCATCGTGACCACCCGCGAATACTGAGCGGCCGAGTTGTGCTCGCCCGGAGCGCGGGAGTGTGTGAAGGAATTCGGAATGTGTCATCCTGAGCGGAGCGAAGGATCTCTGCAGTCCTTCGCAAGTCATTTAACCACGGGAAGCTGCGGAGATCCTTCGCGGAGTTTATCCTGAGCGAACTACGGGGATTCTTCGCTTCGCTCAGAATGACAAGCGAAGGACTTAGGATGACATGCGGCTGATTTTTCCACTCGTGCAATCGCACGGGGCAAATTTCACAATCAGCTACGTTCAGGCTGTTGGCCTGTGCTTTGTTGGGTCGCTCCTTCGGGGGTGGTGTCAGGGGGGGCTGGGGACGGGTCACGGAAAGATTGGTTGGGGGTCAATGTGTTAGACTTTACACTTTAGACTTCAGACTTCCGGCTTTGGACTTTTCTCGTGCCTCAACTCCCTCGGGTGGTGATCATCGGGCGGCCTAATGTGGGCAAATCCACGTTGTTCAATCGCATCTGTGGCCGCCGGCGGGCGCTGGTGGGAAATGAGCCAGGCATGACGCGTGACCGGCTCTACGCTTCCGCAGTGTGGTTGGGAAAGCCATTCGAGGTGGTCGATACAGGGGGAATGATTCCCTTCGACAAGGACCTCATTGCCACTGAGATTCTGCGCCAAGCTCAGGTGGCCATCGAAGAAGCCTCCCAGCTCATCCTGGTGGTGGACGCCCGGCAGGGAATCGTGCCGCTTGACGAGGAACTGGTGCATCTGTTGCGCCGCACGGGGAAGCCGCTCGCCTTGGCCGTGAACAAGGTCGACATGGCCCAGCATTCGCCGTTGGCATCGGAATTCCACCGCCTGGGGGTGCCCGACATGTTCCCCCTTTCCGCCGAACATGGGCTGGGCGTCGACGATCTCCTCGAACACGTCACCGAGGGCTTTCCATCCTCCCAGGAGGGAGTTGACGACGCGCCCGGCGAACCGGCCGGCGGGACGACCGCGGCGCCCCCGGCGCCTCATGCTGACCAACCCATCAATGTCGGCATCATCGGGCGGCCCAACGTGGGTAAGTCAACCCTCCTGAACAGCTTTCTCGAGCAGCAGCGCTCGATCGTTTCGCCGCTGCCCGGCACCACGCGGGACGCCGTGGACGCGGAATTCGAGCGCGACGGCCGGCGCTTCCGGTTAATCGACACGGCTGGGATTCGGCGCAAAGGCAAAACCAACCTGCTGGCAGAGAAGCTGAGCGTGATTCAGGCACGTAAACACCTGGAGCGCTCTGACGTGGCGCTACTCATGCTCGACGGACCGGAGGGCCTTACAGCCCTCGACGCGCACATCGGGGGGTACGCGCACGAAAGCCGGCGCTCGGTCATCATCGTGGTCAATAAGTGGGACTTGGTTAAAAAGGGGACCATGAACGATTATGTTCAGGTGATAAGGCGGCGGATGAAGTTCCTTGATTACGCGCCCATCCTCTTCATTTCCGCCCTGCATGGCCAGAGGCTGGGTAATCTCCTCAAGACGATTGCCCAAGTTGCAGAAGCGCGCAAGCTGCGAGTGACCACTTCGGAAATGAACCAATTCCTGAAAGAGTTGGACTTCGAGCGGGCTTCCACTCCGGCCGGAAAACCCGCGCGAATCTATTATCTGACCCAAGGCGGAGTCGCCCCACCTGTCTTTGTAGCCTTTACCAACCGCCCGGGGAAATTCCACTTCTCGTTTGAAAGGTTCCTGGAGAATCGCATTCGCGAGCGATTCGGGTTCCTGGGAACACCCATCGTCATTAAGTCGCGCCAGAGTCGCTAAGAGCTGTTGAAAACGGTTTGGGCCGGAATAGCGTACAATGATATACTAAGTCGGACTGCGTGAATTTATGGGAGCCAAAGTTCTTATTTACATAGAGTTTATTGGGTCCCGAAAGGGAGTCAAAGTTGATGACCTGGGAAATGGCGGGAATTCGTACAATCTTCGTATTCATCATCATCGCGGCGTCCTTCCAACTGCATCCATTCGGCCTGTCCAGGCCTCTTGCCGCTCTCTTGGGTGCCTGCCTGGGATTGTTTTTCATCTTCTTTGAGATGCGGTTGGAGAAAGCCAGCCTCAAACGCCTGATCGGAGCCGCCACAGGATCGATCTTCGGAATTCTCGGGGCGCTCATGATCAGCTACATGTTGAGCGTAACGTCACTCGAGAAAGTCAATCTTTCCTTTCTCGAGGTGACTTTACTACTGCTCATGGCCTACGTCGGATTGGTACTGGGCGCCAACAAGGGTGATTTACTGAACCTTTCCGCCCTGGGTGGCCTGTTCAGCTCCGAGTCGAAACCGAGGAGGAACTTCAAGGTACTGGATACAAGTGTCATCATCGACGGTCGCGTGGCCGACGTCTGCGAGACAGGGTTCGTTGACGGGACACTGATCGTCCCGCAATTCGTCCTCCGGGAGCTGCAAATGGTGGCTGACTCTTCCGACCAACTGAAGCGCAATCGCGGCCGGCGAGGCCTGGACATTCTGCAACGCATGCAGAAGATGGGGACCATCCAGGTTCAGATCGTCGAGGAAGACTTCCCGCAGATGAGGGAAGTGGATATGAAACTCATCGAGCTGGCCAAGCAGTATGAGGCGAAAATCGTTACCAACGACTTCAACCTGAACAAGGTATCCCAACTTCAGGGCGTGCCGGTGCTGAATATTAACGAACTGGCCAATGCTCTGAAGCCTGTCGTGCTCCCTGGGGAGGCGATGCGGGTGTTTATCCTCAAGGAAGGGAAGGAGTATAACCAGGGAGTCGCCTACCTTGACGACGGCACGATGGTGGTGGTGGATAACGCCAAGCGGATGATTTCCAAGACCATTGATATCGCCGTGACTAGCGTGCTGCAAACCACCGCGGGCAAGATGATTTTTGGAAAGTTCGAGGATCGAAAACCGGTTGCGGTGGAGCAGGTTCATCAATAGACTCTGAAGCTCCACATCGGACACCTGGGATGCGTCATGAGCGTTGTCGCCATCATTCCCGCTGCGGGGTGGGGGCTACGAATGGGGAGCCCCACACCCAAGCAATTCCTGTCGCTCGAGGGCATTCCGATCTTCGTTCACACGCTGCGGAAATTCGTCGCCTGCGAAGCGGTTGACGAGATTTTACTCGGCCTGCGGGCGGAAGATACCGAGCGCGCCCAAAACGAAATCGAGCGCGAGTGCCTGGCCAGGCCCGTGCGCATGGTGGAAGGCGGACCGTCGCGGCAGGAGACCGTGGCGCGCTGCCTGGAGCAGGTTCCCGCGGATACGGAAGTAGTGCTGGTGCATGACGCCGTGCGGCCCTTCATCGAGCTCGAGATGATCCCGCGGGTGATCGCCGCCGCACGCCAGGGGGGTGCCGCGATCCTGGGCATTCCCAGCGTGGATACGGTGAAGCAAGTGCAGCGCCACCTGATCCTGGGGTCCATCCCTCGGGAACGGATCGTGCTGGCGCAAACCCCCCAGGCTTTCCGGTATGAGATAATCCGTGAGGCTTACGCGCGTGCTGCGGCCGACGAGTTTCACGGGACCGATGACTCGAGCCTTGCAGAACGGCTGGGCTACAACGTGACCGTGATCATGGGCTCGGACCGCAATATCAAAATCACTAAACCCTCGGACTTGCCCCTTGCCCGCCTTTACCTCGCGCAAGAACGCGACCGGCAGGAAGCCGCAGGATGAAAACCTCAAAGCAGGCAGGGAATCGGCAAGTGGTGAGTCCCCTTCGCACCGGCCTGGGGAATGACTTGCACCGGCTGATCGCGGGCCGCAAGCTCGTTCTGGGTGGCGTACATGTTCCCTTCGCGAAAGGCCCGGCGGGGCACTCGGACGGCGACGCGCTGGCGCATGCGATTTGCGATGCGCTGCTAGGCGCCGCCGCGCTGGGCGATATCGGCCGGCACTTTCCCAACACTTCTCCCCAATGGCGTGGCGTTTCCAGCCTCGTTTTCCTCCGTCAGGTTCGCGATCTCTTGCGAAACGCCGGTTACGCGATTGTGAACATTGACGCAACCGTTGGCCTCGAACGTCCCAAGCTCGCCGCTCATATCCCCCGCATGCAAGAGAAACTGGCTGAGGCCCTGGGATTGAACGCCGGCCAAGTCAGCGTGAAAGCCAAGACCGGCGAGGGCGTGGACGCGGTGGGACGGGGCGAAGCCGTGCGGGCTGACGCAGTGGCGTTGATTGTGAAGTTTGATAATCCGTCATCCTGAGCATTGACAGCCGCAGTGGCTGCCCTTGCTGATGACACACCCCAATATGTACATGCAGCCTCCGACCGCTGGCGAGGGTGAGGCCGTCGGGCGACTGGTCTGGCCGCCGCTGAACATCGCTCACCGCGGGGCGAGCGGTGAAGCCCCGGAGAATACTCTGGCGGCGTTCGATCTGGCGTTGTGGCAGGGTGCAAAAGGAATCGAGTTCGACGTCCACCTTTCTTCCGACGGCATTCCGATGGTCATTCACGACCCGCGCCTGAACCGTACCACCTCGGGCAGCGGCTGGGTCGGCGAGCATCGGGCGAATGCGCTTCGCAAACTGGACGCCGGCTCGTGGTTCAACCGGCGCTTTCCGCAAAAAGCGCGGCAAGTCTACGTAGGCGCCAAGATCCCGCTGCTTTCCGAGGTGCTGGCGTGGGTTCGAGCTCGCAGGGCGCTGGCCTTTATCGAGATCAAGCGGGGCAAGAGAGCTTATCCTGGCATCGAGGCCAAGGTGGTGGAGGAGATCGAACAACAACGAGTCGGCAGGTTCGTGACCATAGTTTCGTTTGACTTCGCGAGCCTTCGTCGGGTCCAACTGCTGAACCGACCTATCTTCCTGGGGTTGGACGTTTCCCGGTCTCTTCTCGGCATCCGCCGGGTGAGGTCTCTGGCAGGCAATGCCGTCCTTCCGCACTGGGCGATTGCGTCGCGAGGATTTATCCGCCGCGCGCACAAGCATTCGATTCCGGTTTTTCCTTGGACCGTCGACCAACCGGCCCGAATGGAACGGAAGATCACTGAGGGCGTTGATGGTATCATCACGAACTATCCGGCGAGGCTGGCGGAAGTCCTCAGAAGGCACGAGTCAGAAGCCGGGAGTTATAAGTCAGGAGATTATAGGGGAGTGTAAGGGCTGCCGCCAAGCGCTGTCATTCCGAGCGAAGCGAGGAATCTTGCTCTGCGTCGATTGGATCGCGACGGAAAGGTCAGGGCGAGATTCCTCAATTCGCTCGGAATGACACCGCGCGGCTTATTGCTTACTTGCCATGAACAAAACAACGAAAAGACTAGCTAAGAAATATGTGATCTCCGGACGAGTGCAAGGGGTCGGCTTCCGGTTCTTTGTCGAGCGATGGGCAGGACAACTTGGCATCTGTGGCTATGTCAAGAACCTTTGGGACGGGACCGTGGAAGTTTACGCCATTGGCGACGCCGCCTCACTGGAGCAACTCAAGCTTCGGTTGGCGGAGGGGCCTGGCGCCGTGCGCGTTTCCGGCGTCAGAGAATCCGATGAAACTGTAGACAAGCGCTACGTGCGTTTCATGATCGAAGGCTGAGGGGCAGAGTTGACAGTCGACAGTCAACAGTTGACAGTCGACAGTCGACAGTCAACTGTCAACAGTCAACAGTCAACAGTTGACAGATAACTGCACTCTCTCGTATTTTCGACGGCCTGTGTTGGCTTCTGACTGTCGACTGTAAACTGTCGACTGTCAACTTCTTTCCGGAGGAACTCTGGTGGACCTGAAGAGCTTGATTCGTGAAGTTCCGGACTTCCCCAAGCCCGGCATTCTCTTTTACGACATCACCACCTTGCTGAAAGACCGGGTGGGGCTTCATTCCGCCGTCGATGCGCTGGCCAACTGCTTTGTCGGGCGCAAGGTTGATAGCGTGGTGGGCATTGAGGCTCGGGGCTTCATCTTTGCGCCGATGGTGGCCTACCGTCTCAACGCCGGATTCGTTCCTGTGCGGAAACCCAAGAAGCTTCCGGCTGCTACGGCGTGTGCTACGTACAACCTTGAGTACGGCGCCGACTCACTCGAAATCCACCGCGACGCCATAAGCCAGGGACAGGACGTATTGATCATTGATGATCTGCTGGCCACAGGTGGGACGGCGGCGGCAGTCGCGCAGCTTATCGAGTCGCTCGGCGGGACGGTCGCCGGTCTGGGATTTCTAATTGAGCTCGCCTTCCTCAAGGGTCGTGCGAAACTCGCCAAGTACGACCTGCACGCCGTCCTCGAGTATTAGAGCACGGTATGTGGTATTTGGTAGGTCGTAGGTGGGGAAAGGCGGTTCCTGCCTACATACCGTCTCCGACATACCACCTCCCACATACCACCTACGACCTACCGTCTACCGTCCGCAAGATTTCATCCAGGAAACGCTCCTCCGGCAAGGACCCTTCGATAGAGAAACTTCCGTTGACCATGGTTTTGGGAACGGCGTGGACGCGATATCGGGCCGTCCATTCCGGAAACTCCGTAGCCTCGATGGCGTCTGCGCGGACGTTGTCATTCTCGATGGCGAACTGATACGCGAGGCGCACGGCCCGTGGGCAGTGTGGTCAGGTGGGAGTAACGAAGACTTCCAGGTGGAGGGGGCAGCTCAATTGGGCCAACTTCGTTCGGCTCGCGGGGAGGAGGTCGGAATCCCCCTTCGAGACCGCAAGAATCGCGTCGAGCAAGGTGGAAAACTCATACCCGGCAGGTAAGCCGTAAAACCTGATGCCGTAGTCCTTGCTGTTCGTTATAACGGTCGCGGGAACCTTATCGACTCCGAACTGCGCCACCTTCTCTTTGTCGAGCTGGAAGTTGAAGACCTGAAGCGAAAGCTGGTCGGAAAGTGGGGCGAGTTCTTTCAAAAGCTGCAAGGTTTCCGCGCCCAACTCCAGGTTCAACTCCTGTGTGAAGTGGACGATGGTTACGGGGTTTACAACCTCGTGAAGTCTCTTGCGGATTTCGACGGCATCCGCGTCCTGGATCAGTCCCATAGTTATCGATCCTCTATAATTCGTTGTCGGCGTCAAAGCCGAACTTCTTCATCTTGTAGCGAAGCGCGTCGCGGGAAATATCCAGAAGTTTGGCAGCGTGGGTTTGGTTCCCGCCCGTTTGCTTCAGCGCCAGGCCGACCAACTCCCGCTCCACTTCTTCGAGGGAGGTCCCCTGCCGTGGCAGTTCCAGGACAGGAATCATCCGCCCGGAGGAGAGCGGCCGCCAGGAGGTCGTGGAGGTGGTCACGAGGGGTTGCGGGTCTGCCGACACGCAGTCAGCGACAACCGCGGGCGGAAGGGCCTCAAAACTCTGCGATTGGCCCGTGACTTGAATCGGGAGATAGGTGGGGCGGATGTAATCGGCATCCTCCAGAATCATGGCCCGCTCAACGGCGTTCTTCAATTCACGGACGTTCCCAGGCCAGTCATGAGCCAACAGCAGGTTACGAGTCTCCTGCGTGATGCCCCGGATGCTCTTTCGAAAGCGGAAGTTGTAACGCTCGATGAAGAAGTCGACGAGCGGAAGAACATCCTCCTTCCGGTGTCGCAGAGGAGGAATGAAGATCGGAATGATGCTGAGGCGGTAGAAAAGGTCCTGGCGGAAGCTGCCCTCCCGGACGCCTTGCTCGAGATCGCGGTTCGAGGCCGCGATGACCCGCACATCCACGCCCAGGTCTTTCACTCCGCCGATGCGCCGGATGGTCTGATCCTCTAGAACTCGCAACAGCTTTGCCTGGAGATAAGTTGACAATTCGCCGATTTCATCGAGAAACAACGTCCCGCCGTCGGCGACCTCAAAGAGGCCCTTTTTCTGCGCTTTGGCATCGGTGAACGCCCCGCGTTCATGGCCGAAGAGTTCGGCCTCCATCAAGGTTTCCGGGATGGCCGAGCAGTTGATCGGCACGAAGGGCTTGTCGGCGCGCACGCTGTCGTAGTGGATCGCCTTGGCCACCAGGTCCTTGCCGGTGCCGCTCTCGCCCTGGATGAGCACCGTGGACGCTTCGCTCGCCGCGACCTTGCGCACAAAGTTCATCAGTTCCATCATGCGCGGCGATTTGCCCACCACCTCGTGGTAGCCGGAACGCTTGCGTACTTCTTCCCGCAGGCCATCGCGCTCGGAGCGCAACATCGAGCGGTCGATGGCGTTCGCCAGGGTGACCTGCAGCTCGTCGAAGTCCAGGGGCTTCTTGATGAAATCCAAAGCGCCCAGCTTGATCGCGGTCTTGATATCATCAAGCTGGGGATCGCCGGTTATCATAATAACCGGAATGGAGAGGTTGTTCTGTTTGATCTCGCGCAGCACCTCAATACCGCTGAGGTCGGGCAGACGCACGTCCAGCAGGATCAAATCGGGCGACTCGGCGCGGATCTGCGACAGTCCCCCCGTGCCGGATTCGGCCTCGAGAGCGGTGTAGCCCCACTCCTCGAGTTGTCGACGCACGGACCAGCGAATCAGTTTCTCGTCGTCGACGATCAGAACCTTCTCATTGGGCATAGATTTCTTTGGGTTCCTCGACTGCCTCGCGCAAGGGCAAGCGGATGATGAATCGGCTGCCTTTTCCCAGCTTGCTTTCCACGGTTAGTGTGCCGCCATGCTGGCGAATGATCCGCCGGCAGAGCGACAGACCCAACCCTGTGCCTCCCCGCTTGGTGGTGTAGAACGGCCGGAAGATGCGCTCCAGGGATTCAGGAGGAATACCTGCGCCGGTATCACTGACCGAGATTTCCGCCACATCGGCCTGGCCTGGCCCGCCGGGAGCATCGACCTTGGCAGCGATCGTGATCCTGCCTTCCCCTTCAATGGCCTGCATACCGTTCAGAACCAGGTTCAAAAGGACTTGGTGAAGCTGTTCTGAATCCATGCGAAAGGCCGGAAGGTCCTGGGGGATTTGAACGGAGAACTCGATGTGTCTTAATCCCGTCTGCTGCCGGGCGAGGTGCAGGGTTCGAGCAAAAGTCTCCTTCAAGTCAGCGCGTCCGAACTGTGGAGGCTTGGGCTTCGCATAGGCGAGCATGTCATTCAGGACCTTCTCGATTCGCCGCACCTCCTGCCGCAAATCCTCCAGCACTTCCCGGTCCGGGTGGTCCTTGGAGAAGTCTTTCGTAATGATCTCGATAGCGCCGGCGATCCCGGCTAAGGGATTACGAATCTCATGAGCCACCCCGGCGGCAAGTTCTCCCATCGTCGCCAGATGCTCGGCCTGTAGCATTTCGGCGTCATGAGCCCCATGGCAATGATCGCAAAAATCCTTCCAGCGGGTAGCCAGCCCACGAATCTCACTCTCCAGGCCGCTCGAGCCACCTTGCAGGTGCAGCGGCATCGTGAGCGTAAAGTAGTTCGGGGCAATTCTTCGGATTGCTGTCCGCAGTTCCTTGAGCAGCGCCCAGGACCGGCGCTCCTGGTAAATGAGCATGCCTGTAGCGGCGCACAATGCGGCGAGCAAGGCTATGGCCAGCCCAAGTTGGAAGCTCGAGCCATGGCGCGGCCACTCCAGCGCCATGAGTAGGATGATCCCCGCCACGGCAGTGATCAAAACCACCAAGTTCTGCCCAAAGGTCGGAGGAAACCTGAAGATGCGCTTTACCGGGCCCCAGTTCAAAGTTTTGACGTATCCTTCCCGCAGACCTAACAGGTTGCTCCAAAACATTTGCTAACCGTCATTCTGAAACGAGGGAAGAACCTCTGCCGTTGTAGCCATCAAGGAACTACGGAGATCCTTCCCTCGTTTCAACCAGGACTGCCTGCGGTTCGTACGGATGACAACCGCAAGCGTTTCTAAGCAGCCTGCTAAGGCTCCAATTTTAGCACAGGGCGGGGCGTGTGGCCAGAAAGCCCGAACGATTTTTCCGCCTTTTCGTACCACGTAGGGGTGGTTCGCGAACCGCCCCTACGACGTAGAAAATGGATTCCCGCTGTGGAGTGTGATCGACGACCACTTACCTCCATCCCTTTCGATCACGCAAAGACGTGATGTGCGCGATGTGGTGCCGGCCGTGCCAGGCGACCATCGCAAGGTATTTGTCCAAGGTCAACACTCCCACCTCGGGGTGCCGCAAGGTGCGCGCAAAATCCTGAGCCTGGAGGGACCGCAACAGCAGCACCCATCGCGAATGCAACGACTCGAGCAGGGTAAGGGAAAGTTCGACAGGTGCGGTGCGCGCGTCCTTGAGGACCGCCCAGCGCTCCTGGTCGTACGGTTTAATAGTCGGCTCATCTTCCGTCAAGGCAAGTCTGAAGCGGATGTAGGTGTTCATATGACTGTCAGGGAGATGGTGCACCACTTGCCGCACTGTCCAGCCTTCCGGACGGTAAGGGGTGTCCACCTGCTCCGGCGTTAGCCCTGCCACGGCCTGGCGGAGCCGTGCCGGCGCCTGTTCGATTTGAGCGATGAACTGCTGCCTCTGCTCGTCTGTAAGGGCTCCTCCCCATTGGAACTTTCCGATCGGATATTGCAAGTCCATAGAACTAACCCTCCTTTGTCCAATCTCTCCTGCCCTCTGCGATCCATGATTGGTCTTGTCATTGTACCGTGAAATCCCGCTCAGCATCGTTCACGGCTGCGGTGTCTGGGCGCATTGCGCAGTCCTGGTTTTGCCTTGCACGGCCGACCTCGATGGCGAGGTGGCTCTGGTATCCTGCCCGTGTAATCTCGTCGCCGAGATGGCCATGCCACTTCAATCTGAGACACTCCCTGCGGGGGCGTTATACAGTAAACTGATTGAGAGGTTGCCGGATGGCCACTTGCCGCTTCGACTCGCGCGTCTTCAACACCCTTCTGATGCTCACAGGGATGTTCCTGCCGTTGCCCACCCTCCTCGCCGCCCAGCAGCGCAGCGTGGCAGACCGGCCCCTTCCGGATATCAAGGGGCTGCTGAACGAGGTGCAGGAGAATCAGAAGCAACTCGAGAGTCTGGTAGACCAGTACAGTTGCACGGAAGACGAGGAAGTGCGTGAGCTCGACAAAGACGGCAAAGTGAAGAAGACTATCGCCAAGGAATACATGGATTTTTACTTGGGCGGGCAGCTCGTGCGGCGGGAGGTAAAGAAGGATGGAAAGCCTCTAACTGTCGATCAGCAGAAGAAGGAAGATAGTCGCATCGAAAAGCGTATCCGAGAGTATGACCAAAAGAAAGCAGCGGGCAGTGAGGCCGCGACAAATAAGAAAGAGAAAATCGATGTCTCCACGTTCCTGCGGATATCGAACTTCACGCATCCACGTTGGGAAGAGTTCCGCCGGCAGGAAGTGATTGTCTTCGATTTTGCACCCAATCCGGCCTACAAGCCTCGGAACAGAACGGAAGACCTTTTGCACAAGCTGGCAGGGACTCTGTGGGTGGACGACCAGGCTCGCCAGGTGGTGCGCTTGGAAGCCCACCTCAGCGACTCCTTCAAGCTTGCGGGGGGCCTCCTGGCGTCCATTCGCAAGGGATCTTCGCTGGTGATGGAACAAGCCAAGACCAACGGCGAGGTTTGGCTGCCATCGTATGTTGATGCTCACTTCTCAGCTCGCCTGTTGCTTCTCTCGAGCGCCCTCGGCGACTACGCCTCAAAATTCAGCGATTATAAGAAATTCCGGGTGGATACCGTGACGGGGACACTAACGAAGTGAAGCGCCATCGTCGGCATGAGACCCCCCTCACCCCGCCCGCCTCCTGATGAAGTGCATCAAGGCCTCGGCACACCCTCTACGCCAAAGGCGAGGAGAAGAGCTGCAAGGAAACCGTAGCCCTGTCATCCTGAGCATTGACAGCCGTGGGGCTGCCCTTGCTGATGACAGCGCGGCTTTTAGTTTTCCATTTTCCAGTTTCTATTTTCCAGTTTCCATTTTCGAATTTCGGCTCTACGCGTAGGCGTGCAGTCCCGGCAGCAGGTAGGTGACGCCGAAAAAGGTGAACATCACAATGGCGAATCCAACAATCGCGAAGTAAGCGGAGCGGCGTCCCCGCCAGCCTCGCGTTAGCCGCATGTGCAGATAACCTGCGTAAGTCAGCCAAGTGATCAGCGCCCAATCTTCCTTGGGGTCCCAGCTCCAATAGGTGCCCCATGTCCGGTTCGCCCAGTAGGCGCCCGCGATGATCATGAGGGTTAGCAAGGGGAACGAAACGGCAACGGTTTTGTAGATCAGCGCGTCGAGCGTATCCCGCTGGGGGAGGGAATTGGCGATCGAATCGTATTTCCCGTTCAGCACCTCCCACGCCACGGAAGCAAACAGCCCGCAGACAATCCCCGCCAGCAGGAAGGGGCTGGCCGCCAGGTGCACGCCGAAACTCTGCCCCACTTGCGGAACGAAGTAGGGCCCGGAGTTGACCTTCACCAGGAGCAGCACAAAAGCCAGAGCCTGCCCAAAGATCGAGGCCAGGAAAAGCCGTTTGGCCCAGTTTTCCCACTGGCCCGGCTTCTCGCCATATAAGCCGACAAAGTTGAAGATCAGGGCTGCTGTCGCCAACCCGAGCACAACTGCAAACGGCCAACCCAGGGCCGAAATGGAAACCAGCAGCGGCTCCTTAGGGGCCACCATGACCTTCTCCTGAGCCGCAGCATCCCAAGCGGGGAGTAGAAAGGCAAAGCTGCTGTCGACCGAACTCAGGACGACCGCTCCGTAAATCGCTGCGATCAGTCCGGAAGTCCAACTGAGGAACGCGCGCGCGCTGACCCTGTCTTTGATGAGGAACAGCAGCGCCAGGGCGAAAGAAATCGTGAAGCCTGCGTAACTCAGCATCGCAAGGGTAACGTGAATCTGCAACCACGTGCTCTGCAGCGCCGGAACCAGGGGCCGGATTTCGCCCGGCAGCACTTGCAGCAGAATTATCGCCAGGGTGGCTACCGGCATAGTTATCGCGCCCAGAAACGGGATGTCGAACTTCCACTCCGCCACCTCGTGCAAGACCACCACAGCCCAGGAGAAGACCAGCACCATTTCGTAGATGCCCGAAAGCGGGGCATGCCCGGCGGTGACCCACCGCGCCGCGATGGCCACGGTGTGCAACAGAAGGCTGCCGCGTGTCAAGGCTTCGGCGCCCGCCTGCAAGTTCGATTGGCGAACGGCCAACGAAGCAATATGCAGCGCCGTGGCTCCCAGATATCCAACCAAGGCGAGATAGAGAAACTTCTCGCCGCCTGCCCACCCCGCGCGCCCAATCAGATGCGGAACCGAAACGGCTATCACCACCAGCACCGCCACGCTGACGCTCAGAAGGATCCAGTTGCCGGCGTTACTGCTGCGGTGGTCATCGACATAGGCTGTCAGAACTTTCGACATGGTTCATCTCCCGTGTCCGTTGTCCGTCGTCCGTGGTCAGTTGCCAGTGATCAATATCCGTCGACTAGTATTGGGTGTTGCACTAGACTACAGAGCGAACACCACTCAGGCTGCCTCCCACAAAAGGCAGCGGACAACGGGCAACTGACAACGGACCACGGACAACGCTCTCTAGGCAGAAATCGCCTCCCTAACCTCAGCCTGGGCTGCGCTTAGAGCGATTTCCAACTCTCCTGCCAATTCGTTAAAACGCCTTTCAAAGCTCTCGCGATACTTGCTGGGCTGTCCGCCCAGCAAGAGGGTAGGCTGCCCCTTTTGATCGCGTCCTACGACGCCCCAGAGGCGCACGTGCGACATATAGAGGGCCATCATCAGGCCTGCGGTCAGCAACAGGCACCCGACCCAGATCAGGTTCTGGCCGGGCTCGCGCGCGACTTGCAGCCCGGTCATGTACCCCATTTCCAGTTCCCGAAGCTGGAAGTTGATGCCGGATTGATTAGGCGGAGCCATTTGCGGAGCTTTGGGAAAGATCCACACTTCCGCCTGCTTCCCGCCTGGTGACGTCACTGACAACTGGATGGCGGGGTTGCGAGGTTCGTCGGATCGAGAAGATATCTGATTCCCGTCCAAGACGAAATCGGGGACGAACTCCGTCAACTCCACCGTCGCGCCGGAAGCATCCAGGCGAGCCGGTTTGCCGGGTTGCAGACTGATCCGCTGCGCAGGGTGCTGGCTTCCATCCTGCCCGGCCCAACTGGCGTCGAAGACTAGCTTGTCAGGTGTACCGGTTGGAGCATAGCTCGCCTGGAAGAACCGCACCCCTTTAAACGTGAGCGGATCGTTGACATAGATTGTCTTCCGGACGACCTCGCGGCCGCTTTCTTCCACAGCCAATTGGCTCCAGTACTGCTTGGGCGAGCCGTCGGTATACCGTTCCATGCCCACGCCGTCGCACCGCAGAGTGAATCCCAGGTTATGTGGTGCGCCTGGGGTGGTCAGGGCTTCCACGGACTGTGTCCGTGCCCCGGGAGTCAAGTTCACGAACCCTTTAAAACCCCATAAGCCATCAATGATAGCGCCCGCGAAAATAATCAGCAGGCTGGCGTGGACGATATAGGGCGCCAAACGGGCTGCACGGTGCTTCTCCACATAGAGCGTGCCCTTCTCCAGGCTTTTCGGTTTTGGCGGGTAGCCCAGATCGCTGAGTTTCGACTTGGCGAGGGCAAGGGCCTCGGCAGGCGTATGCAAGCCCAGCGGTATTTCCTTCCGAAAAGGTAGTTGGCGCACATACCATTCGTCGGCCAGGATGTGCGGCCGGACGAACAATCTCCAGACTTGGGGAAAACGCTCCAGAGATGCAAGCGTGATATTGGCGCCCAGTAAGCCCAAGAGCAGAATGAACCACCAGGTATGGAACACGTCGAACAAGCCCAAGGCATTTAAAAGCCGGACGGTCTGGGGAGCATAAACCTGCTCGATTTGCCCTTCTTGAGTCATGGGTCGCTGCAGGATCATGGTTCCGATGATGACTGCCGTTCCCAGTGACCCCAGTAAGACCAAACCGCATTCCAAAGAACTGAGGAACCTCAGAAGCTTGTCGAGTATTGTCTGTTGCTTTGCCACTATTTACTCCTGCCGAAAGCCCCTTCAATTCGCGGGTAGCCTGTCGCTGAGAACGAAGGGAGGGGCATTTGGGGTGCCAGTGAGGAAGAAAATGTCCTAATTCCCTAATCGATTGAAAATACGTAAGGACTTCACTCGCTATTGCGGGGTGCCGGAGTCCTCCGTCGGCTATCCCTATGGAAACTTGCGGCAAAAGTCGCACGAGAATGCGTGAACAGACTCAATTTGTCACTTTTTTCGGAATCAGAAGACCGCGACGCCCAAATTCGTCAACAACTTCGGAAATCTCCCCGAGGGCATCAAAAATGCAGACAAAAAGGACAGTCACCGTTTTGGTGCTTAGATTCGAGGAGGCGTTAATGAAGACCATTCCGATCAACCGCAGTGCCAACGAAATTGTTGTTAAAGAAGTAACCTCAGCGTCCAAGGCCGTCGCCGGCGAGGCTGTGCCCGTGGAAGTTCAGCCGACCTTTACCATCGCGTTCACGCTCGGCACTCGCATGAAGGATCTGCACGACACCATCATTCGCACTGTCCTTCAGCAGACGAGGGGCAATCGGCTGCGCGCAGCTCAATTGCTGCACATTAACCCCCGCACGATCCGTCGCAGACTGGGCAAGAAAGAGACTATCGGTTCCGTGATTCGCGCCGCATAATACTGTTCCAAGCAATGGCCGTGGGAGCTTTCCACGAAGTGGAGCACAAATCCCCCGGTCCATGTGGCGAAGATCTTCGTGAGTGATTGCAGCTTGTGGAATTGGAAGCAAGGTCTGAGGCTTTGGCCGCGTTGTCTCGCATTTAGTCAGCCTCTTCTCGCCCCGTGAAGAGGAACCCTGCCAACTCATTGTGTCTCCCGTGCGAGGCACGAATAACCCGCTGCCTGCGGGTGCAGCGCCGTCCGACCCGTTTCTCGGGTTACCGGCATCACTCCCTGCCTCCACACGCTTAGCATAGCTAGGGCATTCGTCCCTCCGGCGCGGGCGGCCGAAGAGGCGCGCTCGCCCTCTCGCCGTGTGCCTAGACAGGAGGCCTATCTCCAGGCAATAAAGCCGGAAATGGGGTGACAGACTGTCGTTCAAGTACTTCATTTTCACCACGCTGCAAACTGAGCTGAGATTGGCGCGCTACGTGCTTGCATTAAGGATGAGGCGCAAGAGACCTCCATCTCGCAGTTTTCGAGATTCGTTGGAGTCCAAGCTTACATGTTGAAACAGGCCAACGACCTGGATTGGATTCAGGAAGCACGAGATGGCCAGAATTCTCCCGGTGTGGAACTCACGGGGCGAATACTCGTCGTCGATGACGACCCGCACTTTTTGAGGGTGCTGTCACGCATCCTTTCGGGTGAAAATTTCCTGGTCACCTCAGCGGCAGGGGCATGCGACGCATTGGATCTACTGAAAAGCGCACAGTTTGACTTGGTCATCTCCGATCTCCGGATGCCGGAATGCGACGGCCTGAATTTCCTTGAATCGCTCCGCCGGAGCGGAAACGCCGTCCCCGTCATCATCCTCACCGCCTATGGGGAAGTTGATACGTACCTGGAGGCCATGAACGCCGGGGCTACCGAATATCTGAATAAGCCGATCCAATCGGTTGAGCTGCTGAAAAGTGTGCGCGCCTGCCTGCGCTCCGGGAAGAACCGGCGAGACAGGGGCTAGGGGCTGGGGACTGGGGGCTGGCAAAACCTCGGATTTCAGCTTGTCTCATTTGTTCCGCGGTCCACCCGTGACCATCAGCCGCCCGTCCCTGTTACCCAGTCCTCAGTTTCCAGTCCCCAGACCCTAGTCCCTAGCCCCCAGTCCCTAGCTTTTCAGTTCCACGATCGTGGCGCCTGCGCCGCCTTCCTGAGGGGGAGCGAGGTAGAACTTCTCGACGTGCGGGTGCGACGTGAACATCTCGTGCAGGGTCTTGCGGAGGATGCCTTTGCCGAACCCGTGGATCACGCGCAGCCGGAAGCGTGCCGCCATGTAGGCTTCGTCAAGGAACTTGTCGACACGTTCGCGGGCCAATTCTGCCGTGTCGCCGATAACGTTGAGTTCGGCAGGGGCCTCGTCGCCACGCCGGGCGGCCATGGCCGGCATCGCCGCGCCAGTTCCGCCGTGGACGATCCGCCGCACCTCGTTGCGCTCGAGGCGCATGTGCAAGTGCCCGACGGCAATGTCGACCTGTTCGTCATCGGGAAACGCCATGACCGTGCCGGGAGACGATAGGTTGGCCACTTGCACGTGGTCGCCCACGGCCAGGGGCCTGTCCGCGGCGGGCTCTACGGTCGCCGGGGCGGCGCCGCCGATTGCTTCCAGCACCTGCGTATTCCACTCTTCCCGGACATCGCGCTTGAGCGAAGCCACCTTGCGTTCCAGGCCCTTCGAGGACTTGGGGCCTTTAGCGGCTTCGAGTTGGGCTCGAAGCTGGTCCACCACGCCCTCCCAACGCTTCTCGTTGGCGCGCAGAGTCTGCTCGAGCCGCGCGTCCAGGTCTTTCAATTTCTGGCGGTGTTCCGCTTCCAGGCGGTTCTCCAGTTCGCGTTGCCGCGCCTCCTGGTCGGTCCGTTGTTGAGCCAGCTCACCGGTCTGCTTTTCGAGTTCCTCTCTCTGCTGGTGCAGACCTGCGATCAGGGCTGCCGCTTCCGCATCCGCCGGGTGCAGCAAGGTCCGCGCCTTTTGCACGATGCTGGTTTCGAGGCCCAGGCGTTGCGCAATGTCGAGCGCGCTGGATTTTCCCGGCAGCCCGCTCAACAGCCGGTAAGTGGGCTGGAGAGTCAGCTCGTCGAACTCCATGGCCGCGTTGAGCGCTTCCGGCGTTTCCGCGGCGTAGGCCTTCAGCCGCGAGTGGTGCGTGGTCACCAGCGTCATGGCGCCGCGCTCGCGAAAGTGCTCGAGAATGGCCACGGCCAGCGCCGCGCCTTCGTTCGGCTCCGTGCTGGTCCCCAGCTCATCCATCAGCACCATGTCTTTTTCGCCCGCCACCTCCGCCATCCTCTGAATGTTCTGGACGTGCGCCGAGAACGTGCTCAGGTTGGCTTCGATGGACTGCTGGTCCCCGATATCCGCCAGCACGCGCCGGAAAACCGGCAGCTTGAACTCGGCCGCCGGCACGGGGATGCCCGCCTGCGCCATGAGCACGGCGCTTCCCAGTGTTTTCAGGGCTACGGTTTTCCCGCCGGTGTTCGGTCCGCTGACGATCATCATGATCTTGGGCGGCTTGAGTTCGATGCTCAGCGGCACGGGACTTTTTCCCTGCGCCCGCAGCGTTTTCTCGAGGAGCGGATGCCGGACATCCTGCAGCGCGAGGGCGCGCTCGGAGCCGAATTCAGGGATGCAGGCGTCGTACTGGCGGGCAAATTCCGCCTTGGCAAAGGCGAGGTCAAGTTCGCTCAAAATCTCGGTGGCCCGAGTCAAGTCGTCGCGCCGCTCCCGGAGCTTGCGGCTGAATTCGCCCAGGATGCGTTGGATTTCGGCGAACTCCCGGTCCTGGAGTTCCACCAGTTCGTTGTTCAGGGGCAAAGTCTCCATGGGCTCGAGAAACACGGTTGCCCCGGAGGAACTCGCTCCGTGAACGACGCCCTGCACGCGGCGCTTCTCCTCCGCCCGGACGGGAATGACGAAGCGGTCGTTGCGCAACGTCACCACGGCATCCTGAAGCACGCCCTCGCGGCTGAGGTGGCGCAGCAGGCGCTCCAGCACGGCCTGCACCTCGACGCGCAGCCGCTCAATCGCGCGGCGAATCCGCGCCAGCTCCGGACTGGCGGAGGAATCTACCGAGCCGTCAGGATGGATCCTTCCTTCCAGCTCCGTGACCAGGTCGCGGAAGTCCGCCAGGCTGCGCGCCCACTCCTCGAGGCGTGCCAATGGGCACTTGGAGAGTAGCCGCTGCGTCTCGAGCGCCGCGCGCGCCAGCTCCGTCAGCGCCAAGATTTCGAGCGCGGCCAGAGCCGCGCCTTCGATGCGCAGCTTCTCGAGCAACGGCCGCGGGTCGCGCAAGCTGCCCAGGCTCGGACGCGGGCTCTCCCGCAGGTATTCGCGCGCTTCCTTCGCCTGCTCCAGCAGGCGGCGGATTGCGTCGAGGCGCGTGTGGGGCTCGACCGCATCGAGAATCGGCGCGCTGAGCGGCCCGGAAAGATACCCGCCCAGTAATTCCAGCACGGCGGGGAATTCCAGGACTTCCTGCGAGAAACGATCCTCAGTCTTGCGGTAGTCAGGCGTGGCGTCCATAGAAGAGAATTAGAAACTGGAAACTGGAAAATGGAAACTGGAAAATCGAAATTCGAAGAACGAAAATCGAGAAGCGGGTTGAGCGTAGTGCCGCGTCACCCCTTGTCATTCCGAGCGCAGCGAGGAATCTCGCCCTGGCTTGCTACAAAGGCACTGCGAGATTCTTCGCTGCGCTCAGAATGACAGCCTCCAAGTGTTTTCGCGCAGGCTGTTCAGGCCGGCGCAACCTGTCAAACCAGGGCAGTACAGAAAATCGAAAGCTTGTGCAGCCGATTGTCGGTCGCTCTCCTAGCCTCACCTAGCCACCCGGAGGTTTCGCTTCGTTTTGCGCGAAACGAGCGTTTTTTGCTGGTCTTGCGCTCCGATTTGCACGTTTTTGCGCACAAGAACTGCCAAATCCGCAACCTTCAATAGCGCCATGTCATTTGTTTTCAAATACTTCGCGGATTCCGACCCGCTGTTTTTGAATAACTCCTTTGTTTTCAGATACTTCTTAGCTTCGTTTCGACAGGCCTCATTTGTTTTCAATAACATACTGGCTTCGTTCGTAGTATTTTTTGTAATTTGTCGACTCCCGGTTCCCGCGCTCGCCGGGACCGAGCCGCTTTCCCCTGGGTACCGTCGAGCCCGGCGCTCGCTTACGACAAAATGTCTTCAATATGACCACGATAATAGGCTATCACAGGCTCCTCGGCTTGTCAAGCGGAAAATGTGTCGGAAGCGGGTGAGTCAACCGGCAGCGCAACTGGAACTGGGGGCAGGATTTTGGTTGACACGCGTTGTCAAATCTGACAACGTGGTCCGTTGCGCAGTTCACACGAAGGCGAGGGCTAATTCAAGAGCGGTTGAAAAGGCTGAAGGAGATGTTGCAATGAAAGGTGAAAAGCTGGAAGTGGTGCGTGGGAGCGGAAACGTTTTTCGCGATCTCGGGCAGGCGAACGCAGATACCGAGCAGCTCAAAGCGATCCTCGCGGCCGAGATCATCAAGGTGCTCGATCGGGAAGGCCTGAGCGTCCGTGCGGCACAGGGCCGCACCGGGACTGCGGCGGCCGACTTCTCGCGGATCCGCAACGCCAAGCTAGGCCGCTTCACCCTCGATCGCCTGATGTCAATTCTCAATAAGCTCGGAGCGCGCGTGGACGTCGAAGTTCGCGTGCGGCGCGTCGAAGCGATTGAGCAGGGAGGCCCCGAATAGCGGCGAATTGGACCAGTCCGGTTGCGCGGACCTGACGTGCCGCCCGGTGGGGGAGACACCGTGTTAGGTACGGTTTTCAGGAAGGAAGGCGTAGTGCCGTATTTCGCCGCAGGAAAAGCTTCTTCATCTCAATGAAATGCGTAATTCGGCTTGCGAGACACGAGGAGGAGTCCGGCCCACCCTGCCTGACCCCGCTTTCTGCCGGAAAAGGCACCTGACGACTTCTCCCCTTTTCCCCCTTTTGTCAAATGCCTAACGCCGCGCATACCAAGCTGCGCATAAGAGGGTTGACTTATAGGACAACTTTGTGCGACTATACCTGGGAGGGGACTTATGAAGAATAGGAGACGGAGTCGTCCCATGAAATTTGGCAGCACTCTGCGGAGGCTGAGGCAGCGGGCAGACCTCGGCCTGAAAGCTGTTGCCCCTCAAGTGAAGGTTAGTTATACGTATCTCAGCAAGATCGAGAACGGGCACAAAACACCTTCACCAGAGTTAATAGAGCGGCTCTGTGAGTTATACCAGGCAGACTCTGACGAGTTAATTTCTAGCCTAGGACAGTTGCCTTCTGACATCCAAAGGATTGTTGAGGTCAATGGGAAAGCTGTGTTCGAACTACTACGGGAACATTATCCGCAGCCTGAACCCGAACGGCGTTAATCCATGATCAGGGATCTTCTTGTCCAATACCTGGAGTCATTATCAGATCTCGACGGTCGGTACACACAGGTAAAGTGCGTCAACTACACTCCTGGAACGCAAGATAAGAAAGGCGTCTTCTCGCTGGTTTTCAAAGCCTACGATGCGTCAGAAGATTCATCCGTCGCGTTAAAGTTCTTCGATCCGGAAATGATGGCGATTACCTATCGAGCCGTGGCATTCGAGCGGGAACCCGAGATTCTTAAACCCCTTATAGGGAAACGAAGATGTCTGCAACTTGTTCAGCCGATGCAGATTCACACTTGGAACTACGACCCAACCCTCCCTCTGCCAGTAAAATACTTTGCCATGAAATGGCTGGATGGGGAAGTGGAGGAGGTCTTTCAGCAGCAGGAGTTGTACGACCCGGTCGACAAACTGAGGCTGTTCCTCGATATTACGTCCGCGATCCAAGCGATTCATCGTCTTGGGCTCTTTCACCGAGATATCAAACCAGACAACCTTCGTTTTTACACCAAAATGGGTCGGCGAATCGTCGTGCTAATAGACATGGGGACCGCTGCCCGCCTCGACACGCAACCAATCATGCCAGATTACCAACAACCGGTTGGAGCTCTTTTTTATAATGCCCCTGAGGCGTGCTGCGGCTTGGCCGGGCATCGTGAAGTAGCTGGGTTTACTGACTTCTATGCGCTGGGGTGCTTGCTTTATGAGTTGTTTAACCCTGATCTCTTTGGTGCAGTGATGACGCGCAATCCGGGGTACGGGCCGGTTTTGGCGGCATGTTCGATCGACTTGCTCGCGAGACAGCAAGCCGACAGAACCCAGGCTTGGGATACGATCGCGAGGCGGTTTCGCCACGCCGTTCCACCGCCACCACTTGACTCCACTGGGACGAGCGTACCCCCCCGCGGTCACAACAGTCTTGACGGAGTTGCTTCACAGCTTAGTCAAGTTTGATTATTCCGAGCGCGCTAAGGATTTTGAATGGATACGAGGCCGGGTCTTGCGCGCAATCTACATTCTAGGAAATGAACGAATACGAGCACGGCTACTGACCCAGCGGAGGATCGCCAGAGAAAACAGACTGGCCAAACTGCAGCGCCGTCGACAACTGGCCGAGAGAACTGCATAAGGACGGTGTATGTTAGAACAAACGTCAGTCGACAAAAAGCTAGAATTGGCTCGTAGGCGACAGCCTCTGAGCGTTGTGCTTGCGGACGAGTTGTGTGGCGCAATTGCATTGCAACTTCCTGAAGCAGATGAGCTCAATAGCATTCGGGACCTGTATTTTGAAAAAGTGTCAGCGGAGGAGGTTTACAGCGAATTCCGCAATACTTGGGGTTCGAGCCTTAAGCGTGAACTCGACCGCTTGCTGCGGAAGAAAGAACATTACAGTAAGTCGCCAACGTTCTTGAGTCATTTGGCAACGCTAAGTGAGTTCTCGGGAGATGCGGAGGGGTCTGTGGATCACCTTCGGAGTGGGTTAACTTTGGATCGCACATCGTATTTCCGGGAACGTCTTGGTCGAACGTTGATCGGTTTGGACCGTTATTCGGAGGCAGAATCTGTATTTAGGGATGCGGATCTTAGAACTGATGCTGCTGCCAACTTGGGACTTGCTTTCGTTGAGTTACTAAAGGGGGAATTTCATCGGGCGTCAGAATTTGTTAACGCTGCGCTAGATATTGACGGGACGAATTGGCGGGCACTGCTACTGGCGGGAATATTGGCGCTCCGTCAGAGCAGTTCAGCTCAAGCTATTAGGTTCTTTAGATCGGCGACCGAGGATGACGAGTCATCCTCTGCGCCGTACTTATTGCTCGCCGCCGCATATTGCCGATCGGACCGGACAGATAAAGCTATTGAAGTCCTGAAGCGTGCCGTTGCGATAAACCCGGCGGATGAGACGGCGGTCATTTTCTTTGCGGACGTTCTAATGAGCGAGAAGCGATACGACGATGCTTGTCGAGCCGTAACGGATTTCACGCGCTATGAGCAAAAGTCTAACGCGGCATGGGATCGCCTTGCGAGATGTTCTTTTGAGACGGACTCAAACCAAAGAGCTTTGGAATCATTAAGGAGCCAAGCCAGCATTTCTGAGGGGCCCGGAGTCTGGAACAACATGGGCTTGGTCTACTGGCGTCTGGGAGACCGTAGCCGTTCGCTTAAATATCTAGCGAAGGCAATCGACGCAAGCACACAAGAAGGCTTCTCGACGTATCTGCCTTTTTACAACGCGTTCGTATACCTCAGAAGCCTCGGAGAACTCGACAAGGCTCTTAAGACAAGTGAACTGATACCCTCCGAGAAGTTACCTGAGTTGGTTAAAACCCGGATTTCGTCGTCCATTCTGGCACTTCGCTGCGACACATTAAGTGAAACCGGCAGAATGGATCAAACCGAGAAGGAATTTGATCGCTTGTTCGCGATGCCGGGGAAGAACAGGAACTTGTACCATAATCTGTTGCTGTCGGCCACGTACTTTTATTCACTGGTGAACCTGAACGCAGTGAAGGCCACGCAGTGTGCGGAATGGACTTTACAAGAAGTGCTGAAGAAGAATGTCGGCAAAGAGAAATTGGGACTACTGCTCAACAATGTCATCTTTGTTTTTTTGCAACTTGGCAAGATCGATGAAGCGGAGAGTCTTGCTCCTAAACTCAGCCCATGGATACACAAGAGTCCTACGGCCACGGCTACCCTGGGGCTACTGCACTTGAAGAAGGGCCATTTTGAAAGGGGTAAGACCTTGTATGAGGAGGCCCTGGCCTTGACGAACAGCCGCCAACAGAAGCAGAGATTGAAGCAAAAAATGCAACTCGAAATTGGGAAATTCCATATCGTCCGCGGGAACTTACAGGCTGCCGCGCGCTATTTACGCGAAGCCAAATCAGCATCTACCGATCTCAAAGCCGTTGAACTCGAAGCGACTCAATTGTTACACCGCCTAGAGTAGACCTACCGGATAGAAGGAGCTGCCACTCGCGGGTGGCGCAGACATTGTCTTGTATGTCTGTACCGACGGGCAGGGAGATCTAACCGTGTGTCGAGGGCGGCATGCTGGGTCGGCGGCATAAAAAGCAATGTCGCCGCCGCCCGCCATTGGCCGCGGGGGTGTCGTAGGAGAGGCGTTAAGGAGAACAACAGATTTAAAAAGCAGGTCTGCGCCCCACGCATGATACAATTGGCTCATAGAACGAGCGGAGAGTGAGTGGACATGGCGCAGGAATATGTAGAAAAGCGGAACGGGGGTTACTACGTGATGGGCTCCCGAGTGTCGCTGGAATCGGTAATCTACCCGTTTTTGGACGGGGCCTCACCGGAAACCATCGTGGAGGAGTTCCCGACCCTGTCGTTGGAACAGGTGTACGGGACTATCACCTTCTACCTGGCACATCGAGCGAAGATCGAAGCGTATCTGAGTGAAACTGAAAAGTTGTGGGAGAATGCCCGGAAGGACCAATCCCCGATCCCCCCAGCTCTGCGCGACAGGTTGGAACGCGCACGCCGTCAGCCGCCACCGCATGAGAACCCAATTTCTGGCAGATGAGAATCTGCGCCGCGCAATTGTGCTCGGAGTTCGACGCCGCGAGCCCGGCGTGTCTTTCGTCGAGGCATTCGAGGCGGGTACTGTTGGGAAGCAGGACCCGGCCGTGCTCCGTATAGCCGCTCGCGAGAACCGCATACTCGTCTCACATGATGTCAGAACAATACCCCGACATTTCCGTCAGTTCCTCGCTCAGCATGCCAGCCCCGGCGTCATTTTGATTCCACAGAAGCTCGCCTTAAAGTCTGCCATCGAGGATCTCGTAACAATCCACCGCGCTTCTGAGGCAGAAGAATGGTTGAACCAAATCCGTTTTCTGCCGCTTTGAGCCCTCCCGACGATCGACGCCAAAAGTAAGGTTGTCGCCGCCAGCCGCGACAACGAATTGGCAACGAATTGGCTTGCCCTCATGTACCTTTTAAGGTACACTCCGTGTAGAAGGAGGTTGAGGCTTGACAGGCCGCAGCCACAGAAAATCCCCCTGATCTTTTTTCGCACCGCGGCTGGAACCGAGCCAGTGCCGGAGTGGCTGAGACGATTGCCGGCAGATTCATCCTTGGCTCTCAGGCGGCAGAGGGAGTTGGAGCAATGAGTAAGAAACATATGGGTTCCAGCATCGATGATTTCCTGAAAGAGGAGGGCATTTTTGAAGAGGCGCAAGCACAGGCGATTAAGGAGGTCGTCGCGTGGCAACTCGGCCAGGCCATGAAGAAGAAGAGAATATCGAAGTCGCGGATGGCAGCGCTGCTGAAGACCAGCCGGACACAGGTTGACCGTCTGCTTGATCCGAAAAACGACATTACCCTCTCAAGCCTGCAGCGGGCAGCAGCCATGTTGGGGCGCCGAGTAATAGTGGAGTTGGTGTAGGAGGTCGAGGCGGAGGTGCAGATGGGGAGGGGCTTGAAAAGTAACAGCGAGGAAGGGAAGGAGTTTCAATGAGTGCGGGTGTAACGACTTGCGAATTTTGCGGCTGGCAAGATGCAAGCCGTCGCCGGAAGCCAGACCATTGTCCGCGCTGCTTGCGGATTAAAGAGATGTTCCTTGCTGGCAAGTCCGCAGCCGAGATTAGAAAACAGCTCGGCATGCATGCTATCGAGATGCGTTATGCCATCAGACGATTGCAACTGAAGCGGCCAATTGCGACTTGCCCTGTGTGTGGATGGCAGGGCAGGATGCAGAGCCACACGCCAAGCGTCTGCGCGCGCAAGTTGCTGCTCAGGAGTTTGAGTAAGGCTGGCATGCCGGCGAGCGAGATCGCGCGTAAGCTCGGCGTCTCCAGGAATCTGATCTTGTTGACGACCCGCCGCTTGGGGATCAAATGTTCTCCCGTTAAAGCTGAGATTTGTTCGGTATGTGGGTGGCGGGGAGTGATGTCTTACCACGACCATCAACGTTGCGCATATTTCCTACTGCTCAGGGAGATGCGCGAAGCTGGGTTACCCCGGCGCGTGATTACCCGTAAGCTTGGTATCTCGCATGCTGCGTTCTTCCAGGGCCTCCACCGATTGGGGTTATCCCCCAAAACTCGTAAATGAACCAGCGAGGCGCAGTCGTTCGAGCGTCACGGGCCTTCGCACGCCTTGGAAGGCAGCGAAGCGCGGGCGGCGCGAGCTTTCTCTTGTATGCCCGCGCCCGACGGGCAGGGATATCGAATTGTGTGTCGCGGGTGGCGCCGTTTTTGGCATGTCTGATGGCATAAGGTCATCGGCTCCTGGACGGGGAGAGTAGACTGGTGTTGTGAGTAAACCAGGAACTCTCAGCGAGGAGGAGCCGAGACATGATCATTATAGGCTGTGATTTGCATACGCGT
>Ga0326728_10003333_pt1 | contig 50364 bp, 38 predicted proteins | sample MB3enrmetagenome_FD_207602 | JGI IMG/M metagenome (GOLD analysis project Ga0326728, IMG submission 207602) | Lab enriched peat soil microbial communities from McLean, Ithaca, NY, United States - MB31MN | ecosystem: Environmental > Terrestrial > Soil > Wetlands > Peat | place: USA: New York... | reverse complement strand
GAGGCCCAGAAATCGGATTTGATATCGCTTTGGTCAAACCTCCCCTTTTTCCCTAACAACAAAGTCTCGAGATCAAAATATGATTTTTGCCCCTCTATAATATAAGTGTGGTAAAAGTGCCCAAAAACTTACCTCTTAACCGGCCAAAATGTCGTTATTTCTCCCAATTGGTTTCAAATTGTTCACCCGAGCAATATGAATGCGAGGCTCCCTGGCGCGGGAAGGGCTACAACATAAAGGGGAGCAGTAGCCTGCTTTTTCTTTTCAGCTGGTTCCTTTCTTTTTCAGACGTGTTCCTTGTGCTCGGATGCGGGAATGGACTTCTCAAACGTTGGTCGTGATATCGTAGCGGCGCGAAAGGCGGATAAAAGAAACCCCGACCGCTGTAACGATCGGGGCTAAATTCCAAGAGCTCGGTAAAGCTCCCAGAACCAAAGTCATTTCTAGCGTGCCATGACAGGGGGGGTGTTGTCGAGTCCTACCTTCGGGAAAGGACGGTCGGCCCCCCCTGGAACTCGTCCTCCGTCAACGGTCTTGCCGCGCCGAGGGGTGCGGCAAAATTTTCCACATCTGCAGCCACTGTGACCGCGGACAGCGCTACTGCAGCCAGGCGTGTCGTTACTGGGCGCGTCGCCGCCAACTTCGTGAAGCAAATCGACGCCATCAGCAAAGTCTTGCGGGTAAAATGGATCATCGCAATCATCAGCGCGACTACCGTCTGCGCCATTCCAATAAAAAAAGCGTGACGTATCAGGGTTCCGGAACCCCACATGTTGATGTCAGGATTGACCCATCGAAGTCAGGGAACGTCATATCCGTCCGGTTTCAGATGTCGATGGCAGCTCCGAAAGCACGTATCGGCTGCGTCATCTGCGGCCGGACAGGCATTCTCATCCAGACGCCCTTGAGATCGAGGTCAAACTGCGATGCCAAACTGCACGGAAGTTGAAAAACTTAAACGCGATCTCCCTCTGTTGGATTATCTCAAACGCCTCAACTGGATCGGTCGTCCAGTAGGCTCAGGAAACGAGTACGCGGGATTATGCCCGCTGCACCCGGAGACCCGGCCGTCGTTCTATGTCAACGCCGAGAAGAACCTTTTTCACTGCCATGGCTGTGGCTACGGTGGTGACTTGATTCGCTTCGTCCAGATCTACTTCAAGCTGTCTTTCCGGGATAGCGTTGCACAGCTGACTAGAGAATGGGACGAGCTCACGGGCGATGACGGGATTCTCCACGATGCTGTCGCTTTTTATCAGTATCAGTTGCAGCACCACCAGGAGGCACTGGACTATCTTCACCAACGCGGATTGCGGGATCCGGAGATCTTATGTCAGCTTCGATTGGGTTATGCGCCGGGCGGCAGCTTGCGCGGACACCTATTATCGGTCTGCGGCCACAGGTTCGACCGGCTCGTGGATCTTGGCTTGATCAATCAACGAGGGCATGACAGCTTCTTTCGCCGCATCGTTTTTCCTTGTCTCGACCAAAACCGTATCGTCAATCTGTACGGGCGCAGCATCGGGGCTCCGCCGCCTCATCGATTCCTGCCGCGTGTCAAAAACGGCCTGGTTGCATGGGAGACACTGCGGAATCCTTCCTCCGTTATCCTCGTGGAAGGGCTCTTCGATCTGGCCGTCCTCTGGCAGGCAGGATTTCTCAATACGACCAGCGCGCTTGGTTGCCATCTGACAAGCAGGCAGTTCGCCCAGCTATGCGACGATCCCAACAGACTGGTTTTCATTGCCTTCGACTCGGATGCTAATGCTGCCGGTCAGAGCGCTGCTTTGAAACTGGCGCATCAGCTTTATGAATCTGGGATGGAACCCAGAATCGTGCAACTTCCGGAAAATCATGATCCCAACAGCTTCTTTGTCGCAGGCGCAACGGCTGCCGATTTCAAACGATGCCTCGAGGACGCTCAATGTCTATGACTCCATCTTTCCGTCTCATTCACGACCCATCAGGACCTGCGAGCATGTCTCCCTATCGCCTTGTGGATTCTAGTGACCAGCCGGTCCGCTGGATCAATGATTTTCTTGATGCGCAGTACCTGCGTAACCTCTCAATCCGTTCCTTGCGCTCATACGGCTTCGATCTGTTGAACTTCGTCCGTTGGTGGTTCCGGGGTGTCCGTCGGCCGAGTCTATCCATCCTCAACGAACTCCGTCTTCTTGACTATGTTCGATACCAACTGGAGAACGAACCGAAGCCGTCGCCACCCACGGTCAATCATCGTCTGGTCGTAGTCCGATCCCTGTACCGCTTCTACTACCAGAAGGAGGTCCCCAGAACCCGGGCCAGTGTTCAATCCCGATACAAGAGACGAAGTCCAATGGGCATAGGAAGAGCCAGCACGGCAATCGCCGGCCTTCGGCTGCGTCAGCCTCGAAAAGTTGTTATTCCCTTGCAGCCGGATGAAGTCTCACGTTTCTGGTCCAGCTTCCGCACCTTCCGCGACTTCAGTCTTGTAGGATTAATGCTCTTCAACGGTCTGCGTTCGCATGAAACGATCCAAATCCGGCTCGATGATTTGCGGATCTCCGAAGGCCAGATCTTCGTTCATGGCAAAGGGAATAGGCAACGGGCTCTGCCCTTGGCAGATGAGATCATTCGGGTTGTTACGCGATATCTCGAATTCGAACGACCAGCTTCCGACTCGCCCTTCCTCTTTCTCTCGCTCAAAGGTCAGCGGCGCGGCCAATCGATGACTCCCGCCGGACTGCGTTCGCTATTCCGTCACCATCGCCGCGCAACTCAAACTATCAGCGCCCACCCGCATCGCTTTCGACACACTTTTGGCACCGACATGATCCGTGCCGGCGTTTCCGTACCAGCTCTGATGCGCCTCATGGGACATTCCCAGATTCATACGACCATGCTCTACGTGGAACTGTCTCCTCAGGATGTCTGGCGTGAATATCACCGCGCCGTCGAAAACCGAGCGCAGGCCCTGGCCCAACTCCGGAGTGCATCACTCCATGAGTAAATCGCGCACTATCGAACAGATCTTCGATTCATATCTTCAGAGTCTTGCCCCTGTCCGCAGGCCGGGAACGATGTATCAGTATCGAGGCACTTTGAACGGTTTCCTGCGATTTCTTAAACAAAACCACCCCGAGGTTTATAAGCTATCCCAACTCCGGCGGGACCCGCACATACTTGGATGGCTGTCAACCAAGGCCAGCTTCCGTACTTGCACCCGTATTCACCAACTCTACGATTTACGCAAGTGTTTTCGCGACCTTTCCGACGAAGGGAGATACGGCATAAAAGAAAACCTCATTGTTCGCCGGGATTTCCCTCATCAGGATAAATACCTTCCCCGACCGCTTGCGCCCGAAGATGACCTTCTCATTTGTGATCAACTTCGCAAGAAGGGTACTGTCGAAGCCACTGCTCTGCTTCTCATGCGTGTCACAGGCTTGCGGGTTGGTGAATGTCTGAATCTCGCGGTCGATTGTCTCCGAGATCTCGGGGATCAGCAGTGGGCAATCCGCGTCCCTCTCGGGAAGATGCATACGGAAAGACTGATTCCGATGGACGAGCAAGGCCGCGGCCTGATTGAGCGCCTTCAGGACTTGCGCAATCGAGCTCCGGCCCAGGCCAGAAAATCATCCCTCTTCTTGTTAATGCGGGAAGATGGGTCGCGCCCTTCCTATGGTCGAGTGGCTACCACCCTTAGAAAAGCTGTCAGAAAAGCTCATTGTAGTGCATCACGAATCACGACCCATCAGATGAGGCATACTTTTGCATCGGAGATGCTTCGCGGCGGTGCAAGCTTACCTGCTGTCAAAACACTCCTCGGGCATACCAAGATCGAAATGACAATGCGATACGTGGAGGTAAGTCAGGTCGATCTACAACGCGAATATAGTTCGGCCCGGGTGAAACTTGCCAATCTGTATCAGCCTCCGAATCGCGGCATTCCGCATGAGAAATCCACTCATCCTCATCTCTCTGCTCTTCATTGCATCGCTGACGCAATGCACTTTCTCGAAATGCATCGTCGAGGCCTCAACGATTCAAAACTGCAGATTACAATACAGCGCCTCATCAATCGGCTTACGAAAGTTTCAAGCAGGTTGAAACAACTCAATCCTCCAGGCCCAGCTGAAGGATAAAAACAGGCAGCGATTGGCCGGTCAATTACCTCGAAAAATTTGTCTATGTCGTTTTTTTGAGCAGCGCTGGAATGCAGGTGCACTCTGTTTCTTTCCAGCTGGTTCTGTGTTGTTCCGCTGTGTTCTTTTTCGTCCAGGGACCAAAATGGACTGGCAGCGCGAAGGACTGATGTTTTGGGGGATCACCCCTGGCCACATAAGGCAAGGCGCAAAAAGGCTGCAGAACCCGGATTTTCTCCTGCTTTTTCCCTTTATCAGGTCGATGTCGGAGAAGAGGCTGAAATGCTAAGAGATAGGCCCGATCAGCAATATGAAAGACATAATAGCGAGATTAAGTTGGATCCTTTACTGAGAGCGCGACGATATGCCGTGTGTTTATGTGAGGTGATTGAATGGAGGCTAGGATCATCACCAGCCGTCACTGAAGCGATAAACAGTGCAATTCACCGAAGAGCCCTTTATCGCTGCCTTAATTCAATGACATTAGAGAGTCTCCTGTCTTTGGCGGCAGAGTGTCGTTTGTTAACCCCTTGTTAACCTAAAGGATTTTGGGATTTTGTTTGTTTCTGTAAGTCTTTTTTTTTGTGGTACGCCCAGCTGGACTCGAACCAGCGACCCTCTGCTTAGAAGGCAGATGCTCTATCCGCCTGAGCTATGGGCGCACTCTACACTCCGATCAATTTATCACGCCACTCGGCCGTTTCAAAGTGCCGCTTTCTTTCCTGAACGTTCGGAAATCTGCAGTGTTCCCAGAATCAGGAAAGTTTGTTGACGCTTGTGCTTTCAGCTTTCCTCGTGCCCGAGAATACGTAGGCGCTAGTCTCCAAAGCTGGTGCCGACCCGCCGCGCGCTCTCGATCCACGAGTGATCCAGAGGCACAGTCTTGATTTTGCCAACAACTTCTTCAAGCGCAACAGGCTCCGCCTTCTCTCCACGCGCGGCCAGCATCACTCCATAAACTCCCTCCTGGATCTTGGCGGCGCATGCGGTCCCGAGCCGCGTCGCAAGTATCCGGTCGTTCGCTGAAGGAGTCCCTCCGCGCTGAAGGTAACCAAGGATTGTCACCCGCGATTCCAGTCCTGTCAGTTCTTCCAGTTGGCGCGCCAGACTCAGGGTGTTACTTCCGTGAGCAATTTCAAGGAATGCCAGATCGTCTTTGGATTTGCCATTTTCATTTTTCTGTCGCCTGATTTTTTTCCTCTTATCTGCCTTCTCGGCTGCGGCGGCGTCATCCAGAGATAGTGCTCCTTCGGCAACCGCGACAATGCTGGAATGCTTTCCTCCGCGGCGTCGACTTCGAATTGCCTTGGCAATCTTTTCGATGCTATATGGGATCTCTGGAATCAGGACGACGTCCGCGCCGCTTGCCAACCCCGCGCCCAATGCCAACCAGCCGGCCCGGTGCCCCATGGTCTCAACCAAGATGATGCGATGGTGACTGTGAGCCGTGCTGTGCAGGCGGTCGATAGCTTCGGTCGCAATACCAAGCGCCGTGTCGAAACCGAAGGAGACGTCCGTCAATACCACATCGTTATCGATGGTCTTAGGCAACGTCACGATGTTCAATCCCTTTTGCATGAGGCGATAGGCATTCTTCTGGGTGCCTCCCCCCCCTATGCAGATCAGCACGTCCAGATGATTCCGGCGATAGTTTTCGACGATCGCGTCGGTCATGTCCATGGGCCGGCCTCCGACAAGCATTCGATGCGGTTTCTCGCGGCTTGTCCCGAGGATGGTGCCGCCCAGTGTCAGGATCCCGGACAAGGTCTGCTCGTTTAGATCGATTGTCCGGTTTTCCATCAGGCCTCGGAAGCCATCCCGAAAACCGATGACTTCCATCTGGAACTGTTCTTGCGCAGCCTTGCCAATGCCCCGCAGTACAGCGTTCAGACCGGGGCTATCACCGCCGGCGGTCAACACGCCAATCTGTTTCGTCATCTGGGAGATCCTCCGGTTCCTAGTGTAGACCACTTGACAAAAAAACGCCAAAAATCAGGGACATCCTCGTGTTTTTTCGCTCTTTTGTTGAAAATAGAGATCTATTCACTTGGCGAACTGAAGGGAAATCGGGGCACGCCCTTGATTTTAGCCACAATAAGGCTAGAATCAGTGAAATCCGGGGCGATTTGGGATAGCTGGAGCGAGAAGCAGCGCAAGCATCCTGTTCTTGGTGTACGCGAAGATGATCCTCAGGGTGTTTTGTTCAGGGGCTCTCTGCTTTCTTCACGGCACGTGTACCCAAATTCAATATTGGGAGCTCTGCTTGGGATCCGTGGTTTGGAATTATCGCTTGTGGCTACAGATCAAACCGAGCGGGGACCTGCAACTGTCATGCTCGTCACCGCCTCTGCTGTGCTTGCGCTCAACAGCACCTCCCCGGGATTCGTGATCGGCCGGGCACTCGCCTTGCTGATCAATAGGCTTCCCAAACACGAACATCAGCTCAGCCATTAGCCTTTGCAAGTGCGCAAACCTGCTTGCGTTTGGTTAGGCCAAAACGCAAGCCGCAACAAGTTGCCGCAATCCAAAGCGCCCTTCGGGCGCCTTCTAAACCAAAAGGCGAGTGCGGATACTTGTGTCCAAGGCAGCGATCTGCTTTTCAACAGCTCGGGACAGGCTGCGCTCCACGTCCATAATCAGATAGCCGACGCCCTGACGCGTGTTGTACGACTGCGCTTTTATATTCACGCTCATACTTGCGACAAGCCCGTTGATCCGGCTTAGGACGCCTGGCATATCCTTGTGAATGTTGAGCACGCGATAACTGTCCTCGATTCCCGAAAGCTGCACTTCGGGAAGATTGGCGCACCCCATCGAACTGCCATTCTGTGCGTAAGATATGAGTGCCTCCGAGACTTCCAGGCCGATGTTCCGCTGAGCCTCTTCAGTGCTTCCCCCAATGTGCGGCGTCAGAATGACGTTTTCCAATCCTCGCATTTCCGATTGGAAGGGATCTCTGCCTGAGTTCGGCTCTTTCGGAAAGACATCAAGGGCGGCACCGGCAATATGCCCACTGACCAGGGCCCCGCGTAGTGCGCCGATATCAACCACCGATCCCCTGCTGAGGTTGAGCAGATAACTCCCCGCCGGCATCATGCTCAGCTGGTCTTGGTTGATCATCCGTCGGGTGAGCGCAGTGTCAGGAACATGCAGCGTCACGAAATCGGAATTCCTCAGCAACTCCTCCAAACCCGAGACCTGGCGCGCGTTTCCAAGAGGAAGTTTTTTCAGGATGTCGTGAAAAATGACTTTCATCCCAAGCGCTTCCGCCAGGAGACCCACCTGGGGACCGATGTGTCCGTAGCCCACAATGCCGATTGTTTTTCGCCGCACCTCCATGCACCCTTTGGCGGATTTTTCCCAACGGCCATAGTGGAGTTCCATGGAGCGTTGCACAGCGCGACGCGCCAGCATCACCACTTCGGCGATCGTCAATTCGGCCACGCTGCGAGTGTTGCTGAACGGTGCGTTGAAAACGGCTACGCCGTGCTGTGTGGCGGCGTCCATGTCGACCTGGTCCGTTCCAATGCAGAAGCACCCAATCGCCAAAAGGCTCGGCGCTGCTTTCAGCACTCGCGCATTGATCTGAGTTTTCGAACGAATGCCCAGGACGTGCACACCGCCGAGCATTTCCATCAAATGTTCCTCAGCCGGCGACCCGGATTGCCTTTCGATTTGACCAAAATTCGCGGCTCGAAAACTTTCCTCGGCAGCCGGATGGATGTTCTCCACGAGAAGGATCTTCAGTTTCTCTTTTGGAAGCGGTTCATCGGCGACTTTTCTTCTAGAGGTTTTCTGCCCGGCGGTTTTGGGTTTGGAAGTTGAAACCAACGGAGTCATTACGAAACACCTGAAGGCTGTTTATCGGATTTTACAGTCCCACACTCGAGCCGGGTCTGCATGCACAAATTCATGGCTGGAGTCACCTCTTTGAAAATCGCCATCATCGATTCCACCAAGTCGACTCCGGAGGAACCGCGAACCTCTTTTTCCCGCATCGCGTAGTATACCTGAAATCCCGCCCATGCTGTCCCCGGCGCTTCGTCGAGAACCTTCTTTAATTTAGCCATGCTGGGAAATTTGTTTTTGGTAACTGCATAACTGTCTTCCCATCCGCCGGCATCGATCTGAAATCCTTCGCGAAAGACCAGGCGCTTCAGTTCGCGCGCCATGGCACCTGACGGTTTCAAGGCTGCGGTCAAACGATGCCAGTCCCAATCCTGCTTCAGCTCAATCCCGGGAAAATCTGGAGATTCCCGAAATCCGCGTTCTACCGAAAATCCGCATCGAAAGAGCTGTCTCTCGGTGTCGACGGTCAAATAAAATTTTGAACAGCCGAAACTGACTTTGGAGGATATCGGCTTGGCACTCCGGTTGGCTCGTGGCAGGAACCCGATCCATTGCCAGTAAACGCCCCGGCCATAGCGTTCCGTCACAAAGGGTTCCTGGTAGCGTGCTTCGAGTGCGAGCTTGAGGATTCGGGTGATGCGTTGATTGTCCTCGAGATTTCCCACCCGGATCCCTCGTTCGAAATCAAGGTATTCGGGTAGAAACCCGATGGCTGTGCGCGGGAAAGGACGCGCAGGCTGAAATTGTCGGCTCATGGTTGAATAGCATAGCATGAGTTTTCGCGCCAGGCTACACAACCGGCCGAACTGCGATAATGCGAGCTCGGAGGTTGTGGCGTCTGGCATTGGAATCTCAGAGCCACCCCGCCATGGTTTTATCGTTACAGTTTTTGGGGGACAAGAATTGGCTGGTCGGAGCCGATTGTATAAACGTACCCTTCGCAGGTTCGCCACCACCCGTAAAAGATACGGAAAGATTCCAGACAAATGCCGATCCAGTTGTTCCAGGATTCCTCCGGCCCGTTAAACTCCGGACGGATGACGACGCTGCGCGTATCCCGGTTTAAACCCTTGCGAAGCACTTTTAGGGCACTCTCTTTAGCGCTCCAGATCAGAGTGATGCGCAGAGCTTTCTCGACCGGCGCCTGTAGGATCGAGGATAATTCTTCGGGTGTGAAATAGTCTTCCGCAAAATTCTCTTCCCGCGGCTCCATAAATTCCAGATCACATCCTACTGCCAGACTCGGCGGGGCGACCACGCAGAGACTCCGGTCACGGCTATGGCTTATGGAAATTGACATCCCGGCGGGTTCATCCTTTTCGAATGCTTCTGGTGAGCCGTCTTCCGCTGAGCGTATTTCCAGCGACCACAGCGCAGAATCCCTCTTAACCTGGTTGTACGCCCGTATTGCCTGCTTCGCCGTCCAGCGACCCAACCGCCAGTCGTTTCTCCGTTTGGGGAATTGCAGTCCTGCGGAGATATTCCGTTCTTCCGCGCTTAGCCAATCATCGTTTGGGGGGATTTGTATTGAGGTCTGTGTGAGCCAGAAGACGTTCATGGATTTGAAATTACTTGAGGGGAACGCCGGCATCTCGCCGACAGCACGCCGGCATTCCCAGGAACTACACAACCTCGGCCTGCTCCGCCTGGAAAGCACGCTGAAGCGGTTGAAGCAAATCCGGCTCGACAGGATCAGGGAGGTCCATCGTCTTGTAGCCTCGCAGGATCATGTATACATCTCCCTTTCCATTGGTGAGCTTGGCATCATAGGTCCCGTCCGGATTGGTGGCGACGACTGAGAAGAAGGCAGCATCCGGCTTCTCTTCCGGCATCGACACGACCGTGAGTTCCCTGAACGCAAAAGGAAGCCCGAGCCGTGACTGAAGCGCCAGTCCCGCCAGACTGGCGGTCTGGAAGCACAATTCGACAAATCTGGGAGACACAGAAACCGGCAGATTGGAGGGTGCGTGGTTTGCCGGCAGGCTCTTCGCGAAGGCCCCGATCACATTCCCCTTGGCTCGCCACGCACTCTCGATGACTTGGTAAGCGGGCCCGTGAAAGTACACGCGATATATTTGGGGAGCATCGATTTTGGCGCCGTTTACACGCTGGGAGATCCCGCTCTCTTTCGCAGCCCGGGGTTGCTGCGAAACCAGGCGCACTCGCCCTGTAAAATGAGTCGTGATCTCGGACTCCGACTGCCCATGAAGCATGCGCGAGCCCACGAGCCGGCAGGAGGCAACAATGTCTTCTTTTTCAAGCGTAAAGTCGGCATAAATCGTTAGAGTGCGCGGCTGATTCCGATAAAACTTGAAGGGGGTGAGGAATCTGACGTCTTCGATCGCGCCAATGAAGCGATCCGGAAACAAGAGCTTCGCGGTTTCGGCCATGGCTTCGAGCCCCATAACTCCGGGCAATACCGGTGTCATGTTGATCTGGTGGTCATAAAGGAATGGCTGTTTTGCAGGATCGAGCGTCGTTTCAACGGACAGTCCGCTGTAAAGCCCCATCCCCTCGATCTTTCCGACCATAACGCCGCGCTCTCTTGACGCACTCTCCAGCGCGCCACCGCTGCCGATTTCCAGTCCGCCCTGAGAATCATATTCCTTGACCATGATACCGAGTGCCTGACCGATCACCAGCTCTCCGCGAGTGCCCGCAAGCAATTCTCGCCGTACAATCGGAATCCCCGCCTCCGGAGGCAGCATATCGATTCCCGCCTGTTTCATGATCGCGGGAATGGATCCCCGGGAGGCCATCCCAATTCCGCTCCACGCCGTCCAGTCAATTGCGATGCCGCGTGTCTCTGGACGCGTGGACCGGAAATTGGAAATGCATTTGCACAGCAGGTCGTTCGCCGCACTGTAGTCTGTCTGTCCCGCATTGCCAAAACGTCCGGCTACAGAGCTGAAGACCACGGCGGCTCCGAGGGGCATATCCCCAAGATTGGAGATGAGGTTGAACCAGCCGTCACTCTTCACGTCAAAAACCAGGTCGAACTCAGCCGGTTTTTTGTCCGGCACCGCATGGCTGATTTCCAGGCCTGCGCCATGTATCAACACATCGATCCGTCCGTATCGGTCGGCCACATCTTTGATGACGCCCGCAACAGCCGTATAATCCGTCAGATCAAGGCTGTAATAATGAGCGACGCCGCCCGCATTCTGAACGGCCTGGATTGCATCCAAAGCAGCGCGGGACCGCTCGATCACGGCTATTTCTTTGTCGACCATCACTGGGGTTGCGCGCTCACCGCGCAGCCTGAGCCGTTCAAAAATCTCCCGCTTCAGGTTTTCTTTGTCCGTTTCAAGCCGAGTGAAATCGGTGTTGCCTGCATCCGGTTCAGGTATCAGGTCAAGAAGATAGAAGATCCCGCCGGAAGCTGCGGCCAGATCCGCTGTAATTGCGGATACAATGCTCCCGGCTGCTCCTGTCACAAGGAATACCGTCTCCTTGTTCAGCAGCATCGATTTCGCTTCCTCGATAGGTTGCTCCTTCAATCCGATAGTCCAGCGCTGGCCATCCTTGTATCCGATTTCCACAGCCCCGGGATCTCGCAAGGTTTCTTCCACCAGGATGTCAGCCAGGGCGCTGGTTTTGCGGCTTGGCTCAAAATCAACTACCTTGACCGTAGCCTCGCTTTTTTCCCGTTTCAATGCCTTGGTAAACCCGGTGACACAGCCGCCCAGGAAATCTGCCGCACCCGCGTCAACATACCCGTGGAGTCCGCCCAGTCGTGTCGCGGAAATGAAGAAAGTATCTGAACCTCCGATCTGTTCGTAAATATCCTGAACAGTTATAAACAGCAGTTTTGCTCGAACCCTTGTCGCTTCGCGCCACTGGGGGTAACTGAGCCCGGACAGATCGCCTTGGTTGTCGAGAGCCGGCAGCCAGTAAACTCCCTGAATGGGACCATCCGCCTTCCAGCCATCGATATACTTCGCCAGGAACTTCGCATCAGGTGCACCATCGATTACGAGCACCTGAACGCCAAGCTTCTCCAGTTTCCCGATCAACGCCTTTCCGACTCCGCCCTGATCCGGCATCACGATGACCCGGCTGCCCGGTTTCAGAGCGACGCCGGTTTGTTTGCAGAAGCTCAGCGCCGGCCGGAGCTGCGGCACCGGGATTCGCCTAGGAACTGCGTTACCTGCCTCGAAGCTGCCGACAACCGGCTTTGGAGCTGCTTCAGTTTTTTGCGCCTCGACAGGTTTTGCCCCAGGTTGCGCTTCCGTGGCTCCTGTTTTTTTCAGTCCAGGTTTACGGTCGTAAACGAACTGAATTGTGTGAGCCAGAGTCGGGAAATCGCGCAGCTTCATATTATCTTCACGCGGAATGTCATAGGCATCTCGAATGGCCGCGAACATTTCTGCCTGTTTGACCGTGTCGATCCCGAGATCGGCCTCCAGATCCAGGTCAAGGTCGAGCATGTCCGGAGGATAACCGGTTTTCTCGGCAATAATTTTCAGTACCCTTTGCTTAACTTCATCGGTTTCTGCAGTCGAGGGGCCGCTCGCCCACACGGGGACCGGATCGGCAGCAGCAGCCAACCTTGAGTGTGCTGCAGCGTCCGTCACCCTCTCCGCCGCCGGCAACGGCGCCGCATCCGCAGGTTTCAGATCGGGCCGGCGATCGTAGACGAATTTCATCGCGTGCGCCAGAGTGGGAAAGTCGCGCAGCTTCATACTGTCTTCGCGAGGAATATCATAAGCAGCACGGATGGCTGCAAACATTTCCGCCTGTTTGACGGTATCGATCCCCAGGTCCGCTTCCAAATCAAGATCGAGATCCAGCATGTCGATCGGATAACCTGTCTTCTCCGCGATGATTTTTAGGACCTCCATCTGCACTGCATCCGGCGTGGAGGATGCCGGCTCGGCAGCCACAGAGCTCGGTTTCTGAACTCCGCTGACAGGGGTTGCCGTCACTGTGGCCGCGCCTGCTCCCAAATCCGGCCGCCTGTCGTAGACGAATTTCATAGCGTGCGCCAGAGTAGGAAAGTCGCGCAACCTCATACTGTCATCGCGTGGAATGTCATAGGCAGAACGAATTGCGGCGAACATCTCCGCCTGCTTGACGGTGTCGATTCCCAGGTCGGCCTCCAAGTCCAGATCGAGATCCAGCATGTCGATCGGATAGCCGGTTTTTTCGGAAATGATCTGCATAACCCTCGTCTGCACCTCGTCCACAGCACGGGCAGCAGGGGCGGCAGATTGATCCGGCGCAGGTTCCGACATTGCGGCCGGCCTAACTTCAGGCTGCAGTGCCGGAGTCGTCGGGATTTCCCGCGGAGCAGTTACCAGCATTGCCACGGAGGCGCCGTTTTCAATTCGAGCCGTTGCACCCTGATCTTTCGCCCTGAGAGTGCGTTGGACCACCTCAAGTTCGGGCGCTTCATAGCCGGTAAGACGTTTCAACCATTTGTTCCAGGCGGCGGAATCTTCGATTCGATATCGATAGCCAAGAGCGTTTGGAGGCTGACGTTTGCCGTCAGGCGTAGGCGTCCAGCGCAGCAGGGTCATACAAATCTGCGATCCGAACCCCGCGCCGAGTCGCAGAGCATAGCGGACAGGGTAGGATCCGCCCTTGGAAAGATTTAGCTGGCCCAACTCGGGATCAACTTCTTTGAAGTTTGGAACTGCAGGAACAATTCCGGTCTCGAGTATTTTAACCGAAACCACATCCTCGATTCCGACCGCCATGGGATGTCCGGTCGCTCCTTTCGTATTCGCAACCACAATCTGATCGGTCGCCTCTTTGAAGACATGCCGCAAGGCAAAAACCTCGGCTGAAGCGCTGCCGCCGCGCGCCGGAGTATACGTCTCATGAGAAACAAAGACCGTTTCAGGGGCGATCTCGTACCGATTGATTCCCCACTCTGCCTCGGCTTCAGAAATCAGCTTCTCCATAACGTGACGGATATGACTCACGTCGAGCCGCGTTCCATGATAGGCACTGTTTGCGACCACCGATCCCAGAACCTGACAGATCGGACGGATGCCGCGTTCGCGCGCCGACTCGAGACTCTCGAGCACAACGGCCGAAGCCCCCATCCCGATGATCAATCCGTGCCGCCGGCGATCGAAAGGAGTGGCCGCTTGCTCCACGATTTCGTCTGTCGCAGCCGATCCGGAAGCGAGGAAGCCTGAGCCGAACCATCCCATCAGGTTATCCGAGGTGATGTCGTCAGCAGAGACGATGATCACACGTCGGCAGCGGCCGGCGCGGATCCAGTCGCTGGCAAGTGCGACTGCCTGCGTGCCGCTGGCGCATGCGCCGTTCATCGAGGTGTTCGGGCCGCGCGCGCCGATATATTCGGCGAATTGCGAATGCCCCATCGAAAGTACCCTGAAAAGGAAACGCCGGTCAAACTTGTAGATGTTCTGTTCGATCTCCAGCGTCAGCGCCTGGATACGCCGATTGATCTCTTCAGAGACGCCGTTCCCAGATCCGGCACGAGCAGCTAGATCCCGCAGGCTTTTCAGTTCCTCGAGCCGTTCCCGCCGGATACGGTCCTTGTAGAAATCGGAAATAATCTGCTCATAGGAATCGTATCCGGGAAAGGCGGAGGTGAAGAGAATCCCGGTATCGTCCCGGATTTCATCGGGGAGCTGCCATCGATCCGGAAGTTTTGTCCCCTTGGTTGTAGTTTTATACCGCATGACTAGCGGAATTCCGGCGTCGCGCAACGCGTCGATACCGGCGCCAATCGCCAGCTTGGTCACGCGGTCCAAGGCTGGCATGCGGTCCTCCGGAAATCCGAAATCGCGAATGAGATCGAATTCCTTCGCACGGGCCGCAAGCTTGATGACGTCCGCCATGCTTTCAATCGATTCGAATCTCCCCTCCCCTCCTTCGGTCTTCACCAGGCGCGTGATGTTCTTTTCAACCATTTCCTTGCGTAGATTCGCCGGTATCTGGTTGATGAACACGTCGCCTCGCAAGATCCGCTCAACGTTGGAGTCGTCGAAAACGCCGTCCACTCCCGGCAGGCCCAGCGCCGCGCCGGTGATGCAGATATCCACGGGAGATTGCGACCGTTTACCACCGGAGTAAATCTGGAATCCGCGGTCGAGGAAGTCAGCAAAAAGCTTCCCCAACTCGGTATATCGATCGCCTTCCGAAGCTGCCGTTCTCCGCAGCTCATCGGTTCTTCCCATTCTGAATGCCGGGACAGAGGGGGTCGCGGCGGGGATGGAAGCCTTCATTCCCTGTGCCTGAACCGGCTGTTGATGAGAAGTCTGGATTACCGTAGCTTGTACCGGCTTCTTCTTCGACTCGCCCACACCCAGCCCTGCCGCATAGAGTCCGCAAAGCGCCAGGTTCAGGGACGCAGCCTCCCCGATTCGGGGATGGTTGCCGAACAGAGGGACCACGCCCTCGCGTCCACCGAGTACATCATCCACAAATCCGTACAGGATTCGCTTGGGACCTACATCGACAAAGATGCGCGCCCCGGCGGCGTAGAGAGTGTTCAGTCCCTTGATGAACTGGACAGGGGAAGACACCTGTTTGCCAAGAAGGCCGATCATCTCGGGAACCACTTCCGGCCCCATCGGGTAAAACTCCCCGGTTACGTTGGTCACGATCGGGATAGCGGGCGGACGAAGGTTCATCGTACTCAGGATTTTCGCGAGAGAATCGCCTGCAGGCGCCACAATTTTGGTATGGAACGCGTGGCTGACCGGCAGCGGTTTGGCCGTATAGCCCGCTTCCCCCAGCGCTGCCAGCGCTTTTTGGATTCCCGTTGAGCTGCCGCCGATGACAGCTTCCTTCGTGCTGTTGATGTTCGCAATAACGACATACTCGTCAATCGTGCTCAGGATCTTCTCTATTTGTTCAATCGGTCCCCCGACCGCCGCCATCATTCCGTTGTCGTCAAGGGCGCACCGGGTCATCTCATTCCCCCGCGCGCTGACTGCCTTCAAAGCCTCGTCGAAGGAGATGGCGCTGGCGGCCACCAGTGCCCCATACTCACCAAGACTGTGCCCCATCACCATATCGGGCGCGATGCCATAGGCTCCAAGCAGGCGCGCTAGTGCGGTTTCGGTCGCGAGCACCGCGGGCTGGGTGATTGCAGTCTGCTTGAGCCCCTCTTCGGCAGCCGCGAGCGCAACTTCGTCGGACTCGTCCAGGTATATGCAACTGCTAAGGGTTTTCCCGAGCAACGGCTCCATGATGCGATCGGCTTCTCTGTAAACTTCGGCGACGATAGGCTCGGTCTGCCGGAGGTGCTGGAGCATGTTGACGTATTGGGAACCCTGTCCGGTAAACAGAAAAGCCACTTTCGGCGCAGGACCTTTCCCCAGAAAAATGCCTTTGGCGCGCAGAGCCTTCCACCTGCCTGCCTGATTTTCCTCAAACGCCTTGACGGCTTTCCCGATCTTGTCGGCCAGTTCAGCGGCATTCCCGTAGTCGATGGCCAACCGCACTTCTGCGCGGAGATCCGATTCGGAGGGGGGAGCCGGAGCGGGTGCATTTCCGGCCACCGCTTCCGGCTGCATTACACGGATTCGAGCCAATAGTGCGGATTCCGATTCGGCGCCCAGCACAAGGGCTCCGCGCAAGGGCACTTTGAGCCCTGCAACCGGGGCAGCGCTCGAACTGGTCTCCTGAACAGTCACCGAAACCGTGGGTTTGCTTTCACCGGCTATTCTTCCGGGCAGATATTCTTCCATTACAATATGAAAGTTTGTGCCGCCGAAGCCAAAGGCGCTGACAGCCGCCCGGCGAGCCTGACCCGGGCGCACATCCCAGGGCTGGAGCTTTGTGTTGACGTAGAATGGCGAGCCCGCAAAATCGATATTGGGGTTCGGCTGAGTAAAATTGAGACTCGGCGGCAGTTCCTTCTCCTTGAGTGCAAACATAGCCTTCAGGATGCCTGCGGCGCCGGCGGCACCTTTGAGATGCCCGATATTGGACTTCACCGAGCCCAGGGCGACGGAGCCGGCGGGAAGACCGAGATCTTTGAATGCTTCGGTCAGGCTCTCGAATTCCGCCACATCTCCGACCGGAGTCGACGTACCATGTCCTTCAATCAGGTCCCCTGGAGAGGGAGCAACTCCCGCGTTCTGCCAGGCGCGCCGGATACAGATCTTCTGTCCGGCAGGGTTGGGCGCAGTAATGCCTTTCCCTTTGCCGTCGCTCGATCCTCCGAACCCGCGGATCACGGCGTAAATCGTGTCCCCATCCTGCTCCGCATCACCAAGGCGCTTCAGCAGAAATGTGACGGCGCCTTCACCCATGACAAACCCATCCGAGCCTGCGGCATACGGCCGGGTTCCAGTAGCCGAAAGAGCCCCGATCTTGCAGAACTTCACAAAAGTGGACGGGCTCATGTTTGTATCGATGCCGCCGGTCAGAACCGCATCGTAGTCGTGGCCAGTTAGTCCTTGGATGGCGGCACTCATGGCGGCCATGGCTGAGGCGCAGGCGGCGTCCGCTACGAAATTCGGCCCCTTGAAGTCGTACAGTGCGGCGATGCGCCCGGCAACGATATTGGCAAGCTCGCCGGGCATGGTGTCTTCGGTGATAGGCGGAGTCCTCCTCCTCACGCCTTCGTGGAGTTGTTCCATGATCGCCTGGCGCACTGGCGACGGCAGCGAGGAATAGCTTGAGGATCTAATGAGCTCTTCTGCAATCTCGGGGAACAGGATTCTGGCGGCAGAATAAAGATGCGTATCACCGGCCATCGCGTTGCCTAAGATAACCGCTGTCCGTTCCGGGTTCAGAGGGCGCCCGGGATAGCCATAGTCGCTCAAAGCCTCGCGCGCCGTGACGACCGCCCATTTCTGGGTGAGATCCATCGCGAGGCTGACGCGGGGAGGAATTGGCAGTTTCCATTTTAGCGGATCCCATTCCCAGTCGCGCACCCAACCCCCGATTTTCGAGTACGTTTTGTCCGGGGCTTTTGGATCGGAATCGTAGTACAGATTCGGGTCCCAGCGCTCGCGCACCACTTCTTTGATGCTATAACGACCTTCTCTGACGTTCTGCCAGAACTTCGGCGCGTTCGGCGCGTCGGGCATCAGAGCTCCAACGCCAACAATCGCAACAGCCTTCTCCGCCACAGATACTTTCATTTCTTGCAACGCCTCCGAACTTACAAAATCACAATGACAAAACGCCATAGATCCCACATTTTCAAGGATTTGAATCCGTGAAAGCCCCTAGGATCTGTGGCGCTTTTGCCTCTTTCTATTCCCTATGTCGCTTTTCTTCCATAAAGGACGTCTGCGATGTAATCCATGTCCTGAATCAATCCTGCCTGTGTGCGATAGATGGGAGAGGTAGACAATTTCTTTTCGAGGGCCGCTGCCTCGGATTCGGAAATGAGCCCGCCGATCCAACGATTGCCTTCGCTCACGATCTTCATGGCAGCATCTCGAGCAGCAACCCGGCTGAAACCGGCAAGATGAATCGCGTTGAAGCGCGGATGTGTTTTGGCATTCAAATTTCCCTGGGCCGCTCGTGCCGCGCGTCTGGCAAGGCTGGCCGCCCCTTCGGCGTGCGCAATCAATTCGCCCAGCCGGAAGAGAATATGCTGATGCCGAGTCAAACGCTCTATGCGGGCCACTTCGAGCAACTCAGCCAATCCATGGAGAGCGTTGCTCACCACATCGGCTCCCAACTTGCTGTTCTGTTTGTGGATATCTTCCAATTGACGCGCCATGTCGTGGTAGAACTGCCCATGGGTCTTGAGATGAGTCTGCCATCGATCGCGGCATATCGTCATTTCCATTATCTCGGAAGTTCCTTCATAGATTCTCGTGATCCGCACATCACGCTTATATTTTTCGACCATATATTCGCGCGTGTAGCCATAGCCGCCCAAAGCCTGAATGGAGGCATCCGCCGCAAGGTTGCCAGCCTCGGTGGACAGGTATTTCGCAATCGCCCCCTCGGTATTCAGGTTTCCTTCCTTGCTGTCAATGCGCTCGGCCGTTTCCTCGATGTAGGAACGGCCGACTTCCAGCAATACGGCATTCGGGACGATGAGCTTATGGGTATAGCCCTGCTTCTGGGAGAGCGGCGCACCTCCCTGAATTCTCCCCATTGAATAGGGGATTGCGCGATCAAGAGCTGCCCATCCTGCGCCCAACCCAAATGCCGCCACCATCAAGCGAGTATACCCGAAAACTAGTTGGGCCTGAATTAGCCCCTGTCCTTCGATGCCGCCCAACAGCCGGTCAGCGTCGACATATACGCCCTCAAGCGAAACGGTTGCGGTATTGCTGGCGCGGATACCGTGCTTGTCCTCAGGTTTCCCATGACTCAGGCCGGGAGCATCCTTTTCAACGATGAACCAGCTCGGTCCGCCCGGAGCTTTGGCCAGCACGGAATAAAGATCCGCGTACCCGCCATTGCTGATCCACTGCTTATTCCCTGTGATCTTATACCCGGTGGCCTTTCCGTCCTTCAACACCGGGTCAGCGATGGTCCGGAGAGCACCAAGATCGCTTCCGGCTTCCGGCTCTGTTGCTCCGTAGGCCATGAGCAGCCCTTCCTGGCCGATGCGCGTCATCCACAGCTTTTTTTGTTCGTAGGTCCCTCCGAAAATGATCGGGTCGCTGCCAAGAAAGGTGGCTAGCACTCCGGTTGCCACTCCCAGGTCAACTCGGGCCAACTCCTCGCAAACCCTGTAGACGTCGAATGCTCCGCCGCCCATTCCCTCGAACTCTTCCTCAATGAACAGAAGCTGGATCCCCAATCCTCCGGGATTGCACATTTCCCGCACGATATTGACCGGGAATTCCTCGGTGGCATCAAGTTCCAGAACCTTCTTTTCGGGAAGCCGAGAAGCGGCAAAATCCTTGAGAGATTCCAGCGTTAGATCGAGCGTTTCCTTATCGAATCCTTTTGTGTCCATATATTGTCTAAACTCTTGGATTCTTGTGGCTTCGAGTCCTTGATTGATCCAAAGCCTCGAAGACCTGAAGTTTTAAGCTTTCAAAAGCAGTGCTCCCCAATTCATCCCCGCACCAAAGGCCACCATCAGAACCAGATCGCCGCTGCGAATCCGGCCGCTGCGCACCGACTCATCCCAGAGCAAAGGAATGGTCGCGGCAGTGGTATTGCCGTACTTCTGGATATTGGAAATTAGTTTTTCGTCCGGGATGCCCAGCATTTTCTGCACCCGGTCGTTGATGCGCTTATTGGCTTGGTGTATCAGGACCATGGAGATATCTTCCAGTTTTAACTTATTGCGCTCGAGAATCTCCCGAGTCACATTCACCATGCAATGCGTGGCGTTTCTGTAAACATACATCCCGTTCATCACCGGGATGTGTTCGCCCCGCTTGATCTGTTCGGGATCGACATACGGCCTGTGCTTAAAACCGGCGCCCGGCACATAGATCCGGTCATAGTCCCTCCCATTCGTCCGCAAGATGCAGTCGAGGACTCCGCGGTTCCCGTCTTCCTCAGCCTTAAGCACAACGGCGGCACCGGCATCTCCAAACAAGACCGTCACGTTGCGAAAACGGGTATTCCAGGCGTACTCCTCCAAGGTGGGCGGTGTTTTGGATTTGCCGTACAAGTAATTGTAGTTGTCCGGCGTCCAGGGCATAAATCCGGTATGGGTCTCGGCACCGACAAGCAGGACGGTTTTCGCCATGCCTGACCGTATCTGCGCGTCCGCGAGTTGCATGCCGTAGAGAAAGCCCGCACATTGCTGACGGATGTCAAAGCAGGGGGTGTTCTTGATACCCAATTTGAATTGAAGAAGCCCGCCGCTCCCGGGAAAGTAATGGTCGGGGGTCATGGTCGCAAAGACAATTAGATCCAGATCATTCTTGTCCACACCGGCGGTTTTCAGGGCTTCGGTCGCAGCCGCTAATCCGAGATCGGAGGTCGAGGTCCCTTCGTCGACGTAATATCGGGTTTCCACTCCGCTCCGTTCCCTGATCCATTCGTCGGTAGTATCCATGATCCTGGACAGCATGTCGTTTGTAACCCGGTTGGGTGGGACATACGCACCGCTCCCAACGATAACCGCTCGAACCATAAAACGTCCCCTTCACAAAGACAGAATGCTGATTGTAACATGTCCCCAGGCAGACTGGATTGCCTAAAGATTTAATGAAAGTCTCCAATCCCACAAACTTTACTTATTGGCGCAAACTCCTGGTGTGCCAGTAGAAGCGAGCTGCCGCTCGCCTCCGCATTTCTAAAATCGGGGATTGTTCTTTCCTGCTTCAAAACGTAGCATACGAACCAAGGACCTTCAGGTACGGGGCCAGCTCGCGAAGATGACGCAACGCACGAAGACACTCGCGGCTGCGCAGGTCGCTCTGCAGATCGAGGTAAAACAGGTACTCCCAGGGAGTGCCGCGGATTGGGCGCGATTCAATCTTGCTCAAGTCGATGTTCCGCAAAGCGAACACCGACAGAGCCTTGAAGAGCACCCCCGCCTCATTCTTAAGGCCGAAGACAATGCTTGTTTTGTCGCCGCCTGACGGAAATTTGTTCCGCCGAGACAGCGCCAGAAAGCGCGTATAGTTTTCCGGATCATCCTCAATACCACGGCGCAAGATGTTCATTCCGTAAATGTGCGCTGCATTTTCTGACGCAATGGCAGCTGCGTTCTTCAAACCGCGGTCCCGGATGAACTTCACGCTTCCAGCCGTGTCGTAAAAAGATATTTTTTCGATTTTCTTGTGCCGGCGCAGCAGGTTCTTGCATTGCTCCAGTGCAGCCGGATGTGAATAGATCTGTTCAATTTGCCGGAGGGACACCCCCGGGTGCGCGATCAGATGGTGTTCGACCCGCAGCAAGGTTTCACCCACGATCTCGAGAGAGTGATGGGCCAGCAGATCGAAGTTCTGATGGATGCTCCCGGCGAGAGTGTTCTCGATCGGAATTACGGCGCACACGGCCTTCCTGTGGGCAACCGCGTCAAAGGCATCTTCGAAGGTCAAACAGGGTAACGGCTCGATGCGGGTGCCAAAGATCTTATGCCCGGCATGCTGGCTGAAAGCTCCCGGTTCACCCTGGAAAGCGATCTTGGCCCCGGCAGGGACTTGTAGCATCTTGCGTCTCATGTCTTTGGATTCAGGATGCAAGATGCAGGCTGTATCCTTGCATCCTGCATCTTGTTAATCCTGCATCAATTTTTTCAAGCCTGGGCATTCTCTTGGTGGGCAACCAGGGTCATTTGATAGTGGATCATCTTGTTCAGTGCGTCTACGTAGGCACGGGCGCTGGCATCTACGATATCCAGGCTCGCGGCCTTACCGATAAAAGAAGCCTTGCCGAAATGAACTTTCATGAAGACCTCTCCTACGGCATCCGCTCCCCCTGTTACGCTGCGAACCGTGTATTCGACTAACTTTCCCTCCGTGCCCGTAACTCTGTCAATGGCCTTGAGGACCGCGTCCACAGGGCCGTCGCCAGTAGCCGAGTCCTTCAGGATGCTCCCTTCTTTCTCGAGGACAATGGTTGCCGTGGCAACAATCTGGTTGCCGCCCGTGGACTGGATATACTTAAGCTTGTAAACTGGAGGAGCGACCCTCAGAGCGTCGCGAACAGTCACGATCAGGTCTTCGTCGAAAACTTCCTTCTTCTTGTCCGCAACTTTCTTGAGCAGTACGTATGCCTTTTCGAGTTCGGCATTGCTCAATTCAAATCCCAGTTCCTGATATTTCTGCTTGAGGGCATGCCGGCCCGAATGTTTACCCATGACCAGCTTGCTCTCTTTGATCCCGACATCCTCGGGGCGCATAATCTCGTAAGTCAGTTTTTCTTTAATAACGCCATCCTGATGAATGCCGGCTTCATGGGCAAAGGCGTTCCTGCCGACCACCGCTTTATTCGGCTGCACAATCATCCCTGTCAGATTCGTAACCATGGCGCTGGACGGATATATTTCCCGGGTATTGATTCCGGTCTCGATCCCGAAGAGATCCGTGCGCGTGTGCAGCGCCATCACGATCTCCTCGAGGGAGGCATTGCCGGCACGCTCCCCGATCCCATTGACAGTGCATTCCACCTGGCGAACCCCATTTTGAATAGCGGTCAGAGTGTTGGCTACCGCAAGTCCCAAGTCGTTATGGCAATGCACGGACAGGATAGTCCGGCCGATATTGGGCACATGGCCATAAAGGTAGCGTATCCGCTCGGCATATTCGGTGGGGATGGTGTAGCCGACCGTGTCGGGTATGTTGACCACGTTGGCACCCGACTCGATCACAGCCTCGACCACCTGACACAGGAAAGGCAGATCGGAGCGGGTTGAATCCTCAGCTGAAAACTCCACATCCTTGCACAAGGATTTGGCATAAGCGACCGCTTCTCGCGCGTCCTTGAGAACTTCGTCTCTGGTTTTCTTCAACTTATACTTTAGGTGAATATCGGAAGTAGCCAGGAACACGTGAATTCTCGGCTTGGCGGCGTATTGGACCGCCTCCCAACAGCGATCGATATCCCCCTTGCTGGCCCTCGCCAGTCCAGCAATTGTAATTGTCCTCACCTGCTCTGCAATGCGTCGAACCGATTCGAAATCCCCCTCGGATGAGATCGGGAATCCGGCTTCGATCACATCAACCCTCAATCGCTCCAATTGCTGCGCCAACATCAGTTTCTCACTGATGGTCATGCTGGCTCCGGGAGACTGTTCTCCATCTCTCAATGTCGTATCAAAAACCAGTACCTGGTCTGCCATGTCTGGATCCTTTCACTGAATGCTTGAATGCTTTGCCTCGACCCAGAACTTAGAAAAATCCACAGGGGGAGGCGGGAGAAAGGGCTCTTACAGGAGGAGGCTTTTAAGGTAGAAAATCGCGTCGCATCGAATCGGCTTATGAAGCTTCATCAAAAATACCCTACTGGATTCAAATAATTGCATCTAGGTATCTTAAACTGGCAACGGGGATTGTCAAGACAAAATCACGAATTACGAAATGCGGATGAAAACACAAGCCCTCGCCTCCCGAGAATCCTTCACTTGCCTGAGTCTGGACTTAATTCTCGGGCGTGCTTTTCAATTCGGCACTCGTCACTCGTAATTAGTCATTCTACGAGATGTAGCTGGCATTGATATCTACATACTTGTGGCTGAAGTCGCAGGTCCAGACACGGGCGGATGCTCGACCGTCAGCGAGATCCACTTCAATCGAAAGATCATGCCCCTTAATCGCCTTTTCCGCTCGGGCGCGCGTGGAACTCACAGGGGATCCACTGCGAAAGATCGGGATACCATTCAGACTCAACATGATCCGCTCAGGATCAAACGGAACGCCGCTGTATCCGACAGCGCAGAGGATCCGTCCCCAGTTCAACTCTTCCCCATAAAGCGCTGTTTTCACGAGCGGCGAATTAGCAATGGTTTTCGCAACCTTGCGCGCAGCATCAAAATCGGCACTGCCTCTAACCAGGATTTCTACAAATTTAGTAGCTCCTTCGCCATCCCGTGCGATGCTTTTGGCCAGTTCCTCGCAAACCATGAGCAGTCCTTTTTCAAAGAATGAAATAGAACGCCCATCGAGTACGGCGGCATTGGAGGCCCCGTTTGCCATAGCCAGGACTGTGTCATTTGTGGAGGTGTCTCCATCAACGGTCAGACAGTTGAAGGTCCGGTTGGCGGCATGACGCAGCAGTTTTCCCAATTCCCTGGGCGGCACCTGCACATCTGTAGTGATGAAGGCCAGCATAGTGGCCATATTAGGATGGATCATCCCTGCCCCTTTGGCCATGCCTCCGATACGGACGGTCTTTCCTGCGATTCGGCCCTGCACCGCGATCGATTTTTCACGGGTATCGGTAGTCATAATGGCGCGTGCGGCGGCGCCTCCTCCAAGTGAATTGAGGGCCGAAACTGCAGACGAGATCCCTTTCAGTACCTTCGGAACAGGGAGAAAGCTGCCGATGACGCCCGTACTGGCGACGAGTATCTGAGCGGGATCGACATTGAGGTGGGAAGCCAGGGATCCCGTGCTAAGCATGGCGTCCTTCATGCCTTGTTCACCGGTGCAGGCATTGGCGCACCCGGAGTTGATCAGGATGGCCCGGGCACGTCCGCGGGAGAGCTTTAGATGCTCTTTACTCAGCACAACCGGTGCCGCCTGGACCTGATTGAGGGTGAAGACTCCGGCCGCGGATGCCGGTTGGGACGAGAAGACGACCGCGAGGTCCAGGCCTTTCTTTTTAATTCCCGCCGACACCCCGGACGCGAGATAGCCTTGAGGCGCTGTGACCCCCCCCTTGACAACATGCCAGCCGGTACTGGCCGGCGCTTTTGGACGACTCTTGCGGACAATCATAAGTGCAGAACCATGGCGAGTTCGTCGCATTTATTGAATTTCGGACAGTGGAAGCACTCGTTGTAGACCTTTAGTGGCATGGTGCGGTGCTCCACCTGGATAAAGCCGAAGCGGCCGAAGAATTTCGGCTCATAGGTAAAGACAAAGACCTGTTCGATCTCCAGTTCCTTTGCTTCGTTCAGAAGCTTCTCGACCAGAAAGGTTCCCAATCCTTTTCGGGTCACCCCGGGAGAGATCGCAAGCGCGCGTATTTCCGCCAGATTTTCCCAGTAAATGTGAAGGGCGCCGCAGCCCAGCATCCTGTTCGGAGCGGAAACTTCGGTTACGATGCTGTAGTCCCGCAAGTTTTCGTAAAGCTGCAGCTGCGTTTTGGGAAGCATCAGCTGCATCTCCGCATAGTGGTTGATGATGCGGAACATGTCATTCACGTCGGCCAAACGGGCTTTCCGGATCACGGATTGCTGCCCCGGCAACGGCTCTATTGAATGCAGTTTCGCCTTTTCAGCCATAGGCGCCTCCTTCATCGCTCAAGCGCCATCTCGCTCAAAACCTCGTCAAGCGCGGCCAAGAATTCGTCAATGTCGCTCGTCGATAAAAGGAATGGAGGCAGAAGCCTCAATACGGTATCGTGTGCAGCATTAGTGATGAATCCCTTTCTCAAAAGTCTGGCCACGACTTCTTTGGCTGCACTCCCGATCTCCACCCCGATCATCAATCCCATCCCGCGGATCTCGCCGATTATCGAGTGGCGAGACGCCATTTCTCTGAGTCCCTGGATCAAATAATCGCCCATTTCCGTTACCCTGGCAATGAGTCCTTCCTGTTCAATGATGTCCAGGACTTCCAAGGCTAGCCTGCACGCCAGCGGACCGCCGCCGAATGTCGTTCCATGATCGCCCGGTTTCAGGCACTCGGCGACCCGGGTGCTGCCCAGCATGGCGCCGAGAGGGTATCCCGCCGCAAGCGACTTGGCCAGCGTCAGCACGTCGGGTTTCAGCCCAAAATGCTCAAAGGCGAAAAATTTGCCTGTGCGCCCCAGACCGCATTGGATCTCGTCCGCAATCAAAAGCGCATTATAGCGGTCGCAAAGTTGGCGTCCGGCCTGCATAAAATCCGCCGGCAACGGAACGACCCCCCCTTCGCCCTGGATGGGCTCAATAACGAGTGCACAAACTCGTTCGGAAAAAGCTTTTTCAAGTCCAGCGACAGTAAAATCCTCCACAATCGCCACATCCGGAACAAGGGGGCGGAAAGGTGCCTGATATTTTTCCTGGGTCGTGATGCTGAGAGCTCCAAAAGTTCTGCCGTGGAAAGAGTTTTTGAGCGTCAGAATCACCGACTTATTTTCGCCGCACTGGGCGTGCCCGTAAGCGCGCGCGACCTTCAGGGCCGCTTCGATCGCTTCCGTCCCGCTGTTGGTGAAGAAAACCCTTGCCATCCCAGAACGCTCGGCTAGCCTTTTTGCCAGGAGCCCCTGGTACGGGTTGTAGAAGAGATTCGAGCTGTGGATCAGACGCTGGCCTTGCTCAACCAGCACCCGAACTAGGCGAGGGTGATTGTAGCCTAGGGAATTAACGGAGATGCCGGCCAGCATGTCGAGATATCTCTTACCGGCCAGGTCGTAAACGTAGACTCCGGAACCACGCAAGCAGAAAAGCTCCGATCGCTTGTACGTGGCAAAGAGGTATTTTTCCTCGAGAGCTTGAATTTCTTCCGGGCTAAGCTGAGCCGCGTCAGTAGTTTCCATGAATTCTCGTCCCTTCTTGCAGCGTTCCCCTGGCGAACTTCATTAGAATGTCCGGGCTGGAACCGGGCAGTATCGAAACCGACCCGACTCCGGCCTTCAAAGCTTCAAGGCAAGAGGATGTCTTCGGGAGCATTCCTCCGGAGAGAACGCCCTTGGAGCGCATGCTCAAAATCTCGGACTCGCCGATTTCATCCAGCACCGAGCCATTCTCATTCCTTATCCCGGGGACATCGGTCAAATAGATCAATGAGGTGCAGCGCGTCCCCGCAGCGCAGGCAGACGCCATTTGATCTGCGTTAATGTTATAGAGCTGGGAGTCCGGTCCTAGCGCGATGCTGGAAACAACCGGCACCAATCCTTTCCCTAAAAGCAGATCGAAGAAGCCGCTGTTGACTTCGACCGGCTTCCCGACAAAACCAATCCCCTCCGGGTATCCGGGCAAACCGGCTACTGGAACGCAGCGAACCGCACCGACATCGGCGCCACAGATCCCCAGCGCCTTGACCCCAAACTGGCCCATTTCGGCCACGATCGTTTTGTTCACCTCGCCGGACAGCACCATTACAGCCACACCCAGCGTTTCGGCATCGGTCACTCTCAGGCCGTCGATGAACTGAGAGTTCATTTGCATCTGGGACAGTCGACGGTTCAGGCTTTTGCCCCCGCCATGAACCAGCAGAATCTCATGCCCTTCGGCCGCAATCCTGGCAACTTGTGCCAGAAGCCGCATCCGGATTCCGGGATCCTCCAAAATGCTTCCGCCCAATTTGACTGTGATTCGCATCCTTTGTCCTCACGCTAAGATGGAGAGAACGCTAAGGCGAGTAAACCTCCTTGGGCATCTTTGCGTCCTAGCGGTCGCATAACAGACCCTTAAATTAGTCCCGTCGTTTCGTCGAGTCCGTGCATGATGTTGAAATTCTGGAGAGCCTGGCCCGCAGCTCCTTTGCCCAGGTTGTCGATCGCTGAAAAAAGTACGGCGCGACGGCCGCCGCGGCTCAAGCGCCACGCGATATCGCAGAAATTCGTGTGGCTGACCGCGCGCAACTCCGGCAGACGCGCCCCCTCCAAAATCCGGACAAAGGGACGGCCCGAGTATCTTTTTCCGTATTCCGCTTCGATCTCCGCCGAGCTGGCTGGCTGCTGCAGCTGGACATAAATCGTGGAGATGATTCCTCGGTTGGTAGGCAGGAGGTGCGGCACGAATGTGAAGCTGTCTAGATCCCACCCAAGTTCCTGGCACATTTCCGGAGCGTGCCGGTGCGTAATTGGGCTATAGGGACGGAAGTTTTCTGTAACTTCGGAAAACATGAGTTCCGGTTTTACGCCGCGTCCCGCGCCCGTAACGCCCGATTTTGAGTCACACAAAATATCCGAGCCTGTTTCGAGCATCCCGGCGCGAATCAAAGGAAGCAATGCCAGGATGACGGACGTAGGATAGCATCCAGGATTGGCGATCAGGTTCGCCGAAGCAATCGCCTTCGCATTCCACTCCGAAAGCCCGTATACGGCTGCTTTCAACAGGTCGGGATTCGCGTGCTGAAAACCGTACCAGGAAGAATAGCTCGCCATGTCTTTGAGGCGATAGGATCCGCTCAAATCGACAACCCGGATGCCTGAGTGCATCATTTTCGGAACCAGGTCGTAGGAGACCTTGTCCGGAGTACAGAGAAATACCGTATCCAGCCCGAGCTCCGACAAGCGTTCTGCGGCCGGAGTGACGGTGGTCAGGCTCGCGGCGCCCTTCAACCGCGGGTGGATATCGTGCAACGGCTTGCCGCCGAGCTCTTCCGCATCCATAGCCGCGGCAAATTCAATCCCGGGATGCTGCAGCACGAGCTTGATCAGCTCCAGTCCTGCATATCCGCTCACTCCGACAATCCCAACCCTGATCTTCATGCCGATAACTCCCGAATTCTCCCTAGCACTTTCCTGCCCGATTGGCTGTTACGCAACAGAACGAACACAGTATCATCGCCAGCCACGGTACCCAATACCTCGGGCCATTCGGCGGCATCCAACACGACTCCGATTGAATGGGCGTTCCCTGGCGACGTCCTAATCATGACTATGTTACCCGAAACCCCGGTGCGAATGACGAACTGCTCGAATGCACGGCGAAGGATTTCTTCTGGTGGGGAGGAATGCAGTTCCCCGGAGACCTGATACCTGCCCCTCACTTTAACCAGCCCCAACTCCCGGATATCCCGGGAAAGGGTGGACTGGGTCACTTCGGCGCCCTCCCGTTTCAATAGAGAAGAGAGTTCCTCCTGGCTGCGCACCAGGCGTTTTCGGACGATTTCCAGTATCCTTCCCTGTCTCGCTTTCTTCGACATCATGGCAATTCATAATTATGCATAGGTTATACTAATTATACAAGAAAAATAGTTTTGAGACTTTATCCGCCGATACTGCATGGCCGCGTCCTTCATCCTGTGTTAACCTGTTACCTTATGAGGCAACGTATCCCCTCGGCACTCGCACCCGCAGCTTACGCTACGGGCCTGCTGTATGAAGCCGTGATTCGCGTAAGGACCAGGTTGTACTCAGCGTCCCTTCTGCCCACGAACCGGTTGCCGGCGCCTGTAATCAGCATCGGCAATATAACAACGGGGGGAACGGGCAAAACGCCGCTGGTGATTTATGTCGCTCGGACGTTGTCAGACATGGGCTGCAGTCCGGCCGTTTTGACCAGGGGATATGGAAGAGCTCGCTCGGGGAGACCACACATTCTTTCCCCCGGTGAAACCGTTCCCTCGCCATCACGGACCCTCGGAGACGAACCGGCTCTGATACGGCGACATATTCCGGCCGCCTGGATGGGGGTATCGAAAAACCGTTTTCTCACCGGAACCATTCTGTCGAAACGGGACCGGCGGATCGTTTTCATTCTTGACGATGGATTCCAACACCTCAAACTCCACCGGGACCTTGATGTCGTAATCCTCGACAGCAGCCAAGCTCTGAGTTCCAACCGCATATTCCCCAGGGGAACGCTCCGGGAGCCTTTGGCAGGATTGCAGCGCTGCGATGTTTTCGTAATTAACGGCTCGGGGGATACAGCTGACTCCCGTTCCGTTGAGACCGAGGTCCGGAGGTGGAATCGAGAAGCAGAAATTTTCGAATGCAGACAGATAATTCGGTCACTGCTTCCCTTTTCGGCCTGGGCCGAAAACGCATTGAAGCCTGGAGCGCTGAGTGGCGCTTCCGAGAACAAAATTCGTGTGGGGCGGGTCTCCGGCTCTGCCGGAACCGCGAGGACGGCCCCCTCTTTGGAGGCCCAGCCGTCACTTCCGGCACCAGCTTACCTGGTGAGCGCCGTGGGAAATCCGGAACGATTTCAGCGCGACATCCGGCGACTCGGCATTGATGTGCGGGGCGCGCGATTTTTCGCAGATCACTATCGGCTCAAGGAGAAAGACTGGCGGGACTGCATCCAAGCGGCGCGACGGTCCGGTGCCGGAAGCGTAATCACAACGGAAAAGGATGCAGTGAAAATAGAGCATCCTCCGGACTTCCCGTTGCTGGTTGCGGTGCAATCGACCGAGTTTTCGGATGCAAGCGCATTTGAATCTGTCCTAAAAAAAAGCATAGAGGAACGACGGTGAAGGAAGAAGAAACCGACTCGATCCGAAGAATACTGATTCGCGGAACAAACTGGGTCGGGGATGCGGTCATTTCGATTCCCGCCATGAGAGAGATCCGGCGTCTTTTCCCTGAGGCTCGCATTTCCTTACTTGTGCGTCCCTGGGTTCGAGAGATTTATGCGGCGGCCGAATTCGTTGACGAGATTCTGGAATATGACAAGAACGGAATCCATCACGGGTGGTCTGGATTTCACAGGCTTGCTTCAGACCTGAAAAACGGCAGGTTTGAACTTGCAATTCTCCTGCAGAACGCATTTGAGGCCGCCCTTCTCACCTGGTACGCCCGGATCCCGCGTAGGGTTGGATACGCGCGCGATGGCCGAAGCCCGCTTCTCACAAATGCCTGTAAAATTGATCCCGAAGTGCGGCGCGTCCATCAGGCCTACTATTATCTTAATATTCTCTCCGAAATGGGATGGCTACCGGCGCGACTTTGGGAACGAGACGACTATCCCCTCCGAATCCAGATTCCAGTTCGGGATCAGGATTTCGAGGCCGCACGGGCAACGCTCCGGTCAGCCGGCATAATCGAATCCGAGACAATCATCGGAGTCAATCCGGGAGCCTTCTATGGGGCTGCCAAGCGCTGGTTTCCGGATCGTTATGCCGCAGTTGCGGACAGCCTGGTCGAGCACTTCAAAGCACGGATCGTCATTTTCGGCTCGTCGAATGATGTCCGCGTCGCAGAAGAAGTCGCAGCCGGCATGAAACATCGGCCGGTAATCCTGGCAGGCCGAACCACCCTTGGCCTATTCATGGGGCTCATTAAAGCATGCCGGCTTTTGATCACCAATGATTCCGGCCCAATGCACCTTGCAGCGGCGCTCGATGTTCCGCAACTCGCGATCTTCGGTTCGACGAGTGAAATTGCGACCGGGCCTCTCAGCCGCAAGGCAGTGGTGATCAAGAATCAGGTCGACTGTAACCCGTGCTTCCTCAGGGAGTGTCCAACGGACTTTCGATGCATGAAAGGCATCACGGTGGAGCAGGTATTGGAGAAAGCCCGGAAAATCTTGGAAGAATGAAAACCGCGTCCGAACGAAACTGAGCTCGGGCATCCCCGGTTTTCCAAAGTTCTGTCACATCCGGACCTCGGCGCATCCTCAATCTGCGGGACGATGTCAGGCCGGAAGAGCCCAGGAAGTGATCGGAATCGCGAGATAAAGAATAGGGGGACAGTCGCCATAGTTCCCGAATGGTTGACAACCGATGACATCGTCAAGCTTCCGGTCCATTAGGGAATTATGGTGACTGTCCCCCTATTTTTTTGCTAAATTCACGCATCTGAAATGCAAAAACAACTGCTGGAAATCATTGACCTTTTCCCCGGCCGCAAAATCGTTGTGGTCGGTGATCTGATCGCGGACGAATTTCTCTATGGCCGCATTGCGAGGGTTTCCCGTGAAGCTCCGGTTCTCGTTCTCGAATATCGCGACTTGATCCGGCTGCCGGGCGGTGCTGCGAATGCCGCGAACAATTTGCTGGACTTGGGCAGCCGAGTCACAATCGCCGGAGTGGTCGGCCAGGATGAGCCGGGGATAGACATGACTGCCGCGTTGCACAAGAAAGGTGCGGACGTTCGAACCGTCCGAAAAATCCGTTCGTATTTCACGCCCATTAAGACACGAATTCTGGCCGGAGCGTATCATTCAGCACCCCAGCAGATTGTGCGTGTCGACAGGGTGCAGAATCCCGGTGAGCCGCCCGAAATCTCTTGGAGCCCGCTGGAACGAAGCATTCGGTCGGCCCATGGGATCATCGTAAGCGATTACGGTTATGGCTCTATTGGGCCCTCCCAGGTTGACAGGTTGCACCGGGTAGCTGCGGAGAAAAAAATCCCGATTGTCGTGGATTCGAGATTCCGGATGTCGGAGTTTCAGAAGGTGACATCGATTACTCCCAACATTACCGAACTGGAAGCTTCCGTTGGAATATCGATTGGCTCCGACGATAGGCTGCTGCGGAAGATCGGGCAGCGCGTTTTGCGGAACCAGCAACTGCGTTCTCTCCTAGTTACGCAAGGGCGGTTCGGCATGACGCTCTTTGAACCTCAAAAGAGCCCGCTTCACATCCCCATTTACGGAACCGATGAAGTGGCAGATGTCACGGGCGCGGGAGATACAGTAATTGCGGTATTCACGCTGGCACTCGCGTGCGGTGCCGCCGCTGAATATGCAGCCCGGCTGGCTAATTACGCAGGCGGGATTGTTGTCATGAAGCGCGGAACCGCCACCGTGACGCGGAACGAGTTGCGCGCAGCGGTTAACTCAGACCCGAAATGATCCATGCAAGATTCCTGCATTCTGGATCTTGCCTCCTGCGTCCTGAAAGTATGTTGAATAACCCAAAACAGAAACTAAAATCCATGCGCGAACTGAAGGCGATCGTGTCTCAGGAGAGGGCGACGGGCCGCAGGATCGTATTCGCGAACGGTTGTTTTGATCTCCTTCATGCAGGACACATTCGATACCTCGAGGCCGCAAAGGCACTGGGGGATCTGCTGATCGTCGGCATTAACGGCGATCACTGCGTGACCGCACTGAAGGGAAAAGGACGCCCACTCCAGCCCGAGGAGGACCGAGCCGAAATGATCGCATCGATGGCGTGCGTCGACTATGTTCTTGTGTTTAACGCACCCACTGTCGATGGTATTCTTAGAGAGCTTCGGCCGGATGTGCACGCGAAAGGAACGGATTACACGCAGGAGAGCGTTCCGGAACGGGAAACAGTTCTTGCCTATGGCGGCCAGATAGCGATTGCCGGCGATCCCAAGGACCATTCGACCAGGGATTTGATCCAGAGAATATTATCCAAGATCCCCACATGAACGCTTCACCCAGAATCCTGATTATCCGGCTTGGCGCTCTAGGGGATATTTTGCACACTTTGCCTGCGTTTTTGGATTTGCGCGAGGCTTTCCCGAACTCTAGTATCGACTGGCTCGCGGCCCGAAAATCCAGCTTCCTTCTCGAAGCGATCCGCGGCATCCACACGCTTCATGTTCTCGACGCAGATTCTCTGCTTCGCTTCCCTGTCGATCGATCCGCATGGCACCAGTTTTCAAATCTGATCCGGGGACTGCGCGCCCGGCATTTCGATTTCGCGATCGACTTCCAAGGGCTCCTGAAAACCGCCGCTCTCGGATCAATGACCGGCTCGCGCACACGCATCGGCTTTTCCAAAGAGCTTGTGCGGGAACGTCCAGCTCATTGGTTCTACCATCGAACTCTGGAAAAACCCTCAAAGCAGGTGCATGTTCTGGTGCAAAACCAGATGCTGGCAGAACTGACCGGAGCGCGTCGCATCTCCCGCGCGCCCATTGATTTTTCCATTCCAGGCGACGATTATCGCTATGTGGATTCTCTCCTAAGCCGTGATCGATTGGACGATTTTGTCGTTATCAATCCGGGCGGAGGGTGGCCGACCAAGATGTGGAATCCCGAGAGGTACGGTAAACTGGCGAGAAAGATCCGAGCGGAGCTTGGGATTCCTGTTGTAGTGACCACTGGTCCCGGCGAGGAAGCCCTTTTCAAAACCATCGCGGAATTCTCAGGCGAGCCTGTTCCGGCACACTTTCACATGTCGTTCCTGCAGCTCATCCCTCTTTTTCAAAAAGCTCGGCTTTTGATTGGCGGAGACACGGGCCCCTTCCACCTGGCATGCGCGTTGGGGACGGCAGTTGTGGGAATTTTTGGCCCCACTTCTGCCGTGAGGAACGGTCCCTGGAGCGATTCCGACGAGGTGGTGACTCAAGCCCTGCAATGCGGTCCATGCTATGGGAGAACCTGCTCAAAAAACAACGAATGCATGGATATTGCCGTGGATGTGGTTTTTGCTGCCGTGGTTCAGCGCCTGGCAATGCGGAGCGCCTCCAATGCAAGTCTATAGGTTGCGATTTGTCGCGTGCCTATTCGTACTCTTTGCGGCTGCCGCAATCGCCGGCCAAAAGATTGAGACCAGCACATCGGATCGCGCCGCTGTGCCTTATATCGGAGAGCGCTTGGTTTACAAAATCGAGTGGGATCCTCCGTGGTACTTCTTCTTCCTGCCTACCCTGGACGCCGGCGAAGCTGTCGTAGAATTAGTTGGCGAAGTCGACTACAACAACAGGAAAGCATTAAGAATCCAGTTCAGAGCGCACTCTAGCGGTGCCATGGTTAAAATGTCCGGCCTTAAAATCGAGGACGAGTATACCTTTCTTGCAGATCCGGAAACATTCTGCACTCTGAGCGCTTCGGAAACAATTCGGGAAGGGAAACGCAAGCGCCAGATTGACGTCCAGTACCTCCGCGAAACGCGCCAGCTTCACATCCGAGAGGTAGACGAAGCTGCAGCTCCAACCAGGGTGAAGAAGGACGAAACGAGGAGCGACATCCCCGAATGCGTGCATGACCCACTTTCGGCGCTCTATTTGTTTCGACAAACAACACTTCGGGAAAACTTTTCCAGCACGTTTGTGCTCGCAAATGACGACAAAATCAGAGAAGTCCGCAGCGTGGTGGAGAAACAGGAAATCATTCAGACTTCATCCGGGAAAGCAGCTGTTTGGAGGATCAATACCGCTGCATTGATGGGAGGTCTGTTCAAAGAAGGAGGCCAATTCAAAATCTGGCTTTCGGAAGACGCGAAGAAGGTTCCTATACAGTTTGAGGTCAAGGTACGGCTAGGCCGCATCTTCGGCAAGTTGAAAACCTCTCAGTGAAGCAGAACGCTGGAGTCAGCCATAAGCCGAATTCTGTTTCTCTGCCCGGCAGAGACGGCAATCATTCATCTGGTCCCGGGATCACTCCCGGGATCTAGCGGTCTACCCAAAAGCATCGGACGGGCCGTCCTTAATCCCTTTCGGGATGGCTTTTCTATTTGACCTTGCTCCGTGTGGGGTTTGCCTTGCCATCATTGTTACCAATGACGCGGTGCGCTCTTACCGCACCTTTTCACCCTTACCTCGCAGAGCGAGGCGGTGTATTTTCTGTGGCACTTTCCGTAGGGTCGCCCCTCCCTCGCGTTATGAGGCACACTGCCCTGTGGAGTTCGGACTTTCCTCGGCCTGAATAGGGCCGCGATTGCCTGGCCGACTCCGGCGTCATTATTCTAAGCGATATTGTGGAAGAATGATACAGGATGCACGGTCAAAAAACGCATTCGCCGCGCAATTCGCTCCTGACACCGCAAAAGATCCACTATTGCTTGGGTTTGTCGGCAACAACTACTGCAGGTTTGACCAGCCCCAGCATCTCCCGCAATTTCAGATGCAGAGTCTCGGCCACGTCCGGGTGCTCGCGGATGAACTGCTTGGCGTTCTCACGTCCCTGCCCAAGCCTTTCTCCCTTATAAGAAAACCAGGCGCCGCTCTTTTCGATCAGTTTCTTCTCCACGGCCTGATCGACAAGATCCCCCTCCCACGAGATGCCCTGGTTGTAGAGGATGTCGAACTCGGCTTCCCGGAAAGGAGGCGCAAGCTTGTTTTTGACGATTTTGACCCGGGTCCTGCTCCCGACAACCTGATCTCCTTCTTTGATCGCACCTATCCGGCGAATGTCGACTCGAATGGACGAGTAGAATTTTAGAGCGCGCCCTCCGGTGGTAGTTTCAGGGTTGCCGAACATGACTCCGATCTTCTCGCGCATCTGGTTGATGAAGATCATGCAAGTGTTGGATTTGGAAACAATCGCCGTCAGCTTGCGCAAAGCCTGCGACATCAAACGAGCCTGCAGTCCCGGAAGCGAATCACCCATTTCGCCCTCCAGTTCCGCCTTCGGCACCAGGGCCGCAACGGAATCGATCACGAGGATATCGATCGCGCCGCTGCGCACGAGCACTTCCGCGATTTCGAGAGCCTGTTCCCCGCTGTCCGGCTGGGAGACCAGCAACTCATCGGTGTTAACACCGAGCATTTTGGAATAGCCGGCGTCCATTGCGTGTTCGGCATCGATGAAGGCCGCGGAGCCTCCGTTCTTCTGGGACTGGGCGATTGCGTGCAGCGCGATAGTCGTTTTGCCGCTCGATTCCGGGCCGAAGATCTCCACAACGCGCCCTTTGGGGAATCCACCCACTCCCAATGCCGAATCAAAGGATATGCATCCCGTAGAGATGGATTGCACGCCCGCCGTATCGATACGATCTCCCAAACGCATGATAGAGCCTTTACCGAATTGCTTCTCTATTTGAGTTAGAGCTACATCAATTGCTTTGTTTTTGCTGATCCGCTCGTCTGCCATCACGCTTCTTTCCTTCCGCTAATGGTGAATCCCCGGTTTGCCCTCAACGTATCTAATCGGGAGATGGGAAATTGAGCCAAAAATTTTCAAATCAGGTTTTATGTTATTGGACAGATCATCGTACCACGAAGAATTCAGAATACAGAATTCAGAATTCAGAAGAAAAAAGAAACAAATAACGAAATTCCGAAGGATAATCGGGTCAATCTTACACTTAGTTCCGTATTCTGAATTCCGTACGGGAGGTTCAGTGACTGACAGATCAGATAAATGGGCATTGATCCTGGGGGCTTCAAGCGGTTTTGGTGGCGCATCGAGTTTGGCGCTGGCGCGCCGAGGTTTTCACATCGTGGGCGTGCACCTCGATCGCAGAACGACCGTAGTTAATGCGGAAAAGATCGTGGCCGATATCCGCACCATGGGGCGCGAAGCATTGTTTTTCAATGTCAATGCCGCTGATCCGGAACGCAGGGCTGAAGTCGTTCAGGCCTGTCATAAAGTTGCGGTGATCAGCGGGATCTCATTGATGCTCCACTCGCTGGCATTCGGCACCTTGAAGCCCTATGTTGCCCAGGATCCCGCCGGCTCGGTCAAGGCCGCCGACATGAACATGACCCTGGACGTGATGGCAAATAGCCTCATTTATTGGACCCAGGATCTATTACAGACGGGATTGATCCGGAGAGGGTCCAAGATTTTCGCAATGACCAGCGCCGGAGGACACAGGGTATGGCCGACCTATGGTCCGGTGTCCGCCGCCAAAGCGGCTCTGGAGTCGCACGTTCGGCAGTTGGCGGTGGAGCTGGCTCCTGCTGGCATTTCCGTGAACGCCCTTCAGGCCGGGGTGACCGATACTCCCGCTGCCCGGCGTATCCCGGGCAGCGACCAGATGTTTGCCCGGGCGCTGGAATCGAATCCTGGAAAACGCCTGACGACTCCCGAGGACGTCGCCGAGGTCCTGGTGGCTCTCGCGTCCTGCGAATCGGTCTGGACAACCGGGAACATCATCAGGGTGGATGGAGGGGAGGATCTGGTGTAGTCGGTAGGGGGAGCTTTTCGATTCACCACAGGCATACCGACTGGGGTGCTTAACCGTTTTGGGGGGATCGATCAAGCTTTCGGTTTTCGGCGCGGGTTGGGATCTCGGCCCGGAACCATGTTGTAGGCTTCGCTGGGGCTCAGGATCTTTCGGATGGTTGCTTCCAAAGTCTCCAGCTTAGGATGTGCACGTGCGGGCAGTTTTTTTCGGAAGTGCGTGACCATTTCGGAGAGTTGTTCCAACGCAGCCAACGTGTCCCGCAGCATTGCTTTAATATCAAGACTGCCAGGAGGCCGATCCAGGGCCCACAGGGCTTCCGCATAATCAGCGTCCAGCTCGAAGAGTTGGCGAATCAGGCTCTGCGGGATCTCCTTCGGGGAAAGATCCATCCGGTCGAGAGCGCGAAAAAGCGCCAATAGGTCCAGTCGGGCTGCCTCGAGGCGAGGACGGAGATCCATGGGGATTTCAGTTTGCTGACGAGGTGGCATGCCGGGGAGGATGGTCCATCATCGGGGTGAAAGTCAACGGCTGTCTTCTATGCTGCCAGGGATACCATCCTCAGGCGGTCCAAGAACGTCCATTCGTCGTTGAGCAACAATAAGCGTAAGGCCAGTAGCCTGCGCGCTCCCGCCTCGGACCAACGCATTCCGGCCTGACGCATACGCGCATGAACCACCTGCTTGTGGGCGCTCTCGACTGCACCGCTCCCGATTCCGTAGCCCCTGCGCAGGTACTCGTCGTAGCGCATCCGGTCGGCGTTATCGTCGTAGTAGCGGATTAGATCGTCGAGTTTCTCGCGCAGTTCCGGCCTGCTCGGGTGCAGCCTCTTGAGGTGAGTAATCACCTGTCTGACTTTGCCCGCCCGTAGGTCCTCGGCGATGCGGTGGACCCAGCGATCTCCCTGTTTGGAGCCTTCGCCGTATCGAAGCCGGGCAAACTCCCAGGCATGCTCGAGCGCATGCCAGAAGTCGAGAATCTCGCAGCGGATTGGGAACATGCCCACCCGGTTCCAGATCCACTCGGCTCCATCACCGACGATGACCACAACGGTCTTGGCCCCTAGCCAACCCAATTCGCGCAGTTTTGCCCAGACGTGATTGTATATGTCATCGGCGTCTCCCAGGCAGGTCACCAGGAAGCGCCACACTACAGAGCGCCGCCCCGGCGACGGTTCCAGACGCTCGGCCGGCAAAAGCAGCACTCCCGTTTTGACTTCTCGAAAGCGCCCGTCCTCCACTGGAGGCAGTGGCGGCAACGGCTCATCCGATGTCTCGCGATGACGCCGGTGTTGTCGAACCTGCTTCCCGAGGTTGCAGCCATCCAGTCCCACCACAATGGCATCCGGAGCCTGAGTGACTTCTGCCCCTTCACTCCGGCTGTCTGCGTGATACGCGCTCAGCTCATCGCTGTATTGCGCGGCGGATTCCTCCAGCCGTTGCGCGACTCGCCAAACCCCCATGGCGCTGATCTTTACTCCAAAGAATAACAACGCCAAACGGGCGGCCAGCTCATAAGGGCAAACCACCGCCAGTAGCGCCAACAATCGCGCCAGGGAACCACTGATTCGTCCAGGTTCCACATCCAGCAGGTCGAGCAGGCGACGACACTCCTGTTTGCAGGGATCGCAGCGATACCGGCAAGCCCGGGCCCATATCCATCCAAAGCGCGAAAGCCAGGATACCGGAGTCGCGTCGTGATAGTGCATCGGCTGCCCGCATTTAGGGCAGTTGGGCACCTGGGCGCGCACAGAATCCGAAACGGCACGTACCTTCTCCTGGATGGCCGTGAGTATCTGCGGGCGAAACGCATCTTCCACCTGTCGTTCGATGAGCATGAACTGCGTCGGCTGGCTTTCCAGTTCCGGCCGTGTAGGGGCTGGGGGTGCTATATGAGCACACTGTCGACGGGCCATGGGGGGCCTCCTTTGCTGAGACGTGCCCGGCACTGTAGAGCCGCTACAGGAGTCACTCAACGAGATTGTTCGTTCCGCCACAGAGCGAGAAGTTGGGCATTAGCGGCGAAAATCTCCGCAATAGCCTCCTTGAACTTTCGTCCCTCTTCGACACGTTCCCGCACCGACTCAATCCATTCTTCAGGAATTCTCTCGACGCGCTTTTCGCCCTTGACCATAAACGTAAGAGACCAAACGGGGTGGCCTTCACCGCGGGCGCAGTGACAGGTGGGCTTGCCGCAACGGCGGTGGGTCAGGGCGAGAGAACCGGGCAGGCCGTCTGGAGGAATCGCGAGATCGGTGAGAAGCGAGCTCTTTCGCTGCCGGATACGGTTTGCAATGATTCCTTTCGGTTCGACTTTCATCTGTGTGTAATAATACAAGCAGATGAAAGTCGAAAGCAACCTCAAAATTGAACAACACAACAGCCATCAGCACGGAAGGAGCGTTATGGAATAGAGATCTGATAAAGGTTAGAACTTAGAGAGTGACGGCCATCGGGGCGATCGGACCAATAAGCTTGATTGCCCCCAAAAACGGTTAAGCACCGACTGACGACTATTGACTAAGGCTCCACGGATTGATATTATTTGCCGCTTTACGGGAGTATATTCTTATGCCGATGCAGTGTTACGTTTGCGCAAAGAGCCCTATCTTTGGTCACACCGTCTCCCATGCCCACAATGTCCATCCGCGGAAGTTTTATCCTAACCTACAGAGTGTACGGATTCTGGAAAACGGCACCGTGAAGCGCGTTCGCGTTTGCACCCGATGCCTGAGATCCGGTAAAGTCCAGAAGGCCGTCTAACCCGCAGCGATAGCCTCGACTTCAACCAACACCTCCTTGGGCAGGCGTGCGACCTGAACGGTTGCACGCGCAGGTTTCACATCCCCAAAATATTCCCCGTAAATTTTGTTGAAACTGGCAAAGTCATCAAGGTTTGTCAAAAAGACCGTGGTCTTGACCACGTTCCCGAGCCCGATTCCGCCTGCCTCCAATATCGCGGAGATATTCTTCAATACCTGGTGCGTCTGGGCTGCAATGCCCCCTTCCACCACCTGTCCTGTATCCGGCACGACCGGGATCTGGCCGGAAACCAAAACAAAGCCGTTGACACGAATGGCCTGGGAATATGGGCCGATGGGTGCCGGTGCGCTCTTCGTTTCAATGATTTCTCTCATGACAACTCCCTGAAACCAAATTCTTGATTGAAAGTCCCGAATCAGGAATCGTTGTTACGGGATTTCGCTGACGCGCTCGACGTCCTGGATGCCGCGAATAGCTTTTAAGCCTTGTATAACCTTCTGAAGGTGCTTGACGTCGAGGATATCGACAGTGATCTCGACAGTCCCTTTGCCAGACCCGCTATCGCTGGACGATCGCGATTCGCGGATATTGGTCTTCAGGTTGGATATTGCGGAAGTGATCTCTGCGAGGATTCCCTGGCGGTCTTCAACAGCGATCGCCAGGCGCACACCGAAGACTTCGTCTCCCGGAACGTTTACCCATTCCACATCCGTCATGCGATCCGATCCGAGAAAATTGACCAGCTTCGGACAAGAAGTTGTGTGCACGGAGATTCCCTTCCCGCGAGTGATGTATCCCACAATATCGTCGCCGCGAATCGGATTGCAGCATTTGGCGCGGTAAACCAGCAATCCATCTTCTCCCTTGATCGTAATCGTGGAGTCCGTCTGCTTGAATACCCTACGGACAACGGATGGGATCGCAGATGCCATCGGCTTGCTTTCGGGTGGCGGAGACAGGTCGGGGAACAGAGGAGACAGGATCTGGCGCGGGGCTATTTTGCCGAAACCGACTTCGGGGTAGAGGTCTTCAGGCCTCTGAATCCCGTACTTTGAAATGACGCCGTTCAGCCCGCTCATCAGCAGTACCTTTTTCCACGTCGTTTTGAACTTTCGCGCCTCCTTCTCCATAAGTTTTCTGCCCAGCTCCGCGGCATCCTCTTTTTCACGCTGGTTGATCCAATGCTTTATTTTGCCTCGCGCGCGGGCTGTCTTTACAAACGACAGCCAGTCACGGCTTGGGGATGCCTCTTTGGAGGTAACAACTTCGACGATTTCCCCGTTCTTCAGTTTGTGCCTGAGGGGAACGATCCGGGAGTTGACTTTCGCCGCCACGCAATGGTGGCCGATTTCGGTGTGGATTTCGTAGGCGAAATCCACGGGGGTGGCATCTCGAGGAAGGGTGATGACTTCCCCCTTGGGGGTGAAACAGTAGACCTCGCCGGGATACAGGTCAACCTTCAGATTGCTGAGGAATTCCCTGGGATCGCTGATGTCGCGCTGCGATTCGATTAATTGGCGCAGCCACCGGAATTGTTCCTCTCCTTCAACCGTGCCGAGTTTTCCTTCCTTGTATTTCCAGTGGGCAGCAATCCCCTCCTCCGCGATTCGATGCATCTCCTGCGTTCGGATCTGAATCTCGAACGGCTGGCCATTCCGCCCGATCACGGATGTATGCAGTGATTGGTAAAGATTTGGACGCGGGATAGCGATGTAGTCCTTGATCCGGCCCGGCACCGGTTTCCAGATTGTGTGGAGAATGCCCAGGATCGTGTAGCAGTTCCGCACGCTGTCCGTGATGACCCGTATGGCGATGAGGTCAAAAACTTCATCAATAGAAATCTTCTGCCGCTTCATCTTGGTGTAAACGCCGTAAATGCGTTTTGTGCGGCTCTCCAGCCTGGCCGGAATGTTGTGCTCCGCCAATTCCTTGGCGATGGTGCGCTCGGCTTCTTGAACAAAGTCCTGATTCACCGCCCGCCGCGCCTCAATTTGAGCGACCGTATTCTGATAGGAGGCGGGGTCCAGAAAACTGAAAGAAAGATCTTCAAGTTCGCCCCGGATTTTTGCCATGCCAAGGCGGTGAGCGAGCGGAGCGTAAATCTCGAGTGTCTCCAGTGAGATTCTCTCCCGGCGATCCGGCGCCAAATACTGCAGCGTGCGCATATTGTGCAGGCGGTCCGCCAGCTTCACAAACAACACGCGAATGTCGCTTACCATGGCGAGAAGCATCTTGCGGAAGTTTTCCGCCTGTTTCTGCTGCCGCGAGGTCAGATAGACCTGGGCTATTTTAGTGACGCCATCAACCAACAGGTAGACTTCATCTCCGAATTGCTTTCGAAGCTCCTCCGGAGACATCAGAGTATCTTCGAGGACGTCGTGAAGAAGGCCGGCGGTGACGGTTACCACGTCCAATTTTAGTTCAGCGAGGATGTTCGCCACCTCGAGCGGGTGCGTCAGGTATGGTTCGCCGCTCATCCGCACCTGTCCCTTGTGGTATTTGGCGGAGACAACGTACCCCCGCTGAATCAACTCCAAGGGGGCATCCGGATGATATCGGGCTACTTTTTCTGCCAGGTCCTCATAGCGTATCATGGATATTGCGCGCTCGTCATGATTATAGAGTAAAGAGGAACTGTCGCGAAAGAGAGAGCTTTGATCTATTGCCGATTGACGATGTAGTTTTTCAATCGTCAATCATCAATCGGCCTAGGCAGGCCGTCGCCCACTTCCCCTCTCACACCACCGCACGTGCGGGTCCGCATACGGCGGTTCCATGACTTAAGCCTAGAAGAGCCGGAGATACGCAACGCGTTGCGCCGATCGTGGTTTTTCGCTGCTCAACAGAGGCATGCCGGTCTTCACCCTATCCGCGCCCCGGCAAGCTCAGCTGAAGCTGATTGGCTGGCGCACGGCCATCCATGAGATTCGTGCGCCACTACCCACGATCACGGTTCGGGCCTTCATTCGTCGCCGGATTGCTATGCCCGCTGATGAGTTCTGCTGCGTGGTCAAGGCACCTCACGGCCTCTCAGTCACGCTGTCGCTACACGCAACGGATCTCCCGAGGTAAATTTGACCGCATTCTGTACGCGGCCGCCGGATTTACAACCGATGACCAGACGGGGTTTCTCGGTCATAGGCCTCCTCGCCCGGCACCGTATGCCTCAGGTCCGGTTCTTGCGCATCGGCGCGTACGTTTGCGCCACGCTCCTCCGGACCCTGCCTCACGATGACGCCCTTGCGGCTTTTCGCTGCTGCTTTACCTCGATCACGCTGGCGTTTTACCGCAAACTGTCAAAGATGCTCGACACACATAAAAAAGGGGCGAAAGACTCCGCCCCTTTTCAGTATTGCCAATTTTCAAGGATGAGCGTCGTTTTAAGACTGAAACTCAAACGATCACTTCTTCCCCATTTTTTTCGGCGCTTGTGCCTCCTTCTCCTTGGCCTTCAGCTTCAGAAGAAGAGCCTTCTGCGAGACTACGTCCGCCTCGTGAATGAGTTCGGCCCTCGCTTTTTCATCTTTTTCAAACTTGGCCTTTTCTCTCCAGAGCAGATTTTGATACTCCATGGCGTCGAAATAGTCGGGGCGAATTTCGAGCGCTTTCCCGAGACAAGTAAGCCCCTCTTCAACCCAGGCTTGCGTTTTGGCTTTCTCCTCGGGGGTCATCAACTCGACCATTTCACCCTGAACCCCTGTTTTTTCCAGAGAGTCGTCAAAATCGATCACAGCGATACGGTAGTAAGCCTCAGCGTTCCGCGGGTCGATTTTTAAGACTTTATTGCACCATTCCTTGGATTCAGGATATTTTTTCAGCTGATAGTACAAACTGGCGATGCTAAGCATCGCGTTTCGGTTTGGCTTAGCCGGATCTTTGGCCTTATCGATCACCTCTCCAAAAGTCTCAATACTCTTCTTCGCCATCTCTTCGCTTTTGGGATCAGTCGATCCGGGAACGAATTGAGATTGATAGGAGATCGCCAGGTACATGCGTGCAGTTTCGGTGAAGTCCGAATCCGGATCCAAATCGACTGACTTTTCGAAGTATTGCGCGGCCGCATCGTACTTCTGATCAGTGAACGCCTTGACTCCCTTGTTCAGGCAATCCCGAGCCCGCATTTTTGCCAAGAAACTGCAACCGGACAGGGGTATCACTACCAGGATAAGCAAGACGGCTAGCCACTTATTATTAAGTTTCATTGTGGCCTCCATACTATGAGTTAAACTAAGTGCGAGTCCGGGCGTCCTAATGGATTTGTTCCGTTAGCAGACCGATATCTCCCACGCCGGCCCCTTTGGCGATGTCGATGATTTTGACCACGTCGCCGTAAGGCAATTTGGCACTAGCACTGACGAACATGTTTTTATTCGCCCGTTTCGAGTAAATTTCCTGAAGCTTCGATCCCAGTTTCGCAATGTTCGTTTCTTCCTGGTTAATCGCAATCTTTGCATCTTCTCCGATGGAAACAACGATTACACTAGGATCGATGGCGCCTTTATTGGTGTCGTTGTTGGATGTCTGGGGCACCTTGACATCCAAATCCATTTGACGAACAGGCGTGATGACCATGAAAATAATAAGGAGCACGAGCAGAATATCAATGTAAGGGGTAATATTGATATTCGCCATAGCGCCCTTATTAGTACCGATGTTCATTGACATAGTAGATCCCTTTCTCTCTTTGCAGCAGTCAGGGTAGTGGGTCTAAAACCCTCGCTTTGCCGCAGTCGTCCAATTGCCGGCACACCAACACAGGGGCACCGCAACCTACCGCCATGAAATTGCGGAACAACTCCCGGATGGCCCGGCACAAATCTGGTTCCAATTATCGCGGCAAAGCGAAAGGTCCTGAACTGCGACACCTACAAGCAAACACCTCAGACAGAGTCCAAGGCGCTTGCTATCGATTCTCTTTTTCAGCCATCAAGCCGATACGTTCTACGCCCGCTCCCCGGCAACCGTTGACAATCTCCACGACGCGGCCATACGCCAATGCGGTGTCGCCCTTCAAGAAAATTGTCCGGTTAATCTCTCCCCCGGAATACTTTTGGGTGAGATACGAGTAAAGCTCCTGTTCCGAATACTGTTTTTTGCCGAGATAGAGTTTCCCTTCCCGGTTTAAAGCGACGACCACGGCTTCCTTGCTATCCGCTTCCGGCGCATCCAAAGGATTTTTTGCTTTGGGGAGGTTTACCGTGATACCGCTCTGTAACAGGGGTGTCGTGATCATAAAAATAATCAGCAGCACCAGCATAATATCAGCCATGGGCGTGACGTTGATGTCGGCAGTGACACTGCTTTTTCCAAGTCCTCGCTTAGCCACGAGTTTCGCTCCGTCTCTTCAGGAAATAATCGATCAGTTCAGAGGCTGAGTTGTCCATCTCGACCGTAAACGTTTCGATTCTGTTGGTGAATGCGTTGAATGCCCAAACGGCTGGGACGGCGACGAACAGACCGAAAGCTGTGGTCACCAGAGCTTCCGCAATACCACCCGCGACCGCCGCGATACCGGCTGTTTCCTCGGTCTTCATTCCTGTGAAGGCGTTGATGATACCGATGGTGGTCCCGAATAGTCCTACGAAGGGGGCCGTAGCGCCAATTGTGGCCAAGCCGCTGAGACCTCTCTTGAGGTCTTCAATCGCGACTGCCGTGGCTCTTTCCAGAGCCCGCTTCGAGGCTTCAATCGTCTCTCCGGGAATTTCCTTGCTCTTTGTGTGCGCCTGCAGTTCATGCAAGCCCGATACAAGAACCTTCGCCAGATGACTTTTGTTGTACTGTTCGCCGAGAGCAATGGCTTCGTCGATTTTCCCGTCTTTCAAATATTCGGCCACCTGTGGGGTAAATAGCCGGGACTGTTTGCGAGCTTGACGAAAGGTGAGCCACCTTTCAACCATCACGCTTATCGAATAGGCTGATAGGATCAAAAGAAGGATAACTACGCCTCTCGCGACCCAGCCCATTGAGCTAACCAGTTCCATAAGATTCATTTGGTTTCTAACCTCCGATTTTTTATTTGGGTAACTATTTCAAATTGAAGATAACAGTCACGGTAGCGATCACAGGGACCGGCTCTCCATTCAATAGTGTCGGAGAGTACTTCCACTGCTTGACGGCCGTAACCGCCGCCTCGTTCAACAGAGGATGACCGCTAGTAATGTTGATTTCGGAAACGTTCCCTTCCTCGTCGACTGTAACGACGAGGACGACTCTTCCCTGAACGCGCGCACGCTTCGCCAATTCAGGATAAATAGGCTCCACCCTCCTGATGAGTTTGGATTCCTGAACATTGCCCCCAACCTTGATTGGATCGCGCTTCACCGGCTTCGGCGGCGGCGGCGGCGCAGCCGGCGTCGCGCTGTTAAGCAGATTGCCGACCACACCACCCGGCACTCCTCCTGTGACTCCTCCGGCAACTCCTCCTGGAATTCCACCGACGATATTGCTTACGCCGATCACGGGAGCTTCGTCACTTGGAGGAGGAATTTCTTTGGGGATTTCGGTGGGTGCAACAAACTGATTGGGGTCGACCACGGCTACCTTCGGTTGTGTTCTGACGTTGGTAGGCGGGGGCGGCGGTGGCGGGGGCGGTGGCGGCGGTGGCGGTGGAGCGATCAAGAACGTCAAGAGCTCACTTTCCGGTAACACATTAAAAAAGACCAACGGAAAGATGACGATCCCAAAGATCAACACAAAATGAACCAAGATCGAAATGACCATCGAGCCTAATCGCTTTAAGCCATCCGATTTACTCATTGTATTTACGTCTTCAAACATGTGTCCCCCTAGTAAAACTGCCCGCGGGCCTTAGTAGTGGGCTGGGCTTACTGCGGTCAAATTTGAGGCCCCGATCTTAATATCGCGTCCGAAAAACTGTCAAGACATATTTCTCGCCTGCATTTGCGTGATTTTCAAACCTTTGGACAGCCTCAGCAGCGGCATGGCCCCAAGCTCATTACGCCGCCTTTCGTTTTGTCTTCTGTTCTATCGATCGATACCACCATTCCACAATGGGAGAAGCGATCGCGATTGATGAGTAGGTGCCGATCAGGATACCGATTGTCAAAGCGAACGAGAATCCATTGAGGACTTCCCCGCCGAAGAGAAACAGGGCACAGACGGAGACAAATGTCGTGAACGAGGTCAGCAGGGTCCGGGCAAAGGTCTGGTTTATGCTGACGTTCAGTATCCGGAAGAGAGTTTCCTTCCGCATAATCCTGAGGTTTTCCCGGACTCGATCGAACACGACGATCGTGTCATTCATGGAATACCCGACCAAGGTCAGGAGGGCTGCGATGACGGTCAAAGATATTTCTTTTCTCGTAAGAGCAAACAGCCCGATCGTAATGGCCAGATCGTGAAATAACGCGACCACGGCGGCCACTCCATAGATCGGCTTGAACCGGAATCCCACATAGACGAGCATTCCCAGAAACGAGAGCCCTACTGCGAGAGCCGCTCTGCGTCGAAGATCGGATCCGACGGTGGCGCTCAGACTCTCGTAAGCCTTGATGGCAAAAGGTCCGGCGTAAAAATCAGTTTTCAGCTTGGCGATAACGGCGCTGGACACTCCGGCAACGTTCTTCAGATCATCCAGCGATGCTACCAAGCCGCCCTTGGTATTGTTCCTGTAATTCAACAGAGACTTCGCCAGGTTAGTGTAGAAGGAGTCAATCTCCTGCGTCGTCTTGCCCTGGTTTCTGAGATTGTCCGGATCAGATCCGAGGAGGTTTTTGTTGAGAGCATCCTCACCGATGTTATTGAAGTCGAGTTGCTTGTTTTCGAGGTGCCCCTGGTCAAATGACTTGCGCAGCAAGGCCAGCACGATGCTTCGTCCCGACTCCCTCCCCTCCTCGGCCCCAGGCACCATCTGCATCCGCACCTGCACTTCGTTTGCCGCAGCATCGCCATATCTCTGGATCAGGGGCGGCGATTTCGCCTCGGTCTTCAACGAATTCCGGAGACGATCCAAATCCGGTTTATCCTGGAATTTCACTTGAATAACGGTCCCGCCCGTGAAATCAATCCCGTAGCTCAAACCGTGATTTGTGATATATCCAGTCACTCCAAGCACGATCAACAACCAGGAGAAACCGAAGAACCACCACTTCTTGCTCAACCAGTCGATCGAGATTTGCTTAAAGAGTTCCACAGAAAATTCCTCGAATGAGCTGATCGGATTTTCCCGATCATATGGACACCATCCGGCGCCCTAAAGTTCCCCTAAATTGACAATGCTTCGACTCTGCGATCGCCCAACATCAGATCAAACAACCGATGCGAGACATAAACTGCCGTAAACATATTGGCTAACAGACCGACCGTCAGCGTCGTAGCAAACCCTCGAATCGGGCCTGTGCCAAACTGGAACAGGAATGCTGCAGAAATCAAAGTAGTGATATGCGTGTCGAAAATCGTCCAGAATACTTTGCTGAAACCCGTGTCGATCGCCGCGCGTACTGTCTTGCCCGATCGAAGTTCCTCCCGGATTCTCTCGAAAATCAGGATGTTTGAATCAACCGCCATCCCTATCGTGAGAATGACTCCCGCGATGCCCGGCAGTGTCAACACGCCGCTCACTCCTCCCATAAACCCCATAAGTATGATCAGATTCCCGAGCAGACACCAGATGGCATTCAGGCCGGAGTGCCTGTAGTAGACAACCATGATGACCACGACCAGCCCGAATCCGATAATCGAAGCCATGACCCCCGATCGGATCGAATCGTTCCCTAAAGAGGCCCCGACGCTCTGATCGTGCTCGATGTGAAGCGAGGCCGGGAGGGCGCCCGATCGCAGAAGCAAGGCTAAATCGTTGGCCTGCTGCAGCGTGAAGTGCCCCTCGATAATTCCCTCGGAATCTATACGCGAATTAATGACGGGGGCCGAACTTACCGCATTATCCAGAACAATCGCAAGCCTCTCGCCAATGTGCTGTTCCGTGGCGCGGCCGAACAATTTGGCGCCGTCTGACGTGAGGAAAAAGTTCACGGCCGGAGACCCGTTACGGTCCGTGCCCTGGCGAGCGGTCTTCAGATCTTTGCCTGTGATTACAGGGATCTTGTTGACAACCAGATACTCCAATTGGGACTGATCGCCCCGGTCTTCCCTATAGGGGAGGACCGAATACTCATCGGAGATGCTCCCTCCATTGGCCTGAACCGCTTCTTCGATGCTGGCGAATGGCCCGCCCTCCGAGCCTTTTTTCACCAGCCGCAGCTCCAACTGAGCGGTGTTTTCAATCAGGCCCTTGACGCGGTCCGGGTCATCGACGCCGGGCAGTTCCACGATAATTTGATCGGGAACATCCTGGCTGCTCCCTCCGTAAATCTGAAGGCTGGGCTCGGAAACGCCCAGGGCATCCACCCTGCGCCGGATGGTCTCGAGGGCCTGCCGGACCGTGGACTCCTTCATGTCTCGAATGTAGGGCCCCTGCAGAGTCAGGCTGAAGTTCGTTTTCCCTTCCGAAATAGTACTCCGCCAAGTGTACTTCCGGTTGTAAGTTGCATCGAGGTAGGTGCGAACTTCACTATCCCTAGACGGATCGATTCCGGTGATTTCCACGGAATAGCCATTCCCTTTTTTGGAAGCGGCAATCGGTATGTTTTTGGATTTCAGTTCCTGAGCGATCCTGTCGGAATCCTGGAGGAGCTCCTGATTCAGAGCATCGTCCGTCATGACCCTCAAAACCAGGTGAATCCCGCCTTTAAGGTCAAGTCCTAG
>Ga0326728_10003332_pt1 | contig 50367 bp, 42 predicted proteins | sample MB3enrmetagenome_FD_207602 | JGI IMG/M metagenome (GOLD analysis project Ga0326728, IMG submission 207602) | Lab enriched peat soil microbial communities from McLean, Ithaca, NY, United States - MB31MN | ecosystem: Environmental > Terrestrial > Soil > Wetlands > Peat | place: USA: New York... | reverse complement strand
GATTTTTCGTCCTGGGGAGCCGTCAGCGCCGCGAGGTTCTCCGGCGATTCCATTTCCTCGAATTGCTCCGCCATCTTGACGCAGGCCAATCGGTAGCATTCGTGGAGATGCTTCAGTTGCGCCCGGGCTTGGCGGAGCGCCGCCTTGCGTTCCGGGCCTTCTTCCAGCTTCTTCAGGGACTTGAGGAGCAGGAAGAATTCCTGCATCTCCTCGCTGGGAGCGTCGTCAAGGGATTTCACAAAGGTGTCGATTTCGGCGGGCGTGGGGCCGTTCCTGCGCTTCAGCGCGGTGGCGAGTTCCTCGTAGCGTTCCAAGTTTTCATGAAGCCGAAGGCGCTGGGGGTCGGTGGCCGTTCGCTGGATTTGCTGCGCGGCCCTGATGCGCTTCAGGGCCAACCCGTCCCGCATGCGTGCGGCGCGCTTCATCCGCCACAGGGTGTCCCCGATGCGCTGCTTCAGCTCGGCTTCCAGGCCCTCCACCAAGTTGCTTTCCAGGGAATCCATGAGATCGGCATACTCCTGCGGGTCTTCCCCCAATGCGGTCAGCACCCTGTTTTGTACTTGGCAATACAATCCGTGACGCAAATTCGCCGCCGCGGAGTTGGCCTTCCCCTCGGGCGTCACCGGACCCTGCGACTTCTGGCCGTTGGCACGGTGCGCGGCCAGGTTCTTCTGTGTCATATTGCGTTTTGGCATTAGTGCCATGGAAACCTCCTTGAGCTAGTGGATAGGAGTCGGGTGTCGGGTGTCAGGTATAAGGTGTCAGGTGCGAGGAAATTGCAAATGGTGAATAGTAAATAGTGAATTCCCTCCGCTTTTTACCATTCACTATTCGCCATTCACTATTCCTAACCTGAATCCTCTCCGCACTGCGCCTTTCCACCCGAACACAGTTCTCTAACCCATAGGCTCGCAATATTGTTTCCAGAAAATCGGCAGGAGGCTACAAATTTCCTACGGGTAGGAATTTTGTTTGATTGGGGCGCTTAAATTTCCTACCGGTAGGAATTGCAGGGTCGGTGTGGGAAAGCTCGGAAGCGCGACCGGAGACCTGGAATCGGACTTTCTGGCCGACGGAGCTGCCTTCAGGATTCAGTGTAGCTGCGGTTATTATCTTTGTCAAGCGGAAAATAGCCCAGAGGCTACAAAAAATAGACGAGGACAAAAGGTCATGAGTTTTTCGTACCGGTGGAGAAAATTCTTTGGAGAGGGTGCGATGAGCCCTGGGTTGGGAATCAACGAAACGGCCGGCCGGCGCAGACCCGTGTTCCGGCGAATCACCAGTTGTCGCACATTCTCCCGTAGGGACAGGGCGTCCGTCACCCGATGGTCGGACAATTTGCAGGGGCACCCCTCGGAGTGCCCTAGTACTTGCTTGATTTAATTAGCGTCCGTAACTGGTTGTAGATCGCCCTTTGATTTCAATGACTTAAAAATGCGCGAATTAATCCAAGCAAGTACTAGGGCAGGGCAAGCCCATCCCCTACGAGACGTCTTTGGCTGTGGCTCCGCCACGCGGCGCTTCAGCGGGCCATATAGAGCTGGTGATGTCCACCCACAAGCCCCATTTGGCGCGGGGACGGCGTTGGTCTCCGCCGAAGGCCTCGGGTAACCGGAAAATTCACCTTGACAAGAGTAGAATGACGCATCATTCTATTTTGTACCGGGGAGTCACTGTCTCCCTGAATGTGAGCTTACGCGAGGTTCTGGATGCCGTATCGCACGACGCGGAAAATGGCGGAGCGAAAAGAAGCGAGGCGCAAGAAGCTGCTGAGCGCGGCCATCGGCATCTTCGGCGGGAAGGGTTATCACGCCACGACGGTCCCCATGATCGTGCGCGCGGCAAACAGTTCCGTCGGCAGCTTCTATTTCTATTTTCGCAACAAGGAAGACATCTTCGCGGCGGCTTTGGAGGCCCTGGGCGAGCAAATCTCTGCGGCGCTCAACGAAGCCCTTCGAGCCGCCGGCCCTGACGTGCTGGCGCAGATGAAGGCGGCGGTGCGAGCTCTGGTGCGGTTCTTGGCGGACAACCCGGAAGAGGCGCGGATTTTGATTGTCGAATCTTCCGGGCTTGGCAAGCGCCTGGAAGCGGTGCGCCGGCGGGTTATCGAAAGCCACACCAGGAGTGTGGAGCAGGCGCTCCGCGCGCTGGCAGACCGGCTGCCCCCACTGGACGCCGCGGTGGTGGCAAGCTGCTGGGTTGGCGCGGTCTACGAGGCTGTGTACCGCTGGCTCGGCCAAGCTCCAGATGAGCGTCCCTCGGCGGAACATCTCGGCGAAGCCATTGCGGAATTCAACCTGCGAGGAATCGGAGCCCCGCAAAGCGAAAGGAAAATGAAATGACCCATATTCTGACCAGCTTGGTTGCGGTTCCCCATACCCAATTCTTCTGGGCATGGATTGCCCTCTGCCTGGCGCTGGCTCTCCATATCGCGGACGAAGCCAGCACCGGATTCCTTGCGGTCTACAACCCCACGGTTTTGGCCCTGCGCAAAAAACTGCCCTGGTTTCCTCTTCCGGTTTACACGTTTGGTGTTTGGCTGGCGGGTTTGGTAGCAGTGAACATCCTGCTTTTATGCCTCTCGGTCTTTGTGTTGCGTGGCGCCTACTGGATGCGGCCCCTGGGATATGTGTTCGCCCTCATTATGCTTGCCAATGGCTTGGTTCACATCGCGGGAACAATCTTCGGGCGCACGATCGCCTCCATCCGTTTCCCGCGGCCGATGCCGGGATTCTATTCATCTCCATTGATGCTTTTGGCTTCCGCCTACCTGCTCTGCGCGCTATGAACAGAAGCTACAGACGAAACCACGGAGCCGGCAACGTACCCAACGACCAAGCTGATGGCCAAAACGGTAGAATTGAGTATTGAGTGACGGAGGCGGGAACGCTCCGGCTCGGGGTGTCTCCCACATCCAATGCCGCCTTGTTCAGCGCAGGTGGAAGTGCACCTGCTCCAAAAGTGCGCGGGTGCCGTTCCATAGAATCTGCACACCGATGCACACGAGTAGAAACGACGTGAGTTGCACGATCACGGTCATCCCCGTCGGGCCCAGGATCCGTCCCAGGCGATCCGCGAATCCGTAGCAGAGAAAGATGCTGAGCGCGAGCAAAACGGACCCGACAATCGGGACCAAGATTTCCAAGAGATTGAGCCCGTGATGTTGCGTGGCATTCGCGCCCAGTGTGACCGCAATGGAAATCGATCCGGGTCCCACGGTGAGGGGCAGGGTCAAGGGATAAAACGCGTTGCGGAAGGGGTCGGTGGGCTGAATGTTCTGCTTCACTTCCTTTGGCTCACTGACGTTGCCTTGCGTGAGCAGCGTCCAGCCCGTTGCGATGACAACCATTCCCCCGCCCACTTGGACGACGGGCAGCGAAATTCCAAAGAAGGCGAGGATGTGGGATCCGATGAAGTACGACCCAACCAGCAAGAAAAAACTGTTCATGGCAATCCGCCAAGACAGTTTTCTCCGCGTGCCCGGTGAGTAATCCCTGGTCATCGCCAGGAAGAGGGGGCTTCCTCCCAGCGGATCAACGATTGGAAACAGTGCACTGAGAAACAGGAACAGGCTCTTTGCTGCCTCAATCATGACGTTTCTCCGGGGTAGGCTTGCCCCATCAGGCCAAGGCTGCAACGACATATGACGAGAGATTATGTTACTTCAAGTTTGTCCAAATAACGGTCCGACGACTGTCCGATGACCTGCGGCTTTGCCGCTTGCTATGCGGAAAGGCTCGGCCTTTCCGTGGCGGGAGAGCGCCAACAACCCCTCCGCGCCGCCGGAGAGTCGTCGCCTTCCCGGCTGCGCGGAGGGGAGAGAAAGTGCTCAAGCTGGGCCGGAAAGGCGGAGCCTCTCCGCACAGCGGGGCGGCAGAGCCGCATCGAGGACGAGGGTTTCCCCTCATTCGGACGGCCTTGATATTGCTAAAACCACGGAGACATAGAAAGCGCAGTGGATCAACTATGGGGCCATTAAGTTGGAACGGCGCTGGCCTCCGGCAAAGGCCCTTGATAGAATGAAGGTGGGTCTCCTCAGGCGGGCAAACAAGAAAATGTCCTTTTCGGAAAAATACGACGTGGTGGTGGTGGGCGCGGGACACGCGGGGTGCGAAGCGGCGATGGCAGCGGCGCGCATGGGGCTGAAAACCGCGCTTTACACCATCAACCTCGACCTCATCGCGCAGATGTCCTGCAATCCCGCCGTGGGTGGAATCGCCAAGGGCCACTTGGTGCGCGAAATCGATGCGTTGGGGGGGGTGATGGGTCAAGTCATCGACGCCGTGGGAATCCAGTTCCGCCTGCTCAACACCAGCCGCGGCCCGGCGGTTTGGTCGCCCCGCGCCCAGGCCGACAAAAAGCTTTACCGGGGGAAGATGCGGCAAGTACTCGAGTCGGAGCCGAACCTGCGCATCAAGCAGGCGGAGGTGATCGACCTGGTCCTTGAAGACTGTAGCGCCAGCATCCTGCCGGGACATTCCGCGGCTGCGTCGGCGAACCCCGAAAACGCCCGCAGGATGCCGGCGGTACGTTTGCGCGGCATACGCCTGCTCGACGGGCGGACGGTGGAGGCGGGCGCGGTCATCATCACCACCGGAACTTTTCTCAACGGCTTGATCCATTGCGGGGAAAACCAATATCCGGCCGGGCGCTCGGGCGAGCCGCCCTCGGTGTTGTTGGGCGAGGCGCTTCGCCGCCTGGGCTTCGAAGTGGGCAGGCTTAAGACCGGCACGCCGCCGCGGCTCGATGCCCGCACCATCGATTTCTCGAAGTTTCAAGTGCAGGCGGGCGATCCGGTTCCTACGCCTTTTAGCTTTCGCACGCGGGCCATCACCCAGCCGCAGACGGTCTGCTGGATTACTTACACCAATGCCGAGACCCACCGCGCCATTCGGGAGAACGTGCATCGCGCCCCGCTTTATTCCGGGCAGATTAAAGGCATCGGACCTCGCTATTGCCCCTCCATTGAAGACAAGATCGTAAAGTTTCCGGACAAGCCGCAGCACCAGATTTTCCTTGAACCCGAGGGTCTGGACACCAACGAAATCTACGTCAACGGCATGTCAACCTCCATGCCTATCGACGTGCAGATGACCATGGTGAAGTCGATCCCCGGTCTCGAGAACGCGGAGATGATTCGCCCCGGTTACGCCATTGAGTATGACATGGTGCAACCTACCGAACTTTATCCCTGGCTGGAGACGAAGAAGATCCAAAACCTGTTTCTCGCCGGGCAGATCAATGGAACCACCGGATATGAAGAAGCGGGTTGCCAGGGGATGATGGCGGGAATTAACGCCGGGCTGCGCGCGCAAGGGAAGCAGCCCATCACCATTGACCGCACGCAGGGGTACGCTGGAATCCTGATCGACGACTTGGTGAGCAAGGGAGTGGACGAACCTTACCGCATGTTTACGTCGCGCGCCGAGTTTCGTTTGCACCTGCGCATCGACAACGCCGACGAACGCTTGACTCCTTTGGGATACCAGGTCGGCACCATCAAGCAAAAGGACTACGAGGCGTTCGTGGAAAAGAAGCTGCGCATCAGCGCGGCAACGAAATTCCTGCTCGAAACTCGCCTGGACCCACGCTCGCGGGTGGGCCGGGAAATTTACGCCAAGCTGGGACTGATGGACAACGGACATCTGACCGCACCCTCGCCCTTAACCGGTGCGCAATTGCTCAAGCGGCCGGAGCTGGGGATAGACGATCTGATGGAATGGGTCAGTGAGGGACTGCGGGGTTCCATCGCGAATAACATCCCTCGCCCCCTTGGGGGAGAGGGTGTCCCGCAGAGCGGGACGGGTGAGGGGGCTCATCCCGCTGCTCTCCTCTCTCGCGAAGAAGCGCGGCGAGTGGAAACGGATTTCAAATATGAAGGCTACTTGCAGCAGCAGGAACGACAGATGGAAAGGATGAAGCGCGCCGAATCGCGGCACATTCCGGAATGGTTCGAGTACGGCAAGGTTTCCGGCCTCTCGCGTGAGGTCGTGGAAAAGCTCACCAAAGTCCGCCCGCTGACGCTGGGGCAAGCCTCCCGCATCCCGGGCATCACCCCCGCCGCCGTCTCCCTCGTCAATTGCTATATCGAACTTTTCCAGCGACGGGCGGGGGAAGAAAATCTGGGTCAAGCCGCATCCGCTTCGTAAGTGGTAAACTCCTGATGCCATCCTGCCCATCTCCGGCAGCGCGCCGCGGACTCGAAGGCTTACGAAGGGTCGCGACGAATGAACCGGAAAAAGATGGCCACCGAATTCTGGTAGAGGAGGTCATCATGCCCAATCATTTATCCCGACGCGATTTTCTGGGGCGAACTGGAACTATGGCTGCCTTGGCCGTGGCGAATCCTCCCGTGTGGGGAAAGGCGGATAACCCAAGCGCCCGGCCCCTGCGCCTGGGTGGCCCCATTTTTCTCAAGTCTCAAGACCCCGCGGAGCTTGCCCAGGAGCATCTCCGGCTGGGGTACCGTGCCGCTTACGCTCCCAGGGAGTTGGGGATCAACGATACGGACCAGATCAAGGCGATCATCAAAGAATTCGCCGCCCGCGATGTGGTGCTGGCCGAAGTGGGCGCGTTCCGCAACATGCTTGATGTGGATCTTGAGAAGCGGCGCCAGACTCTTGCCTGGGTGCAGGATCGCTTGGCGCTGGCCGAATTGCTGGGCACACGCTGTTGTGTCAACATTGCCGGCTCTTACAATCCCCATTATTGGTGCGGCCCGGATCCCAAGAACATTACCGAAGAGTTTATCGACGCCACCGTGGAGAATTGCCGGCACGTCATCGACGCCGTTAAGCCCACGCGCACCAAGTTCACCATTGAAATGATGCCCTTCAATTTCCCCACGGGGCCGGATGATTATCTGAAGTTGATCAAGAAGGTAGACCGCAAAAGCTTCGCGGTTCATCTGGACGTGTGCAACGTCATGAACTGCCCGGAGCGTATGTACAACAATGGCGCAGTCATCGAAGAATGCTTCCGGAAGCTGGGGCCCTGGATTGTCTCCTGCCATGCCAAAGACTTGAGCTGGGAGGACTACGTCCAAGTATCGTTGCGCGAAGTCATTCCAGGCCGCGGCCAGATTGATTACCGCGCCTACCTGCGAGGGCTCTCGGGGCTTCCGGTTGATGCTCCCCTGATGCTGGAACACTTGAAAACTGCGGAAGAGTACGATGAGGGGCGGGACTATATTCAAAGGGTGGCGCAAGAAATGGGTCTTTCCTTCGGCGCCGCCTCGTCGTAGGGGTACCGGTAGCGTCTTCCGGTTCGATCACTTTGATCCAGGGCATAGGGCTAACCTCCTAAAGGGGTCGTGCCAAACCCTCATTACGTGTCACGGAAGTCCATGGTGAGCGGGCGCCCGCGAAACCCTCGAGTCTTGATGGCCGCGTAGAGCAAGCCAGCCCCCAGCCAGACCGCTCCCCTGAGCAAGGAGGGTTTGGAGAGGTTACACCAGATCCACAGGCAAAATAAAAATCCCACTAAGGGAACCACTGCATCCTTCAACAGATGCCGCTTTCGTCCCGGCCGCTCGCCGAGATAAAACTGCGCAAAACAGGCGAAGTTCACCCCCATAAAGGCCAGGAATGCGCCGAAGTTTAGCATCTCAGCGGCAAGCTCGTAACTGAAGATTTGGCTGAAGAGGAAGGCCAGGACGCCAAGGATCAAGACGTTGGCCGAAGGGACTTTGGTGCGGCCCAAGTAGCCAAGAGGTTTGCGGGTCGTAGAAGGGCTGCGTCGAGAAAAGGCCGCCAACCCCTTGGGCCATGAAAAGATATCGAACGGCCATGATGATGAAAACGCCGATCACGGCGGTCATGACTGCCAACATGATTTCATTGGCGCGCGCCGTGACGCGAATGCTGCGCAAATTGATGTAGGTCATGAAGGCTGCGCATCCAGCCGCCAAGTCAATGTACGGTACGCCGGGAAGCAACCGCTGGACGGTAAGAGCGGCGTAAATGCTGTTGATGATGGGTTGGTCCAGGTAGTCAAGAAGCATCGCCCAGCCGACCATAAAACCCAGGTGGGGGTTAAGCCCTCGGCTGATGTAGGTGTAGGCCGAGCCCGAGGAAGCATACAGGGTGGCCATCCGGCCATAGCTCACTGCAGTGATCGCCATCGCCCCCATGGAGAGCAGAATGCAAGTGGTGGCATAACCGTGCGAAAGTTCATGCGCCACACCGAACAGCGGCACGGCAGCCATTGGAGAGACCAGGACCACGCCTAAGAAGACCACATCCCAAAGACCCAAGACTCGGCTCAAGCGTTGGGGGCTTCCGCTCGGCGGGATTGCTTCCACAGATTGTCCCATGCGTGTGTGACGGGGTCAGCTCAAGGCAGCCTAACGCCGCATCCTTTCATCTCCGAATGTCAATAGGGTCTTTTTTCTGATGCGGTCTGGGCATACTCCCGCAAGATTTCGCTGTTCGGGATTGCAAACGATCTGCCGACCACGCGGGAGCCTGCTCCGTACTCCACCCCCCCGTGAGCAGCAGATTTCTTGCGAAAGCCTGCCAGTATCTCATGAGCATCATGCAGGGGTATACGAAAATTCCCCCTCCATGCGGCGCGGGGCGGAGACATTCTTGCCCGCCTGCACTTCCTCGCCTGCTTCACGATTCGCCGGAAGCTATGTTACGATGAGAATTCAGCGAAATCTCGGCGGTAGGTAGATTGTCAGGGCCTATCGAGGCTTGACAAAATGTTTTAGGCATCAGTAAAGGCGAATAGTGAATCACAACACTTCTCAACGCCCGCGCATTCTCAGCGGGATGCGGCCAACTGGCGAACTTCATCTCGGCAATCTGGTGGGCGCTCTCCAGAATTGGGTGAAGCTGCAAGATGAGTACGACAGCTTCCACTTCGTCGCCGACTGGCACATGCTGACGACGGGCTACGACAATACGCTCGATTTGCACCAGGACACCTGGGAGATGGTTACGGACTGGCTGGCCTGCGGGCTCGACCCCGCCAAGGCAACGTTTTTCGTCCAATCGCGTTTGCCGGAGCACGCGGAACTGCACCTGCTTTTGTCCATGGTAACTCCGCTCAGTTGGCTGGAACGCGTGCCCACTTATAAAGAGCAGCTCGAAAACATTCGGGACCACGACATCAACACCTATGGCTTCCTCGGCTACCCGCTGTTACAGGCCGCCGACATCCTGATGTACAAACCGCGTTACGTTCCAGTGGGTGAAGATCAGGTTCCACACGTGGAGCTGACGCGCGAAGTGGCGCGGAGGTTCAATCAAGTCTTTGGCCGCTTGGAAGTGAAAAAGCGTTCCTTCCAGGAGTGGCTCCAGTGGGGTGAGGGAAAGAAGGAGATGACCTCACCTCCCGACGTCAATCCTGAACAATTCTGGCTGGACCGTTACTACCGTGCTTCCTTGGACGGTCGCGCCGATATGCTGAATCGCGACGTGGGGACTCTTGAGCCCATCTTCCCCGAGCCGGAAGCGCTCCTTACTTCCGCCCCCCGCCTGCCGGGGACGGATGGTCGCAAAATGTCGAAGAGTTACGGCAACGCGATTTTCCTGACCGACCCACCGGAGGTGGTTTCGAAGAAGCTTGCCACGATGGTGACCGATCCGGCTCGCAAGCGGCGCACCGATCCCGGCAATCCCGACATCTGCCCGGTGTTTGACCTGCACAAGATTTTCTCCGCGCAGGGGACAATCGATCGGGTGAATCGCGAGTGCCGCACCGCGGAAATCGGCTGCTTGGATTGCAAGAAGCTTGTGGCCGGGCATCTGAACGCTTTTCTGGCGCCGATCCAGGAGCGGCGGAAACCCTTCGAGCAGGATCCCCAGAAAGTGTGGGATGTGCTCGAGGAAGGAACGGCAAAAGCGCGCGCCGTAGCGCAGACGACCATGGCGGAAGTCCGCGCCGCGGTGAGGCTGACCTGAATGGCCGACGAACCTCACGAGCCCAATCCGGAGACACCGACCGATGCGGGCGAAGTTCCTGCTCTGACGGCCAAGCGCGTGTCGCATCTGCCCGCGCCGCCTCCGCCCGTAAAGGTCGACGTCTACGAGGGCCCGCTCGATCTGCTGCTCGATTTGATTCGCAAGCAGCAACTCAATATCTATGACATTCCCATCGCCAAAATCACCCAACAATATCTTGAATACCTGCATCTGCTGGAGGAATTGAATATCGACGTGGCCGGCGAGTTCATTTTTATGGCGGCCACCTTGATTTACATTAAGTCGCGCATGCTCTTGCCGCCCGACCCGACGGCGCCACCCGAGGAACAAGGAGATCCGCGAGAGGAGTTGGTGCACAAGCTTCTTGAACACGAGCAGTTCAAGAACGCGGCGGAAATGCTCAACTCCAAACGACTTTTGGAAGATGCCATGTGGTCGCAGCCGGGCATTGGTGAATTTGCCGAAGCCGAAGACGAGCCCGGGCTGGTGGTGTCAGTCTTTGACCTGATTTCGGTGTTTCGTGAAATCCTGGAACGCGCCAAGAAACGGCAGCAGCTCCAGATCCGGCGAGAAGAAGTTACCGTGGCGCAGATGGTTGAGCACGTCAAGCAGGTGCTGCGCGCGAGCCCCGGCCCGGTTCCGCTCGAGGATTTGATCGGAGACTTTCTTTGGCGGCAGGCGTTGATCGCCCTGTTCCTGGCCTTGCTGGAGATGGTCCGGTTGCGTGCTGTACAGCTTCGGCAAAAGGGTTTATTTGCCGCCATCACGGTCGCCCGGAGTAAGAGGTTTGAAGAAATTTTGGCGGCCACAAGCGCGGAGCAACTTGCCGCGGGACTGGACGAGGAAAATCTGAAGGGTAAAGGGTAAAGGGTAAAGGCTAAAGCACGCGATCGTTTGTTTCACTTTACCCTTTAACCTTTACCCTTTAACCTTTAACTTTGAAATCTTATGCTGACCGATGAAATTTTGAAGGCCCTTATCGAGGGTATTATTTACATCACGCCGGAACCCGTTACTCTCGACGGCATCGTCAAGGTTTTGGAAGGCGAAGAGCGCGAGCGGGTCAAGGCCAAGCTGGCAGAGCTTACGGCCGACTACGAGCAGAACTCTCACGGGATACAAATCCGGCAGGTGGCGAATGGCTATAAGTTCTCGACCAAGGTCGAGCACCACGAAATCCTGCGGAAGTATGTGAAAAGCCTGAAGCCGCCGATTCGGCTTTCCAAGCCGGCGCTGGAAACGCTGGCGGTGATTGCCTATCGGCAGCCGGTGACGTTGCCGGAAATCGAGGAAATTCGCGGCGTGGATACCGGGGGCGTGATCCACACCCTGCTCGAAAAGAAATTGGTGGTGACGTCGGGCCGCAAAAGCGTGGTGGGCCGGCCGATCCTTTACCGCACCTCGAAGGATTTCCTGGTGCATTTCGGGTTAAAGGATGTGGGGGAGCTGCCCAGCCTGAAAGAATTCGAGGAATTGGCGAAGCGCGCCCTGGGTTCAGAGTGGAGCATCGGGGAAGCACCGGCGGCAGCAGGTGACACCGCCGCTCCCAGCCCAGAAGCCGACTCTGCGGCGGTCCAAGCGGCCCCAGAAACTCCGCAGGAAGCTCCGCTTCCGGTTGGCGAGGGGACCACGCCTCTTGCGAATCCGGCAGCAGCCGAACCTGCAACAGCTGCAACCCAGGATACCGGTGCGGTGATTATCGAAACACCTCCTGTTCAGCCTCCCGAACCTGAGCCCCCTGCGGCCGCCGAGACGGTCTCCGCAAGTGATTCACCGGCGACTCCGGAAGGCCCTGAACCGAAGCCTTAGAGAGGTCTATGTTGAGGCCGTTCTGGGCGCGGAGGTCACAGAGACACTTCCCATGCAACAACGCCTTCAGAAAATCATCGCGGACGCCGGGATTACCTCACGCCGTAAGGCGGAACAGATCATTCTGGAAGGCCGCGTTACCGTAAACGGAAAACCCGTTTCCAAGCTTGGGTCAAAGGCTGACCTGGAACACGATCACATTCGTGTGGACGGCCGTTTGTTGACCCGCCCCACCGAATATGTCTACTTGCTTTTGAATAAGCCGGTCGGTTACGTTTCCACGGTCAGCGATCCGCAGGGGCGCCCAACGGTGATCTCGCTGGTGCGCGGGATCAAGCAGCGCGTCTATCCGGTTGGCAGGCTGGACTATCACTCCTCCGGCTTGATGATTTTAACCAACGATGGCGAGCTGGCGAATTTCCTGATGTCGCGAGCCTCGGCGGTCCCCCGCACGTACCATGTGAAGTTGGAAGGCCGGCCGGAGGCCGCGGGCATTGCCAAGCTCCAGACCGGCATCGTGCTCGACGGCCGGAAAACAGAACCTTGCCAGATCCGGGCCCTCGGACAGGAAGCCAAACCGTGGTATGAAATCACCCTTGTGGAAGGCCGATACCATCAGGTCCGCCGGATGTTTGAGCGCATTGGCAAGGGAGTGGTAAAGTTAAAGCGCGTGCGGATAGCGTTCCTGACCGACCAGGGCTTGGCGCCCGGGCAGATGCGCCATCTGAAGCGCGCCGAAGTGACGCGACTGAAAGCGTGGGAGGAAAATAAAGGATAAAGGCTGAAGTTTAAAGTGTAAAGGCTAAAAGGTATAGGATAAAGGTTAGGACTTGAATGGCGACAGGAGCAAGTCAAAAGTCAAAGCGCAAAAGGCAAGAGGCAAAAGTAAGAGGCCCGGCGGCTTTGACTTTTGCCTTTTGCGCTTTGACTTTTGACTTGCCTTTTTGCTTTACCCTTCAAACTTTACCCTTTACCCTTTAACCTTGCAGGTTGTCATGCCTCGATCCTCGATTTACGATATTCTCCCTCCGTGGTCCAGCCGCATTCGGCCCTATCCGCCCGGCAAGCCGATTGAAGAAGTCGAGCGCGAACTCGGACACCCAGCCATCAAGCTAGCGTCAAACGAAAATCCCCTGGGGCCTTCCCCCAAGGCGCAGGAAGCCATCCAGAACTATCTTAGTCATATTCATTTCTATCCCGACGGAAGCGGATATTACCTGCGAGAGAAACTGGCGGAGATTCATGGCCTTCCCCCGGACCAGATCATCCTGGGCGCGGGTTCTACTGACCTGATTGAATTGGTGGCCAAGACCTTCCTTTCCGGCAGCGCTGACGAAGCGATCACATCCGAATCGGCCTTCTATATGTACCGGCTGGCCGTCGAAGACATGGGCGCCGGACTGGCGCAGACGCCGATGCGCGATATGACCTTTGACCTGGCGGCGATTGCCCACGCCATCACGGCGCGCACCAAGGTGGTTTACCTTGGTAATCCCAACAACCCGACGGGCACCATCTTCACGGCTGAAGAACTGGACCGCTTTCTGGCGGCCATTCCGCCGCGCATCCTGGTGGTGCTGGACGAGGCCTATTTTGAATACGTGCAGCGGCCGGATTATTCCCACTCGGTTGACTGTGTGCGCGCCGGAAAGAACCTTCTGGTGCTGCGGACCTTTTCCAAGGTGCATGGGCTGGCGGGAATACGGCTCGGGTACGGCATGGGGCATCCGGACCTCATCGAATGCCTGCAACGCATTCGCTCGCCGTTCAACGCTTCGAGCTTGGCGCAGGTGGCGGGCCTGGCGGCCCTCGACGATAGCGAGCACGTCGCCAAGTCCGTGGAGAGCAACCGCCGCGAGATGAAATTTCTGACGGGCGAGCTGACACTCGCCGGAGTGCGCTACACACCTTCCGCCGGGAACTTCCTGCTTGTCGATTCCGGGCGGGATTGCGAAGAAGACTTCATCCGTTTGCTCCACGAAGGCGTGATCGTGCGGCCCATGAAGCTTTACGGTTTCCCCACTTGTCTTCGCGTGACGGTGGGAAGACACGAGGAAAACGAACAATTCCTGGAGGCGCTGCAACGCGTGTTGGTGAAGTCAGAAGCTAGAAGTTAGGAGCTAGAATCAAGCATAACGTAAGGCAGCCGCCTAGCTTCTAACTCCTAGCTTCTAACTTCTCATTTTCAATGTGGATTGCGCAGAGCGAAGCTCTGCGGGCGGTCGAGACGCAGAGCTTCGCTCTGCGCAATCCATGTATCATTGTGTTGCAGTTCCACCAAACTACGCGACCTGTGTGCATTTAGGACTTGCATGTCTGATTCGATTAGAGAAATTCTCGAGCAGAGCAAGACGCTGGCGGTGGTGGGCTTGTCCTCCAAGACCACGCGCCCCAGCCACGGCGTGGCGGCTTATATGCAGCGCCACGGCTATCGAATTATTCCTGTGAATCCCCACGAGGAATCGGTCTTGGGTGAGAAGGGTTATGTGTCACTCGATGCGGTGCCCGAGCCTTTCGATGTGGTGGTGATCTTCCGCCGTTCAGAGTTCGTGCCGGAAGTTGTGGAAGCCGCGATTCGCAAGGGCGCAAAAGTGGTGTGGATGCAGGAAGGCGTGATCCACGAGCAGGCTGCCGAGCGCGCCCGCGCCGCTGGCCTCAAGGTCGTCATGGATCGATGTATTTTGAAGGAACACGCCAAGCGCTTTGTAGCCGAAAGAATTTAGGGGGCACTATTACGAGAAAAGCCTACGGCCGGAACGGCACTGACCGTGACCCCCGCTCTGCTTCCTTGTTGCACAAAGGGTCCTTTGTGCAACGACGCCGCGCGGATGTCAGAGACGAGCAGTGTTATACTTGCTGGAACGCTTCTCGGCAGGATGGGCAATGAACGAGACGGCCATACGCGACAGGCTGGTTGAGAAGGGCCGGAGTTTGTTCGAAGCTCCAAAAGAAAAATTGATTGAGTTCACAGGCGATCGCGCGGCTGATGCCCTCGTCAATGACCTCGACAAACGTCCTCACGCCTTCGTCCTTGCCTGCTTAATGGACGTCTACGGGGATTACGAAAAGGCTTGGCTGGTCCCCTACAAGATTTCACAAAAACTCAAAGGCGAATTCTCGATCGAAGTCCTCTCCCAACTGTCCCCGGAAAAAGTAAAGGAACTGATGTCGGGGCCGCCGCCTCTTATCCGGTTCTTTAATAAAATGAGCGACAGGTTCTATGGCGCAGTTAAACGGATTGCCAACGTGTATGAAGGCAATGCCGCCCGAATGTGGATGGGAAGGCCACCCGGCGCCGAGGCAGTCTATCGTTTTCTCGAATTCGATGGAGTTGGTCCGAAAATCGCAACAATGGCCGTCAATATCCTTGCACGTGACTTTAAGGTGAAGTTTGCCGACTTCTACTCCATCGACATATCCGCCGACGTGCAGGTGTGCCGTGTGTTTTCCCGTCTTGGTTTGTGCACCGCAGACCCTACCGTTGAACAGGTGATGTATAAGGCCAGAGCCCTTAACCTGGATTACCCCGGCATCATTGACCTGCCGTGTTGGAAAATCGGAAAAGAGTGGTGCAGGCCGCATAAACCGCAGTGCACCGCCTGCTACATGAAGGACTTATGCCCAACAGCCAACGCTAGTCCGCCCCCAGTGCCGAGCCGCGAGGGATGAAACGAATTTACTAGCCCCCGCGTGTTTCACAAAGGGTCCTTTGTGACCTCCCGGCTCAACCGCGTTCGCCGACTGGCTCCCATGGCCTTCCTTTGAAGAATTCGCGTTCTTCTTTGTGCCTTTCTGCTATCAACTTTTTGCGTTCACAAAAAATTCGGTCTCGGAGGTCGTAAAACGCCTCCCGTGTAATGGGTGGAACGATGCCGATTGGCAGACTGTACCGGTTGCAGAACCCATTGCAAGCTGCACACGCCAACACGGTGTTCGAGAAATCCTCACACCACTCGCTGGGGATATGCATTGACAGGCAAACGCTCGCCGGAATTACGTGGTCAAGCACCATAGTAAGCCATATTTCGTAAGCAGCAGTGAAGTCGGTATCACAGTAAGCACAGTGCGTCTTCCCGGTCAGACGCATGAACTGTGGTCCATACTCCCGGCGGCAGTTGCTGCCCTTCGGCGGTCCCAGCCGCTGTCGGCCCCCGCCAGGATACGAATTGAACGGAAGCATGTTGAGCATCTCCCCTTACGCAACTGCGTCTTGTTCAGCAGCGAGTGGGAACCAGAGTAGCACAAGCAAGGGTAAGGGGAAATTCTAAGGGATGGAAAAACCGGTTCGACGCGACCGCCCGCGCGTTCCAGAAAGGTTAGATTTCGGCACTGGGGCACGGTAGCTCTGGGCGATCTTCACAGCAATGCTGCTGTTGGATAACGATCAAACGCGATACACCTCTTTACTTCATCTGGCCAAGTGAGAAGAGAGCAACCTGCCGCTCCTTCGTATCCGTCCCCCGGCATTCCTGTTTCGCTATTGACGGCTAGTGCGTTCAAGGGAGGCCAACCATTTTCGGCGCACCATTCGGCAATCTCTCCAAGGAACCACCCCACACCATGGGTAAGGAACGGCACTCCGGCCCGCTCACAAAGAACGCCGTACCTTATCACGCTCTCGCCGATCATCCCGGTGGTGACGTCTTCCGCCGTGCTAACCCTGAACTGCTGACAAATTTGTTCGTGCCGCCGCAAAAGCTCGCGGGCCAATACCCGTGCTTCTCCAGTCAGGCGCGTTGTAGATGGTTGCATTCGTCGTTGCTCTCCTTGGCTGGGTATGCCTAAAGGTTAGAATATCATGTCCGGAACCATCCACGCGTTTCTTAGAAAGCGTTTCAGAATGCGAGCCGTTCCATAAAGGGTAAGTTTTGCAACGTTGCGGGGAGGCCTGTAAACACAGGCTGCTGAACATTTCAAATGTCTGTTGCAAAATGAGACGCGTGAAGTGCGGCTAGGCTCGCGTATCGGCTTAAAACCAGTCCCCTGCGCAGCAACTCGCGGGCGGGTACACTTCGCTTTCCATTTAAGCGCTCCGGAAGCATGTGCAACATCTCAGCCCACGCGTCCTAACCCTGGCCTGTCCTGGCTTCCTAACGGTCGCCGCCATCAAAGGCAATGTCGGCGCCACCTTCGGTCCGAGGTGTATAAGGGCGTCACCCTTAAATGCGTTTAGTGCAGTAATTTGCTGGCTGGCACACATATCGCAAAAAACGCGATGTATGGGCCACCCATAATGGAAGGAGGATGTGAACCGTGCTCCGCCAGACTTTCGGTTACTGGAACGCTACCATCGCCATGGCTCCGCTCTTCTTACCGGGGCGGGTGCCATTCTTCTCAATCTCGCGTCAGCGAAGATGCCGCTCGTGTGAATGACATGGGCAGGGCGCCTGTACCACGAAATTTGCGCTGGGTGCAGAGAATTATCCCGATCCCGCACTGGCGGGAGCCGAGAGTGAACGACAGAACGGCGGTGCGGACCCGAACGCTGGTGTTGGGCTCAGTGCGGGATGACAGGAGGCAAGCCGACTAGGGAGATGGACATTTTGCTGGTGGACAAAACGGCCGCGTCCGGCGAGCGTCGCCCGGCTTAGGAGCGGGAAATGGCCTCGCAATAGCCGATAAGAACGGACAAACTGCCCGAAGCTATCCACGCCAGATAGGAAAACAGAAAACGGACTGAACGAGTGAGTTGATCCGTACATGTTATTGAAAACAAATAAACAAAAATTTGACGAAAACACAATTTCAATGTATCTTTATGAATCAAAAAGACTTGCAGTCCTTGCGCGCGGCGTTTGAACAGCTTGCAGGAGTTGTGGTTATTTTTGGAATATCCACAATGTTTTCTCACCCGCCCCGCGCATATTTCTTTTTCCACTCCTCGATGGCTTGCATTTTTTCCTTCAACCTTTTTTCCAGGCCTTGGTCGGTGGGGCGAAAATACCGGCGGTCCTTGAGGTTGTCGGGCAGGCACTGCATGTCGGTGAGCTTGTCCTCGGCTTGGTGCGCGTACTGATATCCTTTGCCATAACCGAAGTTCGCCATCAGTCCCGTCACCGCGTTGCGCAGATGCAAAGGGACCGGCTCCGCCATGGTTTCCTGCGCGTCGCGCGCGACCTCACCATAGCCGACGTAGAGGGCGTTGGACTTGGGGGCGAGCGCGAGGTAGACCGCCGCCTCTGCGAGCGCCAAGTTCCCTTCCGGCATTCCCAGAAAATGCACCGCCTGCATCGCCGCCACCGTCACGCTTAAAGCCTGGGGATCGGCCATACCGATATCCTCGGAGGCCTCGCGAATCAGCCGGCGCGCGATGTAGAGGGGATCTTCTCCCGCTTCCAACATGCGCCCCAGCCAATAAAGCGCGGCGCTGGGGTCGGAGTTGCGAACCGACTTGTGGAGCGCCGAGATCAGATTGTAGTGTTCCTCTCCGGCCTTGTCGTAGAGCAGGACTTTACGCTGGATGGCGTCCTCAACCAGGGTTTCGGTGATGGTGGCGCGCCCTTCCGCGTCGCGGGCAGCGGCTGCCACGGCGGTTTCAAGCGTGTTGTAGGCAGCGCGGGCGTCACCGTTTGAGAACACCGCAATCTGCCGCATATGCTCATCGGAAATCTCGATGGGTTGCGCGCCGAGACCGTGCTTTTCGTCACGGAGGGCGCGGTGGAGAAGGGTCTGCACCTCGTCAGTGGAGAGCGCGGAGAGCATGTAGACCTTGGCGCGGGAAAGCAGCGCCGCGTTGACTTCAAACGAAGGGTTTTCCGTGGTGGCGCCAATCAACACGATGTCGCCGCGTTCGACGTAGGGCAAAAACGCATCCTGCTGGGCTTTGTTGAAGCGGTGAATCTCGTCGATAAAAAGCACCGTGCGCCGGCCGTAATGGCGGGACTTTTCCGACGCTGCCATCACATCTTTGATCTCCTTGATGCCTGCGAGGACGGCGCTGAAGCGTACGAAATCACTGCGCGTTTTGCGAGCAACTATGGTAGCAAGCGTGGTTTTGCCGGAACCCGGCGGACCCCAGAGGATCATCGAGCCCAGTTCATCGCGCTCGATTTGGCGCCGCAGCGGCTTTCCCGGCCCCAGGATGTGGAGCTGGCCCACGAATTCTTCGATCGTCTCGGGCCGCATGCGGTCAGCGAGAGGCGAAAGAGTAGCCGCGCTCGAAGAGGCGGTCGCGGAAAAGTCGGTGGATGGTGGCTCGAAAAGGCTCATAGGAATTGACTCATTGAGTCATTGGATCATTGAATCATTAAAAAGACCAACGGCCGGTTCGCCCCTTCGCCCAATGATGCAATGAGCAAATGATGCAATGACCCGATGATTCAATATTTAAATCCTCTCTGTCTTGCTGCCTCGTAAAGAAAGATGCTCGCCGCGGTCGCCGCGTTTACGGAATCAACTTCCTTCCGGATCGGGATACTCAGAAGCTGGCTGGCATAGCGGGCGATCTCCTCCGGCAATCCCGTGGCTTCGCGCCCGACGAGGATCGCGATCGGCCCCCTCAGGTCTGCTTGGGAGAGCGATGCCGGGCTGTTGCGTTCCGCCGCCACAATGCGGACGCGCCGGCTCAGAAAGGGCAAGGCCTCTTTCGGATCGAGGCCGCAAACCAGCGGAAGCCGGAAGATGGCCCCCGCCGAAGAGCGCACAGCCTTGGGATTGAACGGGCTTACCGTCTCTCGTAACGTCAGGAACGCCGAAGCGGCGAATGCCAGAGCGGTGCGGATCATTGTGCCCAGATTGCCGGGGTCCTGGAGGTGGCAAGCGACTACCAATAAGGGATTGGCGGCGGCCACGACTTGCTCCAATTGAGGGGCCGGAAGTTCCACCAAGGCCGCGATTCCTTGCGGCGACTGCGTCTGCGCGACACGCTCAAACAATCGGTCAGGAACTTGGGTCATTTCGGCTTCCGCCGGCAGACGATGGAGCAGGGCAGAAAACTTTTCCGCCGCCCCGCTGGCCACCAGCAGGCTGTGAGTTTTGACGCGGGGGGCCGCGTTCAGCGCTTCCTCGACCAGGAACGGGCCTTCTACGGCCAGCCAACCCTCCTTGGTGGTCCCGTCGGCGAGCGCGCGCCGGAAGACCTTCATCAGGGAGTTGGTGGGACTCGAAACTTCTCGCCGCATTATGGAGCGCATGGGATGACCTCGCCCGCCCTAAATGCCGTGACGACAGCTTAACCCCGAGGCTCGGTGAAGTCGAGAGCTGATGTTCTTCGAGCTGATGTTCTTCGTCGGACGGCGCGCGAGGCAGGCTAAGTGGTTTGAGATTTCCAAGAGGATTGAAGACCTGATGAACCGTACGAAAAATATTAACGCCAAAGTGATTTCTATTTCCCGTCGGCTTATTACGTTTTGGGAATCCCCGTCGACCTCTACCCGCCGACCAGCGGTAACGCCAGCCAGCAACCCATGCGCACTAATCCTGCGGAATGGGAAACAGCGGAGGGCCGCCCGCCCAGAGACGGCCCTCACGCAGGTGAAGGGAGGAGCGCTATTTGTCCGCCCGCAGAGTTTTGAACTTGTCCTGAAGGTTCTTGGCTTCTTTTTCCAGATCCTTATTAGGCGTGTCTTTCAACAGGGCCAAAGTAGCTTTCAATGTCTGATCGCCCTCATCGCAAAGGGCTATCAATTTCTGTGGGTCACGACTGTGGTGGCGATCGAAAACGGAGGCGCCGACCGCAAGTTCCTTGGTGAGGAAAAGGGCGAAATCCACGCCCTCCAGTTGAGTGGAACCACCGGCAAGGGCCTGGCGAGCTTTCGCCCGGTCACCGGAAACCACATCGGCAAGCGCGTCATCGACGCCTTTGCGAAGCGCATCCGCCGCCGCGCTGTCTTGCTGATCAGGTTCGATCCAAGCACCCTCTTCGACGTGGGCAAGCTCTTTAATTTGCGTGGGGCCTTCGGTGGCCGGGTAGGTCGCCTCCAAGGTCAGTTCTTTGGCGATCACTCCGTCGGGAGCGATCTGGTGGGCCGTTTCGGCCAGATTCAGAGCAGCCTTCCCGGCGGACAAGAAACTGTCGTTATGCAAGCGCCGATACTCGGACTCGAACCGCGGGTTCTTGGCCTTCTCAGCCCCCTTGCTGTAAGCGTCGGCCAATTCCATGGCGCTTTTAAGTTCACCGGTGTAAATCACGGCGCGCAGCACCCGCGCGCGGTCCGTGGAATCGGCGGGCGGGGTAGCTGTCGCCAGCTTATCGGTGAGTTCCAACGCTCTGTCCAGGTTGCCGCTTTTGAAGGCGTCTTTCGCGCGGTCATAAGCGCTGGTTCCGCCGGCGGGCTTGTTGGCAGTGGGCCCGCAGCTTAGCAAAAAAACTCCGCCAACAACGATCAAACCAAGCAAGCGAAGACTTTGAGGGAATATACGAGAAGAAGGAAACATTGCGAGACCTCCTTGGGAGGGTGACACGGCGTGCGGATTGCATCGCCACGGTGGGGCCGGCGCGATGGACCCACGCCCCTTGATTTGCCAAGACCGCTGCTCGAACGCCAGGGAGGTTAAGCTGAACAGCCAGTCTAGGCGGCACAGCGGCGTCACTATAAGTCAAGCGGGAGGCGAATTCAATAGCCAGCTTCAGCGTGCCTTGATTTCAGTCCAGTATTGGTCGTACAGGGCGATAACCGGCCCGAGATCGCGCATGAACTCGCAGCGGGCGAGGGAAGTGGGGTCAGGGAAGACGGCGGGGTTGGCGAGGAGCCAGGGGTCAATTTCCTTCCGATTGTAGCGGTTGGGAGTATTGAAGCCGCAATCGTTCACGAACCGCGCGGCCACTTCAGGCCGATGGAAGTAATCGATGAAGTCCTCCGCCAGTTGCGGGTGCGGAGCGTGGCGCGGAATGCAGGCGTTGTCGACCCAAATCGTGCAGCCTTCCTTCGGAATCACGTATCGGATGCGCGGCTCGTCGCGCATAACGAAAGTCATGTTGCCGTTGAAGGCTTGGGCGATCCAGGCGTCGCCGGCGGCAAGGTCCAGTTCGAAGTTGGAACTGTTATAACCCTTCACCAGAGGTTTTTGGCGCAGCAGCAGGTCACGCGCCTGCCGAATCTGTTCAGGATCGGTGGAATTCAGTGAGTAGCCGAGTTTCTTTAGCGTCATGCCAAAAACTTCCCGCATGTCGTCGAGCAGCAGGATGCGCCCAGCAAAGCGCGGATCAAACATAGCGTTCCAGCTATCGATATTCTCTTTGACCAGGTCGGCGCGATACGCGAGGCCGCTCGTGCCCCAAACGTAAGGCACGGAATAATCGTTGGGCGGGTCAAAGGGCAGCCCCAGGAAGCGCGGGTCGGTATTTGCCCAGGCGTTGGGCATGCGCTGCTTCGCGAGCCTGGCCAACAAGCCCTGCCGCACCAGAATTTCCACCATGTAATCGCTCGGCACCACCAGGTCGTAATCGACGTTGCCGGCCTGCAACTTGGTCAGCAACGCTTCATTCGAGTCATAGAGGTCGTAGTTGACGTGGCAGTGATACTCGCGTTCGAAGCCGTGAATGACGCGCGGGGAGATGTAGGACGACCAGGTGTAAATGTTCAGTTGGGGCAGTTGCCCGCCCGCCTGCCAGGTGCGCGCAATGACCGGGGTCACCATCAGAAGGAAAATCGCGCCCGCGCTGGCCAGCGCCGTGCGGAGCTTCATGGAGCCGCGCTCCAACCTTTGGGCAACAAGGACGAGTGGAATCGTGGTGATGAGAATGATAGTGGAGATGGCGTTGATCTCCGGGGTGATGCCGCGCTTCAGTCGCGAGTAGATTTCCAGCGGCAGCGTGGTGGAGCGAACCCCGGCCACAAACGAAGTGATGAGGTAATCATCGAAGGACGTGGTGAAAACCAGCAGGGCCGCGGAAAGAATCGCCGGGGTGGCCAGGGGCAACGTGACGCGAAAGAAGGTGGTCCACTCGTTCGCGCCCAGATCCAGCGCGGCCTCCTGAAGCGAGCGGTCCGTTCCTGCCAGCCGCGCTCCCACCACGATGATGACGTAGGAAATGCAAAACGTAATGTGGGCGATGACGATGGTCCACAAACTCAGCTTCAGCGTCAGCAGGCTGAAAAAAATGACGGTAGCAACCGCAATCACGATTTCCGGAATGACCAGGGGAAGATAGACCACGCCGTCGAGCAGCGCTTTGGCGCGCCGCCGAGGCTGCGCGAAGACCAGCGCTGAAATCGTACCGAACACCACACAGGCCAGGGTGACCGCGGCCGCGACCACCAGGCTGTTCTCCAGCGATTGAAAAATCTGCGCATCACGCCAGAGGACGGTATACCACTCACCCGTGAAACCCATCCAGTGCGCGGAAAGCCGCGAGCGGTTAAAGGAGTAAACCATCAAGACAAAAATGGGCGCGTAAAGGAACAGGTAGACGGCGGTGGTGGTAATGGAAAGTCCCCAGCCGCCGCGGCGCGCGCCTGCCATCAGAACATCCCCCCGGTGGTGTGCTCGCTCTTCCGTAAACCCGCGGCCACCAGCGCCAGCACCACAAGGGTCAATAGAAATGCCACCGCCGAGCCGAAGGGCTGATCGCGGGTTACGGCAAATTGGTTCTGAATGAGGTTGCCGACCATCATGGTGCGAGCGCCGCCCAACAAATCCGGGGTGACGAAGGCGCCGACCGAAGCAATGAAAACCAGAATCGAGCCGGCCACCAGGCCCGGGGAGGAGAGTGGCAAAGTGACTCGCAAGAAAGCCGGCCACCACGGCGCGCCCAGGTCCTGCGCGGCTTCCAGCAGTGTGGGGTCCAACTTTTGCAGCACCGCGTAAATCGGCAGAATCATGAATGGCAACTCGCCGTAGACCAGCCCAATCATCACTGCCAGGGGCGTATAAAGCAGGCGCAAAGGCTCGTGGATCAGGTGCAAGGCCAGCAGGGTATTATTCACCACACCTTCGCTGCGCAGGATGATCATCCAGGCGTAAGTGCGGATCAGGAAACTGGTCCAAAACGGTATGACCACCAGCATTAGGAGCACGGATTTCCACCGCTTTGAAACCCGCAGCGCCAGCGTGTAGGCGACGGGAAAACCCAGCAGCGCGCAGAGAGCCGTGGTAATCAAAGCCATCCACAACGACCGCCAGTACACCTCCAGGTAGAGAGGCTGAAAGGCGCGCGCATAATTGGCGAGGCCGAGTGTCCAATCAATCGTTCCATAAGGTGAGCGCTGGGCAAAGCTAACCGCCAGCAAGTAAGCCAGTGGGAGCAGAAAAAATCCCACCAGCCAGAACAGACTCCCGCCGAGAAGCGCCGCCGTGCGGTATTCCGGACGGCGGCGGAAGAACTGGAGGATGGTTTCCATGCTTGCGAATCACACCTGCGCGCGGAGAAGATTTTCCAAGATTCTCGCGAGCAGTTTAGCGCATTTTTCTCCACTAATGCAGTATACCCAAGCGATGACGATCCTGTTCAGTCCTGCCCCCCCTGCTATAATAGATCATCTGAGGCGGTGGATAAACTCTTGCACGTTAAGGACTGGAGGCAGGGGGTCTAATATGCCGGCAGCCCCATTGATTCTTGTCGATGGAAAAATCCAATGGCAGTGCCTTCGCTCCAAGGGCGGCCATTGGCTAGGTGTGTGTGACCCTCTTAAGCTCACGGTCCAAGCCGATACTTGGGCCGATCTAATGGAAGACATTGGCCATACGCTCGATGCGATGCTGAAGGACCTGCTTGGGTCGAACGGGGTAGATAAGTTCCTGCGTGACCACGGATGGAAGGTCATTGGTCCTATCCTCGTCCGCCCCACTAAAGAGGTGAGATTTGATGTGCCGTTTATTCCCGCTATGATGGGAGCGCATGGTTGGCAGGGAAACGTTCATCAATAAAATTCGCACTTTGGGCTACATTGTTCCTGTTGGGGCACCCGGCAGTACCGATGACGTCTCACAACCAATAATCAACATAGAATGAGGACAGCTCCCTCCAAGGGCAGCGAAGAACTGTTGGGTGTATTCTATTACTATGCGACCCAAGGGGACGGTCACGAGCGAGACACGCAGGGGGAAGGTCCTTCTTCGCTTGGCCGTTTCCGCCGCCATTTTGGTGCTCAATCATCGCCCGGCGGTGGCGCAAGCTCCCGCGCCCCAAACTGATTCCACAAACCCGGCCGTTGCCGCCGAGTCCGCAACGCCCGCGGCGCAGGATTTCTTGAAGCAAGGCAACGAGGCGGCACGTCTGAGCAAGTGGGACCAGGCGATTGCCGCGTACAAGCAGGCCCTGGGCCTCAAGCCGGGCTATGTGGAAGCGCATTACAATCTCGGCAATGCTTACGCCGCGGAGCAAAAAACCGACGAAGCGCTGAAAGAATATCGGGAAGTGCTGCGCTTGCGCCCGGATTTTCCCGGGGTCCACATGAACATCGGCGCGCTGGAAGAAGCGGGCGGGCGGATTCCGGAGGCCATCGCCGAATATCGCGACGAAGTCAGCGCGCATCCTAACAACGCTGACGCGCATGTGGACCTCGCCAATGCCTTGACCTTGAACCGGGCATTCGGCGAAGCCGCCCTGGAATACCGTGCGGCGTTGGCGCTGGCCCCGCGCGATGCGGAGGTTCACGTGGCCCTGGCCAGCGCGCTGCTGCAATCTGGTGATGCCCAGGGAGCGGGCGCGGAATATCGCCAAGCCATCGAATTGGACGCCAATAATGCCGACGCTCATGCCGGCCTGGCTGCCGCGCTGACCCAGGCGGGAGATTTTGCCGGCGGCATCAACGAGTATCGCACTGCGACTCGCTTGCGTCCCAATGACCCGGATCTCCACATGAGCCTGGCGGCGGCCCTGCGCGCCACCGATGATTTGAGCCACGCCATCGAGGAGTACCGGCTGGCGGTGCAACTGCGCCCCGATCAGGTGGACTACCACTATGCCTTGGCGCTGGCCTTGCGCGAAGCTGAAGATTATGGGGGGGCCATCGAGGAGTTCCGCCGGGTCATCAGTCGGCGGCCGGATTACGCCGAAGCCCACGCGGACCTTGCCGCCGCTTACCTCTCCATCAGCGACCATCCTGCGGCCGTCAGCGAATACCACGAGGCCGTGCGCCTGAAGCCCGGCGACCCGGCGCTGCACGAAGCGCTGGGACTGGTCCTGCGCAAGACCGGCGATTTGGCGGAATCGATTCGAGAGCTGCGCAAGGCTGTCGATATTTCTCCCGATGAGGCCGACTATCACCGCAACCTGGCGGAAGCGCTGCAATCTTCCGGCGACGTCGAGGGCTTCGTGCAGGAATACCGCGAGGAAGTCCGCCTCCGCCCCGAAGACGGCGATGCCCATGCTCACCTCGCCAACGCCTACCAGGCCGCGGGCGACCTGGCCAAGTCACTCGCGGAATATCGCGTGGCGTTGGAGCTTCAGCCGCAGAGCCCGGAATTTCATTTTCGCACCGCGCTCGTCCTAGAAGGGCTCGGGAAACAGCCGGAAGCGCAAACCGAGCTCGAGCATGCACTGCAACTGCGGCACGACTATGCTGAAGCCTTGGTGGCTTTAGGCGATTTGCTGGCTCAGGAGAAGAATTTTGCCCTGGCCGTGCCCACTTACCGCGACGCCCTGCGCCTGCGCCCGGACGATCCCACCCTGCATGTCAGCCTGGCAGTGGCGTTGCGCGCCAATGGCGACTCTGTGGGAGCGGACGCCGAGGATCAGGAAGCCGTCCGCCTGAACCCGACCAACGCCACCTATCAACGCGACCTTGGCAACACCCGGTTTGGCGAGGGTGATTATAAAGGCGCTGCCGCCGCCTATCGCGCCAGCCTGTCACTGCACGATGACCCGCAAACTGAAGAGAACCTGGGGCTCACCCTCAGCCGGTTGGGGGATTGGCAAAACGCCGGGGAGGCTTTTCGCGCGGCAGTGAAGGGCCGCCCCGATTGGGGGGAAGCCCACTTGAATCTCTCCAACGCGCTGGCTCGCCAGGACGACTTCGCGGGCGCAGCCGCCGAAGCGCAAGCGGTGCTGCGCATCACTCCCAATCTTCCCGAGGCGCATTTCGCTCTCGGAAATGACTTGGTTCATCTGGGCAAAGTGGATGACGCCGCCAAGGAATATCAAGAGGCCTTGCTCAACAAACCCGATTACGCCGATGCCCGCCTGGCCTTGGCCAATACGCTGGGCCAGCAGGGCAAACTGGATGAGGCCATTTCCGACTATCGCGATTACGTTCGAGAGCGGCCGCAGGAATTCGGCGGTCACGCGAGCCTGGCCGATGCTTTGATGGCCAAGAAAGATGCAGACGGCGCCATGCACGAATACGAGGAAGCCATCCGCCTCCGCCCGGATAATGCCAACGCCCATTACAACCTCGCCTTGGCGCTGGAAGCCCTGGGCCAACCCGCTCGCGCCCGCCAGGAGTTTGAAACTTACCTCCAACTTTCACCCAACGCCCCGGACGCCGACCAGGTTCGCAAGCACCTGAAGGAAATCGGGGCTGCACAAAACAAGGGTAGAGGTACATTTTGAATGGACGCAGAGCTTTGCTCTGCGCAATCCACACATTTTGAATTTGATAGTGGCTCAGCTTGGCCAATTCCCGGTATGGCCGCTGCATGACGATGCGGGTTTAGGCACACACTCAGTATTCAGTGGAAGATAAATATCATGAGCCTCGGAAGGACGTTGCTGAAACAGTGCAGCAAGCCGAGCGGCTGGCTAGGCAGAATAAATCTCTGGAGTATGAATCGCCGTCATTCCAAGTTGACGGAGTGGGGATTGACGCATGTCTCGATTCAGAATCGCGACACGATTCTCGATGTGGGGTGTGGTGGCGGGGTGACCGTCGCCAGGATGGCCGCCATGGCCTCGGAGGGGAAGACGTATGGCGTCGATTACTCAGAGGAGAGTGTTGCCGCGGCGCAAAGGACAAATCGTAAGTGTATAGCGGCCGGCCGTGTCGAAATCCTGCTCGGCTCCGTATCGCACTTGCCCTTCCCGGATCAGATGTTCAACCTTGTCACCGCGGTGGAGACTCACTATTACTGGCCTCACTTGAACGCCGATATGCAGGAGGTTTTGCGCGTCTTGAATCCGGGCGGGGCGCTCATCATCATCGCAGAAGCTTACAAAGGTGGCAAATACGATCGACTGCTCCGGAGGCTCGAAGAACTGCGAGGGATTATGAACTATGCGCACTTGAGTGTCAGCGAGCACAGCGAACTGTTCTCAAAGGCCGGCTATTCCGATGTTCAGGTGTTTGAAGAGTATGACAAAGGTTGGATCTGTGCAGTAGGGAGAAAACGCGGGTAGTTTGCTGCCGCGCACGGAACCTTCACGACTGGACCAAGAGTTCGTCGCCGAATCGGGCAGCCGGGCTTGGCCTGGCCCACGACGAACAAAGAGCCGCAGAGTTTCTGAGAAGCGAAACGCTGCGCTGAAGATGGTAGCCAACCCTGCGTCCAAATGCTGGCCTGGGGTCTCCGGAGGTGAACCATGCAGAAACATAAGCTGGCCGTCGGAGGCTTTATTCTTTCGTGCTTGCTTGCCGTGACCCTTGCCAAAACCAAAGAACCTAGTACTTGCTTGATTTAATTAGCGCTCGTAAGTGGCTGCAGGTCGCGCTTTGTTTTCAACGATTTAAAAATGCGCGAATTAATCCAAGCAAGTACTAGTGCTTCGACCTTTGAACCCGCCACCGTTGTTTCCAGCGCTGAAGCGGTCTGCCCCACGATGGCGTGGGGCTCCGGGACGGTTGTCCTCGCAGTGAGCATTGATGCTACGGGTGAGATACAAGGTGTGAAGGTCATCAAGGGAGTCGATGGGCCGCCGCCAGGCAATTTGCCCCAAGTTCTCCCACGTGGCATGAAGGCTTCCGGAGGGGGGTTTGAATCCTCCGCGCTCGAAGGGATCAAGAAGTGGAAGTTCAAGCCTGCGACGCTGGAAGGGAAACCCATCTCGTCCGTTGTCCCCGTGGCCTTCTCTTTCGGTTGGCCGGTCGCCTGCGGCGGGGGCATTGGGTAGTGATGTAACTTTCCATCGGTTCTTCCTCTCTTTATGCCCTTGCCGGGCGCTATCGACGGAGCAGGGTCAAACCTCCTCCGGCACCACAAACGGCGCGCGGTAGCCGCGCTCGGCGTCGCGAAGCAGCCGGTTGGCTTCGTCGTCACCGATGACCTGCTCGGTTTCGGGATCGAAATTCAAGGTCCTTCCCAGACGGTAGGAAGCATTGGCGAGGTGCATGAGCGTCGTGGAAATGTGGCCTTCCTCGATGGGCGCGTTGAGGTCTTCTTTTTTGCGGCTGCGCACGCAGTCGATAAAGTTGGCGTAATGGTGGCCGCCTTCATGCCCGCTGGGGCCCGGTGTCTGTTCCCTCCCCATCCAGGTTTTGTAGGGATTCCCGATGTCTTCATCGCCCATCGCGAGGTATCCCAGGGAGCCAAAGAACATGTTGCCGACGGCGTTGGAATCTCCCTTGCTGCCCCCCAGTTCCACGCTGCCGATGCCCGCTTCGCGATCGGTGATCCAATGGCGAACCTCAAATTCCAGCATCTTCCGCTTGCCGCCCGGCAAGTCAAATTGGAAGGCGCAGTTCAAGGTGTTGGGCGTCTCCTGGTCGTCGTCGAACATGAAATGCCCGCCGATGGCCGAAATCTTATTCGGGTACTTCACGCCCAAACCCCAGCGCGCAATGTCAATTTGGTGGACACCCTGATTGCCCAGGTCGCCGTTCCCGTAATCCCAAAACCAGTGCCATTTGTAATGGAAGCGGTTTTCCGTAAAGGGCCGGAAGGGCGCCGGGCCGGTCCACAGATCGTAGTGAACGCCCTCGGGCACGGGTCCCTCGGGAGCGTGTCCGATGGTGTTGCGCCATTTGTAACAAAGACCGCGCGCCATGTAAACGTCACCGATCAGCCCGTCGCGAATTTTCTGAATAGCCTCCCGGGCGGAGGGCGCGGAGCGGCTCTGCGTCCCATGCTGCACAATCCGATTGTATTTCTGCGCGGCCCGCACAAGCTGGCGGCCCTCCCACCAATTGTGGGAACACGGTTTCTCCACGTACACATCCTTACCGGCCTGGCAAGCCCAGATTGCCATCAACGAGTGCCAGTGATTCGGCGTGGCGATGGAAATAGCGTCTATGGATTTGTCGTCCAGCAACTTGCGCACATCCGGGTAATACAGCGCCGGCTTCGGAATGTTTCGCTGCTCCATATCCGCCAAACGCTTTCTCCAAATGTTCTCGTCCACTTCGCACAGGGCGGCGATCTCAACGTTAGGCGTCTGAGCGGCGGTCCTGATGTGGTCAAATCCGCGGCCACGTATACCGCACACCGCCACGCGAACGCGGTCGTTGGCCCCCAGAACCCCGCGCGGCGAAGAAATGGCCAGCCCCCCGCTCGCCGCCAGGCTCAGCGCGCCCTTCACACCCGTGCCCAGAAATTCCCTTCGAGTGAAATCCCACTGTTTATTCATCAGTCCTCCTCAGGCGAAATCTTCCACCAGGATGGCGTGGGCTTCGCGGGGGCCATGGACACCGCGAATCAGGATTTGTTCGATATCGGCCGTCCGGCTGGTGCCGGTGACGAACACCACGGAGCGGCCGCCGGTGGGGCGGTCTTGGGGGCTTGAAATCGGGAGCTTGCCGAGGACTTCGTCGAGCGAGCCGACAAGTTGGCTCCGCCGATAGAGGGCAATATGGATGGGCGGCGCGAGCGAGGCCACCTGGACTCCTTCCATGGCGCTGCTCAGCACCAGGGTGCCGCTTTCCGCCAGCACGAAATCGACACCGGTGATACCAGCTCCGGCTGCGAAGCTGGCTTTGTTGAAGTCAGGGAGGGAATTTGTCCCCGCGCCCCCCTGGCCGTTGCCCCAGGATGTGGCGAACTTCTTGAGGGTGGTGAGCCGGTCAGCAATGCCCAATTCGGCCAGCAAGGGGTTCCGGGAAAGCACCAAGGCGTCGCCTTCTGCCCGCATCAGGATCTTTTGGAAGACGGCCACCAGCTCGTCCATGTTCCCCACGCGATAGGCGACTCCTCCCACTTTCTCCCATTCGGCCTCGAATTTGGCCTGATAGTCTTCCGGCGCAAGGGGAGGCATGACCCCCTCAAGGTCGAGGGGTGGCAAGGAGGGCATAAGAGAGCCTGTATTAGGTCGCCTCAGAGCTTTTCGGACACGATCCAGCATTTCCTCGCGCGTGGTCATAAGAGGGCCTCCGCTCATCAGGTCGGGCTCCAAACTTCCGGCGGCGATTATAGCATGCCCGTCGAAGCTTGTAACATGCTGAAAAATAAGGAAATATAAATGTATCAAAAATCTTCAAAAAATTATGCAACCTTGGTATCATCTGGAACATCCGAATCCACGGGCAGACCTTAAAAGCGAAAGGTACTCCCAGAAAGATTTGGGAAGGACGGTTGAGAATGCGTACAGTGGTGAAGTCTCCAAAAAAGGTATATCGAAGTCTCTTGCTAAAGAAGCGCGACGAGATTCTGGCTTCCACGCGGAGTGAACCCGAGGCCCTATCTGTCAGTGTGCAGTCTCCTGATGCGGTGGAGTTTGCTGTCAGGACCGTTGAGCAAGATGTCACGGTAGTTACTGCCAATCTGCGCAGCCGAACGTTGAAGGAAATTGAGAGTGCGCTTGCACGTTGTGCCGGTGGAACTTACGGCGTGTGCGAAGCGTGTGGCGATGATATTTCCCCTAATCGCCTCAAAGCTATCCCCTGGGCACGGTACTGCGTCACCTGCCAGGAACTGCGCTCACGGAACTAAGGGCTTCGTCTCCGAAAATGCCAGCCATGTTCACTTTGCCGAGAGGGTAACCTCTCGGCAAAGCGGGCCTTTCAGCGAGAATTTCGGCGTCCCGCACTTCGCCGATTTGCGGCGGGCGTGTGTCCGTTCCCTTCCAGGGAAATGATCGAGGGTTCTCTTTTGGTCGGAGCCCTCTGACCTCGTATAAATCACGCGCGGGAGCAATTTACTCTTCGCGCATCACGTTCTCTGCAATTTCAAACTTCCCGGGTTCCAATCCCGCCTGTAATGCGACATCGTGTGCCAGCAGTTGGATGTAGAGGCTGTCCACCAGTGTTCCCAACCCCAGTCTTAGAGGTTCCAGCCGAACCAGGCGGATGTTCATGGGGTCGTCAAAAGGCATATCCGTGAAGAGCAGCACCCGCCCGCTCGATTTGCGGATGTCGTGAGCGAGTTTCAGGAGCATCTTCCCGGCGATTCCCTGGCGGGCAAAAAGCATGTAGCGATGGTTCGGGCTGATGACATCCATCGGCCCGTGGCGGAAATGTGCCGCGCTAATGGGTTCGGCTGCCAGCCGCACCACTTCCTTCAGCATCAGAGCTCCCTGGTAAGCGGTTGAGAGGTCCGCCCCGCGCGATATCAGCGCCACGTAAGGCGGCCGATTGAAAAACTCTACGATGGGCGGCATCAGCACTTCGTGGCGCTCCAGGGTCTTCTCCTCGGATACGACCGCGCGCATTACTTCCTGGGTAAGGGGGCCGGGCGCCTTCCCCCCGATCGCAAAGGCCAAGTACATGAGCACGGCCACCGAGCAGGTGTAAGTCTTGGTGCTGACGGCCGCTTCCTGTCCGCCGGCCATCAAAGGCAGAAGCAGGCTCGCGCGCTTTGCCAGGGGGCTGGCTTCCACATTCGTCACCGCCAGCACGCGAGCCTTGGCGGGCAAACTTTCCAGCAAGCGCAGCACTTCGGCGGTTTGGCCCGACTGCGAGACCACTACCAGTAAGGTGTCGGGTCGCAGGACCTTCAGGTGGTGATTCACCAGTTCAGCGGAATCCCACACCAAGGCGCGTACACCCTGTTCCGTCAAATAAGCCTGCGCCGGGTACGCCGCGAAGAGCGACGAGCCCATCCCGGTGAGGACCACGGTCGGCGGCCAATGCGGCGTCAGGCTCCGCAAGCACTTCGTGGGGATTGCCCCCGGGCTGGCGTAGAATTTCCGCAACCCGGAAAGCGCCGCGGGCTGCTGCGAGATTTCCTCCAAGAGTTCTGACATGCTTTGGACCATCCTGCGTCCTGCGCGATACGTTCTGCGTCCGGCGTCGACTTCCTGGCTCCTGCTCTCTTGCCTCCAGGTGATTCTACCACCGCCCCGCCAAGCGCGCGAGACGGCCCGCCGCTTGCCACTGTGTTTTTCTCGTTCCGACTATGCCGCTAGGGGCACGGCTGTCGTCGGGCGTTCTTTCCGCGTGGCGACCACCAGCGCCAGGGCATAAATGACTCCCACGAGCAGGCAAGAACCGAATATGAATGCGTTGAACTTGAACAGGATGAACTCCTCTGCCGCGCGTGAAAGATAGAGTAACGACGCAAACACCAGCACCGCGTGTCCCAGCTTGGTTTGGAGCAGGTCTTGGTGGTGAAGCAAAGAGGCGTAGGCGATGAAGAATATAAATAGCGATGCCGCGAGGTTGAACGATGCCAGGAGGTTGCGGTAGCCGGCAGCGAGTGCGGTGAGATGTTGTATCCGATAGCCCACGAAGATATGAAAAAGGAAGAAAAGGGTATTGAGAATCCCCCCGATAATCATCAAACGCTTGAACATCGACGCTCTCCTCTCGCAAACATGTCACAACGTGGGCGGGATTGTATCACTTGCCTTGGAGTTTATCGAACCGGCTTGTCCCGCCCTCCAGAGCCTCGCATCGGCTTCACTTCGCCCAACCCCTGGCGCGTTCCACCGCGCGTTCCCAGCCCGCGTACAATTCCTCGCGGCGCGACGCGTCCATGCTGGGCTCGAAGCGGCGGCCCAACTGAAGGTGCGCCGCAAGCTCCTGCTGATCCCGCCAGAATCGCGTGGCGAGGCCTGCCAGGTAAGCGGCCCCCAGCGCCGTCGATTCCGTGGTCGCCGGGCGTTCCACGGGGATTCCCAGAATGTCCGCCTGAAACTGACAGAGAAAATCATTGCGCGCCGCGCCGCCATCCACGCGCAGGACCTCCGGTCGCAAACCGGAGTCGCGCGCCATGGCCTCCACCACTCCGCGGGTCTGGTAGGCAATGGCCTCCAGCGCGGCGCGCACCAAGTGCGCTCGGTTGGTCCCGCGCGTGATGCCGGTAATGGTCCCGCGGGCATAGGCGTCCCAGTGCGGCGCGCCCAAACCCACGAAAGCCGGTACCAGGTAAACCCCGTGCGTGTCGGGCACCGAGCGCGCCAGGGCTTCACTTTCCGCGGCGTCGCTGAGCAGCTTCATTTCATCGCGCAGCCATTGGATGGCCGCCCCGGCAATGAAAACGCTGCCCTCCAGGGCGTATTCCGTGCGGCCTCCGAGCCCCCAAGCCACCGTTGCCAGCAGCCCGGACTCAGAACGCGGAATTTCCGTTCCAATATTCATCAGCAAGAAGCAACCGGTCCCGTAAGTATTCTTCACCATGCCGTGCCGGAAACATTGCTGCCCAAAAAGCGAAGCCTGTTGGTCGCCGATCACGCCGGCAATGGGGACGGAGGCGCCGAACAAAGGCGTCTCACCCAAGATGCCACTCGACGGTTTCAATTCCGGCAGGACCGACGCGGGAATGGCGAAATAGTCCAGGATTTGCAAGTCCCAAGCCAGCGTGTGCAAGTTGAAAAGCATGGTTCGCGAGGCATTGGAAACGTCTGTGGCATGCACGCGCCCGCCCGTGAGTTGCCAGACCAGCCAGGTGTCGATGGTGCCGCAGGCCAGCTCGCCGTGCTGCGCCCTCTCCCGAGCGTCCGGGACGTTTTCCAAAAGCCACCCGATCTTGGTTGCGGAAAAGTACGCGTCGGTTACAAGCCCGGTCTTTTCGCGGAGGATGCGGTCGAAACCCTCGGCGCGGATGCGATCGCAAACGCCCGCCGTCCGCCGGCATTGCCACACGATGGCGTGGTACAGCGGCTCGCCCGTCGCCCGATCCCACAGCAGCACCGTCTCGCGTTGGTTGGTGATGCCGATTGCCGCCAAAGCTTCCGGACCCACTTGAGCTTCGGCCACAACCTTCTCCGCCACGGCGAGCTGCGATTGCCAGATTTCTGTCGCATCGTGTTCCACCCAGCCCGGCTGCGGATAATACTGCTTGAATTCCTGGCTGGCCGAAGCGCGCGGGCGGCCCTGATGGTCAAATAGAATGGCCCGCGAACTCGTGGTTCCCTGATCCAGCGCCAGAACGTATTGGGGCATTGGTGATCCTCCTTGTGAACGACCCTTGCTTGTTCCTCCTCGCCTTGGCCGTATGCGCTTCTTTACTCACCGCGATAGGGTTGCAAGAGAGGGCTTACTAAGACTACCTCCGGTCGAACGCCGGGCCCCAGATCGAGCGGCTTCTTCGAAGCGCGCAGGTCGTTCGAAGCGATGGAAATGTTTTCTGTCTGCCGGCCTTCCAGGCGAAGGTACACTTGGTTTCCTTGCGGGGCGCGATTGGCTTCCAGCCAGGCATCACGTGTGTCGCGCAGGACCATCACGGGATTGCTGTTGGGGGCGGCAAAATCCGAAATGCGAAGATCCGCGACATCCTCGCAAACGAGGGCGGGACGCAAATCCGCGTGCTCGAAGGCCACGCGCGTATCGAGCAACCGCAGGTTTTTTACTTGCCGGCAGTAGAACCCATAGGCGGGCAACACTCCAAACATATTGTATTCGGGGTAGTGGGTCGAAAGTTCGGGGATTTCCCGCGAGGCATCGGCTGCGGTTCCGCCGCCCCGGAATTGGATTCGAATATTAGCCAGGGTGATGTTCTCCATGGCGCGTTCCGGCAGGCCGGCGATGGGGCAGCCAACCGTTTCTGCGCCCGTGGCCTGAACATTGCTGATCATTACATTGCGGAAAGAGCCCAGACCCGGCGTGGGGGCGCCTTCATAAGCAGGCCGCGCCCGGTTTCCCAAACGCAGGAAGATGGGGCCTTTGACGTTGCGCATCACAATATTTGAGACGGTCACGTTTTCCAGCACGCCGCCATCTACCGTCTCGAGGGCGATGCCCCCAACTGTGTCATAAGCCGTGCAGTTGGTGAAGGCGATGTTTTGAAAACCTCCTACACTCTCCGTCCCGAGCTTCAGGGCATTGCCCAGGCTGCTGAGCACGCAGTTGGTCACCACCACGTCGCGGCAGGGGCGGTCCAAGGTGCTTTTAAGCACAATGGCATCGTCTCCAGAGAAGATTTCGCATCCGGAAATACGCACCTTCTCGCAAGCATCGATATCGATGCCATCGTTGTTCACATTGCAGCGGCTATGAACCGTGAGGCCCTGGATGGAAACATCTTGGCAGGCCAGGTAATGCTGCACCCACATGGGGGAATCCAGAAACGTGAGGTCGGCCACCTGCACGTGGCGGCAGTTCACCAATCGGATCAGATAGGGCCGGTTGCCGTAATGCCCGAGGCGCTCAAAAGAACCGCCCTGGCCGTTGATGCTTCCTCTCCCCAGCAAGGACACATCTTCCAAATTCTCACCGTAGATCAGACTTTGGTTGGTGTAAACATCCGTGTAGCTGCGGAGCGCCGGCTGGACCCGAGGGTAGTCTGCCAGGTTTGTGCTGCCCAGCAGGACGGCGCCGGTTTCGAGATGAAGGGACACGTGACTTTTGAGAGTCAGCGTTCCCGAGAGATAAGTCCCGGGAGGGAAGTAGACCACTCCCCCGGACTGAGCCGCGGCATCGATGGCGGATTGAAGGGCCTTGGTATCCAACGCCTGGCCGGTCGCCGCCGCCCCGAAGTCGTGTACATTGAAGACCCCTTGCAGACGTGGAGCCGCCTGAGGATTGGCGCTGGCAGCCGGTGATGATGCCAACGCCCCTCCAACTAGACATGCTCCGAGAAACGAGCGGCGGTTTTTCCCATTTTTCATAAGGCCTCCTTCCGGCAGTGATCGGGAGATTGCTGAAAAACCCGAAAGCACGCGCGGCATTATATCCCCGTCGGACTCGGCATACCATGGAGGAACCCCTTTCGAGGGCCGATTTGTTGAGTTCCACCGGTTGTGCTAGGATTCTGCGGTGTTCAGCGGACCTCCCAAATCATGATTGGAACGAGTGAAGAATCGCTTCGATCCGCGATAGCTGTTACGGCAGGGAACTCTTTTCCCGAGGGAAACAGGTGAACTTGTTTAGAATCGCACTCGCCAATATCAGGTTTCCGTCCACTCCGGAGGAGTCGATCACGCTCGCCGAGCGGGCCATCGATGAAGCCTCTAGCAAGAGAGCACGGATCATCTGCTTTCCGGAATGCTACATCCCCGGCTACCGAGGAAATGGCAAGCTCGTGCCGCGTCCCGATCCCGAGTTCCTCGAACGCGCCTGGTCCGCCATTGCAGAAGTAGCCGCGAAGGCAAAGATCACAGTCGTTCTTGGAACGGAACGCTTTGTTGACGGCGCACTCGTGGCGACCGCCCTGGTCATCAATCAGGATGGATCGATCGCGGGCTTTCAGGACAAGGTCCAGATCGACCCCTCGGAAGAGGGCACCTACACGCCAGGCTCTGGCCGCCGCGTCTTTCGAGCCGGCACCTTGACCTTCGGCGTCGTGATTTGCCACGAAGGCTGGCGGTATCCAGAGACCGTGCGCTGGGCCGTACGGCATGGAGCCCACGCGGTGTTTCACCCGCACTTCCACGAGGCGGAGCCCGATTCTTATCGCCCAGTGGTCTTCGCCGATCCCGCGAATACATTTCACGAGAAGGCCGCCCTGTGCCGCGCCGCCGAGAACACCTGCTATTTCGTCACCGTCAATTGCGCGAGTCCCGGCTCTCCGACCACGTCGGCGATCGTCCGGCCGGACGGGACACTACTCAGCTACCAGCCCTACGGTGAGGAAGGATTGCTGATCGCAGACATCGACATCATCACGGCGACTGGCCTGCTTGCGGCACGTTGCAGAACTGACTCGTTATAGCATGATCCCTAGCTAAAACTGGCCGGAAGCTGATTGGGCAACATACGGCGAAGAAAGCCGCTCGGTCAAAAGTACATCCCGTGTGGCGAATCACTCCTGAATGAAAAAACGTTGCCTGCTGGAGGCCTTGCGCTCAGTGGGACACAACCTACCTCATCCGAGGAGAACCTATCGATGGCAGCACGCACGATCATGATTCAGGGCACGGGCTCATACGTTGGAAAGAGTGTGGTGACGGCGGCCCTCTGCCGATATTTCCGGCAGGAGGGGCTGCGAGTCGCTCCTTTTAAGTCGCAAAACATGTCCAACAACTCATTCGTCACCCCCGAAGGCGGCGAGATGGGGCGGGCTCAGGCGTTCCAGGCGCAGGCCTGTGGGATCGAACCTCACGTGGATATGAATCCCATCCTGCTCAAGCCCAGCAGCGAAACCGGCGCGCAAGTGGTGGTCTTGGGGAAAGCCCTCAAGGTGATGAGCGCGCGTGAGTATCACGAGTATCAACCTCACCTGCTCGAGGTCATTCGCAAATCCTTCCAAAGGCTTTCGCAGGAAAACGACATCGTGGTCATCGAAGGAGCCGGTAGCCCTGCCGAGATCAACCTGCGGCCGTTCGACATTGTCAACATGGCGACGGCGCGCATGGCCCGCGCCCCGGTAGTGATTGTGGGTGACATTAATCTCGGCGGCGTGTTCGCCTGGCTGGTGGGAACACTTCAATTACTCACTGATGAGGAGCGCGCGCTGGTCAAGGCATTCATCATTAACAAGTTTCGGGGCGATATCTCGCTCTTGTACGGAGGTCTGGAGACTCTCGAGAACATGACCGGCAAGAAAGTTCTGGGAGTGCTGCCTTGGGTGAAAGATCTCGCGGTGGCGGAGGAGGACGGCCTTCCCGATTCAAAATGGAAGGTGCCGTGGGCTTCAGACCCCACAAAGCTTCAGGTCCAAGTCATACTTCTGCCGCATATTTCGAACTCCACGGACTTTGAAAGCCTCGAACTCGAGCCCGACGTGGGCCTGCGCTACCTGGTGGCGCCGCCACCGGGCGAATCGCTTCCCGACCTGCTGATCATCCCGGGGTCCAAAAGCACGATGGCGGACCTTGCTTACCTGCGCTCCTCGGGGCTTGCGGAGCATATTCGTCATTGCCACGAATCCGGCGCTTCCGTCGTGGGAATCTGCGGTGGCTATCAAATGCTGGGCCGGAAGTTGCTCGACCCCCTAGGGGTTGAATCGAGTACGCCCTCGATGGAGGGCTTGGGCCTCCTCGAGAGCACCACCACGTTCGAGCCTGAAAAAATCACCCAACAGGTGCGCGCCCTCAGCCTTGATCATGAGGAGGAAATCATCGGCTACGAGATTCACATGGGACAAACGCAATGCGCCCAGTCCACCCGGCCGCGCTTCAGGATCACCAGCGAAGGCGGGAAGCCCACAGACCACTTTGATGGCGCCGTATCGGCTGACGGTTCAGTGTGGGGAACTTACGTGCATGGAGTATTCGACGCCCCGGCTTTCCGGCGTCGCATCCTGAATGATCTGCGCGCACGCCATGGCTGGGCGCCACTTCCGCCTAGCAGCATCGCCCAAGCCGCCCACGGACTCGACTCTCTGGCCGCGTTGGTTCGCAAGCATCTTGATTTGGCGATCCTGGAACAGATCTTGAACGGATTGTTGTAGGTTTTGCGAGACGGCGAGGGTCCAGGGGTTGCGCCACGGCCTCTGATGAGGTAACTTCTGGCGGTTTGGTTGCGGCCAGGGCTGCGAATAAAACGAGGTGGAAAATGAGAAGAAAGGTGGTTCGGGCGCTGATCGCCGCGGGCGTCTACTTTTTCTGGGTTGCGTCATGTCCTGGCTTGGGTGGTGGGCAGACAATCAAGGGCCATGCGCAGGCTGCCCCTGCCAGGCCCGCGGTCGTGAGCAACAGCAGCATCACCGTCTCCGGCTCCGCTGCCGGCGGCACTCAGACGATTTCCTTGCCGTTCATGAACAACTTTGAAAACAAGGGCGACTGGTACGTAACCCCGACGGACGCGCACGCCGGATTTTTTTTGGCGGACGCGCTGGCTTCCAAACTAGGCCGGGTGGACATCCTGCTAAATGGGAAGCAGACGACGTTTGTCATCAATCAGGACAACAACAAGGATACGGGGCACAAGACCGACCAGTGGTTTGGGATCTATCTGGGTTCGGCTCATAAGAGCAAGCAGTTCATGATTGATAAGGGCGACTCCGTCACCATCACCGTCACGAAGATGGATCCGACGACCTTGGAGGCCACGTTTTCCGGCACGTTGACGCAGGCGTCGCTGGGCGGGCACGACGAGTACCGCGTGAAGGTAAGTGGCGTGATCAGCTTGCACCGGGCCAGCGCCCCGGCCGAAAAGACGGCAGGCGCCTATGGCAACTGCGACCCGGTCATTCACGATTGGCTCAACGATGCCGAAGACCGGGCGCCGTCCGAGTGCGAGGCGAAGTTTGACGCGCACGTGCGCGGCGAATTGAATAAAGCCCTGGCGCCGATGGTTTCCGCCTTTGAAGCGCAGCAATGGAAGCTCACCAAGAGTCCGGATCTGGGTCCACTCCTTTCGGCATCGCGGGGATCAGAGAAAAAGTCCTTCGTGGTTCCAGCGTTCGCGCTCCAGTTGGTTATGAATTCAAACGACCCAGAGTATCAGCGGCTGAAGGCAGCCAGCGAGGCGCCGGATCCCGGCATGATGAAGGTCATGGAGCTGATGAAGCAGGGCAAGTATGCGGAAGCTCAGGCCGCGCAGAAGGAACTCAAGCCCAACAATTCCTACGCAGACTTCCGGAACACCACCCAGCTCGATATGAGTCTATACACCAACAGCGCCGGGACCAGCATTCTGAACTTCCGAGGCTCGTTTGAAGCCTCGCCGCTGCCGGGCGGCGGTACCGTTCTCTATTTGCCCGCAGCGCAGCCTCCCTCGGGAGGAGCCGATGGGGACCCATGGACGCTGGTGTTTGTGGGACCGTTTGGCCAGGCAAGCGCAGCAAAGGTCGAAGGAGACGAAACCAAAGTCTCGATCCAAGCCACGATGAATCCTTCCGCTCCACGCCTCTCCACGCAGACGGTCGTGGTTAGCTTCCGTTGTGGCCGCGAGCTGGCCCAGAAGGCGATTCAAACGATCGACTGGTCCATCCTTCGCGCGCTGATCGCCAGCAATTGAGCCCGGATTGCCAAACGCGTGAATGAAGCCCACAAGGCTCATCCATCTGGCGATGGCAATGGGCGGTTAGCAGTGAAGGCGCACGGCGCGCGCCGGAAATTCATTGCGATAGGGGTATGGTGCTTGCGATGGTTCCGTGTTTGGTGGCTTGTTTCTCCGCGTACATGCGAGCATCGGCTTCCCCGAGATCCTGATCCGCCGTTTGTCCGGTCACGTGGACGTACAAGCCCAGGCTGATGGAGATGGGCAAGTCGCCCACGGGATTATTGCGGTCCCATTCGGCGACCTTGCGATGCACGCGCTGGAGCACCGTCTCCCCCCCATCTTGGTCGGTTTCAGGAAGCAAAAGAAGGAACTCATCGCCGCCGTAGCGGAAGACATAATCGGAGCCACGGACGCAGGATTTTAAGATGGTGGCAACCTGGGAGAGCACGTGGTCGCCCATGAGGTGCCCATAACGATCGTTGACCTGCTTAAAGTTGTTCACGTCGCACATGATGAGCGCCAGCGAGTGGTGGGTGCGCTCGGCGCGGGAGATTTCGCGGGTCAGGAGATCGTGCAGGATGGCGCGAGTGTACACTTTGGTCACCGCGTCGATCATGCTATGGGCTTGCTCTTCCTCCGAGCTCACGGACTGCTGAATATTGTCCAGCCGAAGCCCCCGGATTTCAAGGTCTCGCCGAGCGTAAAACAATGAAGCCAGCACCGTGCCCACCATGATGATAAAAACAACCTGCGGCGTGAGAGTGACATGCAAGCCGCCCCCTTCCCAGAACCGGTGGGGGAAAAAGAAGGATAAAACTCCCAGCACAAGGACCACATCCGCAAAGATGATCAGAACCCGGAATTCCCTCTTCTGCGATTCCAACCGCACAAACTCTGCCGCCATGCGCGCTTGCGGACCGACTTGTTCGATATTCGCCGGATTACTCATATTGTCCCACTTAGAACACGTAGGACCTAAAAGTAATGATGAGGGTGGCTATCCGCTAATCCCCCTCCGTCAACCCGTGTTCAACAGCAAAGATTAACAGCTCCAAGCGGTTAGAGACTCCCAGCTTGTCAAATACGTTGGTGAGGTGATTCTTGGCGGTGTTCTGACTGATCCCGAGCTTCTGCGCAACATCCTTATTCGTATAGGCGGCGGCAACCAGTGCGATGATTTGGCGCTCACGGAAGGTAAGACCGAAGTCTTGTCGGCCCTCGGAAGGGATGGAGGAAGGTTTCATCTGGCACGCTGCCTGCATCATGTTTGTCACTCTTCACGATCAAAAAGACGCGGACTAATACCGCCCGAAGCGGGATTAGTCCGTGCTAACTGGAGGAAAACCCAGGACCTCTATTCGGATCCTTACTTATTAAGGCGAAAAACCAGGGGGGAATTTGCGCAGGAGGAGAGAATTTTTATTAGTGTAAATGCGCGTCGCAGTCATTGAGCAGGGCTTCGGCACTGGCCACCTTGTCCGGGTCGGCGCGTCGGCTATCCGTGGCAATCACTTGCCGCCATCCATCGACGGCGCGCTGGGCGGCGACCCGGGCCTCGCTCCAGTTCCCGAAGATCACCTCAACGGTCGCAAGGTTCTGATACGCCATGGCAACTGCCCGGGTTACGCGAACGCGCTCGGAATCAGGCGCGGGAAGCCGCTCCGCCCGTGCAATGGCCTTTCGCGCCATCTCTAGGGCTTCAGGGTGATTGCCTTGATGAGCCAGCAGCTCGGCGATGGCCTCCTCGCTGGCCAACGCTTGCGCGACCAAGCCCAGGTCGGAGGGGCTGCGGGCCAACCCCTTCTCGGCCGTGACCAGGGATTCCCGAGTTTTGACAATAGCCTCGCCACTTCTTCCCAAGCTCTCCAGCCGCCGGCCTTCAAATTCCTGGGTCATCGCCAGCGTTCGCAACTTGGCAATCGCCCGAGGGTCAGCCGCCACAAGCTTCTGGAAGATTCCGTCCGCCTCTTGCAAATTCGCCAAGGATTCCGCCCACTCCTCCTTGGGGAAGTCCAAAGTTGAATAGAACACCAGGGCGCTGGCAAGATCATATTGCGCAAGCTGATCGTTGCTGTCAGCTTTGGCCAGATCGCGAGCAATGGCCAGCGCCTTCGCGCAGTATACGCGCGCTCCCGCGGCGTCACCGAGATTCGGAAAAAGCGGGCTCCCCAGCGTGCCGCCCAGGTTGCCGTAAGTGATCATCAAGCTGCGCCGCGTCAGGACATCGGAAGGGTTGTGCTCCAAGGCGCCTTCCCTCAGCACCGCAGCCTGCCGGTATTCCTCCACGGCATCCCGCAGATCCCCCCGAGTCGTCAATACCTTCGCCTCCTGGCTGTAGGCCGTCCCGAGTTCAATTTGAATGTCGCGGTTACTCGGGGAAAATTGCAGCGCTCTGGCCATGGCCTGTGTCTCCAGTTGTGCGAAGTGGAGAGCCGCGGTGGAATCGCGGCTCACCAGCGTATCCACGATTACCGAATACACCTGGCCCTCGGCAAGCGAGCATGAGGAGTCATGGGGACACAACCGCTGGAGCTTTTGGGCCGCTGGTACGGTGTCAAGCAACATCTGCACCGCCCGCGGTTCTTCCCCCGTCCTGGCGAGCAAGCTCGCCCAATTGACTTTCGTTTGTACCCGCTGCAAAACGTACTGCGAACGATCGGGGTCTTTAGCCAGAAGGGGCTCGATTAAGGCCACTGATTTTTCGTAATTCGCCAAGGCGCCCTGGGTGTCACCCAAATTCGGCTGGAGGGGTAAACCCAGAACGTTCGCGACTTTAAAATAGGAGGCGCTCAACATGAACCGCAGTCCGTCGTCCTGCCCGGCATCTTTGGACAGATCCTCGAGAAAGCGGAGCGTCGTCACCACGATCTGACGCCGGGCCTCCGTGGCGCCGGGGAGTTTTTCGATGGCCGTGTGCACGTCGAAGAGGGAACTGTTGGCCAGTTCCAGCATCTCGGCCAGACGGCGCCGGGAGCGGTCCTGTTCAATTCTGGCCACTTGGGTTTCAGCTTCTGCCCGAGCCCGTTCGCGCTCCGCAACTTGTCTCTGCGCTTCGGCCTGCGCTCGCTCGCGCTCGGCCGATTGCCTCTGGATTTCCGCGAAGCGGCGAGCACTCTCAGCCTGGCGAGCCTGCCTCTCCGCCAGAACAATTCCCCCGAGCAAGCTGAGGAAGATCAGGAAGGCCGCTCCCACGGTCAGGGCGTTGCGGCGCACAAACTTGTGCGCGCGGTAGACCACCGAATCCTGCCGGGCGAGGATGGGCTGGCCGTCCAGATAGCGCACAATATCTTCGGCAAGCCGATTCGCCGATCCGTAGCGGCGTTCCGGCTCCTTGCGCATCGCCATGAGAACGATATTGTCCAGATCGCCGTCCAGCCGGTGGGGTGCGCCGGCGGCTCGCGCCATGGCGCTGGGGCGTGGGGTATCTGTTTGGCACACTACGCGCTCAATTTCCGAGGGGGTATGAGTAGCCATCGGCTGTGCCCGGCTTCCCGTCAGCAACTCAAAGAGAATGGCCCCCAAGGCATAAACGTCGGCCGCGGTGGTGATCGCCAAGCCGCGGATTTGCTCGGGGCTGGCGTACTCCGGGGTGAAGGGGCCCATCGCGGCAGAAGTGGAGGTGAGTCCGGGATCATTGCCGGGATCAAGCAGTTTGGCCACTCCGAAATCAAGGAGTTTGGGAATTCCTTCGGCGCCAACAAAAATATTGCCGGGCTTAAGATCGCGATGGACGACTAGCGCCCGGTGGGCATACGCGACGGCCTCGCAAACTCGCAGGAACAAGCGCAACCGCGATTCCAAATTGAGGTTCTGATCGCGACAGTAGGTGTCAATGGGCTGCCCTTGCACATACTCCATTACAAAAAACGGACGGCCGTCCGGAGTAGTGCCTCCGTCGATGAGACGAGCGATGTAGGGATGCTCAAGGCTCGCCAGAATCTGGCGCTCATGGCGAAAACGCGCCAGCACTTCCGTACTGTCCATGCCGCGCTTGACCACCTTGATGGCCACCAGCTTGCGGTAGTGTTCGTCGTCGCGCTCACCCAGGTACACCGATCCCATGCCGCCACGCCCGATTTCCTTCAATAGACGGTACGGCCCCATGCGCGTGCCGGCCAGCGGCGCATCGTCGTCGAGCAGCGCACTGACTTCCGCCTCGATGGCCGCGGCGATGGCGGAACCGCCGGCGGCGTCAGCCCGCAGCAGGGACTCTACCTCTGAGCGCAATCCGGTATCCCCGTGGCAAGCGCGCGCCAGGAAGGGATCGCGCTCCGCGCTCGGCAAATCGGCGGCATCTAAGAAAATCTCCTGGACACGGTCCCAGTTATTGCCGGACACAGTCTCTCCTTCGGATCGATCAGGACCCTACTAATTAAGGCGAAAAAGCTTTGGAAAATTTGCAATCGGGGTCAGATTTTTTCGGCTTTCTGATCCAGCGCACGTTGCAACCATGCCTGGGCCACACGCAGATGCCGCCGCACCTCGGCGACGGAAAGTTTCAAAACCTCAGCAGATTCCTCGGCGCTCATTCCTCCGAAGAAACGCATCTCGATCAATTGCGCCTTCAGGGAATCGTTCCGCGCCAATTGATCCAGGGCCTCGTTAACGGCGATGATCGTTGCAGGGTGGCCGACGGGCATGCCGGCTGCCACTTCCAGGGACACTTTCGCCGCTCCACCCCCGCGTTTCTCCGCATCGCGAGTCCGCGCGTGGTCGATCAAGATCTGGCGCATGACCTGCGCCGCCACCCCCATGAAGTGCGCGCGATTGCGATAATCGGGCTGCTCCTGCTTGACCAGCCGGGCGTAGGCTTCGTGGACCAAGGCGGTCGGTTGCAGCGTATGGCCGGGACGCTCGTTGCGCATGTAACCCTGCGCAAGTCTCCGCAGTTCGGGGTATAGCAGGGGGACAAGACGGTCGAGTGCGCTTTTGTCCCCGGAGGCGAACTCATGCAGCAGAGCTGTGATGGGCTCCTCCTGCGGCAGTTTCGGCATGCTATCAGGAGTTTCCATGTTCTGCTTTCCCTTAACCCAGAAGGTACTCCTGACCGCTACATAATGCAACGGGGAGACGAGTTTCAGTGCAATGTGCGCGCGCGCGCCACGGAAGGGCCATTCATGCCTCTCGCCAGAACGCCGAACGTCTGCGCGAAGGCACCATTATTGCCGTGTACCCGGAAGGTAAGGTTTGAGTGGTCTGCTGGACGGATAGTTTCCTTGAAACGGGGTTCAGGTCATCGAAGGGGACTTCGGGACCGGAATAGCTTCCGAGTGGCTCGTCATCCGTTCAAAATGTCCAATTGTCAGCGCGCTCGTCGGTAAGCATTCGGCGAGGAGTAATGCGCTGAGGTGGGAGTCAAGTTCGGAGTGGTAACAGCTCCCATGCCGAAACGAGGCGGCAGTCGGCTGTTATGAGCCTATGACGCGCGGTCTGCTTTGTCCCCCACTGCTGGAAATCGCTACTCGAACAGGCTATTATTGCCTTGCATTCCAGCTTCTCCAAATTGCGTGGAGCGTCTTCCCAAACCATGGCCTTCACACTTGAGGATTTGCTTCCGCCCGACCAACAGCTTAGAACGGTCGAGCCCCACGAGCCCGTTGAGCGCGCCATCAACATAATGTACGAGTACGACTATGGCCAATTGCCTGTGATCGCAACAAATGGAGAATTTCATGGGCAAGCGATCACTTTCGAATCTATCCTTAAAGCTACCCAGTCCTTCCATACGAATGTCGAGACCCTGCTGGTTCGAGACGCAGTCCAGCGGGTGCGCAGTTACCCATCAGACGCCGATTTGCTGGCAATGTTGGACGACATCCATCGGAACAACTTTGCGCTGATCGTGGATGAAGCGAGACTGATCGGGATCGTAACGCCTGCGGATATAGCCATATTCTTCCGCAGGTACGCAGAGGATTTGTTGCAGATTGAAGGGATCGAATCGCGTGTAAAGGACGCGATACGCGCCCTCTATGCGGGCGACGACGCAGGGCTGGATTCCGCCATCGCGATCGTCTCTGATCGGGCGGCAGATATTCGCAAGAAATTTCCTGGGGCGATCAGGACATATCTCGATAGGGTCAACATTACCGCCCCTCCTCTAGGGAGCGATACGGATGCACTCGCTGAAGCCGCCAAGAAGCTTGGCCTGCCCGCACCTTCCAAGAAATTCGAGGATTTGACATTCGAGGAGCTCACAAACCTCTTACTCCGCCACGAACGCGCTCCAAGGCTTTCACAGTCAGAAGATGTTTCCGAAATTCGGGAACTGCTCAAACAAGTACGGGACGCTCGAAACAAACTGGCTCACTTCCGCGGGGAACTGAGTTCAAAGCAACGGCGGACGATACAGTTTGCGGCGGAATGGCTCGAGAACAATCTTCCAGCACCGGTCCCCGAGGCACCAGTTTTACATCCCCCTACCATTGGTGACTTGGCACCTGTTCAGCAAGAGGAAGCAGAACGTCCGCACGGTAGCTACGCCCCGCTGGCCGCCCACCTGCAGTCGGTCCCAGACGAGACGACATCTTTGACCCTCAATTTTCAGGGAATCGAAGAGATTCTCAAAAGTGAGCTCCCTCGGTCAGCTTATGAATATCGGGCGTGGTGGTCCAACGATCCAACGAAGCCACAGTCCGCAGCCTGGCTAGACGAGGGCTGGCGGACAACGTCCGTCAACATGACAGAGCGCCGCTTGACGTTCGTTCGCACGAACGACCGCGAGAAGGCATACATCCGTTTCTTTGCGGAGCTAAACAAACGACTTGAGAGGGAAAGTGGTTTCCCTTTACGCAACGTCTCACCACAAGGGCAGAATTGGCTTGTTCTTGCTTATTTGGGTGGAACGCCACCGGAACAAGCGGTCATTAGCGCCTCGTTCGCGCGGCGAAAACGGCTTCGCATTGAACTTTACTTAGACGGCGGAGACAAGGATAAGAATAAACAGCGCTTTGATCAGTTGCTTGCACGCAGGAGTGAGTTCGAGCAGGCCGCTGGTGAGCCATTGGAGTGGGAGCGAATGAATGAAAAGCGAGCGTGCCGAATCGCTCTCTACACCAAAGCGCAAATTTTGACAGATGCTGACAATCAGACACTCCTCGACTGGGCTGCCAAACGGGCCACCAATTTCTACCGCGCATTTGGACCGGAATTTCTTTCCGGCAAGCCGGCGCACGGCCCCGAGCCGCAGGTTGATCGTTAGGGACGCTAGCTTGCGCGATTCCAAGTGAACACGATAGCGGAGCACCACGGTCCTGTTGAACGCGAGGCGTGGCTCCGAGCAATACCAGTCCACGAATTCACCGATGGCCTGCCGGTATCCGCGTTGGGCATCCGGGCATGTGAGGCTATTAAGAACGGCGGCCTTGGCGTGATCCAGGTCGGGCAATCGAGGGATCGTCTTCGGAGCCCTATGCTCTCTTTGAGGAAAGGTCCTTCGTCATGGCCAGCGGCCCTCCACGACCGCTGACCACCAATGACATCAAGGCCGGCTCGGCGTACAGTCCGAGTACCCCGTTTTTCGGCAGTTGAAGCAACACCTCTGAAATTTGCGTGGCAGACACAACCCGCGTGTAGGGGCGTCAGTCTGGTCTCGCCCGGTGAAAAGTGATAAGCTTCTCGTATGGTGTTCACCCCTGACGTGATCGTGACTACGGACTACTCACCTGGCACTTTCGCTTTGGTAGCGGAAGCGAAAGGCGCTACGGCTAACCTCGACGAGGCGGGACTTCAGTTGAAGGAATATATGCTCCAGATGGGGTGTCCGGTTGGGATCATCTTCACGCCACGAGTTCTTCGCATTTACAAATATCGATTCCTTGGGCGAACAGAAGATCCCATTGAGTTGGTCGGCGATTTCCCATCCGGTGAGATCTTGGAAACGCGGGGACCGGTGGCCGGGCCAGAATCAGCGATTGAGTCTGCTCTGTTTGAATGGTTAGAAGAACTTGCGCACACAGGGCAAGTGGCGGTGAGCGATCAGCGCTTAAAATCGGCCATAGATCAGCACATACTTCCCGCAGTAAGTGGCGGTCGCGTCAGTATTGCTCACCCCAGAATGCAGGAAATTTAACCAAGTGCGACACGTATTCGTCGAGACTAACTGGCTCATTGAGCTTGCTGCCCCCGCTCGTAATCCCGCTCTTGCCGCACTTGAATTGCGGGATTCGGCTAGGGGCGGACACATTCGAATTTATCTACCGGCCTGCTGCATTAGTGAAGCCAAGAAAACCATTCGAAATAAGTTTCAACCGAAAGAAGCCGACAGGCTGCGAGCCTTTGTCGAATGGGCCTCTGAAAAGAATCACCTTAATCACGAGACTGCGGAATCCGCGAGGATGATGCTATCGAAGTTTGAGGGGCACGTTAGATCGGGGCTCGGCAAGCTAAAGGACACGCTTCTTGATATTACCAAAGGCGCGGGGGTCGAGGTTTTGCCTCTGGATGATGCCGCGTTAGGCATGTCAGTCGAGTTGCACTTTACCGAGGTCGTGCTAAGTGAGTTTGATCGGGCCGTTCTAGCGACGGTACTGACCAAGGGCCGGAGTTTGCGCGACAGCGGCGAAACCGACGTCAGCTTTTGCGAGCTCGATTCGGACCTTTGGCCGTGGGAAAAAAAGAAAATCGATCAGCCGCGACCTGAACTTAAGAAGCTTTATGACGATGCCGGAGTGCGGGTTTATTCAGATTTTCGCTGAGGAGTCCAGCACGGCCGGAAGGTTTTGGACGGACCACCCGCAGGTGAATGATTCGTTTCCGCGCGCTGCGCAAATCTTTCCGTGCGCCCACTACGTAATCGCTTCAAGGAATTCTCGGGGCAAGCTCTCACGCGGTACTTCTGGCCATGTGCTCAGTCTTAATCTCTCCGGGCTGCTTGTACACAACTCATGGGACCTTACAATCATCATCTGCCTTGCGTCGACAGCAATCAACTGTCTCTGGTCACGGGCTTTATAGACTAGATCATTGTCCTCTGCATAAGCCTTGGCAGGAAAGCGGTGTGTATGCCAAAAGCTTTTCTGGTAACACATTGTGGTTCCCACCGCGTACTGCGGAACCGGGGACACATAGCGGTATGCCTTCGTACCGTTCCAATACGTTAGGGAGTGATATCCGGTCATCTGCTTGCCAGACTCAAGGAGGCGCGTCACCTGGTCGCGGACTCTGCCGGCTGCTGACCAGTCATCATCATCGAAATGACAGATTACCTCGCCCCCTGCGGCTTCGCACGCGAGATTCCGTTTGACTCCGATTACCTGCTTTTCTGCGAGGTAGATATAAACCGCATCGGGAACCAATTGCTCGACTAACCCTTCTACTTTCACAGCGCCGTCATCGATCACCACGAGTTCCTTATCGGGCCAATCCTGTGATAAGAAGCACTTCAAGGCGACAGGGATCAGGCCCTGACGATTGCAGGTCGGCATGATGCAGGAGACGAGCACGGTTCCCCCATTGCAACTGGCAGCACGTAACGGCCTATAGCTCTCTTATTCTACACACGTTATACAGGCTCATGGAAGCAACCAGACCGCCGACGTACAGGGATAAGTCCCGAACAGTCGGCCACTCGGAGAGCGCCGGGATAAACCGGCATGTTGTAGGGGATGAAAGAGCCCTACAGGAAAGGAGAGCAGCGAATCCATCCTGGCCTCGAGTCTTGCAGGTGAGATCGCGAG
>Ga0326728_10003331_pt1 | contig 50376 bp, 42 predicted proteins | sample MB3enrmetagenome_FD_207602 | JGI IMG/M metagenome (GOLD analysis project Ga0326728, IMG submission 207602) | Lab enriched peat soil microbial communities from McLean, Ithaca, NY, United States - MB31MN | ecosystem: Environmental > Terrestrial > Soil > Wetlands > Peat | place: USA: New York... | reverse complement strand
CATGCCCCTCGGTGAAGAGCCATCGCCGGCCCGTAGCATTTACAGCCTCGACGGACGATATCAAGTATATGACTGGCGCTTGGCCCTCGTCGTAACCCTCCACAAACCCGCTATTTATGGCGTACAGCATCGGCGACCTTGGGGCGAAATAGAATGGTACATAATCCCCCAGCGTGCCGTTTGGGGCAAGCGGAACTCGTCTAGCCATGCGTCGCGCTTTTATGTGTTCGTGGGCAATTCGCGCATGCTGAAAAGCCTGAGCGGCCCGGTCGCAATTGACCCCACCTGCCGCAATGATTCCAGTCAGGTTGCGGATGTGCGTGATGTGGTAAATTGCCGTCATTCCGGACACGGATACTCGCCGGTATTGTAGCAAGTCGAGTGGTTTTCCAAATTAACATGCCTGGAAACTTCAGGGCCGGGAATCCAACATGTTATTGGCAGTGCGCAAGAACTCGTAACCAATTCATCACCAGAGCCCGGCAAAAGGGGGCGGTTTTGATGACGGGCGAAGGCGGAAAAGCGTTGCGAGCAAAGTCGGTTAAGTTCCCGACCGCATTTTTGACACAGTAGAGGGTCTGGGGTTCGAGCCTGCCCCGGCCGGCCGGGGTCCCCTCGTGCCTATGATTTCATCCGGCTGGTGGTTCCGGCTTCATCTCGTGCCAAGCGGGCAGCCGAATGGATCCGGAGTGCCTGGTCTCCTGGATGTGTTCCCAGACAAAGCGATCCTTCAGCCAGGCTGCTTGCCGCTCGGCCAAAGGAGCGTCTTGAAACGGGGCGCGATGGGTGACCGCAAATCGCGAGCCACAGTCGTCGCACACTACGATAGCCATGACGACACCATTGGAAACGCCGCCGGTATGGTTCCGGAGGCGCTTGGCGATACCGTACGAGTTGGGCTGGCCGTTCATGGGCACATCAGTATCGGGTGACTTCCGCCGGACGGAGATCATCCGGCTCCCGCCCGCAGCAGGCGATCTCCAGTGACTCCGCCGCCTCCTCGCGGGCCGCAGGGCAGGCAGGTGACTCAGGGAGACGATTTTCGGCACCGATCTCTGGTGATTCCGCAGAAGTCCTGCCCGCCTGTGCTTCGCCCAGCAGGATTCCGATGACGTCTGCGGCGCTGTAGGCAGTTTGCCGGGCCGTGAGGAAACGCGCCACCCTCGCCAGGTCGTCGCCGCACGTCACCAGGCAGGGCTCACTCCGGTTGCCGGGACGGACCTGGGCGTGCCCGATGTTGGCAAGCAGCGCGTTGCAGAGGCACTTTTTCCCGACCGTTCGTTCCCGTTGTCCGCCCTTGGCAAGATAGGTGGAAACCGGCTCGGCCGAACAGCGATACCCGATGGCGCCGCTTGCCGTCCGGTAAGCCTCGCGCAAGTAGCCGACGTCACAGATGCGTGCCCGGCCGGAGTACACCTCCGCTTCCGAGGCCGACCCCTCCAACTGCGAGGCCTTGAAGGGAAAGCCCGTGGGCGAGCTCAGCGGATCGGTGATTACGCGCACGGCGCCGGCCAACGCTTTCTTGATGAGCGTCCGCTTGCAGTCCTCGCGCAAGCCGGATTCGGCACAGAAGGCAAAGGCGGTGCCCACCTGGATACCCGCGGCTCCGGCGGCCAGCGCCTCGTGCAGTTTCTCCGGGCTTCCGTAGCCACCGGCCAGCCAAAAGGGTAACCCCAAGGCGCGCATGGCCGCCAAGTCCGCGCGGTCGCGCTCGCCGTAAATAGGCTCCCCGGCATCGTTAAACTGGTGCTTGCCGCGAGGCGGGGCATTGTGTCCACCGGCGGTGGGTCCCTCGACCACGAACCCATCCACTTGTCCATTTGCCCTTTTGAGCAAAGCGAGGGCGAGCGTGCTGGAGGAGACAATGGCAAAAAAGCGCGGGCGGGTGAGCGGGGGGAGGGGAAGCTCCATGAATTCCGCAGGCGCCAACCGCATGTGGGTCTCGTCCGCGGGCTGTGCCCCGGCCACCGGCAAGGGATAAGTTGCCGGCTCGTGGCGGGCCAGGCGATCCAACACGCCGGGGATCTTCGCGGGGATGCCGGCCCCCATCAGCACATAATCTACCCCGGCCAGCATGGCTCCGTAGACGGAGCAGAGGTGGAGCATCTGCACTTTCTCGAGGTAGTTGATGCCTACGGGGTTGCTATGCCCTTCCCGGGCCAGATGGACCTCGATGAAATTCGCCACCAGGCACAGTTCGCTCAATTCCCGCGGAGTGTCTTTGACGGGCATCGGCGGGCAGCGGTAGGGCGCGCCCTTTTTTTTGCCCCCGGGAATGTAGTAGGCCTGCCAGACGCGCCCGGCCATTTGGGGAAACGGGAAATGGGCAAGCGCGCGGCGCATGGCGCCGCCGCGATCGCCGTCCTGCAGACGGCGCGCCAGGATCTGATCGAGCGCCGTTCCCGACACCACCCCGAGCTGGCCAGTTCTGGAGACCGCCCGCGCCAGTTGCCAATTGGAGACACCTGCCCCCATGCCGCCTTGAATAATCCTGGGATTCTCCACCGCGCAGTCCTTTACGACATGGGAATGGCCGATCAGTACCGGCTCCGGCCGCCGCGGTGTCCGCCGAAGCCCGGGTTCTCGCGTTTCGGACGCGTCTCGCTGCCGACGTAGATATTCTTCATGCCCAGCCTCGTCATTCGGCTATTTGATTGTCAGGATTTCTCGGACGAGTGAGGCAAAGAATAGAAATCTCAGATGCCGCAGACGGGCCTTAAAAAGGACATTCAAACGCTCCCTAATCGTAGCACAGCCCAGAGAAAAAGCCCTGCACAATAACGGAGGGGTGGGGGACGCTACGGGGAAGTTCGCCTGGATTCTTCAGAAGAAACCACGTCACCTCTCCAGAGCGTAGCCAAGGGTGGAAGCGCCGGTCCCGCGCGGCGGGATCGGCGAACAGAGTTTCTACAGTCTCTGCAGGGAAATCGCGTGTTCGTAATCTCCTAACGCCTGGTCTAGAACCGGTGGAAGCGTCGGGCTTCAGCCCGACGGACCAAATGCCCGTGAAGGTTGGGCCTTTAGGCCCGGTGGTGCGGGATCCACCTCCAGCGGCCGGGAGACCGAGCTGTACGGATATTCCGAGTTTCCTGGTGGGCCATTGGCATTGGCCATCTCCCTGAGCCGCTCGGAACAGCATACACCGGGCCTAAAGGCCCCGGTCCAGCCAACGCTCTAACGCCGGGCTGAAGCCCGGCTCTTCCACCTCACCAGCCACCGGTCCCGCAGAGCGAGACCAGTGCCCGGGACCGGTGCTTCCACCGTCGGCATGGCACGTTGCCGCCTGACATCCCCCAGAACGCCACTCCGGTTTTGTGCCTCCGGAAGTTTCATTAAGCGCTGCCGCCCGCCGGGCAAATAAAGCTTACAATAAGAGAAAGGGTTGCCCGCGCCTTCGCTCTGGCGTGGTGGTAGCGCAGAAACGAAAGCCCGATGAATCGAACCGATCAGTATGCTGTCTCTATTGAACCGGAACACTGCCGCATAGGGGGGATTCGGTATCACTGGCTGATTTGCCTGGCGAAGAAGCCGGATGAACTGGTGTCCTGGGGCAGTGCCCAGACGATGGAAATGGCCGAGCACGCCGCCCAGGACGAACTCAAGGATCTGTGCTCCGGCCTGACGCAGGGCGGCAGAGTGCGGCTTCGTTTGACCCGGCGGCCCATGGCCCGCAGATCGTTCTCCGCCAGCGCCAAGATCCAGGAACACGCAGGCGACCCTCTCCGCCCGGCATAACGGTTGCCGAAAAGGTGTCCCCACGTAAAAGGAAATTGGAAGGTTAGCTTACCAGCGCGGTTCCCGAGGCTGCCGGGCTTGTCCGCGATAGTCATCGCGGCCGCCGCCGTGTCCGCCGCGGAAGCCGCCGCCGCCGCGCTCCGTTTTGGGGCGCGCTTCGTTCACCGTCAGTGCGCGTCCGCCCACGTCGGCGCCGCTGAGCGCAGCGATGGCAGCGCTGGCCTCATTATTGTTGGTCATTTCCACAAAGCCAAAGCCGCGGGAGCGTCCGGTGTCGCGGTCGGTAACCACGGTCGCATTCTCGACCGCGCCGTGCGGTTCAAACCACTGGCGCAGTTCAGACTCAGTTGTGCTGAACGAGAAGTTGCCTACGAATATCTTTTTCATGAGAAGTCCTTTGCTTCCTTTTAGAACTGCCGGGAAGGCGGCATTTGGGGTTGAGACTGGGAGTCGGGCGCTACGTTCTCGTTCGGATGATCCGGTACTGAGTCTGGGGCGAAGATCGCCTCCGTTGTATCCGACTGGTGTTCGAGCTTTCTCTGCAGCTTACGCTGGGCTTTGGCGCGCTGCTTTTCCTGGCGCGCCTGTTCCTTTTGTCTTTTGTTGAACGTGGTTCGGGAACGTGTGGTCAATCTTGCCTCCGAAATTTGTCATTCCGCTAACTGTTCGGCCTCGGCATCCCTGACGCGCTGGCCGAAATCAGTGCCGGCGGACGGCGCCGGCACGGGTGGCGCGGTTGCCGGCGGCGGCGCGGCCCGAGGCGCGCGAGCACCGTCCTCGCGCAAAGACGTGCTGATAAACCGTGGGCTGCCGACAAAAAAACCGACCATCTGGCGCGGATTCCTGGCTTTGATTTCCGCTCCCAGCGACCTGGCGCCGTCGCGGTCAGGACCAAGATCCACCAGGATAAGGTTGTAAGTGCCGGCTGCGAGCCGCGTCCGGGCCGTAGCCGGAGCGGCAACGGCATCCACCAGAACTCCGAACTTGCGCATCATGTCCGCGCGCGATTTACGGGTCAGGGAATTGGAGTCGACCAGCAGCACGGTCTTCGCGCTCAAACCGCTGCCGCCGATTCCCGCGGCGGGAGCAGTTATCGCGCCGTCCGCCGGCGGCATGGGCGGCGGGGCTGGAGTCTGGTTCGGCTCCGGCCCGGCGCCATTGCCGATGCTGCTCTGCCATTGCGCCTGTGCCTGATCGGGAATCATCACGCCTCCTTTGGAGTTGCCGTGGCGACCGGCTCCTGGAGCGAGCGCGGAAGGTACTTGGCGTCACAGGCGATACCGTGCTCGGAGAGCGCCTGCGCATTGGCGACCAGCGTTTGGCGCTTGTTCACGAGTTTCTGCAGCGCCGCCGCACGGACTGCTTCGGACTCGAACTTCTCAAGGTTCTGGCAGTAGGAAATTTTGCGGTCAAACAGACCGATTTCTTGATACAAGTCTTTCAGATCGTACTTGCTGGCCGGTTTCATCTGCATTGGATACCTCATCTCCCGCGGGCCGAAGCGCTTGGGGGTGCAGGCGGGCGCTGCCGTTCCCGGGCACGCGTGTCGTCTTCGAAGTGGTGAACGGGAGCGACGTGTCCCGAATTGGGCCAGGGTTCGCTTGCGCACCTGCCCCGAACGGAACTCATACTCATCGCAGCTCCCGACGTGCGGCTGGTCTAAGAAAGGAAAAAGATTTCAGATGGACTGACTTAGTTCAGAAGATCTGAAGCGGGTTGGAAAATCTCCCCGATTCTTAGGATATGCGCTATGCAGTGCGATGTCAACGCACGGTGGCCGCTGATGCCGCACAATGGTCGCTGATCGTCCGGAATCGGACAGCCGGTCTCGGGAATGCCTTAACGTGGTCTATTTTTGCTCCGGCGCGTACAATGAGGATGTGCAGTTTTGCTCAGCCTTCGCCAAGCTCCCAGGGGATACTATTTCGGTGCCCAGTTTACTCGCGAATGAAACCAAAGCAGATAACCCGGGTGTCTGCCCGGTGTCCACGACGGCGTCCCCGCCGCGGCCGGACCCTGAATTGAACCCTGCCGCCCCGCCACCGGCGCATCCGAAAGGCACGCAGGCGCGGGTATTGCTGACGTCAGTCTTTGGCCCCTACGCCCGTGACGATGAGTTCGGCAGCCGTGCCATCAATCCGATGGAGCTTTACCAGAACCAGGTGACGCGCGCGCAGGGAGCGTTCTCCCTCCGGATGTTTCATCGCTCCTGGGGCCTCATGATGATCCAGGAAAACATTTCGGCGCCGTCGACCCTGCTCGATTTCCCTACCCGGGAAGCATTCGCGCGAGAGTTGACGAGCCGGCGTTACGATGTGGTGGGCATTTCGTCCATCATCGTGAACGTCCGCAAGGTGCGGGAGATGTGCCGGATGGTACGGGAGCTTTCCCCCCAGTCGACGATCATCGTGGGCGGACATGTGGCGGCGATTCCCGGCCTGAAGCACCTGATTGATGCCGATCACATTGTGACCGGGGAAGGCATTCGCTGGATGCGCAGCTACCTGGGCGAGGACCCGGAGGCGCCGATCCGCCACCCCGACATCGTCTCGGGTTTCGGGTTCCGCATCATGGGATTCAAGGCGCCGGAAAGAGCGGGTCACACCGCCGCGACCATCATCCCGTCGGTGGGTTGTCCTCTCGGCTGCAACTTCTGCTCGACCTCGGCTTTCTTCGGCGGCAAGGGCAAGTCCGTCACTTTTTATGATAGCGGGCAGGATCTGTTCGATCTCATGTGCGAGCGGGAGCGGACGATGAAGGCGCGCTCCTTCTTCATCATGGATGAGAATTTCCTGCTCAACCGGCCGCGCGCCATGGAGTTGCTGGCGCTGATGCAGCGCCACAACAAGAGCTGGTCCTTTTACGTGTTCTCATCGGTGAATGCGATCCGCAAATATTCCATCGAGGAACTGGTCCAACTGGGCGTCTCGTGGCTATGGATCGGACTGGAGTCGCCGCACTCCAGCTACAAGAAGCTGGCCGGCGCCGACACCCAGGGGCTGGCCCGGGAGTTGCGCCGCAACGGAATCAAGCTGCTCGGGTCGACCATCGTGGGGCTGGAACATCACACCCCGGAAAATATGCGCCGCGAGATTGAGTATGCGATCGAGCACGAGACCGACTTCCATCAGTTCATGTTGTACACGCCGGTTCCGGGTACGCCGCTGTTCGCGGAAATGTCGGAACAGGGACGCATGCTGGAAGGCATGGACCTGGCCGATATTCATGGCCAGTTCAAGTTCAATTTCCAGCATGCCAATATCTCGCGGGAAGACTCCAAGAAATTCCTCGACTGGGCTTTCGCGCGCGACTTCGAACGCAACGGGCCCAGCCTTTTCCGCATCCTTCGGACCACGTTTGAGGGATGGCAGCGCTACAAGAATCATCCGGACTCCCGCGTGCGCGCCCGTTTCGAATGGGAAGTCCGGCAACTCAAGAACTCGTCCACGGCGGTCCTCTGGGCGATGGAGCACCGTCTGAAGCAAAGCAACGCTGCGGTCAGCGCCCGGGTACACGCGCTGCGCCAGGACATCGAGAAGGAATTTGGCTCGATGGCGAAATGGGCAAGGCGCCTGGCCGGCCCGGTGTTGCTCTGGATGACCCGCCGGGAAGAACGCCGGCTCTCCCGGGGCATCACCTACGAACCGCCGGTGATCCTGGAGCGGCGCAACTGGGCCGGAGCGCGGTAGAAGGCGCCCGCTCCGGAGCGATGCGACTGCCTCCGCCCACCCGTCGTCCCCAAAAGGAGTAAGCCACATGCCAAAGAGCAAGAACACCGCCACTACCGCTCGTAAGAACAAGCACATGGGCCATCAGAACACGAAGCGCGTAGTCACCAAAGCCAAGAAAGGATAGCCGCCGGCCCCCTTGAATTTAGATGAGAAAGGATGCCCAACTTGTCGGAACGCAACGGCGATAAGTCCAGATTCGGACGACAGCGCAGACAAAAAATCCTCCGGCGGAAGAAGAACCGCGAATTTCAGAAGGCACTCGGGCTGAAGAAGTCGCCGGCGGCCACGGACGCTAAAACTGCGGACTAGAGGTCACGAGGGGAAGGAGCGATGGAGGGCGGGCCACAGTTTCCTTCGGTTCTTCACCTGTCCCCCCTGAGTCAGCCCCGAGCAAAGATCGCTGATCTCGTCGCGGGCGGCCGTCGCCGCCAATTCCAGGGTGGGGGCGTGTCCCCATGAGACCATCTCGTCAGGCTTCAGGGACAGGCAAACCGTCCAGTGATAACGCGCGACACCTTTACGACAGCGTTCCTTCTGGAACGAGATAACATACTGGTCAGCCTTTTTCATCGTGCTGTCCGTTCGTAGTCGAAGTCCGGGTTGCGCGCGGCTTGGCGGAGCGCCGAAACCACTGCAGGTTTCATTCTACTCGGCTTTCCAGGGCGGCGGCGGCCGCAGGGAACGACGCCACGATACCGCGGTTTGTGGTATTCTTGGGCTGCGTTTGACTGTCCTTTCTAACGCCCGTCTGCGGCATTTGCGACTGCGGTCCTCCTGCCTCACGCGTCCGAGAGATTCCGGCAATCAAATAGCTTAGCTATTGAGGCAGAGAATGAAGAATATCTACGTGGGCAATTTGGACTATCAGAGCACCGAGGATGAACTGCGGAGCGCCTTTGAGGTGTACGGACGCGTCAGCCGGGTGAACATCGTGACCGACCGCGACACGGGTCAAAAGCGCGGGTTCGCCTTTGTCGAGATGGACGATGACAGCGAAGGCGAGAAGGCCATTGCCGGCCTGAGCGGAGCGACGCTGGGAGGACGCGCTCTGATGGTCAACGAGGCCCGCCCCAAGCGCGAGCGTACCGGAGGCGGCGGAGGCCGTGGCGGGCGTGGCCGCTACTGAAAGCGTTGCTACGTTACTTCCGTTTGCGGCGGCACTGCCGGCAGACGATTTAAGGTTGTGCATCGCTGCCGTTCGTGGTAGCATCTGAAGAGTAAGACGCGAAGTTTGACGCGCGATTTGAGTCTGGACTGCCGGTTTACGTTCTGTGCCTGCCACGCTCTGTCTCCTGCCGATCTTCCGGAATAAATTCATTGAAAGGACAACATTGTGGAACAAGGAACAGTGAAGTGGTTCAACGACGCCAAGGGGTTCGGCTTCATCACCCAAGACAACGGCGGCGATGTATTCGTTCACCATTCGGCCATTCGAAGCAGCGGGTTTCGCAGCCTGCAAGAAGGCCAGCGCGTGCAGTTTGACGTCACCAAAGGGCCCAAGGGCCTGCAGGCAGAAAACGTTCAAGCGCTCTAAACTCGCACTCCGGCCCGGAAGCGCGGGAGCATTCCTGCGCCTCCATACCTCCCACGTGCTAGCAGCACGGTTCGCTCCGGGTGAGCCTGTCGACCGAATCGACAAGTCCCGCCTTCGATGCCCTCCGTTCAGTAAGCGCACAGCCCAATTTCGAGCGGCATCGGCCACAACCTTGCGCAGCGCATCCGCGCTGCGTCTTGCGAGACGCCCCGCAGAAATAATGAAAGAGCAGATACGATTTACATGGCAACATTTCTCGAATTTCCGTTGTCGGCTGCGTTGCAGAAAAGGCTCGCAGCGGCACAATTTCTCACCCCCACCCCTGTCCAGGCGGAAGCCATTCCGCCCGCGCTGGACGGGAAGGATCTGGTAGCAACCGCGCAGACAGGCACCGGCAAGACCTTGGCGTTCTTGATTCCAGTGCTGCAGATGCTGGAACGCAGCCCCGGAACGAACGTCGAAGCCCTGGTCATGGTTCCCACCCGGGAACTGGCCATGCAGGTTCATAAACAATACCAGCAGCTTTGCGGTGCGCTGGGCCCGGCCGCCCTGGTCATTGGCGGCTTGGCGGAAAAACAGCAGTTGGAAACCGTTCGCGCGGGAGCGCGGGTGGTGGTGGCTACTCCCGGCCGGCTGGAGGATTACCTGCGGCGCCGGTTGATTAGCTTGAACCACGTGCGGATCGCCGTCCTGGATGAAGCCGACCGCATGCTGGACCTGGGATTCTTGCCGGCGATCCAACGCATTCTCGCCGTGCTGCCGCGGCAACGGCAAACGCTGTGCTACTCGGCCACGCTGGAGCAGTCGGTGGCCGCGCTGGTGAACCAGTACCTGCAGCAGCCCGTACGGATCGCGCTGGGTTCGACGCTGAAGCCGGCCGACTCCGTCGAGTTGCAGGCATTCGAGGTCGGCGGCATGCAGAAGGGAGACGTCCTGCGCCAACTGCTGTCCGGCGAGACGGGACGCACTCTGGTTTTCGCCCGCACCAAACGCGGCACGGAACGGCTGGCCAAGCAACTGACCCGGGATGGATTCGCGGCGGCCATGATCCACGGCGACCGCAGCCAGGCGCAACGTACGGCGGCGCTCAACCGTTTCGAGGAAGGGCGCGCGAAGGTGCTGGTGGCAACCGATCTCGCCGCCCGCGGACTCCACGTGGAGGATATCCGGCACGTGATCAACTACGATCTTCCCAACTTGCCGGAAGACTTCATCCACCGCGTCGGGCGGACGGGGCGCGCGGGCGCCTGCGGACTTGCCTCAACTCTGGTCTCGGGCGCGGAGGTGTTCGAGTTGCGCAGCATCGAACGCGCACTCAAGCTGAGCATCCGGCGAAGAGATTTTGTGCCCGCGGATGCGCTCCGCCAAAAGCCGCACAACTCCCTGGCTTCGCGTACCCTGACCGCCATGCCCGGAGAAGTCTTCGCGTAGCCGGGCGAAAGTGGCTGGGCCCGCTCACGACCGCAAGCACGATCGTGAGCGGGCGCGGCGGCGGTTGGTTCCGGCCGCGCGAGTCGAAGTCCAAGCCAGGATGTCCGCCTGGGCGGTTGCTTCCGTCCCCTGCCTCCGGCTAGTCTCTCTGGCTAACGAATTTTGGTTAAGGTTCGGTGTGCCTAGTCCCCCTGCCTAGCAAACTTTTGTCGAGGCTTTTTGGACAACTCCAAATTCGCGGCTGCACATCCTACGCACCGCTCGTTCTGGATTCGCGGCGTTACTTGGCGGTGAAAGTTTCGGCCGCAATTCGACAAGCACCGTACGAGCATTTCCCAGGAATGGGGCCGGCAGGGCCGGCGCCAAACTCAAATTTTGAAGTCCGAAAACACCTTGCCCAGGATCAAGGATTTCGGGTGCACCTTCAGAGATCCATCATCAGGGAGGAGATTTTTCCATGCGTCTGACTGTGTTTTCCGGTATTCGCCTGCGCTGGTGCGGCATTGCCGCCCTGGCGCTGGTCATGGTTCTGCCCGCTATCGCCGGCGATCTGAAATTTCCGCCAATCCCCGAGCCGCCCGCACCGCCGGTGTCGTTTCTCAACTGGTGCGAACTGCGGCCCTTCAAGGACGGCAAGTCGCTGCCCAAGGCTGCCGAAAATGTGACCGACCCGTGCCAAGTGCTGGAACAGAACGAGAAGTTCAGTGAAGAGGAGTTGCAGCAACTGGAGGCAATTCAAGATTTCCTGCGCAAGAATAAGAGAAATCCGGATGCCCAACAACTGGAGCAGGTACTGATGACCAACCCGCAGCCCAGCGATACCCTAATGCGATTGGGAGACGGCACGTGGAAGTACACCGTTCCCCTCACGAATCCCTGCCCGCCCAACACCGCCGGCTGCGTACCGATGCCCACCTCGGAATCGATCATCACCCTCCCATTTTCGGGGAAGGTGAGGGGGATCTTCGATTCGGTCATGTTTTCCGGGGACCGCGAGGCACAGCTCAAACTGTACACGGACATATACAATCACCTGGCGGGCATTCCCGGCTGCAGTTCCCCCATCGGCGTTAATGCTAATGCGGTGGTCAACGGTAACGGCACCTGTAATTTCAGCACGCTGCCCACCCCCGCGAGTTTGCAAGGCGCCACGCTTACGGATATTGGAAGCGCGCTCACTTCCCTGGCCAGCGCCGGCAACTTGACGGCGGTTCTCAACAACCTGCCGCTGCCTTCTACGCCTCCCTCGACCGCGGACTGCGATGGCGAGGTGGGCACGTATCCGCAAGAAGCTTTGTATGGCGACCGGACGGGCAACAGCACCTCGTGCGTCCCCACCGGGCTTTTCGCGACGCTCTCGAATTCGCAGTTCCCCCTGAGATCCTATCTCACCTGCGTGAAAAATCAGGGAAACCGGGAAACCTGTCACGCTTTCGCGGGCACGTCAGCGACCGAGCTGATGGTCTCGCAAACGTTTGGCGTCAAGGCCAACTTTTCCGAAGAGGACTTGATGGAGCATTACCGCTTCGAGCCCACCTGGAGCCCGGGTTACATGCACGAGACCGGAGACGCTTATCAGGAGTTGACGGACGCCATCAACAACAATTACTCGTTTGCCTACGAGGACAACTGGCTTTACAACCCGTCCTACGGGCGCAGCTTTGTTGATGCGGTGTATGTGGACTCCTGCACCAACATCCCTCCCGCCGGCCCCCACGAACCGGGATGTTCCGATTCCGCGCCCCAGGCGCCGGGTGAATGCTTCAGCATTCCCTTCCTCTTCCCGGGGATCTATCTTCCCCTCTGCGACATCCATGATGCGGGAGTGGCCGAATCTCCCTACAAACCGACGGCACTCTCTTACTTCTGGAACCCGAATAACGCCGGGCTCTCCGTCGACTACATGATTTTGAGCGTGGCGTTCAACGAAGGAGTGGTCTTGGGGTTCAACGTGACCGATGCCTTCGGCAACGCCTCGAATAATGGCGGGTATGTGGTATACAACGCCAACGACGTGCAGAAGAGCAACGGAGGGCATTACGTGCACGTGGTCGGTATTGCCGGCCCCGGTAACTTACCTCCAGGCGCGCCTGCGCCCGTAGGGGGCGGTTACTTCATTATCAAGAACAGTTGGGACAACTGTTTTGGCGACGGAGGTTACGTCTACCTGGACTTTGCCTATGTGCAGGCAGTAGGGTGGGCGGGGTTCAACGTCTCCAGTGTCGGAAATTAGGTAAGCTCGGAAGATGATGTTCCCGGTGGCGCCTTTTATCGTTGAGTGGCGCCGCCGGGAACGCATTCCGGCGCCAATCCGCGCCACGCCGGCCCCGGCGCCAGGAAGGTTAGGCGCTCGAGCCTGTCCCGGCGGGGCCTCCCGGTTTCTCCGGTTTCCGGCCGTGGACAAAGACGTGGCAGGTGAATTCACCCCTGGGGCCGCAATTCTTCGGCTGCTCTTAGGCGGCCGACTCTGCGGCTCGAGATACGAACTGCAGCCGCTGGACCGCGGAATAGACCACAAAGCGGCCACTACGGAGGAGCCCGACCAAGGTCAGGCCAAACTCACGGGCCAGCGTCACGGCCAAGTCCGAGGGCGCCGCGGCGGAGGCAAGCACGGGAACGCCCGCCACCAGCGCCTTCCGCACGATTTCGAAGCCGGCGCGTCCGCTCACCAGCAAGATGGACTGGCGCAAGGGAAGCAAACCGTGGCCCAGGGCCCAGCCGATAACCTTGTCCACGGCATGTTGACGGCCAACGTCCTCGCGCAGCACCAGCATTTCTCCCGTTTCCGAGAACAGCGCGGCCGCGTGCAATGCGCCCGTGCAGCCAACGGCGGCCCGCGCGGCGCGCAGTTTATCCGGCAGAAAGCAGAGCATTTCCGGATCGACCAGATAATCCGGATTCGGCGGTTCGACGCCGTGGGCGCGGACGGCATCCATGGAGGCTTTGCCGGAAACGCCGCAAGTGGAGGCTGTACAGGAATTGCGCCGCGCCGCCTCGAGATCGATGGTCATGCCCGGAGCCAAGTCAACGCGGACCCGGTTGGCGCCGTCTTGTTGTTCATCCGGTTCGGGCCGGAGCGAAGCGATCTGCTGCGGATCCTTGATCAAGCCCGCGGTGAAGAGAAAACCGGCGGCCAGCTCCAGGTCATTGCCTGGAGTACGCATGGTTACCGCGATGGGAGTCTCCGCCACGCAAATCTCGAGGGGTTCCTCCCCGGCCAGATAGTCGATGCTCCGGCTAACCCGTCCCTCCATCCAGGTGTGCACTCCAGCCACGGAAACCGTTCGCGGAAGCATCGGCTCCTCCTTGCGCGTATACCCTCTTACTTAGAAGCAGCCGGGGCGGAAAAGGTTACGAAGTTTGCTGCCTGGCCCAAGCGCCGGCAGTGCCGCGGTGTTTTCGGACGGTTCCGTGCCGCAGTAACGTAAAGAGTTGCGGGTATCGTTGCCTGGTGCTCATGCCGAATGGCAGACTCCCGGGGCGGCAATGCCCATTTGCTAATGAGAGCTCTGAAGCGCGGAGTATGCATGGCGTGCCGCCTGCATCTGCCCGTAGGAAGCGATGTCGGTCTCCACTTCCGAATAGATCGTGATGCCGGCGGAGAGGTAGCCCAGTGTTTTCAGCAGAACGTCCAGGCGGGCGCTGGAGGCGACGACGGAGCGGAATTTGCTGCTCCTCATCCGGCATTTCAGGGTTTTCTCCATGACATTTTTGGTGGCCTCAAGCCTCGCCTTCCGTGCCTCTCCGACGAGACCGGTGACGTCATTTGCCACGGTCTGTTTGAAGCCGATGACGACGGCATCAGCGCCCGAGTGGTTTGCCGGTCCAAGCCGATTCACCATTTCGACGGTCACGTCAAAGCCAAGTCCGATCGCTGCGGCCGTGACAGCTGCTGATCCGGTGATGAGAAGGCCAATAATGGCAACCGCTGCGGTTGCCGTGGACTTGACCATTTGGGCTCCGAACGCCATTTCAGAGTATGCCGCCACCCTTCCTGCCGCATCGCGCTGCAATCGGGCAAGAATGGTTTGCGACTTCATCAGGTATTCGTGTTGAAGAGCGTGCTGCTTTGCCAGAAATTTCGTCGCCGCACTCGGCCCTCTGCTGGCAGCAGCTAAGAAGCTGTCATACAGCATGGCAGCGCGATTCAGGGCTCGGTGGATTTGCACGTCCTGCTGTACGTCCGCTTTTGAATCCGTGCAAAGGTCCTGCCATCGAACTTCGGAAAGCGCCACATGAAACAAGAAGTCGTGGACCTTGTGGCCGTCAAAAGCAAGTACCTTCAGCGATTGGCGCAGGGGAGGGTTAGCAAGGGGCCCCGGCTTCGGGGACGGAGCTCGGCAAAGTGTGCCATCGCGAGTATTGACAGGCCGGGTTCCAGCCGGTCCAGCCTGTTTGAATGCTACCATGGTATTCCCTCGCACAGGTGGCGACTTCTCTCGCCGGTTCGTGCCAGAGTTCTCTCTCCCCTGCAATAGCGATTCTTCACTTGCCCTTCGCCAAGCATGCGTCCTGCATCGGGGACAGCCCGTCCGTCCCTGGCCTTGCCCGGCGCGGATGCGGCGCTGCCGCCATTGCCGCCGGGGAAAGGGCGGGACTCGGGCCCCCATGCCCTACTAGCCGATCATGACCGTCATTTCGCCCATGATGATGGGGTTGGCCGGACCCATAGCCAAGCCGGGTTTTTCCACCACGATGTCGCCCATGCGGCACGCCATCATGTAATCGATGAGCACGGTAGGACTGCCCATCATGACTGCGCCGACGCCGTCGGCGCCGCTAACGCTAACCGCCGGACAGGCGTGCTGGTCGATCATGGCGCGCCAGGCGGGCAAATTCCCGATCATCACATCGGTGCTGCCCGGGCCGGGCGATAGCGGCGCGCCGTGAGTTGTTGGATCGGTTACTCTTGCTGCTGGAGGCATAGGTTCTCCCTTCTACAGCTTCGTTCCCTTACTCCCGTCGTCGGCGGTATCGGGATCTGTGTTATCCAATGGCGGCGCCGGGGCGTCGGGCGAGTCCGGGCTGGCGCCGGGGCCGCTCCCGGCCGCGCCGCCGCTGTTGATCAACACCATGGTGCCCTGGATGCTCACTCCTGAGGGGCCAATGTCCACGAAGCCGCCCGGGCCCTTCAGCGAAAGCTGCATGCCGGCCTCGATAATGACCGTCATGCCGCCCTTCAGGTGGATTGTCTGGCCGGCCTCCATCGCGTGCGTGGTGCCGATCTTTTCATCCCGCTCTTGTCCGACCTGGAGAGACACGCTGCCGCCGATGTTTTCCTTTTGGTCGCCGCTGATGTTGAGGGAGGCCGAGCCGCCGATCTTCTCCTTGTGGTCGGAGACGACTTCCATGGACTTGCTTCCCGTGACCTTCTCATTCTGCATGCCGGTGATCTGCAGCGACATATCGCCTTCGATCTTCTCGAAGTGGCTGCCTTTCACATGTCCGTGCTTGTTGCCTTCGACCAGCTCGTGCTGGTCGACGTGCACAATCAGATGCCGGTCGTTGCCTATGTACTCGCGCGAATCGTTCTTCACGCGGACATCCATGTCTTTTTCCGCTTGCAGGAAGACCTGTTCATCTCCCGTCTTGTCTTCCAGGCGAAGCTCGTTGTAATTGGAAGCCGCGCCGCCCTTGCTGCTGCGGGTTTTCACGCCGCTGCGGGTGTAGAACTGAGGCAGATCGTAGGGCGGCATCTGATCGGCGTTATAGACCGAACCGGTCACCAAAGGCTGGTCGGGATCGCCTTCCAGGAACTCGACGACCACTTCCTGCCCAACCCGCGGCCAGAAATGGGCGCCCCACTGATTGCCGGCCCAGGGCTGGGCGACGCGCACCCAGCAAGTGGATTTTTCATCGCTCTGGCCCAGGCGGTCCCAATGGAACTGGATGCGCACGCGCCCATACTTGTCGAGCCAGCTCTCCTCGCCCGACTTCACGGTGACCACCGCGGTCTGCGGTCCCTGCACCATGGGCTTGGGGGTAAGCCGGCGGGGAACGAAAGGCACGGCAAAGGGAATGCAAACAAAACTATTCTGGTACGCCGTTGGGGAACTCTCGCCGCTGACATAGCTGGGCGACTGCGACATGCTGTGATGCACCGAGACCAGCGCATACTTGCCGGCCAAGTCGCGATGATTGGCCAGCTCGAACTGGCTGCCGGAGTAAAATGCCCGCGCATCGGAGTTGCCCGTCAGGACCTCGTATCCGGCCTCTTCTTCCTGCATGCGCAGACGGGCCATAGCCTCGCCGGTGGATTCCACGCCGCCCAGCCTCTCCGCGGGCGCGTTAAACAGCTTGGCGTACTCGCCGGGATAGTCATAAAGCCTGAGATTGGGGTTGTTGGCTACCGGAATCGCCGTGGTCTCGGATTTCTCCAGGCTCTTGGTGGGCATTTCGAAGTGGTGATCGCGGAGCGCCCACTTGCCGTGCTCGAGTTCGAAACGGCGGCCGATGCTGTGGACCACATCCTGCCGTTCTCCGTAGCCGCCTTCGGGGGCATAGCGGAACACGCCGTCCTGGTCCGGAACCTCGGCGAAGGCGGTATTAGCGTCGGCGAGCACCAAGGTGTGGCCATGCTCGGTATGTTCGAAGAAGTAGAAGATGCCTTCGTGTTCCAGCAGGCGCGAGATGAAATTGAAATCCGTCTCGCGGTATTGCACGCAATAGTCCCAGGAAACGTAAGTCTTGTTCAAGGCATTGCGGTAAGCCACCAGATCCGGGTAAGTGCCTTTCAAGTCATCGAAGATTTCTTTCACGATAGCCGGCACGGCCAGGTTCTGGAAGACGCGGCAGTCGGACTCGAGCGTCAGCAGCCAGGTCCAGGGCACAATTTCCGCCCGGTAGTACTGGAAACGGTCGTCGCTATGCTCCTGGGCAAAGCTCTTGACGATGCCGCTGAAATAGCGCTTCCCCTCCGCGAGGGCGGCCGTCAACGTGACTTTGTTTCCCAGCAGTTCCTTGGGCTTCACCTCGCTGGTACGGTGTTTCTGGAGGTCGAGCAGAAGGTCCATCTCCAAGGAGTACAGGCCGGACAGGGTTTCGGAGGCGGAGCACCGCTCGATCAGGAGCACATCTTCGCCGGCGGGAGTGTCCAAGCTGAGGAAACGCCCCTGCTGGGTGACCGGGTCTCCACCGGAAGCAGCACTGCTAGTGTTTGCCATAAGTAACCTGCGCCAATTCTTTCGTCCTTGTCTCCCAGGTTCGCGAACGGAGACGCGGGGGCGGCTAATGGTTTAGGCCGGCACCGTCTCAGCTTCAGGCTGCGCGACGATGAAATCGTACGCAAACTCGCCCTGCGGATCAAGGCCCACCCGGATGGCGGACACTTTGGCGCCTTCCGCCATCTGCGCCAGGAGCCGGCGCGAGACTTCCGGCAACAGCGTATTGGTCAGAATGTTATCCACGTTGCGCGCGCCGCTTTCGACTTCCGTACAGCGTTTGGCGATTTCGTTGACCAGCGCCGCATCGAATTCCAAGGCGATGCGGTGGTTTTCCATCAGCCGCTTCTGAATCCGCGAAAGCTTAAGCTGAATGATAGTCTTCATAGCCTCGTCGCGGATCGGGTAATAAGGGACCAGCAGCATGCGGCCGAGGAACGCCGGCTTGAATATCTTGTCCAGGTCGGACTTGATGGCCTTCACCAGCGCGGCCGGCCCGGGAGCGGTGTCGGGATCGGCGCACAGCTTCATGAGCGCGTCCGTGCAAGCGTTGGTGGTAAGGATAATGATGGTGTTCTTGAAGTCGATCTCCCGGCCTTCACCATCCTCCATGTGGCCTTTGTCGAATACCTGGTAGAAAAGTTCGAGCACGTCGGGATGCGCTTTTTCCACTTCGTCGAGCAACACCACGGAATAGGGGCGCCGGCGCACCGCCTCGGTGAGCACCCCGCCTTCGCCATAGCCTACATAGCCCGGAGGCGAGCCTTTCAAAGTGCTGACGGTATGCGCCTCCTGAAACTCGGACATATTAATCGTGATCAGGTTGCGTTCGCCCCCATAGAACAGGTCGCTGAGCGCCAGCGCCGTCTCCGTCTTACCGACGCCGCTGGGGCCAATCAGCATGAAGACGCCGATGGGCTTGCCGGGATCGTCGAGGCTGGCGCGGGACGTGATGATGCGCTGGCTGATGGCCTTCAGCGCATGGTCCTGGCCGATCACGCGCTGCCCGAGATAGGCGTCGAGCTTCAGCACCGCGCCGATTTCATCCTTGACCATTTTGCCGGTAGGAATGCCCGTCCAGCCGGAGATTACCTCGCCCACAATATTGGCGTCCACGCACACTCCCATCAGCGGCTTCTCCCCCTGGACCTTCCTCAACTCCTTCTCGAGCTCGGCCAGTTCGGTTCGGTGCGTGCCCTCCTCCCCGGGGGACGCGGGCGCGGCCATCTTCTTGTGCAGATCGCGCACCTTGGCTACCAGGTCCCGCTCCTTCTGCCAGCGCTCCATAACGGCCGCCAACTCGGCCTCGAGTTGCTGTTTCTTAGCGGCGATATGCTCCAGGCGCTCGGCGTGATTGGCGCCGAGGGCGACCTCGCGCTCTAAAATTCGCTGCTGCGTGGCCAAATCTCCTATCTGACGCTCCAGGTCCTCGACCGCGGCGGGCTTGGCCGCCTGCCCCAGCGCCAAACGCGCGCAGGCCGTATCGAGCACGCTGACTGCCTTGTCGGGCAGTTGACGGCCGGCCAGATAGCGGGCCGAAAGCTTCACGGCCGCGGCGATCGCTTCGTCCAGGATGTGCAGATCGTGGTGCTTTTCCAGATTGGCGACAATGCCCCGCAACATGACCTCGCACTGCGCTATGGCGGGTTCATCGACCTTGACTACCTGAAAGCGGCGGGCCAGGGCGGCGTCCTTCTCGAAGTATTTCTTGTACTCGCTCCAGGTGGTGGCGGCGATGGTGCGCAATTCGCCGCGGGCCAGCGCGGGTTTCAGCAACTGGGCGGCGTCGCCCTGGCCGGCGGAACCGCCGGCGCCAATCATCGTGTGGGCCTCGTCGATGAACAAGATGATGGGCACGGGGGACGCCTTGCATTCCTCGATGATGCCTTTCAAGCGGTTTTCGAACTCGCCCTTCACGCTCGCTCCGGCCTGCAACAAAGCCAGATCGAGGGTGCGGACGACTACCTTCTTCAGCGGTTCCGGCACGTCCCCGGCCACCACCCGCTGGGCGAAGCCTTCGACCACGGCGGTCTTGCCGACCCCCGCTTCGCCGGTGAGGATGGGATTGTTCTGGCGGCGGCGCATCAGGATGTCGATCACCTGGCGGATTTCCTGGTCGCGGCTCAGCACGGGATCGATGCTGCCGGCTTTTACCTTCTGGTTCAGGTCGAGAGTGAACTGATCGAGGTTGGGGGTCCGGCTGCCGGGAACTACGCCCGGCTGGAATTCGCCGCCCGCGGCCGCGCCCATCATCATGGGTTTGGTGGCGCGGTCCTCGGCGGAGCCGGCTACGATGGCATAGAAGTCCTTCTTGAACTGCTCGGGGTTGATCTTCTGGAACTCGCGGCTGATTTCGCGCGCATAGCGCGCCAATTCGTCGTCGGAGACCAGCGCCAGCAGAGTAAAGCCGGTGCGCACTTCGGCGGCGCCGAAACTCAAAGTTCCCACCAGCCAGGCTTCGCGAAACAGATGCAGGACGGCGGGGCTGAGAAGGGGATTGCTGCCGCTGCCGCGTTTCATCAGGTCCAGCGCATGATTCAGATCGCCCATCAGCACCGGCCGGTTGATGCCGAAGGCCTTGGCGATGCGGGGGCAATCAAGGTCTTCCCGCTCGAGGGCCTTGAGCAGAAAGTGCGGCAGGTCCGCATCGTAATTCGTCCGGGCGCGGGACAACTGCAGCGCCGCCTCCAACACCTCACGAGTCGGGCTATTGAGCCGTTGTATCAGCGATTTCCAATCCGACGCCATATTCTTCCATCCTTTCTTGCTTCTTCGCCGCAAGCCGCGGAGCCGCGTCTAGAGCCGCAAAATGGTTTCCGCCGGGTCGCGCTGCGGGCAGGCCGTTTTGGCCCAACTCAACCACCCCAGGCGCGGCGCCGTCTCCCCTTCCCCGCCCAGTTCACAGGGCGGCGTTTGCTCGCGCCGTAAGATCAGTTGCACCTCGAAATCCAGTTGATCGTTGAAATAAAACTTTACCAGGGAGCGCAACGGTTCCCAAGCGGTCCCGGTGGGCAGAAAATCCAGGTACTGAGGGAGCGTAAGCGGACCAAGTTGGATGCGCACCACCGACTGCTGGTCCCAGATCTCATCGCCCAGAACCGAGCCGAAGCCCAACATTTCCGTGTAGGCGCCGCTCCCGGTGAGACAAGTTTGGCTCTTGCGGTCCAGCTTAAACCACGCGCCCGCAAACTGCTCCACCGCTACCGGCACGTCGAAGTAATCCGCGAGCATCTGCTCCAGCGCCACAGCCGACCGCGGATGTTGGGAAAACAGGCCGGCATAGTACAAGAGCGCCTTGTCTTCCACTTTCTGACGGTTCTCCAGGCCGGGGGTGCCCAAGCCGACCAGGGCCAGCAATTGGCGCGAGAGGGGATCGCGCTCGCCGCGTTCATAAGCGGCGCCGAAGCGATACTTCTTCCATGCCCGGTAAAACAGCGAAACGGCGCGGTGATTGAAGATATCCAGAAAGTCGCGCAACGCGTAGTCCCGGCTGCGCATGCGCTCCATGATGTATTCGGTGTAATAGAGCGAAAGGAGTCCTTGCGGGCCCGTCAAGCCCATGAAGTTGACGCTCATTTGCGCGGGCTTGCCCTCCGGGAAGGTGAGCGCCTGGATCTCGCTGGCGGGAAACGAAGTGGTTTGATGGACGTCGAAGCGTACGACCTCCTGGTGGGGGGGCACAAAACGGCCCACCGCCTCGCGCTCCGGCGCCATGCGTTCCAGCAGGCGCACCGCCTGAAAGAAGTGAAAGCGGAAGGGTTCCGCGTCCAACAACTCCCGCAGTTGCTCGCGCTCTAAAGCAGAATCGCCTGACCGGCCCGGGGCGGCCATTCGCGCAGGACCTCCTTTCGCTGAAGGGTGCTGGCGGCCAGTTGGCTGAAACTATTCATCGACACATAGCTGCCCAGAAAGCGTTCGAGGACGCTGGCAAACAGATACACTCCGCCGCCCACGAACTGCTCCTCGTCCAGTTCCAGCTCGACGCGGGTGCCGCGCGCCGAGGTCATGCCATTTTCCGTGATCACGCGCGCGAAATGGCGCGAGCTGTTCACTTTCGTAATTCCCGCGATCTGGTTCTGCAGGTAAATGGAATCGGAAAAGTTATAAAGATTCAGGATGTGCTGCAAGGCGTCCTTGCCTTCCTCGACCAGCGAGAGATAATTCAGCGCCAGGTGGGAGAGCAACCGCCACAGGGCGTCCGGGCCGGAAGGCGGCCGCAAGCTGGGCGTCACTTTGCGCAAGACTACGATCTTGCGGATGGCTGCCACCCCTTCGATCTCAAAATCGCCTTGTTCGCTGCCGAAGGGCAGGCGCGAGGGCAGGGTGAAGTTGGTGCAGGTGCAGCGCACGGTCACGGCGTCGGCCGCGGGATGAATGGGGCGGCCGGTGAGATCGACCAGCGAGAGAAAGACATCGCTGCGTTCGTCGCCGCGAATGCCGGCGTTGCGCCGCGCCGCCTGCCAAAAAGCCTGGGCCTGCGGTTTGCCGGCGCCGTGCTTGTGGCGGAAGGTGTAAAAAGGCTGGTACGGCATCACCTCGCGGGTGCGCGGATTCGTGCCCAGCACCTCGTCCACCGAAAAGATTTCCATGGCCCATTGCCGGCGCACGTCGGGCACAATGGGGTACTCGTACTTCGTCTGGTCGAGCAGAATGGGGTCGGCCGTCTGCGGAAACAGGTTCACGATGGGAGTGCAGCCCAGGCGAAAGGTTGGCGGAGCCACTCCCTGCTCCAACATGGGCACGCGGTCGTTGCGCTCGAAGCGCGAGAACAGGAAGATGATTTCGGCCTCGTTGCCGAAGCCGCCGGCCGCCAGAGCTTCCAGCCCGGTCAAATCGAAGAAAAAGAATTTTTCCGGGAAGGTGAAATATTCCTGCAGCAGCCGGTAGCCGGAGAACGAGCGCCGCGGATAGGGCAGCAGGGCATCCAGCTCGTCAAAGCCAACGGGACGCAACGCGCCGGGCGGCAACGCCACGGCCTCCGTGCGCGGCTGGCGCGCGGGGCTGCGCAGCAGGATTTGATGGCAACTGTTGCACAACAGCTCGTACAGCGTGTGCACCAGGTTGGCTTCGCCGTTGAGATAGAAACGCAGAGAGCGCAGGGCCAGCTTGTCGAACTTGACCTCCGGCAGGCAGCGCAGAAGCAGGCGGATGGCCGCCACCGTATCCGGCGCCTTTACCGCGGGCGTCAGGCGGTCGGGAGTGCGCCAATTTGCCTCCGCCACCGTGAGCGGCCACAGGGTAGTATCGTAACCCGCCCGGAACTTGCAGGGGACCCCTTCCACTTCGCGCGAATTCAGCGTGGCCCCGCGCGGGATGTGGAGGCCGGTGGTGAGCTTGCCCTGTTCGGGATTGACGTGGAACTGGACCACCGACATGGAGGGCACCGGACGAATGTAGTGGGGATACAGAATACCCAGCAGGGCATTCGTGATTTCGGGGAAATCGTCGTCCACCCGCAAGTGCACCCGTGCCGCCAGGAAGGCGAAGGCCTCCAGCAGCCGTTCCACGTGCGGGTCTTCGCAGCGGTCCGGCTCCAGCAGCAGGCGGGAAGCGATCTTGGGATACTTCTGCGCGAATTCGGCGCCCATTTGCCGCAGGTAGGTCAACTCACGCTCGTAATAGGCCAGCAGTTCTTCCCGCATAAGCGCTATTTCACCTGATACTCGCCGCTGGTCAACTCCAGCACGGTATCGAAAGTCACCTGTTCCGGCGCGGGGTCGATGCGCGCCAGGCCCTCGATGCGAAAGCGGAGCATGCGTCCCCCGGCGGCCAGCGGCTCGGCGATAACGCGCACGTTGGCCAGGCGCGGTTCATACCGTTCCACCGTCTGTTGCAGGCTGTGCTGAAGGAACTGGCGGTCACGCGCCGATTGGGCCGAGAGCGCCATCAGGTCCGGCAGTCCATAGTTATACAGGGAACGCGAAAGCTCGCGAAATTGATCGGGCGCCGGCGCCGGCGTTTGCCGCGAGTTGAGCAGCCATTCCAGATCGCGGCGCAAGGCGGCTTTGAAGGCGCGGAACGATTGGGCCCGGGTCACCGGCGGGTCCGCCGGGGTGTTCAGATCGCCGTCGGTGAGGCGGTCCAACAAGGGCTGCGTAATAATCAACTCGGGTTCAAAACGAGCCATAGAATGGCCTAGCGCTCCAACTCCAGCGCCTGAACCGGATCGAGGCGGCAGACGCGCGCGTACAGCTTCTGCTTCAACTCCGGATCGCCCCGCATTTTGTCCACGCAACGGAAGAGCAGCGTAAACACATGAGCCAGCATGCCGGCGGATTCCCATTCCTCCAGCCGGCGGCTCTCAATCTCTTCCGCCAAGCCTTGGAGGATGGGATAGGCAATGTTGTTGTAGCCGGCGGCCACACAGAGCTGGGCCAACTGGACATGGCGTTGAAAACGGGCCCGGCCGCGTTCCATGGCCGCTTCCCGCGTAAGCAGGGCGACGGCTTCGTCCGTATGCCCGGACTCCACGGCTTGTTTGGCCAGGACAAAGACGTCGGGCGGCTTGGCTTCGCCAGCCTCTTCCCCATCCACCGGCTGTCCGTTGTCCGGGGCCACGCCCATGGCCTGCATTTTTCCGGCGCGCAGCTCCGCCTCGCGGTCACGGAGCAGCGGCTGCAGCCAGGCCTGGGTTTCGGCATTGGCGGTAGGCGTGTCGTCGAGCAAACTCATCTTCGGCAGTTGGGGGTAATCCGCCAGCAGGGCCTTCAGCTCCGCCAGGACCGCGTTCTTGACGTAGTCGTAACTGCCGGCATTGTCGCAGGCCTGACAGAAGTAGCGCTGCAAGTCGAGCCAGCCGCGCCCGCACGGCTGGGCGGCGGCCGCCTCCAGCACGGGAAACAGCTCGCCGTAGTTGCCGTCGTTCCATAGTTGCTTGATTCGCGTGCGCAATTCGGTGGAAGGGGCGGCCAGCAGGTTGGCGTCGATTTCGCCGCCCGCGGCGCGCAGTTCGCTCCAGCGCAGGACGCGCACCATGACGTAGGGCGCCGGATCGTAAGCATCCTGCTGGCGGAGCCATGCCGCCAGCGCCGCGATGCGCTCACAAGCCTCCTCCCGGCTGGCGGGTTCCGTGGCGGCGGCCATTTTCCTTGGGGCCGCGGCTGCCATGGCAGGCCGGGGCGCTGCCTCGACTGCCCCCGGGGCTGCTGCCGGGGCGGCTTCTTCCGCCGGCATTGGCTCAGCGCCCCCGGCTTCGTCCGGTTCCGTCTCGCGCTTCCGGACCAGCAGGACGTTTACGGCTTGGCGGACCGCCTCCAAAGCTTCGCGCAAGCCGGCAAAGCTGGGATTGAAAGTCCCGAACTTGGCGGTACACGTCTGGTCCAAAGCGTTCACGGCTTCCATGCAGCCGTCAATCTCAGCCATGCGCTGCTGGTAGAAGGCCTTGGGAGTGCCTGCAAACGCCTTGTCAAATTCCTCGGCGGTAAGCTTTTGGTCGGCTATGGCCTGTTCGCGGGCGGCGCGTTTGGCTTCGGAATCGCCAATATCGGTTTCATAACCGACGGCGCGCGATTCCTTGTACGCAATCCAGTCAAAGCCGTTTTTACATAATGGAATCTTCTTAAGCTTGACATCCAGGTGGCCGCCGATCCAATCCAGGGGCATGGCCCGCAGTTCGAGGTCGCCGTCTTCGGGCTCGGGGTAGAGATTGTCCCAGAACTGTTCGACCAGAGCAGCGCAAAGGCCGAGACCCTGGCCCAAGCCGGCAAAGCCTTCGCGGTGGACCAGGGCTTCCGTCAGCCACGCTGCCAGTTGCAGGTCCTTGGTTCGGCTGCCGAGGGCCTCGTTGCACAGCTTGATGACCAGCGGCCAATCCGCTTTCTTCAGTTCGCGCGCCCATTCACCCTGGGGCCCGGCATCGTCATCCTCGCGCCGGGCTTCTTTAATCTTGTCGTAGATCGGATCGTAGCGGAGGTTTACACCACCGGGATTCGGCCCGGCAATCGGCTTCAGCAATTCTTCGCTTATGGGCATGTGCTATCCCGCGGCAGCCGTCTCCCCGGCCCCGGCCAATTTGACGTTTCTGAGTTCGAGCAGCGGGACTTCCTCTCCGTCAATGAGCAGCAACTTTTGGCCAAAGGGAATCTCCGCGCCGTCAACTTCTTTCCACGCGGAGGCCCGTCCGAGGCGGACCATGTCATCCTCATGCGTGGCGGTGAACGGCGCCAGCACCGGGACCAGGACCTCGCCCAAATCGCGGCCCTGGAAGTTTGGGCCGTTGGTAATGATGGCCGGCGCCCACAGCAGGTCCCGCAGCCTTTTGGGCGGCTGCATCTGAATGGACACGATGTGCTCGAACGGCACCCACAAGTAGCGGCCGGCAAGAAACACTTCCAGACGGCGGCCGATGCGCGGGTCGGCATCGGCGATGTCCTGAAAGGGTTTGCCGTTGAAGCTGCCTGCGGCCGGCTTCGCATCCCCGGTGGCCGGCGGCTGGCCCGCCGCCGGCGCCGCCCCGCCGAGGTATGCCTTGTCCTGGATAAACTTCCGGCGCTGGCCTTCGGCGCGCAGGGCGGAGCGATAAAGCAGAGCGCCTAATTCGGCGTTCTGGCCGCCCTGGGCCAGGACATCGAGTTGTTTTTCCGCGCGCTCCCATTCGCCGGCAAAGCAAAGAAGTTCGAAGAGAAAAGTCCGCCTTCGGGCATCCTGCGGGTCTTGCCGGACTTCTCCGGTGAGAGCCTGGATCGCCTCCTTCAATTTGCCGGCGCGAAAGAGCTCGTCCGCTTTCATATGCCGCCTCGTGACGTAGCCTTTAGCCTCCCTTATTCGCCTTCACGTCATAATTGTGCACGATGGGAGCGTCCAGCGTGCCGTCGGACTTCTGTGGCGCGTACTGGACTTCGATTTTCGAAAAGTTCAGGGAAAAAGTTTCTGTCGGAGTTACTTGGTCTGCCGTCCCGCCGGTTTGATACGAGGACACGAGTAAATCCGTAAACTTGATCTTCAGGTATTCCTGCTGGTCCTTGCCGGCTTTGCGTGCCGTGAACAGGGCGTCGGGGATGTGCTGGCCACTGGCACAGGCCAGGAACAACTTGGGACTTGACTTATCGATTTGCTTTATGATGCTGAAGTCCTGCATCGCCACCTTGCCGGCGCCGCCGCCCCCGGTGCCCGAGGCAAATGTGCCTTTGTTAGTCGCACCCCACGACCAACTCTCTAATTGAATTTCGCCCTTGTGTTTGGAATCCTGGCTTTCGCCCGGGATTCCGTTAATCTTGAGGAAATAATCAACAGCCGCCATGTCGCGCTCCTTATGTGCAGAGTCTCTCCACTTCTTTTGCCAACTGAAGACCTTGGTCCTGGCGGCGAACCGTATGCCGGTCCGCCGTCTGGGGTTACATACTGTGGGTTACTTGCGCGCCGATTGCGGCAAATCCGCAACCAAACGCAATGAGACGCTGAGCTCATCCAACTGGAAATGGGGTTTCAGGAAGGCAACCGCCCGGTACACGCCCGGCTTGCCCGCCACTTCGGTAACCTCGATATTGGCCTCGCGCAGCGGCAACCGCGCCTTGACGCTCTGGGAGGCGTTGTCGTCGCCACAGGTGTACTGCCAAATCCACGTATTCAGGAAATGCTGGCACTCCCCCCGGCTGGTGAAGCTGCCGATCTTGTCCCGCATCATGACCTTCATGTAATGCGCAAAGCGCGACATGGCCAGAATGTAAGGCAACTGCGCGGAGAGCCGGGCGTTGGCGTTGGCCGCTTCCTTGTCATAGACCTTGGGCTTTTGACAGGACTGAACGCTGAAGAAAGCGGCGTAATCGGTGCCCTTGCAGTGCAGCAGGGGAACGAAGCCCTGATCGGCCAGTTCCTTCTCGCGCCGGTCGGTGATGGCGATTTCCGTGGGGCACTTCAGCGCCACGTCGCCTTCATCGGTGCGGAAGGTGTGCGCCGGCAGGCCCTGGACCAGGCCGCCGCCCTCGACGCCGCGAATGGCCGCACACCACCCGTATTGGGCGAAGGCGTCGGTGAGGCGCGCGCCCAGAGCATAAGCGGCGTTGCCCCAGAGGTATTTGTTGTGTTGGGTGCCGTCCACGCCTTCTTCGTAAGCGAAGCCTTCCACCGGCTTCGTATCGCGGCCATAAGGCAGGCGCATCAGGATGTGCGGCACGCAGAGGCCGACGTAGCGGGAATCCTCGGAGGCGCGGAACGATTTCCACTTGGCGTATTCCGTGGTGTCGAACGTCTTGGAGAGGTCGCGGACCCCGCCCAGATCGGCAAAACTCGAGAGGTTCAACAAATCCGAAGAGGCGGCGGACAGGAAAGGCGCGTGGGCGGAGGCCGCCACCGCGGAAACCTTTTCCAGCAGCTCGAGGTCCTCGGGATGCTTGCCGAACTCGTAATCGCCGACCATGGCGGCAAAGGGCGCGCCGCCGAACGTTCCGAACTCCTCTTCGTACACTTTCTTGAACAACGCGCTTTGATCGAATTCGGAAGCGCGTTGCAGGTCGCGCAGCAGGTCCTTCTTGCTGACGTTCAGCACCTTGATCTTGAGTTGATCGCTGGTCTCCGAGCGGTCCAGCAGGTACTTGAGTCCGCGCCAGGAAGCTTCCAGTTTCTGGAAACTCTCGTGGTGCAAAATCTCGTTCAACTGGATGGAAACCAGGTGATCGATCTGGGCGATGCGCGCATTGATGGTAGCTTCGGCGTCGCGTGAGACGACCATCTGCCCTTCCAGCACCTGCGCGACGAATTGTTTGACCAGGTCCTTGCCGCGCTCCACGGCGGCATGCCGGGCGAAACGGCCTTCGGAGACGATCTGATCCAGCAGGCTGGTTTCGGCGGCGGCTTTGGCGGGGGCAGAGGCGCTTTGCTTCAGCTCGTCTGGCATTACTTACCTCCCTCAGGCTTATCGGTCAGGCCCAACTCAGCGCGCAGCCGGTCGGCCTTTTCCGTGTCGGTTACCGCTTCCATCAGCAGTTCGTCCAGCTTGTCGTTGCCCTGCAACGAGCCGCGCAAGTCGGCTAGTTTGGTGCGCAGCTCCAGCAACTCCTGAAGCGGCTTCACCTGCCGGGCGACCTGCTCGGGTTCAAAATCCTCAAGGGCCTTGAAGCGCAAGTCCACCTTCAACTGTCCCGCGCTGGCATCGTCGCTGAGCTTGTTTTCCACGGCGAAGGACAAGTGCGGCGCCATACCTTGCAAGACCGTATCGAAGTTGTCGGGCGTGATTTCCACGAACTTCCTGTCCTTCAAGCGGGGCAGGGGTTGTTCGGGTTGGCCGGTAAAATCCCCGAGCACGCCCATCACAAACGGGAGTTCCTTGTTTTCGATGGCGCCGCCCACTTCAACGTCGTAGGTGATATGCACGCGCGGCGGACGTACCCGGCCGAGTTTTTGCTGTTCACTGTCTTTAGCCATAAACATTCCTCGCTGTAGGCAACAGATGCAAATTTGGGTACCGAAGTTCTTAATGATCCGGCGCAGACACGCCCCTCCCCCTCTCCGTAAGCGTGCCTGCACGCAATTCGTCAGCGCCGCCGTTTAGGACAAAATCATCACAGAGGGGACCCAAGTGTAGGAAAACGCTAACGGTAGAGGATTATGCGTCGGCGGGAGGCAATTGTCAACCGGGGGGGCGGTGCGGGGACCGGCAGCGATGAATTTTCCGTTAGCAACGAATCGGGAAAATGGCGGCGGACGCCGCGGACAAGGGGGAAGTTTCCGGAACCATGAAGTTTCCTTTCCCGCCGGCATTATGGTATGGTGGGCACCGCAAGGGCATTTCTTATGAAGCAATTGCAACCTGTCATCTGGTCCAAGGGCACGTTTCTTACCCCGCAGCACATGCAGCTTCAGGACCGGTTTCTTGAAGATACGCTCCAGTTCGAGCTGCAAGCGCTGAATTTCCGGCCCTGGGGATTCACCGAGCTGGCCATCGACCAGCAGAAACTGACCGACGGGCAATTCGCGGTATCGCGCGCGGCCGGCATCTTCCCTGACGGGCTGTTGTTCGATATCCCCGGCGCCGACGCCGCCCCGGAGTCCAAACCGCTGGCCGGCTGCTTTGAACCGGACCGGAACACGCTGAACGTTTACCTGGCCGTGCCCGAATACCGGGGGCGCGGCATCAACGTTTCGCTGGCGCAAGGAAACGCCGGCTCGCGTTACGTGGCCGGGCTCGAGATGTTTCGCGATGAGAACACCGGCGGCAACGATAAGCCCGTCCAGGTGGCGCGCAAAAACTTTCGTATCCTGGTGGAGGGGGAAAACCTGGAGGGGGTTTCCAAACTGCGCCTGGCCAGCGTGGAAAGCACCGGCGTGGGCACCTTCCGCTTGCATCCCGAATTTGTGCCGCCGCTGTTGTCGATTGCCGCCAGCGGCTATCTGCTGAACCTGTTGCGCGGCATCGTCGAGGTCTTGCATGCCAAGAGCAGCGCGCTGGCCGGCCTGCGGCGGCAGAAGAACCAAAGCCTGGCGGATTTCACCGCCGGCGATATCGCCAATTTCTGGCTGCTTTACACCATGAATTCCCACTTTCCGCTGTTCAATCATCTCTATCAAGCCAAGAACAGCCACCCGGAAGAACTATATTCAGCGATGCTGCAGTTGGCGGGCGCGTTGACCACCTTCTCCCTGACCGTGCAACCCCGCGATCTGCCCGCTTACGATCACGATGAGCTGGGCGCCTGCTTCACCGCCCTGAACGAGCGCCTGCGGTCGCTGCTGGAAACGGTGGTGCCCAGCAACGTAGTGTCGCTGCCGCTGAAGCCGGTGCAGCCCTCGATTTACGCCGCCGCGCTGGCCGAAGACCGCTATTTGCAGGACACGCGCATGTATCTGGCGGTCAATGCCGGCATGCCGGAAGCCGACCTGATTCGCAAGTGTCCGCAGCTCATGAAAATTTGTTCCGCCAACCACGTGGACCACCTCATCAAGCAGGCGCTGCCGGGCGTGCAGCTAACCCATTTGCCTTCTCCCCCGGCGGCGATACCCGTGAAGCTGAACTACCAGTACTTCAGTCTTACGCAGACGGGCGTGGCTTGGGAGGCGGTGCAGCGCGCCCGCAATCTGGCGGCCTACGTGCCCTCGGATTTCCCCGAGCCGCAGTTGGAACTGATTATCCTTCTGCCGCAGAAACAGTAGCGCTTACTTGGCTACCGGCAATGGCTGGTTCTCCGTCATCGCCTTCAGCGTTTGCGGGGGAGCGAACTCCGGAACCACGATGAATCCGCGGGAGATCATGGCCGCCAGCAAGGCGGCGAATTTTTCCGGCGGCGTATCGGCGGGGATGTGCCCTTGCTGGCACATGCCGGCCATCAGCTCCAGGCCGGTGCGCCGGCCATTGCAGGCGGCCAACAGCAGCGGCATCCAGCGGTCCATTTCCACTTCGACGGCGAACGGATAAGGCACCCCGGCCCGGCAATTGGCGGCGCGCAATTCGTCCTCTTCGACCACGTGGGTGACGGTAAAGCGCAAGCCGGCGGCCGCTTTGGGCCGGGAGCGCAGCAGGGCGGCATGAGTCTCCGGCAGCGCCGCGATGCGCAGCCAGCGCAGCAGCCAGTCCACCTCCGGCGGTCCCGAGTTGTCCCCGCCCTGGCGGCGAAGGTCCAGCGGTTCCCGCGCCTCGCCATGCCTTATCAGCGAGATCGAGACATCGAGCAGGTTGCGGACTTTCCACTCCTGGAACAGCTTTTTCCAACTCTTCAGGTCTTCCAGGCCGCGTTCCTTCGCAGCGCTGGCGAGCACGAACCTTTCCGGGTCGAGCTCGATCCAGATGATGAGCACCACATCGAACTCGGCCTGCTTCTCGCCCAGCCATTCGCGGATGCGCTGTTCCAGCATTAGTTCCCGGTCGCTGACGGAGGTGTGGCACTGGAAGACGCCGCCGGGACGCAAGAAAACGGGTAAGCCCTCGATGATGCGGCGGGTAATCTCCTCGCCGTCCGTGCCTCCGTCGCGATACAGATATCCCGGCCGCAGCACCGGCACATACGGAGGGTGGGCGAGAATGTAATCGAAGGTTTGTCCTTTCACGGGCTCATAAAGATCGCCTTCGACTACGGTCACGTTCTCCAGGGCGTTGAGACGGCGGTTGAACTCCGTGAAGGCGGTAGACCGCGGGGCAATATCGGCCGCCACGGCGTGAGTGGCGAAGCCCGCCGCCGCCACCAGCGCCGCCACCCCGCTTCCGGAACACAGATCGAGCAGGCGGTCGCAAGGTTGACGAGAGAGGTTTCCTAGAAAGACTTGCGTGTTTCGAGTGAGGGCCGGATAGACGGCATCCGGCGGCCAACTGAAAGGCGAACCGTCGGGTTGGGTCCAGCGCTCGGATGCGACGTATACTCCGTCCACCGGACAGAGCGTTACGGGCGAATAAAGCCGTCCCGGCGCCTCCGCATAGGGCGCCAGCAGGCCGAGCGTCTGCATCGCCGCAAAGGCTTCGCCCGGCACCCACCCGGCTATCTGAGCGGGCGCCGCAGCTTCGCCCAGAACAAATACGCGAATCAGCATTTCCAGGGCGTCTTGCGGGTCGGTATCAGCCGGGCCGGGCCGCAGCACGGTGAAATCGTAGGGAAGGGTTTGGTGCAGCCGGGCGGCCACGGCCGGGAGCGTGAACCCCGCCGCCTGCAGGAAAGCGCGCACGGCCGCAAACTCCGAGGCGGGGCCAAGCTGAAGCGGAACTGTCATTGGCTATTTCCTTAGCGCGAAAATCAGGATCAGGACCACGATGATTACAAATAGCACATTAGCGCCGATTATCACCGGCAGCCAGTTGATCTTGGCCGGCGCTGCCGGCGCCAAGGGCGGCAACGGCGGCATTTGCAGTTGAGGCGCCGGTATTGGCGGCGCCGGCGGCTGCGGCATTTGCATGAAAGGAACCGGCATGCCGGGCACCGCCACCGGTGGCGGACTAACCGCGGGTGGCGCCATGCCGCCCATGGGCAGGGAAGGGGCCTGAACCTGACCCAAGAAGGGTGGCGCTGCCTGGGGCACTGCCGGGGGCGTGGGCGCGGGCGCTTCCGGGCGGCCTGAAATGATCTGCGTGAATGCGCTCGGTCCGGCCGGAGGAGGCGGCGCTGCCGGCGCCGCGCCGGGAGGAGTAAAAACTCGGGTTGCCCCCTCCGGCTGCGTCCCGCTTGCCGCCGGCGGCGAACCCGAACCAAACCATGTCCCCATTCCCTGGTTCGGTTGCGGCGTGGGCGGCGTTTTCGCCGGCGCAGGAGCGCCAAGCTTTTCCTCGCTTGCCGGCGCCGGCGGAGCCGTAGAGGCGCCGGAGGTGCTGCCGAAAAATTGCGTGAAGGCCCCGGGTTTGGTTGGGGCCGGCTGCCCAGCCGCGCCAAAAGGGCTCTTCGATTCGCTGAAAGGCCCAGGCGAGAGCGGTTCCGCGGCTTTTGCCGGGGAACTGAAGAGCTTGGTGAATGCCCCCGCCTCCCTAGACGATGACGATGGCGATGACGATGGCGTTGGCGCCGGCGGAGGCGTGGCCGGCTTGGCCGCCAAGCCGCTAAATATTTGCGTGAACTCACCGGGGCCCGGCTTGGAGGCCGGCTCCTGGGCGGCATTGCTATCGCGCAACGGAAAGTTGAATGCCTTGGCAAACTCCTGGGTGAAGGCGCCGGAAGCCGCCGGCGGGGAGGCGGGTGAAGGTTCGTTGCTTTGCTCGGGAGCCGCCGGCTTTCCGGGACTGGCCGCCAGATAATCCAAAATTGACCGCTCGGTTGTTGCCGGCGGCGCCGAGGGCGCAGAAGGCGCGGGCGTAGTTTTCGGGGCGGAAGCTTGCGGCGGTTCCGGTCCGGCAAACATTTTTGTGAAGGCGCCGGGCTGGCCCGCCGCGTTGGCGGGCGCTGGCGCCTGCCACTCAGCCGTAGGGAAAGCGGAACCCGCATCCGATTTTGGAGCCGCCGGCTCTCCGGTGCGAGGCGCGTTGGGAGCGGGCGAGGGCAAATCGGCAAACATCTTCGTAAATGCGCCCGGCTGGCCCGCTTTGGGCGGCGCTGGCGCCTGCCGCTCAGCCGTAGGGAAAGCGGAACCCGCATCCGATTTTGGCGCCGCCGGCGGTCCGGGGCGAGGCGCGGTGGGAGCAGGCGAAGGCGGCTCGGCAAACATTTTTGTGAAGGCGCCGGGCTGGCCCGTATTGGCGGGCGCTGGCGGCTGCCTCCCAGCCGTAGGGAAAGCGGAACCCGCATCCGATTTCGGCGCCGCCGGCGGTGCGGCGCGAGGTGTGCTGGGAGCAGGCGGAGACTCGGCAAACATTTTGGTGAAGGCGCCGGGCTGCGATTTTAGAGGCTTTTCCGCATCCTTCAAGAGTTCGTCAAAGGGGTCGATGGAGTCCGATTGGTCCGGGTTGCGGTCCGGCGTCACGCCATTTTTCTGTTTCTCTGCATCCGGATCCAAGGGCGCCATAGGGTTCTCCTTCTGCCGGGTTCTCGCCGGCAGCCCGGGAGCGAAAAACTACCCCAGGTGAAGGGGAGCTTACACCTCCGGAACCGCAATTAGCAATTGGCGGTGGCCAAGTCCGGGTGCCTGGCATGAGCGTACGATATCCGCCGGGCGCGCGGAAATTTGCCGCTCCGTTTGGGTTTTTACCGGCGGCTATGCGAAACTAGGCCCCACTGGGCTCAGCGGTCTTGACAGGGCGCGGCCCAGCACCTACGATTGCGCGGCATAGCCCTTATGAAATTCTTGTCGAGTGTCGTCTGGTCGGAAGGAATGTACCTGGGACCGCATCATTTCCAGGCGCAACACCGGCACTTTGAAGATGTAATTCATTTTGCCACGCAGAGCTTGTGGTCTGAGGCATACGGCTTCACCAGCCTGGGGCTCGATGTGGAAGCGTTGCGCAACGGCAGCGTGGGGCTCATCCACGCCGGCGGGATGTTTCCCGACGGGCTGCCCTTCGATATCCCGGAGAGCGATCCTTTGCCGGAAGCGCGCGCCATAGCCGATTTGTTTCCGCCTACCCGCGACTTTCTGGTAGTCCATCTTGCCATTCCGCGCTGCCAACCCAGCGGCCAAAACTGCGTCGTTGACGGTTCCAGCACCGCCGCCCGCTATAGCGGCGCCCTGAAAACCATTTGCGACGAAAGCACGGGCCGCGATGAGAAGCCGGTGCGGTTAGGGCAGAAGAACCTTCGTCTGCTCTTCGACACCGAGGCGCTGGAAGAGATGGAATCGCTTCCCGTGGGACGCGTGAAGCGCGACCCTTCCGGACATTTTATTTTCGACCCCACTTTCATTCCTCCGTGCCTGCGCCTGGCCGCCAGCGAGGCGCTGATGATGATGTTGCGGCGCCTGGTGGAAATCCTGGAGGAAAAAAGTTCGACGTTGCGCGGCATGCAGCCGGGAAAGAACAAATTCCAGGCGGGCATGTCAGCGCGCGACGTGGCCAGCTTCTGGTTTCTGCACGCCATCAACGCCGGGTTGAGTCCGTTGCGGCACCTGTTCGCCAGCAAACGCGGCCATCCGGAAGAATTGTTCCGCGAGCTGTCGCGCCTGGCCGGATCGCTGTGCACATTCGGCATGGATTCCCATCCGCGCACGCTGCCGGTTTACGATCACAATCACCTTGATGTGTGCTTCCAGGAATTGGAAGCGCACATTCGCCGGCACCTGGAGATCATGATCCCGACGCAGGCCATCTCCATCCCGCTGGCGCCGGCCGGGCCTTCTCTGTACGAGGGAAACGTGAGCGATGCGCGGGCTTTGGGGGCCTCGCGCTGGCTGCTGGGCATTCGTTCCCCGATGGGCGAAGCGGATTTGATCCAGAAGACGCCGGCCCTGGTTAAGGTCTGTTCGGCGCAGTTCGTGCCCGAGCTGGTGAAGCGGGCCCTGCCCGGAATGAAGCTGGGGCACCTGGCGGTGCCGCCCTCGGCGATTTCGGCCAAGGTCGACTGTCAATATTTTGCCATCAGCAAGGCCGGCCCGTGCTGGGAGCACATCGTGCAGACCCGGAAAGTGGGCGTCTACGTGCCGGGAGAGATCGCTTCTCCCGAACTGGAGCTGATAGCTGTAATTGAGTAAGTGGAGGCAGCATGTCCAACCCGGTATCTCCCCTCGCCACCTACCGAGGGTCTTCCAGCGGCGCCGACCAGCGCGGCTGGAATTTGGCTCTGGCGTTTCAGGAGGTGTTGACCGCCGTCGTGCGGGTGCGCTTCGGCCGGCAAGCCGTCCAGAATGCCGAGAGCTTTCGCGCCCACATCAAGGAATCGCTGCGCACGGCGGCCCAGGACGCCATGAGCCGCGGCTACTCGCAGGAAGACGTCCAGTTGGCGCTGTATGCGGTGGTGGCCTTCATTGATGAATCGGTGCTGAACAGCCACCAGCCGGTCTTCGCCGAATGGCCGCGGCTTCCCCTGCAGGAAGAGCTGTTTGGCGGACACGTGGCGGGCGAGTCGTTTTTCGACAATCTGCAGGGGGTGCTGGCGCGCACCGATTTCATCTCCGCCGCCGACCTGCTGGAAGTCTTCTATTTGTGCCTGCTGTTGGGATACAAAGGGCGGTACGCCGTGGCCAGCGGAGACCTGCGCGGAATCGTGCAGGCGGTAGCAAGCAAAATTCAGCGCATCCGCGGCAGCTCGGGCGCGCTCTCGCCGCGCTGGGCGCTGCCCGCGGAGGCGGTGCAGGCGGCGCAATCCGATCCCTGGGTAAAGCGCTTGGGGTGGGCGGCGGTTGCCTGCCTGGCGCTGGCGCTGCTGTTGTTTCTTGGCGGCAAACTCGGGCTGGCCTCCGGCGCCGCCGGCTTGCGGGCACTGGCTTTGCCGGGCCGGTCTTGAGGAAACGCTATATGGCAATCATTCTGGTAGCCGGCATTCTGGCAATCTATCTCGTGCTGGCGTGGTTTGCCGGCACGTGGCTGCATCTGGTTGGGTCCAGCCTCTGGGGCCTGCGCGCCGCGCTGGCGGTGGTGGGGCTGGCGGGCGCCGCGTTTTTCCTCTGGTGGTACTACAAAGTGTTCCGCCGCAGCGCTCCGGTTTCGCCGGAAGCCGCCGCCGCCCGTGCCGAACTGGACGTCATGATCCGCGAGGCGCTCAATCGCGTGCGCAGCGGTCAGCAGGGATTGAATCTCAAGCAATTGCCGCTGATTTACGTCCTCGGTCCGGGCGGCGCCACCAAGACCACTACCATCGTCAGCTCCGGGCTGGAGCCGGAACTGCTGGCCGGGCAGGTGTACCGCGACAACAACGTGGTTCCCACCCGCCTGGTGAATCTCTGGTATTCGCGCCAGGCCCTGCTGGTGGAAGCGGCCGGAGGAGTGCTCGAGCAACCTCCCTTGTGGATTCACCTGCTGCGGCGCCTGCAGCCGGCTAAGCTCTCCAGCGCGCTGAGCAAAGGCGGCGAAGCGCCGCGCGCCGTGCTGGTCTGCTTTGACTGTGAGGCTTTTCTCAAACCCGGCGCCAGCGAAGCGGTCCCGGCCGCGGCCCGCTCCCTGAACGCGCGCTTGCGGGAGATTTCGCAGGAACTGGGCATCGGCTTTCCGGTTTACGTGCTGTTCACCAAGCTGGACCGCATCTCTTTCTTCGCCGATTACGTGCGCAATCTGACGAAGGAAGAAGGCGCGCAGGCGCTGGGCGTCACCTTGCCCCTGCATGCCGCCTCCCGAGGCGTCTATGCCGAAGAAGAGAGCAAGCGGCTGACCAAAGCGGCCGATGATGTCTTTTACGGACTTTGCGGCAAGCGTCTTGACTTGCTGGCGCGGGAAAATGAGCCCCAGAACCTGGCGGGCATTTACGAATTCCCGCGCGAATGGCGCAAGTTGCGCACTTTGCTGGTGCAGTTTCTGGTGGACCTGGGCCGCCCCAGCCAGTTGCAAAGCAACCCGTTTGTGCGCGGCTTCTACTTCTCCGGCGTCCGCGCCACGCTGGTGGAAGACGCCGCGCAGGCGGCGGTTCCGCTGGCCGGCGCGTCCGCGCCGCGCGAGGAGTTCGGCGGTGGGGCCACCCGAATCTTCAGCCTCGAGCAGATGCGCGCTGCCGCCCAGGCCCCTGCGCCCGTGCGCGCCGCCGGCCAAAAGAAAGTGCCGCAATGGGTGTTTCTGACCCAATTGTTCAATGAAGTGATCGCCCGCGACCGCGCCGCCATGGGCGCCAGCGGATTCAGCGCCAAAGTCAGTTTTGCGCGGCGGCTGTTGCTGGCAGGGGCGGCGCTCGTTTGCCTGGCGCTGGCGGTTGGTTTCACAGTATCGTATTTCGGCAACCGCGGCCTGGAAGCGGACGCTTCTGCCGCGGCCGCCCAGTTGCAATCGGTACAGGTTCCCCCCGGCCAGTTGCCGGCGGCTGACGACTTGAAAAAGCTTGACGCGCTGCGCCAGGTTCTGGCCACCCTGGACCAGTACCGGCGGGAAGGCGCGCCCTGGAGCCTGCGCTGGGGCCTGTACGCCGGCGATGCCATCTACCCGGATGTGCGCCGCGTATATTTTGCGGATTTCCAGCAGATGATGTTCGGCGCCACCCAGCAGGCGCTGCTCGCTCATTTGCAGAAGTTGCCGCCGGCGCCGGCGCCAACCGATAACTATGGCTTCACCTATGACACGCTGAAAGCCTACCTCATTACCACCTCCAACCACGATAAGAGCACCCAGGCGTTCCTGCCGCCGGTGCTGCAGGATCGCTGGCTCGCCGGACGCGAGTTGGACCCGGAACGCGCCGGGCTCGCCCGCACGCAGTTCGAGTTCTATGCCGGGCAACTGGCTGTGGACAATCCGTATTCCTCGGAGAACGATGGGGCGGCGGTGGAGCGGGCGCGCGCCTATCTCTCGAAATTCGCCGCCGTCGAGCGCATCTATCGTTCGCTGCTGGATGAGGCTGACCGCAAGTATCCGGCAATTCAATTCAACCGCCAATTCCCGGGCTCGGCCGAGGCGGTGGTGGACAGCAAAGACGTGGAGGGCGCGTTCAGCAAGGACGGTTTCGCCTTCGTGCAAGACGCCATCGCGCATTCCGACCGGTTCTTTGCCGGGGAAGAATGGGTGCTGGGCAAACAGAGCTATGGCGCCTTCGACCGGGCGGCCGTGGAGCAGGAGTTGCGGACGCGCTATCGCAACGATTTTCTCGAGCAGTGGCGCGGTTATCTGCGCGCCGCGGCCGTGCTGCGCTATAGCGGCCCCGCCGATGCCGCCCGCAAACTGAACCTGCTGAGCAGCAACAGTTCGCCCCTGCTGGCGCTCTTCGCGCTGGCCTCCGGCAACACGGCCGTCGCCGACGGCGATATTGCCGGCGCCTTTCAGCCGGTGCAGGCGGTGGTCGCGCCCAACGCCAATCCCTTTATCGGTCCCGGCAACCAGCCGTACATGAATGGGCTCACTTCCTTGTTGACCGCGGTGGACCAGTTGGCGAAATCGCCCGGCGGCATGAACGACCAAGCCGCGGTAGGGCAGGTGCGTTCCGTGGCCATGACCGCGCTGGGTTCGGCCAAGCAGGTGGAGCAGGCTTTCAAAGTCGATCAGGCGGGGCATGTGGATAGTCTGAGCGCGGCCTTGTTGGAAGCGCCCATCAAGGCGGTGGATGGCATCCTGCGTCCGCCGGGATTGGATGGCGGCGCGGTGAAGGCGCTTTGCGGGCGCTTTGCCGAAGTCGCCGGGAAGTTCCCCTTCCGTGCGCAGAGCAAGACGCCCGCAACCCTGGCCGAGGTGAACGCGCTCTTTCAGCCGAATTCAGGCGCGCTCTGGCTCTTCTATGAGCAGAACTTGAAGAGCCTGGTGTTGAAGCAGGGAACGGACTACGTGGTGAATCCCGCCGGCGGCGCCCGCATCAGTCCCGCGTTCCTGAGCTTCTTCAATCGGGCCGCGCAGTTCAGCGATACGGTCTATCCCGGAGGGTCGGCCGCGCCGCAACTGCACTTTACCTTGCATCCTTATCCCGTGCCGGGGATGCAGGAGTTGACTTTTGCCATGAACGGGCAGACCCTGGCGGCTTCGGGTGCGCCGAAACAATTCACCTGGAGCGGCGGCGACACCGGGCAAGTCAGCGTCACTGGCAAGATGGGCGGAGCGGAACTGGGCATTTTGAACTATAGCGGCACGTGGGCCGTCTTCCAGTTCTTCTCCGAAGCGGACCGCTGGCAGAACTCGGGCAATGTCCAGGTGGTGGAGTGGGTGCCCAAGAGCGGCCTCAGCGGCCAGCCGATGATGATTGGCGGCAAGCCGCTAACCCTGCGCTACGACCTCGAATTGGCAGGCGCGCCGGTATTCAACAAGAACTTTCTGGCCGGCCTGCACTGTTCGGCAAATTGAGCCGCTGTTGTAACGCCGGTCCCGATCTGCGGGGCCGGTGGCTGGTGAGGTGGAAGCGTCGGGCTTCAGCCCGACATGGTTTCCGGAGTTTCCGGCGGCGAGCCGCCGAAAGGCCGCTGCCTTCAGACTGGAGGCGTTTGTTTTTACACGTGCTGTCTAAGGATCGGGCGGATCAGGCTGACACCTTAACTCCCTGACTCAAACTTCGTGGACGGTGCTGCGCCACTGTTCCCGCAAGCGGATGTCTGGCCACGCTGCATCTATTGCGTTGGTCGTACCAAGAGATCGTCGGCAGTTCGTGAATTCGGAAACTATTACCGCCGCGCTTCGGGAGTAACCGTTGAGTGCAGGGAAAACTCTGCTTTTCCTTGACGTTTACTTATCATGGACGTCCCGCTCCGTCGCGAGCAGCGCAAACTTACAATTGTCGGCCAAAACGCGCAATCAATGTTGACAGGATCGCTCTAGCAACGCACAAGGAACCAGATCGGCGAATCAGCGAGGAATCGGCACGTGCGAAGCAAGCCGAGACGGAGCGCAAGAAAACGGGCTAGAAAGCTGAAGGCTCTTCCGCCGCCTCTCAACTAATTCTCATTCCTCTCCTAAACTGCTGGGCCCCCGAGCTTGGTTTGCCTTTACCGTACCGAATGACCCCCCTTATGCCCCACCTCGCCTCTTTCTTATGTTGAATGTTGCTGAGTTCAGGGTTTTTAGCAGCTCCGACCTGAATCAAGAAAGTTTCGAGGTCGTCGATGACTTTACCGTTGGGCTTGCCCTTCCTCATTTCTGGAATGAGTAGAAAAAGAACTGGTGTGCCCTTACCCTTTCTCGCGAGAGCCGGCGTGTAATGTCCCGCGATCTTATCGGAAGTAAAACATTCTCGATCAAAACGATTCGCCGTCTTGCCTACATAGATCGGCTTGACGCCTCGCCCTGCCTTGAGCGCAAACACATAGCAGCCGAACTTGTTCGCGTAGTGCTGGTGCTGCCTCCAAAAGGCAGGGCAATTCCTCTCAATGAAGCAGCCGTTCCTCTCCTTCTGGAGAGGGACCGGGAAGGGACCATGCACGTCAAATATCAGCAAGGCATTGCTCATAGCACTCCATTGAGAATTCTCGCAGAGTTGCTGATCAAAATGGAACCTCTTCGGTGAGTGCGTTCTCTCCAGCCTACGGCACTGAAGCAGGTCAAAGGGCTCGCGGGCCTCTGCTCTGTGCGGGCTGCGATCTCGTCTGGGACGGACCCTGGACTGCCGTCTCATCTGCCGACCGCTTGCTAGAGCATCCGCAGATTTGTGCCGCAGCCTCGTCCGACTCCTCCTCACAATGGGTGGCTCGTAGGCGCCTGCCAACTCGCACGAGAGACCGCAATTCTCTTCTGCCCTCTGCTGAATACATCCCTCCCCGCGCACCCGGAAACGCACAATTCCATGCTGCAATTCGCTGCGCCCTGTCGACAGCATCTAGGAGACCAGTTCTTGATGTTGATGCCAGTCCCTTACTTCCTTTGCGACAGAGCCGGTCCAAAATAACAGCGGTGAACCAGTCGCCGGCCCCGCAAGCATCGACGAAATCGGCGACCGGGATCGCTTGGGAATGCCGCCATAGCCGTTGCAGCCCACCGAGATTAGTGCGAAACCGCGCCCCGCCTCGACCGAGGGTCTGAATTTCCAATCGTGTTGCATCAGACCACGATACTTCGCCGCATTCGGCAAGACTGTCCTGCGCGTATTTCACAATATGAGCAGAAAGCATCATCTCCTTGAACAATTTCTCATCTCTTATTGACGATGGCTCGAATATCACCAGGCCCCCCTCAGCGGCGGTGTGCTGGGCGAGGTCCAGAGCACCGCGGGAGACTCTATCGACAAAGGCAACGTTTCCGAGAATTGGATTTCCGTCTAGCAGTGATGTCATCGAGCTTGACGTCACCGGCTGATACGACGGAAGCCGCCGACCACAAACAGGGCAGCTGAACGAAAACGTGTGAAACAGTTCTCCGTGGGCGTCGCAACGAATTCGCTCCACAATGACTGGTGTTGCGCAGGTGGGACCCAGTTGTGCATACCCTGTGCTAACGCCCCAGGTGGACAAATCCTGCAGCACATACGCGGCGGCGCGGTCGTCTTGTAGGCGCGAAATCAGAGTCGAACGCCAACCGAGATAACTCAAAATCGCCAAAACATTGGCGCAAGTGCCGCCAGCCGTAATAACAGGGGAGTGGCCTCTACGCAGGACGATGTCCAGCGCAACCAAGCCCGTCCCAACAACTGCGGGCCGGGTTGGGTGTACTCTGTTAGCCTTGGGCATAAGCCTCACCGTGTAACCAGATATGCACCATCTCGCCGCGATCGGCGTCGGCCGCTAGGCGGTCTTCGTCGATCTGGTAATCGATCGCTTCCACGTAAATCACCGGGAAATCCCGCTCGACAGCTGCCATCAGTGCGCCGAACGACAACACTTTGCTTCCGACTGGCGAGAGCACGATTTGGGAGCCTCCGATCTCCTGAAAAATACGCCGCCTGCCTGAATCCATTTTCAAAATCGTCCGATAAAGATCCAAAGGATCTCCTTCATGAGCATAAACCACGTCGCGAGGATCGACTTCCCAAGCTCCCAATTCAGTACGGTACTCCACGAGCAGTGCGTCGACCGCTCGCTGATCGGCTGCTGGAAACGGCAGAATGGGGCATACGTCGTGCGGACTTGGCTGTATCGAATTGTAGATCTGGCGCAGAACGCCGACCTGTCCTGGCACCAACTGCGGCAGCCACAGCACCGCGGCGTTTGCAAATGACTCCTGACCGAGTGTTCCCTTGAACCCGTGAATCGTTGTCGGGCGCTCACACGCAACCGTAACGATGGCTTCATCTGTCGCTGGTTCGTCCGTAACGACCAAGTGCAGGTTGCAGGTTGCAGGAACTTTATCCAAGAGGACGCGAATCACCGGGAAGACCACACCGCGCGACAAAGCACTCGCATCAACTACGATGTCGGTTAACCCTTTGTAATCGATTCCGCCGGCCACGCGGGCAGCTTCTCTACCTCCTATGACGGCCAGATCAGGGGCGAAGATCGAAAGGTCAACGACTTTGGCTGCCGGGACAATGTCGAGCAATTTCGCGACGTTTGCGTCGGCTCGCTCCAGCAATGCCTTGCGCGGATTCGGTCTGCGTTCCCTCAGCAAACTCACTTGCAGTCTTTGCGCGGCCGCTGTTACGAGCTTGCGGGGGACCTGTAAAGCCCGCGGGTCGAATCCGGCGCCGCCGATCAATAGTATCGACCGATGCTCTTGGCCGAAGAAAGTAGCTAAGAACGTCTCGGCGTCCTTTCCGCGATCAGCAACGCAGTCTTCCCATCGGGCATTGCGGCTCCTCATCATGTCTCAATCGCCCCCTGCAGTTCCACAACATTGCCCTCGACGAAGCCGCCTTTCCTCAGCGTCAAGCCAAAGTGCAGAATTGGTAGTCCACCAAGCTGGATCAAGCACCAAGCTTTGTTCTTGCATGGGTAGTCCTGGGCCAAAGAAATTGCCTTGTAGGCTAGACCAAACTTCAAAGTGTTTGCCAGATCCGGGTGGGTACGAACGATACCCTCGAAATCGACTTGTGGAATGCCATAGGCATTGGCGCCTCCGCCGAGCCATGCATTGGGAGATAGGGACTCCGCGAGACATCTGTCAGCTATGTGGCTAACAAGTTTCAATACGCGATCATAGTGTGGGAAGTTCCAACTCCTGACGAAATCGTGAGCTCGCTCTCTCAGGAGCTCATGTTGAATCTCAGGTCCGAGAGCAACCACAGCCTGTGGTCGCACCATCCGCGCGAGAAGAGCGTCCACGAGCCTCGCCGCCAAACGGAGGAACTGCTCGGCATTCTCCGAAGAGGCATCGCAAAGATCGTCCATTCCGTAGAAAAACGCCTTGTCGTACTGATGAAGAAGGTGGATTCTGGCACCTTGGTACACGGTGCTGTCTGCAACCAAAGGTTTGCTCGGCTCAGGGCCGGCATCCACTCCAAATAGTGATTCCTGCGGAACTCGATTCGCGTAGCGATGCATCAAAATAAGCAACATCGCGTGTTGTTCGTCGGCATGCAACACGCGCCCACCGGGTGTGTAGGCCTGTACCTGTTCCTGCAGTTCACCACGCCGCCTATCACTTATGCCCAAACGTCGTTGGGCCGAGTCAACCTTTGCGGCCAAGCTCTTAGTTTTTGTCGCGCCGAGGGGTTCGGGCACTTCATTCAACATTACCGAAAAATTGTCGAGCTTTCGGTTCAGAAACTGCGGCATCAGCCTCAAATACCGGTTGGCCATGTCACGAGCCATGCGTCTGAAGAGGTTCCGGTCGTTCCCCTGGAGACTGATAATAGTGATTTCACGAGCACGCGTTATCCCGGGGAGCTCCGCCTCGCGGTCAACTCGCTGGGTCAAAGCCAGAACATCTTCGGTAGGTTCCACATCAAGACGGCTAAGCATCCAGCGCGCTAGCCTTAGCTCTCGGCGAATCAGCCACCTCTGCAGAGCGGCTAGCTGTACCGGGTGAAGGACGTGAGCATCATCCAACATAACCATTGGTTGCAGCGATATGGCCTTGTTAGTAGGCAATGACGGCAATTTGACTCTGAATTCAGAAATGGCTTCAAATGGGCGATAGCTGTGACTGGCCTCAAAGTCCCGCAGCTTATCCTCCGGTGGGGGCAGAAGCGCCCCTACAATGGAGTAAATTTCTCGCTCAACCGCCTGCGCGCGCGCCTCAAACTGGGAAAGGGTTGCGCCGCCAACCGCCTCGAATGCTGCCGGTCCCGACTGCCCTGGAATAGCTTCAAAGTCGGAGTCCCCGACTTCTGCTCTTCTCAATTGCCTTGTCCACACCAAGACTGCTCGCGCCTGGATTAAGGCATTGAGGAGGTTATGACGCACTTCTTCGGCATAGGGAAATTCCCATATATCCCTATAATCCGTTTCTAGGGGGAGCCTTCCAGCCAATACCGTCGGAGCGCGGTCGTGCAGAGCCCCACAATCCTCCAGTACAGTAGCCAGCGCTGCGTGCACTTTGCTATGCCGTAGTACCGCCAGCAGCGCGGGAAATTCAAAGAGACGGGCGAGCGTCGATTTTCCACTGCCCGGCGTGCCGCTCAGTATCACGAGTCTGTCGTAGAGCTTCTCGCGAGCGCTGACAATGTGGGCGCGCATCGGTTCCGGCGCGATGACAGACAGAAATGCCTCTTCGTCGCGGAGATACTCGGTCGCCCTCCGTTCGAAAGGGTTATCCATCATGATGAATGCCTCTCGCGTCTTCTGAACAGCGGTCTCATCGCGTGCTGTCCGTTAGCATCCGAAGTCTCTGCCCAGATGATCGGCAGAGAATCATTTGGCGTATTGTGTTCCAATACCAAGGGCAGGCCGCAGTATCCGTATCCGTACTTGATGTCATCGGTGCCGCCGACCCGCGTGCTGCCCGTCTCGATCTGCTTGTTGTAATAGACATCTATTAACTGAGCAAAAGAGCCCGCGTTAGTCTCGGTAATCTTAATTTCTTCCGGCAAGACGTTCCCTGCGCTGAATTCGATTCGCGGGAACCAATCGTTTCCCCGGGACTGTCCTATTTCTGCATTTCTTGCTTCGACCTTTTGCATGGCGCTTGCCGCGGCGACATAGTGATGCACATGTACGACAAAATCGGAAGCGAAATAGTCAATTCTGTTCGTCGGCAGCGAGCCCCAGAATCGAGGGAGCCGTCCCTTCCATTTGCCTTCGTGGAAACGCAGAAGCGTCGTACCGGTAGCGACGAAATCATCCAGCAAAAAAGCGAACTGAAAGCGGGCCGCCTTGTCTTTCAAGGATTCTCGCAGACTACCCAAAACGTCTGCCCATTTTTCGTCGCTGATCTCGGTCGCAAGCAACACCTGATCGTTGTTGATCAGAGGTGAGTTCGTTCGCCTAAATGCGTCTATGCGTGCACCGTCACTCAGTCCGAAGAAAAGGCTTTGCCGCAACACTGTTGAGTAGAGCTTCGCTGCATTATGATCCGACCAGATCAGGTAAGGCGCTATTCCTCTGATCTTCGCCACGTGCTGCAGCAGCCGCGGCTTCACTTGTTCGTGATAGCAAAGCTCGACTAAATGATTGATTTCTCCTGGCCCAAAATAGATAAGTTTGGACTTTATGAAGCTGTAGGCAGTTTCCCGCTCTGCCCGGTGGAACTGTTGCAGCCAGTCTGCGAGTGATTCGACAAATCGCAAGCCAGCGACAAAGTCCCTGTAGCCGTCGTATTTGAACTGAGCCATTAGCTCAAGCCACTCAAACTCGCGTAGCCGACGAGACTCGTCCCAGTCCATGATGTCCTCGAATACCCGCCAGGCCAAAGTCCGGTTCATAGCTTCTCCAGTGCTCCTGGGCGAAAATGAGCCGTACCATCGCACACATGGAGGGCTTTAATGTATCCGAGCGTCGCTTCCGTATAGCGCGTCCCAACCGGAGCCAGATTCCAGCAGGTGGAGGGGTCTGGCGACGTAGTATCGGAGCTCAATGAGTGGCGATTCGCAAGAAGCTCGAAGTCGTTGCCGGGCCATTCTCCGGAGTCGCCAATGCACAATACCTCTGCAGCTTGCCCACACGAATGACGTAGGGCTTTTATCACGGCATTCTTGGAGGTTGTTGGCAGAATGACATCAATTGACCTGCTCGAGACAACCACTCTTAACGGCAATTGCGAGGTAGCAACAAGGTGTTGGATCCATCGCGCCACATCCGATATTCCCGCCGCTTCGACGGGCTCGATCTTCACCTGGACTGCATTTGATTCTGCCTTCACCAGAGCAGCGAGGTGTCGATCGGCGACAAGCAGACTGAGAAACTGCCCGAGTACACCACCAATTTGCCGTTTAGACACCGCGGGAGCGGAAGCATCAGAAAGAGCTGCGACCTGAGCCCCGTTGTAGTATCCCACAACCACCCTGGTCCAAAATGCAGGTTTGACGATGGTGCAGAGTGCCTTTCGAACTGACTTGCCGCGGCCCGTCGCGATGCCTACCCACAGGCCGCCACCTAGAAGGCGGTTTAGTTCGTCAGCCATCGCCCGTGAAGGGCGCGTGTACCTCTCTGTAGGAGCGCAGACTGTATCGTCGTAATCAAGAACAACAGCTGCAAATCTGCTGGAAGCCAGATCGTTTACAAACTCGGAATGCGCGTTCGTCCACTCCGTGGATTCGTCTGCTGATTGAAGCACCGCACGGGAGCGTTTCGATTTCCTCCAAACTGCCGGCTCCCACTGCTCCTTTTTGTTATTGTGCGTCGCCCAAGCATTCAGGTGATAAATCCTGCGTCCGAATTCGGGTACTGTCGGTCGCCCCGGGTCTATCCCTTGGGCGGTGCCTGACCAACCCGCCATGTGAATCGAGAGCAGAAGAAGCTCAATCGAGGCCAGTGGGCCCGGCGCATTGGCAGTAATCTGCGCCCTCTTGATGTCGTCTGGAAACAAAGCCAAGGTGCGACTGGCGAGATCGTCTTCGTCAGGAGCCGCCAATGCCAACACCAATGTTGATTGTTTCATCCGCGCCAGCCAGAAGTGGCGCCCGTGCGCAAAGTTACGGAAGTCAGCCAATTGAACCGCGGCCATTCCCGATTCATGAAAGCGGGACTCAAGGTCAAGGGCCGCGGCTGTGCCAGCGGGACCATGGAGGACAAGGATGTTGGGGCGGTTCCACAAGTTCAGGGTGAGTTCTCGCGCAGCTTCTATCCATCTGTCCATGCCTTGTGGATCGAGCGCCTCGTACTTCGGGAGCTTCAAATTTAAGGAATGTGCAGCCCAGAAGCCCCTCAGGAGAAGCAAAGCGGAGGCCAGAGCGCTGTTTGTCGCGAGAAATCCGTCCTTGCCAGCGGGGAAGGTGAATGGCAAATAAGAAGCGCCCGAGAACCTGGCAACAACATCCGCCAACGGGCTGACTCGGCTGCCGCAAAGCACAGCGAGATGTTTTGGCTCCATTCGTGCCACACGGGTGAATGCTCCGAGAATATCGGGGTGTTTTCCGCCGGCCGTTATGAACAAAACCGCCGAGTTGCGCGCCGCCGGACTAAAGGCAACATCCAGTGCTGTTGCCGGCCGGGAAATGCACTCGGCGTACATTTCGTGCAGGCCTGCGGCGAAAGCGGCCACTGCAAATGACCCGCCTGAGCCAACAAATGTCATCGACGTCTGACGTGCGGATCGCAGAAAGCCTGCCAGTTCTGATACATCCACTCGGCGACACCAATCGTAGGTGTTGGCCAGCTTCGCGATTTCTGTTTTGTACGGTCTTCCCATTGCCCTGCCGAGGCGAACAAAATACGAAAATACTATCACAATTCCTTAAGCGTACACAAGGCCAGGGTATTTCATAACATTCCTTTGCGCTCGTATAATCAATAACTTACATCATTCTTGCCGACTCACCGATTGCGAAATTGAATCACCTCGCACAAGCCACGCTCCCATCACCGAGTTCGAGCATCATGTCCCCCGACCGGCCACCGAAATGGGACGCAGTGGCTGACAACTGCTATGAACCCTGGGATCTCAATGCGAATTGTCGCAGAGTTGCTCGGAGAAAGGAACCATCTTTGCTGCCCCCCGGGCAATTCAGCATCCCTAGGTCCGGAGGGACATACGGGAAGTTCCCGGTTTGCGGCGCCCTAGCCTCCTTGCTCGTCAAAGCCGGGCGATGATTCCCCGGCTGCGCCGGAGTAAAACTCCCCGCCCCTCCGCGCCCTCGGCGCTCCTTCCCGTTCTGGCCGAAGACCAACGACCGAAGGCCGACGACCCGCCGGCGCCTGCCCCGGTGCGCCGTGGGCGCCGTGCGTGGCGAAATCCGGCTCGGTGCCCGGCGGCGCATTGCCCGGGCGCAGCACCGCGGTGAACAGGTATTGTTCGGCTTCGTCGTTAGAGCGGATGAAGCCCACGGCCGGCAGATAACACCAAGTGTCATAGTGCCCAAATCGAAGCAGCGAGATCGAGATCAGCGTCCGGGCGTGATTCCGGTCAGCGAACCAGAGCGCTGAAACATTCAACTCCGCCACGAGGTAAAATCTATCAAAACGTCTTGGTGAAACGAATGAAATTGCAAAGCGCTCTCCCGGCTGGATTTCTTACGCCGGCACTGGCCTTCCTTCTATTGCTTCCCCTATTTTCTCAAATTTCTCCGGCCCAAGCAGAGGGCGCAGCTACTACCCCGGAACCTGTGCAGCTCCCGGCGGGCGTTTCTGAAGGAATGCTAATCAGTAAAGTGCCCCCCAACTATCCTCCGCTGGCGAAACAGGCCCGGATTCAGGGAACGGTAATTCTCGACGCCGTTATCGATAAGGATGGCGCCGTCCAGCAATTGCACCTCATCCAGGGCCATCCGATGCTGGCGCCTGCGGCCATGGATGCGGTGAAGCAATGGAAGTACAAACCGTATCTTTCTAATGGGAAGCCCGTCGAGGTGGAAACGAAAATTACCGTCAATTTCAAGCTGGCGGGTTTGAAAACAGAAGACAGTACCGGCAGCGCCAGCAGCGCGAGTGCGCAAGCGCCGGAGAAGCAGCCGATACCGCAAGCAGCAAGTACCCCGGATATTAGTGGTACCGGCAGCGGCAGTGGCTCGGGAGCCGCAGAGGGAGGAGGACACGGAGCGGGAATAAGCCCAGGCGGCAGCGACCTCGGAGGCGGCGTTTATCACGTGGGAGGCGGCGTCAGTGCTCCGAAATTGATTGATTACCCGCAACCCGAATTCCCCGAGGAAGAGCGGAAGACCAAGCATGAAGGGGTTGTTGTCTTGGAAGTGATAGTGGGAGCCGATGGGCGGGTGAAGGACCTGCAGGTGACTAGGTCCCTCAGCGCGAGCTTTGACGAAAAAGCCATGGAGGCAGTGAAAACTTGGCGGTTCGAGCCCTCTATGAAAGATGGCCGGCCCGTCCCGGTGGTAGTCAACGTGAACGTCAACTTCCGCCTGTACTGACTGCCGACCTTACGGGAGTATGCGAATCGAGAGATGCTAGGACGGGCGTTTACCGTTACGGGCCGTGGTCAGTTATACCCACACCCAAAAGCAACAGGCTTGGCCGTTCCGCCGGTGGGCTGCGCGTGGAGCAAACAGTCATCGGAATTGCAACGCTCAGCCCGCGTAGCGGGCGGAATACGGTAGTCCCGCAAGGCGGGACGCAAGCCTGTGGAATCCATCGAGTTTACGGGCGCGAGCCCGCGTAGCGGGCGAAAGAACTATTTCCAGATATACCGTTCATCGAAATCCACCCCATGCTTCCGCAAGAACGTGAGGAATTCGTCCTTGAACGTGACCCTGCGGTGATGTTTCTCCTGATTCTGGATGTATCGAATAACGGAGGCCCGGTTCGATTCGCTCACACTGAACGCGCCATAGCCGTGCTGCCAGGCGAAGGACCGCCGTTCCCGCCATTTCTCTTTTACCCAGCCGCTGAAATTCGTCTTCAACACACGAAGACAATCCGCAATCGCCAAATCGCTCGGTAAAGTCATCAGCAAATGCACATGATCAGCGGTGCCGCCGATCATGACGGGCGTGGAGCGAAGTTCGCGCAAAATGCCGCCAAGATAGGCGTGCAATTCCGCACGGATGGGATC
>Ga0326728_10003329_pt1 | contig 50384 bp, 46 predicted proteins | sample MB3enrmetagenome_FD_207602 | JGI IMG/M metagenome (GOLD analysis project Ga0326728, IMG submission 207602) | Lab enriched peat soil microbial communities from McLean, Ithaca, NY, United States - MB31MN | ecosystem: Environmental > Terrestrial > Soil > Wetlands > Peat | place: USA: New York... | reverse complement strand
GTACGATCCAGTGCGGCAACTCTCCCGTGACACCTCTCTTTTGGGAGCCTCCGTATCCTCAGCTGTACCAATCGTTCATCCGTGCGGCCGTCGAGCACTTCGGAGGAACCCCGGGCATTGGGTACCTCCGGTTCGGACTTGGGACCGGTGGAGAGACCTTCCCGCTGTACGATGTAAACGCCCCGGGGTGTGAGGCAGCTCTCAATGCCACCGGATTCACGACGGCCAATTGGACCCGGTATCTGCTCGAGATGCTCGACTTCGAACACTCGCTCGCACCTCCGGTCCAGTTGATGGTTGCGCTCAACGGAGTCTTTCCGGGAATCCCGGACAACGTCTCGGAAACGGTGGCGTTGCGGGCCGCTCTGGATGGTATCGGGTTCGGGAGCGAAGGGTTGGAATCCTCCAACGTAGATTTCAACGCAAACGGCACCGCGGCGTGCCGAGGGGGGTACTGCAAGCTCTTCGACGAATTCGCCGGCGATGTCCCGTTGGAGCTTCAGACCTACAGCGCGAGCGATCCGAATGGATCGGGACCAACCGGATCGCTGACCACATTGATCCCCTGGGCTCTGGACGAACACGCCCAGATCTTCGAACTCTACTTCGTGGATTGGCTCATCGCGTTCGACCCCAACTATCCGGCGTACGCCCAGTACCACTCCGGCTACTCGGCCACTCTCTTTTCGGCCGCCGGAGTGGTGGGGGGGTCGGGTTAACCCGTTACGCGACTGGAATTCCGTGCGCGAGCGAAAGCCGATTCGACTTGTCCGAAGCAACGTAACTAGGATGGATGTAGCCGCCAATACGCCACTCAGCGAAAGCACACCCGATGCAAGCGCTCCGAACCGTCTGTCCCCGCTGGTTTCGGGGGTGAGGAGGGACCCGAAGTCAGTGGGGCTCATGCCGACATACGGCGGGCCCGTTCAGACTCCGAAGTAGGTCGAGCGGCTCCAGACCTCCCGTCACTGCGACGGCAAGGATCGGTTGTAAGCGAGGATTGCACTTGCTCCCCTCGGAGCACGACCAACGAGCCGGTGCCACTCGAATCGCTCGCACCATGCGGATGAGAGGACACTTTCCCGCGGCAGTTTCCTACCGCAGAGAGAGAGTGTGTCCTCCTGGGCCCGTGGGCTTCGGTCGGGGTCAGGGCAAACGGGGCATCCACTTCCGCAGCGCGAGGTACCCGGCGGCCACGGACACCGTGAGAAGGGCAAAGGTGCCCCAAAGCACGAGCGCGTTGCCGGTGCCGAGGAGCAGAGTGCCCAACGACGGGGCAAAAACATTGGCCCCGTTCGTGATGGCTGTGTACGCGCCGAAGTAGCTCCCCCGGTCTTCCGGGCGCGCCATCGCGGCCACGATGGTATTCTGCAGCGGACTGACGATGTTCTCTCCGATCGTCAGAACGCCCATCGCGACGAGGAAGGCTGCGTACACCAACCCGACGTAGAAGATCATGTACGCCGCTCCGTAGCAGAGAGTTCCTATCGCCATCCACAATAGATGTCGGCGCCTGAGACCCCAGGCAATCGGCATCTGAAGGGTCACTACGATGACGCCATTCAACGAGTAGAGCCACCCGACCTGCTCGTACGAAAAGTGGCGGACCCCCACGGAGAACAGCGTGAGCGCGGTGCCGAACTGCCCGGCCGCCAGCGTGAGGCCGACACCAAGCACGCCGAACGCGAGGAACATGGAATCGTGGAACGGGAACGACGCCCTCTCCCTTAGCGGCCGAGAGGACGGAACCTTCTCCCGGTGGGTCTCCTCGAGGTAGAGAGTGAGGAGCAACCCCCCGCTCAGGGAGGCGACGCCCGCGACCAGAAAGACCACGGGGATTCCGAATTGGGTAGCAAGAAGTCCGCCCAGCGCGGGCGCGATCGCGAAACCGACGTTGCCGAAGACGCGAAGGACGCTGAAGACGCTCATCCGTCGCTCTTCTTCCGAGACGTCGGTCATCAACGCGTTCTGAGCACCGCCTCCCACGTTTCCGAGGAACGTCGTGGCGGCCCAGAGCCCCATCACGACCGCCAATCCTTCGCTCCAGTACGTGAAGAGAAGGAGAGAGACCAGGGCATTGGCCAGCGGCGGATACGCAACGAACGGCCGTCGGCCATACCGGTCCGACGCCGCTCCGCCGATCAACGCCGCGAGAAGGGAGACCGGGATTACGAGGGAAACGAGGAAGCCGACGTAGAGGAACGATAGATGGTAGGCCGTGTAGAGGAGGATCGGAAGGAAGAGCCAGGCGGCCGAGCGGCCCGCCGACATCACGAGATTGGAGGCCCCCAGGAGGTAGATGGTCCGAGAGAAGCCGAGGAAACCCTCGCTCCGGCCAGCGTTGGTCATGAGAGCAAGGGTGGGGCTGCCCTACTTGGGATGCCCCTGTGCGCCACGGCTGTCATTCTCGGACCGGATGCTGAGGGTCCTGGCTCTTCCACGCGACGGGTCCGACCAGCGCGCGCATCCATCGTCAAGAGAGAAGCGAATGTCCTAGGAGCCCAATGGTCAGGGACCGGGAATCAGCTCGAAGCCGGTTTCCCCGTCCCATACAGAGGTTGGCCAAAGGTCCTGGTTCCAATGCGGTCCGTCAGTACGAGAACACCGGCCCGCTCCCGCTGCTCAAGGTTCATGACTTCAAATACGCATCCCGAGTAATTCTCGTTTCTGTCAACCATTGCGCCGTGCGACCGAGGAGCAGTCTATTGTTGTCCATCCAACTCCGTAACGAGGATGCCAGAACGCGCAACGATCGTTACGAGTCTCCCACGGCTCGCGGCGGGGGGAGGGATTGCGCGTTCCCGGGCGATCACTCTGTTAAATACGCATTGATGCGCATATCTGTTCCTTGGGGACGGATGCCGATGGCACACATTCAATACCGGGCCCGAGATCCTGGAGGCTATCCCGGCCCGACCCGAGAGGAACTCGGGGATCTTGCTGGGTGGGTCACGGAATCGGAGTTCGCCGAGCTGCGCACCGGTTCAAGAGCCGCCCCTTCTCCGACCCCGGTCCCAGAGGCCCCAAGGGTCCGCCGCCAGGATCCCAAGCCCTACGTGGGACCGACTCGAGAAGAACTCGGGGACCTGGCCACGTGGCTCGACGCACGGGGTTCGCGCAGGAGTGCCAACGGTCGGGGTTCCTCCCCGTCCGCACCATCTTCGCGGGAGATCAAGGCGGACCTTTGGTCGTCGGAGATGGACGCCATCGGAGCCAACGCCGTTCGAGAGGCCAAGGCCACGCTGGGACAAGCACTTCCCTCGTTTTCGTCCGACCCGTTCCTCAGCCAGCTGGACGAGATCCAGGTCGCCCTCAGAAAGCGGGCTTTCCAAGAGCACGCCCGAAACGCGAAGTCGACATTGGTTCAGGTATAGGGGGTGCCCGTGGCGGGTTCCCCCACACCGGAGATCCTCGAATCTCGACAGTAAACCGAGCCTGACCTCAATGGTTTATGACGCGATATCGGTAGAGGCTCGATGCCGGCGAGGAAGTGGAGAATCGAGGGTCTTCCGGCTCACCGACCTGCGAGCGACCTGCGAGACAAACTCCGGCTGTTCGGGCAATTCGTGGGCGACTGGGACATCGTGGAGCACCGGTCTCCCCTCAACCGGCTGCGCGCGAAAGGAGAGGTTCACTTCAACTGGATCCTCGATGGGCGCGCTGTTCAGGATGTTTGGGGGTCGGTCGATTCGAAGACCGGTCGCCTAATTCCCTGGGGAACGACCATCCGGTACTACGACTCCAACCTCGGTTTCTGGCGGAGCACATGGGTCGCGCCTCGCCAAACGGCCGTACGCCGATTTATCGGGAAAGAGGTGGGAAAAGAGATCGTGCTTCAGGAGGAGGATCGGGGCACACGCACCGAACGGTGGGTATTCTCGGACATTCGGCCGAACTCTTTCCGGTGGTACGCGATGAAGAGGTCCCGTAAGGGAACGCCTTGGCGGGTGATTGAAGAAATGAAGGTCCACCGCCGGGTTGAGAGTCGAGGCCGACGCCGTGCCGAGAGACATTGAGTGCGCTGCGCGCCCCTGAGAGGCGGATGGGGCTCACGCGCAGTCCATAACCGACGACTGTACGGCATGCGATGCAGTCGAGCGGATCGAACCTACGGCTGTGCCTTTTCCTCGTAGTCGAAGTAGATGCGCACAAGAGCGCGGAACTCCGTCACCTTGCCCTCGTGGATCGCTCCCTCGAATTCGGAAACGCGGAACCACTTCATTCCGCGCACCGTATGGGAGGCGGTGGTCACGGCGTTCTGCACGGCTTGGGCAAAGCTTTCGGGATGGATTCCGACGACTTCCGTCACTCGCTGCACCATAGTGGGCCTCGGGGAGCGACATCGTTCATCAGATAAGTAAAGTGAGCGGCGGCTCCCGTCTCAACTGATGAGGGGGGCACGACAGTCCCTCGGGATGCGATTGGTCCGGACGTAGACGGAGCGATTGGTGCATCCAGCGTTTCTCCACCAGGGGATGACCCACCTGGACCCGCGACGGCCCACGGCCCAGCCGATTGGGTGGAGTGGGGTGTGAGAGCCGTCGGTCCGATCGGACCTCGATCCTGTCACTCAGCAGACTCTGGAAGTCGTGAAGACGCGGACAAACGACCGATCACTTTGTTGGGTACGCTCTCCAAGTCCCCAACGGCATCTAGGACCGCGCGAACCCTTCGACCGACCGTGTTCTTCCCGCGGATGTCCACGGAGGAAACGCGTCCCGACCCGACATGGACATCGAAGACCTGCGGGGTTGTGGGCATCTGCTTTTCCATGCCTCGGCGTGAGTACACAGGAACCCAACCGGCAGGGTCGTAGCCGTACCAGGCATAGACCATGTCGCTCTCGAACGCGTGAGTCCTTGGTAGATTCACGAGTCCGACGACGATTCCCAGGAAGCCCAGAAAGAAGAACAACGGAGCCACAGACGAGCCGAGACTTGTGAAGTTGAGGATTGTGAGAACGGCACCGATGGCAATGAGCGACACCATCCAGGTGAGATTGCGGCGAGAGGTTCTCGTGTCCTTCGAGAGGTGTCGCTCTCCCACCATGATCCCTTCGAGAGCGTGACGGACCGAGCCTGGCTCTCGGTTCCGGAAGCGCTCTCCGATCGGGGGCTCGGTAGGGCCGAAGTCGCGCGCGACGTCGAATCCAAGGTTGTCGAACTCATCTTCCAGGTCTGACTTCAGTTGGGCCACGGTCATCGGTCCAATTCTACCGGAAGCTCGGAAAGGGAGGGCCAGTCTGCGTAGGTCGGGAAGGCTGAGGTCGTTCGCGCCTACTCGCGCCGCCGGGTCATCGTCTGAGGACACCATGTTCAGTTTGGGCGGGATTCGTGATGAGCCGGAGCCTCTTCATATTCGTGAGCTTGATGTCGGCCCAGCGAAGCGCATTGTTCGGCCACCCAAGAAGGTTGTCGGCTCAATATCGCCCTCCGTCACAAATCGACTGTGCTGGCCCGACCGACCCGTCTCGACCTGGGTCGGGTCGAAACAGCCCGAGCCGTCGCCCTACCGGAAGACTACCTGGGAGGTTACCTGTCGAGATGGGTCGTTCGAGGGGCAATAACCGGCCGAGTTTTGCCTCGGCCGGGCCAGGTCGTGGTAGTAAGCCCCGTTCCGTTTCAGGCAGCATTCGACTGCGCGCTCTCCTCGACGGTCGCGGAAACGGTTCATCCCGCCTGTCAGGGCTTGCTCCCGGGGAGTCGGCCGTTTCACCATATCCCGATGGAACCTCCGGCGCAACGCCTTCCTCGTACCACCGGGCTGTGTCGTTTCTGCTCCGGAGCTCGGACTCTCGCCCGTCGGGCTCCCACCCGACCCCGTGTTTCCCGGAGCGGGGACTTTCCTCAGCGGCCGGTCGTTGCCGACACGGACCACCGTCAGCTGCCCTCCACCTCCTGGCCCTACAAAGACCGATTCGGAGCGGAAAAAGCCTCCGATAGGGTTGCCGGAGTTCGTCATCGACCTCCCTACGCCTCGCCCTCGCGTATCTACGGCCCAATCGCGGACCAATCGACCGGTTCCCTCGGGCGGGCGGACGCGCGTCGGGGCGAAGACCGAATAACCCGCTCGCAGTCCCTATCGCGATGCCCGGACCGAACCCCTCGAACCCCGGCACCCTTCCTTCGAAGCCGGCGCGGGGGCCGTCGCTCATGCCCTGCCTCCTCCTTCGAAGAGGGGAAGTATGCCTTCCCGGGCCCGACGGGCCGGTGACGGCACGTGCCCCGGACGGCGCTCCGTTCGACCCGTTCGACGTGGTGGACCGACTGGCGGAAGGGTTCTCCATGCTCTATCTCGTTGACCTTGATGGTCTCGAGCATGGGGATCCCCAACTCGACTATCTCCAGGAAATCTCACGGGACATGACGCTCTGGGTGGACGGGGGCGTCCGCACCGCGGAGCAGGCGATCGACATCTTGGTCTCGGGAGCCCGACGGGCGGTGCTTTCGAGCGCGTACCTCCACGGTCCGCGTCAGCTCAAACGCGCGTGGCGCCTGTCCACGGAGCTCGTGTTCGAACTGGAGTTCGACGCCAACGGCCACCTTTCCCTCGCGGACCCCTCGTGGGAGACCGAGGACCCGCTCGCCCTCGCTCGCATCGTTCGCGAGATGGGACCCGACCACCTCATCGTCTCTCCCAGGGAGGCCGACCCCAACTGGAACCTCATCTCCCAGATCGCCGCCGGAGGCCCTACCTGGGTCGATGGTTCTTTCCAACGAACGGACGCCGAACACCTCCGCTCGGCCGGAGCGTCCGGGGGGATCTTCCACATCGACGATATCCTGACTCACTGGAACGAGAGGCCGATCTCCGGCGGACGGCCCCCCGAATGACGATCCCCGCGCGCGATGATGAAAACAAGAACCAGCTGAAGCATGATGAGTAATGGGCGGGCTGAGCGCACGGGGAAGCCGCCGATCCACAGGGGCACCGCGTGAGGAGCGAGCCCCCGAGGCCGCGCCGGTAACCGATGGGAACTATCCGGCGCCGGTGGTCGCTCCCAGAGCCTCTCGCAGCTTCGTCACCTTCGGCGCGAAGTCCGGTCGGTACTCGAGCACACCGCTCTGTAGCGCCTCGGAGAGACGTGTTCGAGCCGCCTCGTCGTCTCCCCGGTCGTGCGCAAGGAGCGCGAGTCGAAGCAGGACTTCGGACGAATCGGACACGGCCTTCTGCTCGCGCGCGAGCTTGAGCGACATCTGGTAGTCCGATTCGGCCGAATCGTACGCGCGGTCGGCCTGGTCGATCATCCCCCGCGCCATCCAGATCTGCTGCTCCGCGGTCTTGTCCCCGATCGGTTCGAGGACTCGGCTCGCCCGCTCGACCGCCGCGCGGGCGAGCTGCGTCTGGCCGATATCCGCCTGCATCTGCGCGAGGTTGAACTGGCACCAGCCGATCCAACGGGCCGAGTGAGCCCGCTCGGCCGCTTCGATCGCGAGGTTGAAGTCCGTAAGCGCGGCGCTGGTGTGGCCGCCTTCCCACTCGAGGACCGCCCGGTTCATCCGTACCCGGGCGAGCGCGATCGGGCTGTTCGCTTCGGCGAACAAGGCTGCAGCCTGGTCGTAGAATCGAAGCGCCAGCTGGAGGTTCGCCTCGTCGGACGGCTCGATGACGTTCGCGACATCGACCAGTGCGTGGCCCTGCTCGACCGCAGTTCCTTCCCGTTCGGCGAGGTCAAGGACGACCCGGAGATGGGTGCTGGCCAGGGGGAGGTCGCCGCGTCGCCAACAAGCGAGCCCGATCAGCCGGTGGGCAGCCATCTCGTCCCGAGGCGTACCCGCTTGGGCGAGCAGCCTCTGGGCCTCGTTCGCGAGGCCTTCGGCGCTCTCGTACTCGCCCCGCTCGTACCGGGCCCACCCCAGGGCGAGCAGAGCGCGCGCAAGCTCGACGTCGTGGCCTTGCGTCGAGCGAGCCAGCCGAACCGCCTCGGTGAGGGGCGCCTCGGCCTGGTGGGGACTTCCGGCTTCCGTGAGCAGCCGTCCCTGCTCGGTGAGCAGTCGGATCTCGGTAGCGATATCCCGGGCGCTCCGGTGGCGCTCCGCTTCGAGCGCGCGAGCAAAATGGGTCGCGGCGGTCTCGAACGCAAACGCGCGGGTCTCCGTTTCGGCCGCTGCGAGATTGTGCTGGAACGCACGTTCGTAGTCGTGCCCGAGATAGAAGTGCCGAGCGAGCTCGGCCTCCTCGGCGCGGCCCCACGCCTCCAGGGCAAGTCCGACCTTCCCGTGGAGGATCCGGCGATGGGTCTCGGTCAGGTCGGAGTAGATCCGGGCGCGCGCCGGCTCGCTCGTGAATTCGTAGACCTCGCGACCCCTCTCACGGAGGAAACCGTGTCGAACCAATCGGTCGACGCTTTCCGTGACCGACTCCTCGTCGGATCCGGTGACCGATTGTAGCACGGCGAAGTCGAACTCGTGTCCCAGTGCCGCCGCGTGCGCGAGGACACGTCGCTCCCGGGGGTCGAGCTCCTCGAAGCGCGCTGCCAGGACCTCCGCCAGGCTCTCCGGCCGGTCGCTGGACGGACTCGCCTCCGTGTCCCGAAACCCAGTCATGGTCCGGACCAGCAGACTGACGAACAGCGGGTTCCCGTCCGTCTGGGAATGCCATTGCAACACCAGATGGGGGTCCGGCTCGCGACCGCCCGTAATCCAACGCACCAACTCGGCTACCTCGGAGACGGTCAACGCGCGCAGCGTCGTGGAGCGGAACGAGGGAGACCGACCCAGCCCGTCGATCGCATTCCAGGCCGACCCGGGAGCATCGGCCGCTCGGTCGACCGTTGCCACCACGCCCGTCGGCAGGCCGCCGAGGTCGACCGCCAGACGCGAGAGGATTTCCAGGGACGAGCTGTCTGCGAGGTGAAGATCATCCACGACGATGAGCAAGGGTCGTTCTCGCGCGAGGTTCCGGAGGAACCCATCGATCTGGCCGAGAAGTTGCTCGCGCCCTCCGACGTCCCGCTCGATGACCGGGGCCAGGAGCTGCTCGAGGTCGTCGACCCGAGCCTCACCGTCGGCCCGGCCGCCGGCCGTGACCGCTTCCTCCGGAGCCCCATGGTCCATAGACGGGGCCGACGCGAGGGGAGGTAGACCCCCTTCCAATCGGGAGCTCGACCGAAGGTCGTCGATGGACGCTGCGAGTTCGCGGATGAGCGAGAATGGTGGGGGAAGGTCAGAGAGGTGACCCCGTCCCGAAAGGACACGGAACCCTTTGCGAACTGCATGCTCCTGGATCACGGTCAGCACGTGGCTCTTCCCCGCGCCCTCGCGTCCGTCGACGAGAAGGCCCTGGCCGTGGCCGGTTTGAACTTCCGAGAGCAGGCGGTCGGCCTCCGCGATGACCTCCTCTCGGCCGAAAAGAGGCGGAGGGTCGCGACGAGGGGATTCTCGGAACCCCACCACGGAATTCCATGGAACGCTCGAGAATATAACGGTCGATGAATCCCGCCCGATGACGCGGAACACAGGGCCCCGGACTGCCACCGGAGGGCTGTCACTCTCTCACCAGCCCGCGGCGGCTCCTCTCCTTCCATCTTCGCTGCGGACACGGACCCCGCGGACGACTCTTGCTCGTCCTATACATCTGGAATCTCGAGACTCACCGACCGTATCCCCGAAGGAGCTCCCCGGTCCGGACCGCCTTCCCCTGGGGACCAGTCCTCGGAAGGTCATCTTGGACCAAAGGTCCATCCCGCGCGCCGCCCGACGGGCCGTTTGTGGTCCCACGGACGGCGCGTGGCCCCCGCCCAATCCTTTTAGGTGAGGAGACGGTCGCTCGCGCGCGCGACCCATGACGGAGCCCGAGAGGATCCGCATCCGATTTCCCGACGGGACGGAGGTCTCGTTCCCCACGGGAACCCTCGCTCGGGATGCCCTTGCGCGGTGGAGCGAAGCACAGCTCAGGACCGCCCTCGCCGCCTCGTGGAACGGCGTCCCGTTCGACCTCGCCACTCCGCTCTCCTCCGACGGGGACCTCGCCCCGTTGACCTTCGAGGACCGGGCCGGCCGCGACATCCTCCAGCACTCCTCCGCCCACCTGGTGGCGAAGGGCCTGCTCGAAACGATCCCGGACGCTCGACCGACCCACGGCCCTCCGACGGAGGAGGGTTTCTACTACGACTTTGACGTTCGACCCCTCACCCCGGAGGACATCGACTCGGTACGGAAGGCGATGGACCGTGCGATCCGAGCCCGGGAACCGTTCGTCCGGAGGGAGCTCGGTCGGGCGGATGCCGAGAAGCTCTTCTCCGGTAATCCGCACAAACTGCGGTACATCGCGGAGACCCCGGCCGGGGAGACGATCTCGGTCTACGACACCGGAACGTTCACGGACCTCTGCCGAGGACCGCACGTGCCGGACACGAGCTGGCTTGAGGGGGTCCACATCCTCGGCTTCTCTGCGATCGGCGGCGAGGACCCGAGCGTCCGTCCCCTGCAGAGGATCCGCGGCGTCGGGTTCCCGACCCGCTCGGAGCTCGATGGCTATCTCAAGATGCGCGCGGAGGCCGAGGCCCGCGACCATCGGCTGATCGGCGCGAAGCTCGAGCTGTTCACGTTCATCGAGGAAGTCCCCGGGTTCCCCATCTGGCTCCCGAACGGAATGGTGATCGTGCATGAGCTCGAGAAGTTCGTTCGCGAACACCTCGCCGAGGCGGGCTACTCCGAGGTCCGTACCCCTCTCCTCTACGCCCAATCCGTCCTCGAGACGAGCGGACATTGGGAACACTACCGGGAGGACATGTTCCTCACGGACATCGAGGGCCGCAAGTACGGCTGGAAGCCGATGAACTGCCCGGGGTCGATGCTGATCTTCCGCTCGCGCGCGAGGAGCTATCGCGAGCTCCCGATGCGCCTGGCCGAATTCGCTCCGCTCCATCGGCTGGAGGCGAGCGGCACCCTCCACGGGCTCACCCGCGTGCGCGAGTTCGTCCAGGACGACGCGCATATCTTCGTCACGGAGGAGCAGGTCGAGCCCGAGGTCCGCATTCTCCTCGCGTGGATCGAGAAGGCATTCTCGACGTTCCGTCTCTCCTGGAGCTGCGAGTTATCGACCCGCCCGGCCCAATACATGGGGGAAAAGGAGACCTGGGACCGAGCGGAAGCGACGCTGGAACGCGTTCTCAAGTCGAGCGGGGTGAAGTACCGGATCGCCCCCGGAGAAGGGGCGTTCTACGGTCCGAAGATCGACATCCACATCCGCGACAGCCTCGGCCGGCCCTGGCAGACGGGGACCATCCAGCTCGACTACCAGATGCCGCTTCGGTTCGGGCTCGAGTACCAAGGGCCAGACGGGCAGCTCCACACGCCGGTGGTGGTCCACCGAACGATCCTCGGGACGTGGGAGCGGTTCCTTGGCGTCCTGCTCGAGCACGTAGCGGGTCGGCTCCCTCCCTGGCTCGCTCCCCTCCAGGTGCGGGTCCTCCCGGTCACGGAGCGTCACGCGGCGGCCGCCTCGGGACTCAAGGAAGAGCTCGCGGCCCAGGGCCTGCGCGCCCAAGTGGCGGGAACGGAGGAATCGCTCGCGAAGCGTGTCCGCACCGCGGAGGTGGAGCGGGTTCCCTACGTCGTGGTGCTCGGCGACAAGGAAGTTTCCGAGGGGACGGTCGCGCTGCGGGTCCGGGGCTCGCGCGAGAACCGGACGCTGTCTCGGGCGGAGTTCCTCACCTACGTCTCGGACCGGGTCCGCCGGCGCGAGTTCGACCCGTAGGAAGAATCCATCCATCCCTACGGGCCGTGAGACCGCCGCGAACGGCGGGCCTCGATGCGAGCGTCCAGGTACATCGTCTCGAGCTCGGAGGACCCCACCTGGTGCTCGGTCCGAAGGTGCTCGCGCATGTGGGCGAGCTCGACCGGTTGGCCGCAGACTTTGCATGCGACCCGCGAGCGTCGCATGTCGGAATCCCGGGAGCTCGTCGGCTGCATGCGATAAGGGAAAGATACCCAGCCATAAAACCCCGCTCGGGCCTTCGTCCGCCGGCGGTACCGCCGCCGGCGGGATAGGTTTAATTACGTATTCCCTTCGCCGCGTCGATCTCGAGGGAACCTATGGATTTGTCAACCGGTCAATTCGAGCTCCTGATCCTGGTGGCCGCGCTTGTCGGTCTCGCGTATGCGGGACTCCAGACCGCCCTGGTCCTTCGGGAGGACGAAGGCACGGACCGGATGCGGGAGATCGCGGCCGCGATCCGGGAGGGAGCGCTCGCGTTCCTCCGCCGGGAATACATGTTCGTCTTCGCGGTGGCGGCCGTTCTCGCCGTCGTCATCGCCTTCGCGTTCGGGATCACCGGGGACGGGGCCAAGCTCGCCATCGGGTTCGTCTTCGGGGTCGGCGGGAGCGCTCTCGCGGGCGCCGTAGGGATGCTGGTGAGCATCCGCGCCAACGTGCGGACCGCGGCCCACGCGATGAAAGGAAACCTCGGCGCCACGATGCGCTACGCGTTCCGCGGTGGGAGCGTCACCGGGATGTCGGTGGCCAGCCTCGCGCTCCTCGAGCTCGTCGGATTCTACTGGGCGTTCGGAGGGAACGTCCTCAACATGGTGGGGCTATTGTTCGGCGCCTCCCTCATGAGCCTCTTTGCGCGGGTCGGGGGCGGCATCTACACGAAGGGTGCCGATGTCGGCACGGACCTCGTCGGAAAGGTGGAGGCCGGCATCCCCGAGGACGACCCGAGGAACCCGGGCGTTATCGCCGATAACGTTGGGGACAACGTCGGCGACTGCGCCGGGATGGCGGCCGACCTCTTCGAAACGTACGTCGTGACCGCGCTCGCCGCGATGCTCCTCGCCTACCTGATCGCGAACCCGCCCGCGGGCACGAAGATCCTCTCGAGCCTTCCGAACGTCTTCCCGAACGCCGTGATCTTCCCGCTCCTCGTCTGCGCGTGGGCGATCGTCTCCACGATCGTCGGGACGTTCTTCGTCCGGATGCGTCAGAACGGGACGATCATGGGCGCCCTCTACCAGGGCCTCGGAGCGACCACCGCGGTCGGCCTCGTCGGCCTCTACATCCTCGACTACTACTTCATGGGCGGGAACATCGGCGTGTTCATCGCAACGGCGGTCGGGCTCATCGTGATGGTGCTGATCGTCCTCATCACCGATTACTACACGAGCGCGAAGTACCGGTCCGTCCACAAGATCGCCGAATCCGCTCAGGCAGGGGCCGGTCCCACCGTGATCAGTGGGCTTTCGGTGGGGCTCGAGTCCACGTGGTTCCCCGCGATGGTCCTCGTGGGAGGAACGCTGGTCGCCTACGCCGCGGTCGGCTGGTACAACGGGTTCTCCTGGACCCAGGCGCCGGACAGCTACTTCGGCCTCTACGGGATCGGGCTCGCGGCCGCGAGCATGCTCTCGGTCACCGGGATGATCATTTCGATCGATGCGTTCGGGCCGATCACCGACAACGCCGGCGGGATCGCCGAGATGGCGAAGCTCCCCGAGACCGCCCGGGCGATCACCGACCCGCTCGACGCGGTCGGGAACACAACGAAGGCGATCACGAAGGGGTACGCGATCGGCTCGGCCGTCCTCGCCGCGCTCGCCCTGTTCGCGGCATACACGTTCGCGGCCGCCCAGGACTGGGGTCAGCCGTGGGCGTCGTTCACGAACCTCTTGACCCTCTCCACGCCGCTCGTGCTAGCGGGCCTCGTCATCGGGGCCGCGCTCCCATTCCTGTTCACCTCGTTCCTGATGAACGCGGTCGGGGTCGCCGCGGAGAAGATGGTCTTCGAGATCCGCCGGCAGTTCCACGACATCGCGGGGGTCCTCCAAGGGACCACGAAACCCGACTACGGGAAGTGCGTCGACATCGTGACGCTCACGGCCCTCCAGCAGCTCGCCGTGCCGGCGCTGATCGCCGTCGTCACTCCGCTTGCGGTCGGATTCCTCCTCGGTCCGGTCGCGCTCGCAGGCCTCCTGCTCGGAACGATCGCATCGGGCTTCCCGCTCGCGCTCACCATGACCACCGGGGGAGCTGCGTGGGACAACGCCAAGAAGTACATCGAAGGCGGTCACTTCGGCGGCAAGGGCTCGGACGCCCACAAGGCCGCGGTCGTGGGCGACACGGTCGGCGACGCGACGAAGGACACGGCGGGTCCCGCCATCAACCCGCTCATCAAGGTCGTCAACACGATCTCGATCCTGTTCATCGCGCTCATCGTGGCGCATTCCGTGATCGGGATCTAGGCGGTCGGGAGCCCTCTCGAACGTCGACCGCGAGGTTGATAAACTCCGTCGGGCTCGTCGAGGCCGGCAACCATGTGCGACACGTGTGGGTGCAAGTCCAAGAAGAAGCCCAAACCGTAGGGCTTCGGTCGATCGGCCCTCTCGTGGGTCGACGAGACTCGCAGGCCGCCCGGCGAGGGGAGCGCCGGTTCTGTGCGGCGCGATCTGGGCCACGCGCCCGGTCTTATAGGTAGTGGACGCGGCTCTCCCGTTCCTTCTTGGAGGCTTCGCCCTGGCCGCTGCGTTCCTCGCGACGGCGTTCCTTCTCGCACTCCTCCTCGGTGACCCACAGGAACTCGAGGTCCTCTGGGTGGTCGTGAGAGACGTACGCCCCGGCCTCGAACGCGCTCGAGAGGAGTTCCTCGAGGTTGTCCCCCTCGCTCCCCTCGAGCCGGCCGGCGGTCCTCCAGTACCAATCCGGGGCCTTCCCCGCCGCTTGCAGGTACTCGGTGATCAGGTCGTAGACCGAGGTCCGCTCGTCCGCCAGGCGGACGTGGAGGTGGCGATCCTTCTCGCTCGACGCAGGGGCGTCGGGGGCGCTCATACCCCGCGGAACGGGCGCAATGCTATAACGCCTCGGCCCGGACCCTGGGGACGACCAACTCTTCAAGAGCCGTTGTGTCCTGGGGCTGAACGTGATGCCCCCCGAATCGGGCTCCGAGACGCCCCCGCCGGGGCGTCACGCCTCGCGGAACGTGCGGCACGCGTACCTCCTGGGACGCCTACGGAACCGCCAGATCACGATGGAGGAGGCGACCGAACTGTTCACGATCATGCAGGAGATGCTCCAGACGAGCGAGGCGGCACGCCTCGCCCTCCTCCGGACCCCCGCAGCGGGTCGACCGGCCCTGCCCCCGACCGAGCCCTCCGAGCGGCCCCGTGCGGCCGCCGCGGGGGGAGGGGATGAGCTCCTCCTGGTCGGGCTCCTCGCGATGGGCGCCGGGGCTGGCCTCCTCGCGGCGATGACGAAGCGGATCACGGAAGCGACCCCCAACGCCGGGTCGGCCTCGGCGTCCCGTCCCCCACCGGGCGTTTCGTCCGGAAAGGGGTAGGGGATGGGGCGCGACCGGTTCGTTTTTGCTCACATCGCGGACGCGCACGTGGGTGCCTGGCCGCGGGACCTCGCGGTCCGAGCGGCCCTTCGGGAGAGCCTCCTCTCCGCCCTTCGGGTGGCGGAGGAGCGAGGGGCCGAGTTCCTCCTCATTTCGGGGGACCTCTTCCACACCCCCGTCCCGGATCCGGCGGAGGTCGCCCCGGTCACCGCGGCTCTCCGTCACTTCGTCGACCAGGGGCGTCGCGTCTACGTGATCTACGGTTCCCACGACTATGTCGCGCACCGGACGAGCTGGCTCGACGTCCTCGCGGAGACCGGCGTCTTTTTGAAGGTCGCGCCGGAGGCCGTGCGGACCGAGGGAACCCGCTGGAGCTTGCCGTTCTTGGTCGATGCGCCCACCGGGTGTCGGATCGCGGGGATCTCCGGTCGCTCCCACGGCCTGGACCGGGAGTACTTCCGAGCGGTCGACTCCGAAGCGTTCCGCTCCGAGCCCGGGTTCAAGATCTTCCAGTTCCACGCCGCGGTCGAGGAGTACCTACCGGAGGGGCTTCGGGAGCACATTCACGGCATCCACCCCGAGGACCTTCCGCCGGGCTGCGACTACTACGCGGGCGGCCACATCCACTCCACCTACGTAGGGGAGGGGCCGGGCGGGGGGATCCTAGTCAATCCGGGGGCGGTCTTCGGAACGAGCCGGACGGATCTAGAGAACGGACAGGAGGGGCGGACCCACCAGGGGATCGTCATCGTGACCGTGGACGCGGGACGCCCGAGCATCGAGTTCGTCGACACGGCCCCCCGAGGGACCGTCCACCTGGTCGATGTGGACGTCTCGGGGAAGACGGCGGACGAGGCCCGGACCGAGCTCGAAGAGCGCCTCACGGCCGAGAGCGAGCCGGGCGCGCTCCTCTTTCCTCGACTCCACGGGACGCTCGCGGACGGAACGCTCGCGAGCCTCGCGCTCGCTCAGGTCGCACGACGCCGCAGCCCCGAAGCCGGGTCCGTCCACTGGGACGTGCGGGACCTCGCGCCGGCCCCGAACGAAGAGGGAGGGGTCATCACCTCCGAGTCGGAGATCGAAACGGAGGAGATCCGTAGACTTCTCGCCCGGACGGCCCCGGGCCATTCGTGGCTCGAGGGGGCCGAAGGGGAGCGTCGGGTCCGGGATCTGCTCCGAGAGCTGGGCCAGCCGAAATCCGAGGGGGAATCGCGCCCCGTGTACGAGAACGCACGGCGCGAGAGCGCCCGTCGGATCCTCGGAGTGCGAGCCGAGCCCGGAGGATCGTAGGGGCCCGCGATGCAGCTCCGTCGGCTTAGTGTCAAGAACATCCGAAGCTACGAGTCGGCCGACCTCGAGTTCTCGGACGGAACGACCCTCATCGCGGGAGATGTCGGGGCGGGAAAGACGAGCCTCCTCTACGCAATCGAGATGGCACTCTTCGGCGTGGCCGAGGTCAACGCGGCGTACCTCGTCCGGCACGGCGCCACCCATGCCGAGGTCCTCGTCGGCTTCGAGGGGCCCGGGCACCGCTACGAGATCTTTCTACGGTTTCGGCGTCTCCGCCGGAAGGGTCAGGAGACCTTCGAGGCGGAGCGGATCCGGTTCACTGAGAACGGAGCCGGGACCGCGTACTCGGCGACCGAGCTTCGGCAACGGGTGATCGACCTCTTGGGATTCCCGGACAACCCAAGTCCCCAGGCGCACTCGGACCTCTGGCGCTGGGCGGTCTACGTCCCCCAGGAGCGGATGCGGGACATCCTCGGCGCCCGGCCGCAGGAGCGGCTCGAGACCGTCCGAAAGGCCCTCGGAGTCGAGCAGTATCGGACCGCGGCCGAGAACGCTCAGGGTCTCTCCGCGGACCTTCGGCGGAGCGCGGTCTCACGACGGGCCGAAGCGGACCGGCTGCACCATTACGAGGAGCAATTCGCGGAAGGGAGCGCCCGCGCGGCCCAGCTTCGGGAGGAGCGGGACGCGACCGAGCGGTCCCTCCGTGTCCATGAAACGGAGCTCGCTGCCCGAGAACGGGCCCGCGCCGAGCTCGAATCGAGCCGGCGTCACGCCGAGGCGGACGTTCGAGAGCTCGCGGGCCTCGAGCGGGAGCAGGAAACGGACGCTCGGTCGCTCGAGGAGCTTCTTCGCGTCATGGCCGAGCAGACCGCGCAGGCCGAACGGCTTCGCTCCGACGCCCTCGCTTCAGGTATTGAAGCGGACGCGCTCGAAGCGCGGAGGACCGCGCTCTCCGCCGCTCGGGAGGAGGTCGCTCGCCTTCGAAAGGAGATCGAACGCCGGGCCGACCACCTCCGGTCGCTCGCCGAGGCACGGGCGCTGGTCGCGTCGGCCGAGCATGCGGAAGTGGAGGCGAAGGCGCGCCTCGATCCCCTCCGATCGGAGGCGGACGATGCGAAACGCGCGCACGAGGCCGCTCTCGCAGAGGGCCCCGCGAAGGAACCTCCCGCACCGACTCCGAGGACGCTCGCAGCGCTCGACGCGCGGCTCGTGGCCGCCCGGGAAGCGGAGGCACATGCTCTCCAAGCGACGACCCAGGCCGAGAGCTCGCTCGGGGAGATCGAAGAGCTCCTTCGCGCCGGCGTTTGCCCGCGGTGCCAGCAACCCGTGCGGCCGACCGAGTACGAACCCCACCGGGCCGAGGCACTCGCGCTGGCCAAGGACGCGAGGGCGCACCTCGAGGCTACCGAGCAGGACCGGAAACGCATCGAAGAGGAGCGGCGGGCCCGGGAGCGGTACGAGCGCTCGCTCGACCGCTGGAACGAGGTCGAGAAGCGGCGGGCCATGACCCGCGAAGCGCACGACCGCGCGATGCACGCTCTCGAGGAAGCGGAACGGGCGGCCGAGTCCGCGAAGCGGTCCGTCGCCGCGAGCCGAAAGAGACTGGACGACCTCCTTCCCGAGGAGGAACGGGCCTCCGTCCTGCGGGCCGAACTGGCCCGGGCCGAGCAGGCCGAAGCCGACCGGTCGCGCGACCTCGAGAAGAGCGTGGTGGCTCGAGAGCAACGACGCGGCACCGACCGCATCCTCGAGGGTCTGGAAACCCAGCGATCGCGCTCCCAGCGCGAGGCGGCGACCCTGCGGGGCCGCATCGAGGCCCGAGTCGAGCGTAGGAAAGCCCTTCGTGGCGCGACCGAGGGAATGGAAGCGCTGCGTCTCTCCGCGGACCGCGCCGAGCGAGAGCTCGTGACGCTCCAAGAGCAGCTCAACGCGGACCGGAAGGCCGCGGGAAGCCTCGAGTCGCAGCTCGAGTCCGCACTCGAACGCGTCCGCGAGGCCGAAACAAGGCGTCGGGAGCGGGCCGAGCTTCTCGCCGAGGCTTCGGACCTCGAGGAGAAGGCGGTGTGGGTGGGGGACGCCTTCCGGACGACGGTCCTCGAGATGGAGAAGAAACTGCTCACCCACGCCCAGGCGATCTTCGAACGGGAGTTCGCCCGGTACTTCGCCTCGCTCGTCGACGACCCGGCGCTCGTCGCGCGCACCGACCCCGCCTTCACGCCCCTCGTCATGATCGAGGGGGAATGGACCCCCGCCGAGGCACTGAGCGGTGGCGAGCGAACGAGCCTCGCGCTCGCGTTCCGCCTCGCTCTGGCCCACGTGGTCCGGTCGATGGGTAGTTTGCACCTCGACACGATCCTCCTGGACGAGCCGACGGACGGGTTCTCTCCCGAACAGGTGATCCGGATGGGAGAACTGCTCGAGGAGCTCGCGCTCCCTCAGGTGATCATCGTCTCCCACGAGAGCCAGCTCGCTGCGATCGCGGACCGGGTCGTCCGCGTCCGGAAGGTCGATGGTCGCTCCTTCCTCGAAGGCGGTCCGGCCCTTCCCGATGAATCGTCGGAAGGGCCCTCGGCCACGCTACCCTGAAGAGCCGAAACGGTCTCGCTGTTCGTTAGGACCCATGCCCCGCCGGAAATATGGGAGGATGCAGAAGCCGATCCCGCCGGTCCCTCCGGAAAAGTGCCGGCTCTGCCGCCTCAAGCGTCCCTGCCCGATCCACCCACGTGTGCCCAGGTCCTAGGGGAGGCTCGCCACCGGGCGTTCCCGACGTTCCTCGGGGAGCCTCGGACCCCGACGGACCGTGCGTCCGCCCGAGATCGCTCCCACCGGGCAGTACGGGACGCACCAACCGCAGTCGGTGCAGTTCGAGTGGACGACAAGGCGCGTCCGAGTGAGCTCGAGGGCGTCCGGCGGGCAGACCGCGATGCAGAGGCCGCAGAGAACACAGGCATCGGGGTCGACGACGATCATTCACCCCGCCTTCCCGTCCGCCGTCTCGCGCCCGCCTTCGTCCGAATGGCACGCGGGACCTCACCGCGCGCCACGGGTTCCCTCATTCGGACTTCGAGGGGGTGCCCGGATGCAGGGCTCGGCCCAGGGCCGCGAAGCCGGTGAGGGCGCACTTGATCCGGGCGGGCGAGAGAGGGATCCCGAGCATTCCCATGACGTCGTCGCGCGTCAGGCGACCCGCCTGCTCGACCGAGAGCCCCGCGACCTTCTCCGTCAGCATCGAAGCGCTCGCCATGCTGATCGCGCAGCCATCCCCCTCGAACCGGACCGCCTCGATCTTCTGCGAGCTGGGGTCCACCTTCAGTCGAAGCGTGATGTGGTCCCCGCACAGCGGGTTCGACTCCTCGCCGACGCGGTTCGCGTCGGGCAGAGGACCGAAGTTCTTCGGCGAGCGGTAGTGCTGGAGGATGACCTCCTGGTACATGTCGTACATCGCGAGGCTCCGGCCCCGCACTCACCGTCGCGAACTACTAAACGCCTTCCGACAGGGATTTCGACGGACCCGCGTCCCGTTCGGATTCCGTGGCGCGCGCGTCCCCAGTTCTCGGGCCGCCCGACGTTCGTGGGGCCAACCCAGCGGCCGCTCATGTTATAAACACACTAGAGTGTGTAAATCCGATGGCCTCCGCTTCCCCCCGCTACGAGGAGTGGCTCCCGTCGGCCGAGGTCCACCGCCTCTCCGAGACGCTCCACGACCCGGAGGAGTTCGCCCACCTGCGGGCTCGCGCCTACGACTGGTTCCGCCACCTCCCCCTCGAGCCGAACCCGCTCTACCGGGGCTACGGCTACTTCACGAACGTCGACCTGACCGGGGTCGACGCGAACCTTCGGGGTCCGCCCGTGCGGCTCCCTCCCCCGCTCGAAGGGAGTGTTCGGATCGTCCACGACGTTTCGGGTACCCGGATCGATCTTCCGGACGACCTTCGCTCCGCGGGGGTTCGTGTGACCCCTCTTACGGAGGTCTGGAACGCCAACTCGGGTAGCGTCGCCGCGTTCCTGAGGGGCACCGATGAGCCCTCGGACCGGTTGGCCGCCCTCGCGATGGCGCTGTTGAACCGCGGGTACCGCCTCGAGGTCCCCGACCGATTCCCCCGCCCCCTCCGGGTCCAGGAACTCTCTCTGCTCTCCTCTCCGAAGGAAGCGCTCTCCGTGCGTCGATCGCTCCGTGTCGGGGTCGGAGCCCAGCTTCTCGTGACCGAGGAGGTCTTCTCGACCGAGGCCTCGGCCGACGGACAGCGGTTGTACGCGTCGAGCACCGACCTCGACCTGTCCGATCACGCGAAGACGGTCTTCCTCACCCTGCACGCGCCGGACCTCAAGGCCGTCTCGGTCTACCGACGGACCGCCACGACCGGAGTCGACTCCCGGATCGGTTGGATGTGGAATGGCCTCGGAGGCTACCGTTCGAAGGTCCGGAACCACACCCGTCTTACCGGCTCGGGCTCCGTGGCGGACGATTTCCAGACGTTCTATGGGGCTCGGGACCAATCCTACGACAGCTCGTTCGACCTCACCCACATTGCGACGGACACTCGCGGCAGCTCCCTCACGCGGGGGGTCTTCACGGACGAGGCCCGGGGGATGAGCCGCGGGCTCGTCCGCATCGAGCCCGACGCACGGAAGACGGTCGCGCTGATCTCCGAGCATGCGATGTTGCTTTCGCGCAAGGCCCGTTCCGACACGATCCCCATCCTCGAGATCCTGTGCCGCGACGTGAAGGCGACGCACTCGACCTCGGTCGCGCCGGTCGACCCGGAGAAGGTCTTCTATCTCGAATCACGCGGCGTGCCCGAGAGCGAGGCCGTCCGCATGATCGGGGAAGGGTTCCTCGCGACCGTGTACGACCGCGCGCCGGTCTCCGGGTTGCGGGAGGTCCTCTACCCAGCGCTCCAGTCCCGGTGGGACGGCTCGGAGATCCTATGGAAGGAGGGGCAGTACCCGGCCCTTCCCCATCTGGACGTCGCGGGAACCGAGGCGGCCCCCGAGTGGCGGTTCGACTCCAAGCTCCGCTAGAACGGAAGCGCTCAAGCTCCGGTGGGAGTACATTCGCGGTCGATGCCGCTCGTGCAGGCCCCCTCGGCTCTCCCTCGAGAGGCGCTCGAGGAGCTGCTCCGTTCGCTGCGCGAGGACCTCCACGAGACCGAGGAGCTCGTTCGTGCGCCGCCGGGCGTCGTGCGCGACCCGGCGAGCCTCGAGGCGGCCGCGGACCTTCTAAGGTCCACGCTCGCGGTGCTCGACCTTCCCGGTCCAAGAAGCGCGGAGGCGTTGGTCTCCGAGATCAACCTCGCCTACGCGACGATCGTCGCGGTCATCGACCTCGTAAAGTCGCACACGGATGTGCCGAAGGTCCCTCGGGCTCGCCCGAAGTGCTGACCCTGCCCTCGTCGAACGACTCGAGCTCCGGCCGAGAGCTCCCGCGATCGAAATGCCGAGAGAATGGCAGGGGAGAAAGGGTTGGTCTCTGGCACCCTCGGTGTCAACGCTACCCGGCCGACACCTTGGGGGCGGCCTCCACCGGGGGTTTCATGGGACCCCAAAGGGGGGTGCCGAACTCGGCGATGCGCGCCCATGAGGGGAACCGCCGCTCGATGTAGTAGTCGAGAGTGTAGGGGTTGGGTCCGACGGCCGCGCTGATCGCGATCAACCCAACCAACGCGATGGCGTAGATGAGCCCGGTCCCGACATCGGTCGTTTGCGACCCGGAGATGGGGAAGATCTTACCGAATCCCTCGGGAATGGACCAGATCATCAGGGTGAGGATGATCCCGCCGACGTACGCGAACTTACGGATGAAGCCGAAGATCAGGGCAAGGCCGATGAGCAGTTCGAAAGTGCCGACCGCGTATACGAGGCCGGTGGGGTTGTTCGACGCCTGCGTCGCCCAGAATGAAAACCAGCCCGAGAGCCAAGATGGATTGGCGGCCTGTGCGTTCTGGATATCGTACACAATGCCGGGGGGGCTTCCTGTGTTGTATCCCGATGCGAACTTGAGATACCCATCGACGGCCAGGGCGATTCCGAGCAGAACACTGAAGCTCGTCCAGACACCCCGAAAGTGGCGGGCCCACCAGCTGGCCGACGGATCGGTTGCGACTTCTTTCCCCATGTCCCTACCTTGGGCCCGCGTGCCGGGACCAGTTAATAAACCTTGTTAGTAAAATCGAACTGACCTGCGAGGGCTCCGCCCTCGACCGCGCGGCCGCCGTCTACCCGACCGCGCCGGCCATCTCGAGCTGGATCAGACGGTTGAGCTCGAGCGCGTAGTCGACGGGAAGCTCCTTCGAGAACTCGGCGAGGAATCCCATCAGGATGAGGTGGATCGCGTCCGACTCGCTGAGCCCGCGGCTCATGAGGTAGAAGATCTGCTCCTCGCCGATCTTCCCCACGACCGCCTCGTGGGTGATCGTAGCGTCCTCTTCGTGGATCTCGTTGTACGGGTACGTGTCCGATCGTCCCCGCTCGTCCGGAAGGAGCGCGTCGCAACGGACCGCCGCCTTGACGCCCGTGGCGCCGGGCGCCACGTGGAGGAGACCGCGGTAGCTCGTCTGGCCGCCGCGGATGGCGATGGACTTCGAAACGATCTTGCTCGACGTGTCCGGCGCCGAGTGCACTGCCTTCGCACCCGAGTCGATGATCTGGCCCTCGCTCGCGAACGCGACGGAAAGGATGTCGGCCCGTGCGCCGCGGCCGCGCAGGTAGACGGAGGGGTACTTCATCGTGACCTTCGAGCCCATGTTCCCGTCGACCCACTCGACGAGCGAGCCCTCGTACCCGACCGCGCGCTTCGTCACGAGGTTGTAGACGTTCTTGGACCAGTTCTGGACCGTGGTGTACCGCAGCTTCGAGAACGGCTCGGCTACGACCTCGACGACGGCCGCGTGAAGGGAGTCGGTGGAGTAGATCGGTGCCGTGCACCCCTCGATGTAGTGGACCTTCGCTCCCTTGTCGGCGATGATGAGCGTGCGTTCGAACTGTCCCACGTTGCGTGCGTTGATGCGGAAGTACGCCTGCAGGGGGATGCCCGCATCGACGCCCGGGGGCACGTAGACGAAGCTCCCGCCGGACCAGACGGCGCTATTGAGGGCGGCGAACTTGTTGTCGTTGTACGGAACGATCTTTCCGAAGTACTTTCGCAGGATCTCCGGGTGCTCCTTCAACGCCGTGTCGGTGTCGCAGAAGATGACGCCCTTCGCGGAAAGGTCCTCACGGATCTTGTGGTAGACCGTCCCGCTGTCGTACTGCGCCCCGACCCCACCGAAGAACTCCCGCTCCGCCTTCGGGATGCCGAGCTTCTCGAACGTGTTCTTGATGTCGGCGGGAAGGTCCTCCCAGCTGCGCTTCGTCTCTCCTTCGAGGAGAGGGTTCGCGTAGTAGGTGTAGGAATCGAAGTCGAGGTCGGAAAGGCTCGGGCCCCAGTCGGGCATCGGGCGCTCGACGAAGTGATCGTACGCGCGAAGGCGGTACTCCAGCATCCAGTCCGGCTCGTTCTTGAACCGGGAGATCTCGCGGACCACGTTTCGGCTGAGACCCTTCGCGATACGGAGTCGGTACGTCTCGGGATTCTTGAAGTCGTACCGCGTGTAGTCGAGCGGTGTGATCTCGGACGCCGGAGGAGTCATGGAACGCTCGGGAATTCCATCACCCCGGTGTATTTAAATGAGAGGTTGTCCCGGCGACGACAACGAGCACCGGCCCTCGAAATATCGCGGTTCTCGAGGGCGTGGACGTGCGGCCGACGCGGGACGCTCGGACCGAACGCACGTCGCATCGAACAGCCCGCGCTAGACGGTCTTCGCCGGCCCGGCCCCGGTGAGCACCGACATGGTCTCGTCGAGGCCATCGAACAATTGGACGAGTTCGTCCTCGGAATTGTAGAGGTACGGGCTGGCGCGGGTGAGGGCCGGCACGCGGAGCCGTTCCATGAGAGGTTGGGCGCAATGGTGACCGGCCCGAACGCAGATGTTCCGTGCATCGAGAAGGCTCGCGACATCGTGGGGATGCGCTCCCTCGAGGGAGAAGGAGACCACCGCCTCACGCTCGGCGGCCTTCTTCGGGCCAAAGATCTTCATTCGGTCCCCGAAGTGCGACTCGGCAAGGGAGAGCGCCTTCCGTTGGAGGGACTGCTCGTGGTCGTGGAGGGCCTCCCAACCCACCCCCTCGAGATAGTCGAGGGCGGCGGAGAGTCCGATCGCCCCTCCCACGTTCGGAGTGCCTGCCTCGAACTTTGCCGGGGTCTCGCGGTAGCTGATCCGGTCCAGGTGGACGTCCCGGATCATCTCGCCGCCGCCCATGCATGGCGGCATCGCCTCGAGAAGGTCGGTCCGGCCCCACAGGACCCCGATCCCCATCGGTCCGAGCGTCTTGTGTCCCGAGAACGCGAGGAAATCGACGCCCAGCGCGCCCACATCGAGGGGAAGATGCGGGGCGGACTGGGCCGCGTCGAGTACCACGAGCGCCCCCGCCGCGTGCGCGCGGTCGGCGACCTCCCGGACCGGGTTCACGGTGCCGAGGACGTTCGATACGTGCGTGAGGGTCACGACCTTGGTCGGTCGAGAGAGGAGATGGTCGAGCTCGTCGAGCCGAAGGCGGCCCTCGTCATCGATGCCCACGAACTCGAGATCGATCCCCGAGTACTCCCGGAGCATGTGCCAGGGCACGATGTTCGAGTGATGCTCCATGACCGTGGAGATGACCCGGTCCCCCCGGGAAAGGACCTTCCGACCCAGGCTGGTCGCTACGAGGTTGATGGCCTCGGTCGTCCCCCGCACGAACACCACACCCGCCGGGTCGGGAGCGTGCAGGAACCGGGCGACACGCTCGCGGGCCGCCTCATAGGCGTCCGTAGCCTCGACACTCAGCGAGTACACTCCCCGGTGGACGTTCGCGTTCGTTTCCTCGTAATACCGCTCCTCGGCGGCGAGTACGCTCCTCGGCTTCTGCGATGTAGCGGCCGAATCGAGGTAGACGATCGGCCGACCGTGGAACGGTCGGGTGAGAATCGGGAAGTCCTCTCGGATCCGTGGGACGTCCATCGCAGAGGGGGAGAGCGTCGAGCGCTTTAGGACGACGGGCTCGCCACGCCCAGCCGCACCCAGTCGTACCCCTTCGCTTCGAGCTCGTCGGCCAGTTCCTTGCCGCCCGAGAGCGCGATCGCCCCGTCCACCATCACGTGCACGCGGTCGGGCTTCAGGTACTTCAGGATGCGCTGATAGTGCGTGATGACGAGGATCCCGGCATCCGGGCGGTGGATCTTCGCCACGGTCTCGCCCACCGCCCGAACGGCGTCGATATCAAGGCCGGAGTCCGGCTCGTCGAGGATGGCGAAGGTGGGTCGGATGGTCGCCATCTGAAGGACCTCGACGCGCTTCTTCTCCCCGCCGGAGAACCCCTCGTTGAGCGACCGCTTGAGGAGCGTCTCGTCCATCTCGAGGTACTGAAGGTGGGTCTTGAGGTCCTTGTCGAACTCGGAGGTGTTGGCCGTCTGGGTCGTGTGGGTCTGCATGTAGGCGGTCCAGAGGAACTTCGAGAGGGAGAGGCCCGAGACCTCCTGGGGGTACTGGAACCCGAGGAAGAGTCCCGCACGCGAACGCTGGTCGACGCTGAGCTTCAGAAGGTCCTGACCGTCCAAGAAGGCGCGGCCCTTCGTGACCTTGTACTTGGGGTGCCCCATCAGAGCGTAGGCGAGGGTGCTCTTTCCCGAGCCGTTCGGCCCCATGAGGGCGGTGAGCTCGCCGCTCTTCAAGGTTAGGCTGACCCCTTTCAGGATTTCCTTTCCGGCGACTTCGGCGTGGAGGTCCTCGACGGCCAGCAGGTGGGGGCCGCTCCGCAGATCCGTAGGCATCGACCGGGAACCAGCCGATACCGTTATTTAAGCATGGCGCGGTGTGTAAATCCCGAGGGCGGTCTCGGCCGCCGAGGACCAATGCCAGGCGCGGAGCAGCTCGAAGGGACGCGGGGGCGCATCCTCGAGGAGCTCGCGACGGCGCCCCGGACCGCGCGAGACCTCTCGATCACGCTTGGGATCCAGGAGAGCGCGGCCCGGGGCCACCTCGACCGGCTCGAGGAGCGCGGGCTCGTCGTGCCCACCTTCCGTCGGGAAGGAGTGGGTCGTCCGCGCAAGCGCTACGCCCTGACCGGGGCCGGCCAGGAGCTGTTCCCGAAGAAGTACGACCTGATCCTCGACACAGTGGTCGACGAGCTCATCGCCCGCGAAGGTCAGGAGTACGTCAACCGCCTCTTCGCCAACGCGGCGCGCAGAATGGCCCAGGAGGTCGCGAAGGGGGTCCCCCGGTCGGGGAGCTCGGAGGACCGCGCCGAGAGCGTTGTCCGCGCGTTGAATCGCCTGGGGTTCCGTTCCACCACCTCCCGCGGCCCGGACGGGTCGATCCGGATCACGCGGACCAACTGCGTCTTCCGCCACAGCGCCATCGCGCATCCGTTCCTGCTCTGCGAGGTGTTCGATAAGAACCTCACCGAGGCCCTCCTCGGGCACGCGGGAGTGGACCTCGTGGATTCGATCGGCCGAGGCGGGCTCCATTGCACGCACCTGATCCAGCTCCGGTAGGCTCGCGCCTGCGCCGGGGGCGAAGGTCCCGGGAACCCCCCGCACCCACTCGAGAGGACCTGAGCCGGTTCTCTCGACACTTGGTCCTGCCCAACTTCGGAGTGCAGGGCCAACACAAGCTTAGGAATGGGAGCGTCCTCGTGGTGGGAGCGGGCGGGCTCGGCTCTCCGGTCGCTCTCTATCTCGCGGCCGCCGGGGTCGGCGAGATCGGGCTCGTCGACTTCGACACGGTCGAGCTCTCGAACCTTCCCCGGCAGGTCCTCTACGGGACAAGCGACGTCGGCCGTCCCAAGCTCGCCGCGGCGAAGGAGCGGCTCGAGGTCCTCAACCCGGGCGTCCAAGTGATCCTTCACGCGCATCGGCTTACCGCGCGGAATGCTCTCTCCGTCCTCCGGCGGTACGACGTGGTCATTGACGGGAGTGACAACCTCCCGACCCGTTACTTGGTGAGCGACGCGGCCGCGCTCCTCGGAATGCCCGACGTCTACGGGTCGGTCTATCGATTCGAGGGCCAGATGAGCGTCTTCGACGCGCGGCGAGGGCCGTGCTATCGGTGCCTCTACCCCGAGCCCCCTCCCCCCGAGCTCCTCCCAACGTGCGCAGAGGCGGGGGTTCTCAACGTGGTCCCCGGGCTCGTGGGCATGCTCCAAGCGACCGAGGCGCTCAAACTTCTCCTGGGGCAAGGGAGGCCGATGGTCGGTCGGCTCCTCCTGTTCGACGCGCTCACGCTCGAGTTCCGGGAGGTCCCGGTGCGCAAGAACCCGCGCTGCGCGGTCTGCTCGCGCTCCGCTTCCCTACGACGGATCCCCGCTTACCCAGGGGTCGGTGAGGGTTCTCGCGGAGGGGCGCCTGCGTCGACCTCGAGGGGGCCCGAATAGGAGCGGACCCGTCGGGAAAGTTCGCGCGCGAACTCCTCCAAGTGCCCCGGACTGATGTAGATCGGGACCCCTTGCGCCGTGACGAGGATCCCCTTCGCGGGGTCGGTGTAGACGGCATCGAACGGGCCGATCACGGGGCTCCACATGCGACCCCGCCATCCCCAGGAACCCACGAATCCCGTCGGACCAAGGTCGCGGATGCTGGAGTACTCGATCTTCTCCACCTCGTCGAGCGGGATCCGGCGGTTCCCGAAGATCCGCCATGTCCGAAGGTGCGTGTCGTTGATGGAATAGGAGGTCGAAAGGTACCGGACGAGGAAGAAGAGGAAGAGGGCGATGATCACGATCAGGGCCCAGCTGTTGCGGATCCCCGCGTTCGGGATGACGAAGACGAGGAGCGCGATCAGGACCACGTACGTGCCGATCACGGCGTAGGAGATCCGGCCGTGGCGACGGTAGACGTCCGATTCTCCCCGGTTCCGGGAACGGGCGGGTGGGCGCGTCGACGGTTTCTTCCTAGGCGATGGCTTCGTAGTAGTACTCCCCCTTCGCTCGCTGCTCTCGGTCCAGAACGGACCCTTCTCGGTTGATCCGCGGGCGGAGCGTCTCGGCGTCCCGGCGGAAGGTGATGTCGACCGTTCGCAAGAGCCGGTTCATCCCCTCGCGCATCGGGAACGGGCCGTCCCCGCGTCCGCGCGAACCGTCGGAGGCATCGAACCGGAAGGTCATGAGGGCGTCGCAGGCGAGGTCGAGGAAGTAGACGTCGTGGTCGACGACCAACGCGCTCACGGCCTGGCGTTCCACTTGCCGACGGAGAAGTCGGGCCATCGACATCCGCTCGTCGGCGTCGAGGTACGCGGACGGCTCGTCGAGGAGGTAGAGCGTCGCCGGTCGAGCCAGCGCCAAGGCGACTGCCGCCCGCTGCAGCTCTCCGCCGGAGAGGTCGGGGAGCGCCACGTCGAGCACCTCATCGAGGTGGAGGCCGGGCACGAGCTCGCGCTCGAAGAGCTTTCCGTCGAAGGAGGGGTCCCCGGCCAGCGCGTTCGCACGTTCCCGGAGGCTCGCCGGCTGGGAGGCCTTGAGGTACTGCGGCTTGTAGCTCACGGTTACGCCCGCCGGAGGGGTCCCGCTCGTGGGGGTCTCGACACTGGCGAGCATCCGGACGAACGTCGTCTTCCCGGTGGCGTTGGGCCCCACGACCCCCACGGTCTCCCCCTTCGCGAGGGTACCGGCCCCGACCGAGAGGTGGAACTTCGGGAACTGCTTTTCGAGCGCGGGGAACTCGACCAGGACGTTCTGACGGGCCGTGGGCTTCGGTGGGTGGGCTACGAACCGTACGGGGTCGGTGCGGAAGCGGACGTTCTCGTCCTTGAGGTATCCCGTGAGGTAGGTGTTGATCGCGCTCCTCATCGGGATCGGATGGCTGATCACCCCGAATGCCGCCGACTCTCCGTAGAGAAGGTGGGCCTGGTCAGCGAGATAGTCGAGGAGACCGAGGTCGTGCTCGACCACGAGGACGCTCTTCGTCTCCCCGAGGCGACGCAGAAGTCGCGCGACGCTGAGCCGATGGATGATGTCGAGGTAGCTCGACGGCTCGTCGATCAGGTAGAGGTCGGCGTCGGTGGCGAGGGTCCACGCGATCGCGGCGAGCTGGAGTTCCCCTCCCGAGAGCTCGCCAAGGCGACGGTCCCCGCGGTTCCCGAGCTCGACGTCCTCGAGGACCTGAGCCGTGGCCCCTCCCGCCCGGCCCACGAACTCCGACACGGTGAGGCTCTCGTCGGCGAGACGGTCGACGTACTGCGGCTTGACGACGCTCCGGAGCTCCCCTTTCGCGACCCGTTCGAAGTGCGCGTGAAGCGCGGTCCCCCGGTAGTGAGCGAGGACCTTCGACCAGTCCCCTCCGTGCTGGTAGTCGCCGAGGTTTGGAACGTCCTTCCCCGCGAGCAGGCGAAGGGCGGTCGACTTCCCCGTCCCGTTCGGGCCCAAGAGACCGGTGATCCCCTGGACCGGCGGCAGCGGCAGTCGGTAGAGGCGGAACCCGTTGTACCCGTAGCGGTGAACGATCTCCGACTCGTTCGCTTCGGGGGTGTTGAGGATCTTGATCGCATCGAACGGGCACTTGTGGACGCAGATCCCACATCCGATGCAGAGGCTCTCCGAGATGATCGGCCGTCCCTCGGGACCTTCGATGATGCACTCCTGGCCCATGCGCACCGGCGGGCAGTACGCCTGGCACTCCCACTGGCACTCCTTCGGGTGGCACCGGTCCTCGAGAAGGATCGCGATCCGCGCCATGGATGGAACCCGCCCGGCCTCCTCCTAGGCCTCCCGAACGTCCTCGGTCACGGCGCCGTCCCGCATCGTGATGTGGCGGGTCGCACGGCGGGCCACTTCGGGGTTATGGGTGACGATCACGAGGGAGGCGTTGCGGTCCTTGCGGACCCGCTCGAGCAGGGCGAGGATCGCTTGCGTGTTCCCCGAGTCCAGCTCTCCCGTCGGCTCGTCCGCGAGGAGGAGGCCGGGACGGTTGGCCAGCGCCCGAGCGACGGCGACCCGTTGCTCCTCGCCGCCGGAAAGCTGATGGGGGAACGCCCGTCCGCGGCCGGTGAGCCCGACCTCTTCGAGAAGCTCGGACGCTCGGCGAGTCCGCTCGCCGCGGGGTACGCGCAGGGCGCGCATCGGAAGCTCGACGTTCTCGAGAGCGGTCAAGGTCGGCAGGAGGTAGAACCGCTGAAAGATGAACCCGACCCCTTCAAGGCGGAGGCGGGCGCGGACCCGGTCGGTCCTCTTTCCCACCGAGGAACCGTCCCAGCGGACCTCTCCCGAGGTCGGCGTATCGAGGAGGCCGAGAAGGTTGAGGAGCGTGGTCTTGCCGCATCCGCTGGGCCCCGCGACCGAGAGGAACTCCCCCGGCGGGATCGTGAGGTCGATGCCGCGCAACGCCCGCACTTCCTCGGGGCTCCCGCCGCCGTATGTGCGGACCACCTTCTCGAGCTCGATCGCCGGGGCCCCGCCACGGTCGCTCATCGGAGCGCCTCCGTGATCGGGATCCGAAGGGCGGCCCGGGTCGCGACCGCTCCGGCGAGCAACGAGAGCCCCACCACCCCGGCCACGAGCTCAGTGAGCTCGAGGGGACTGAACACGGCCAGTTGGGCCGCCTCCCGAACGGCCGAAGTGGCCCACGTCGCAAGCACCTCCACGATCAGATACCCCGCCACGACCCCGGTCGCGCCGCCGAGAAGGGCCAGGATCGCTCCGCCGACCAAGATCTCGCGCGCGATGGACCGACCCGAAAGACCCAACGCCCGGCGGATCCCGATCGACCGACGGTCGGACTCAACCCGGCGGAGGAGCACGAGCGCCAGGAACAAAAGACCCACCGTGAGACCGACCGAGGAGAGGGCCAAATAGAACCCGGTGAGGAGCCCACTCGCCGATTGGAGCTGCGCCGCTTCCTGCGAGAGCGAGGTCACCGAGTAGTACCCGGAGTGGGCCTGCACCTCGGTCTTCAGATGGGCGAGGGCGGTCGGGTTGTCGGCGATCGAGCCGGCGACCGCCAGCTGGACGGAATCGGCCGCGTCGAACGCCCCGACGTTCCCCTTCCCGACCCCGGCCAGCACCTGGAGGTCCGAGAGCGGGACCACGACCGTGAGCGCCTCGGCCGGACCGAACCCCGGGACCAGCGTGTTGAAGGTGCCGGTGACGAGGTACTCGGTCCCGAGCGTTCGGTTCGCCGTCGGGCTGAGGAGGAGGGTGTCGCCCACGGCCAGATGGGAGGTGTCGGCGAAGGTCGAAGCGATGATCGCATCATCGGTCGCCGGACCGGAGTAATTCCCGCCGGCATAATGCACCGAATCCGTCGGGTCCCCGAGAGGGAGCGGGGAGGGGAAGAGACCGGACTCGGTGGGTCCCAGAGTCGGAGAGAACTGGTCCGGGAGGACCCCTTCCGCGAAGATCGAAGTGGCGTTGCCTTTCGAGGAAGCATAGGCGTCGACCTGAACGGTGAGCGTCGGCGAGGCCGCCGTGATCCCAGCGATCGACAGGAGGGACTGGCTGAACTTGTGCGCCGAGGTGATGCCGTGGACTCCGGGCGCGCTGACCACCAGCTGGTAGCCCGCGTTCTCGATATTCGCGAGTTCGTGCGAGGAGACGCCGCCGCCCACGCTCACGAGCACCACAGGCAGCGCGACCGCGATCGCGATGGACACCACTGCGAGGACCGTCTGGAGCCGCGAGTGACGCAGCGCCCGTCCCCGCCCCCACCACCGCTTCATGGGGCCCGGAGCTCCTCGGCGACGGGAAGCTGCATCGCCCGCGCCGACGGCGCGATCGCCGCCACGAGACCGACCCCGAGCACGATCAGAAGCCCGTCGAGCAGCACGCCGGGGTCGAACGACACGAAGGAGAATGACGCCGGAAGCCCGATGAGAAGATGCTTCAGGAAGAGGTTGAGGCCGTACCCCGTGAGATACGAGAGCGGAAGGCCGATCGCGAGGCCGAAGAGGGAGAGCCAGAGGGCCTCCTGCACGACGATCCAACCGACCGACGATCGGGAGTGCCCGATCGCTCGGAGGAGCGCGAGCTCCCGCGAACGGTCATCGACCGACATCTGGAGGACGGTGGTGGCAAAGAGCGCCGCGACGACGATCCCGATGACCCCGATGATGTCCCCGAACGTCCGGTAGAGATTGATCACGTGCTGGATCGCCCCGAGGAGCTGCTGGGTCGTGAACAGCGTGAGCTCGGGGAACTTCGCGGCGAGGCGGTCCCGGTCGATCGTAACCGAGGTGGGGTCGTTGAGGTGGATGAGGACGACGGTCGCGAAGTCGGTGGCCGACGAGGCATACCCGAGGACCGACTGGAGCTCGGAGAGGTAGACGAAGGCGAGCGATTCGGTGGGGATGAGCCAGAACGGTCCCGAAATGCCCACGACCGTGAACCCGGTGGCGTTCGCGTACCACGCCTCGAGGGAGGAGGCCGGGTTGGAGGCGGGGGCCGGCTCCGACTCGCCCAGCCAGACCGTCTCGCCGACCTCAACGTGCAACGTCGCGGCGAGCGCCTGGTCGAGCACGATCTCGTGGGTTCGGGTCCCGTTGTAGCCGTTCGAGTAGTACGGGTCGCCGGGGTAGGAGAACCCCGTCCCGTTGTAGAGCTCGGGGATCTGGATGCCCGAGTTATCGGAGGGGATCCAGCCGACCGTTTCCGAATTGGCCGGCGCCCAATTGCTCGGGACCGAACTATGGTTCGCCTGAGCCCAGAGAGATTGGTTCCCGAAGATGAGGTCGCTCACGAGCCATGGGCTCGCCGTCGCGACGTTCGAGTCGGCCGCCTGCATGGCGGTCGGCAACGAATGGGCGTCCTGGATCTGCGAGAGCGCTGGGGGGAACTCGGTCAGGTTCGTCACGCTCACCGCGAGGATGTCGACCCCGCTCTCGGCCGCGAGCGTCGAGACGCTGTCCTGGATCCCGGCGGAGAGCGCCAAGAGGAGCACCACGAGCCCGACCGCGAGGCCGATCCCGAGCGAGGTCATCGCGGAACGGCCCGGGCGCCGGCGAAGGGCGTCGAGCGCGTACCGCACGGTTCGTCTCCGCTTCCCTCACGGCCCGGCCGAGCGACGGAGCTCACCGAGCGTGACCTGATGGGAGGCCTCCACGTTGTACTTGTGAATCGACTCCTCGCTCACGGTGTTCGCGCGGACCTGCGTGGCGTCCGGGAGGTTCGGGAAACGGCTCGGGAGGCTGGCGAGAAGGTCCCGTAGGACGTCCTCGACGAACTTGGGGTGCCGATGCGCGTCGAGAACGACCTGCGCTTCGTCCCCCCGTTTGAGGATGGCGTACGTGGGACTGGACTGGGCCGCCTCGATCGCGTCCACGAGGTCGTCCGCCTCGACCTCCGCCGTTTCGGGGAGCTCGAAGAGGAGTCGCGTGCGGTTCCTCTGGTTGTGGGTGATCATCGGAAGGTCTCGAAGGGCGGGGTCCGCGAGGAGGGGGAACTCCGCGGAGAGACGGCTTCGGCACGTCTCCATCGCGCACGGGCATGCCGTCATCCCCACCGCTTCCGCGCCGACGGCCCGGTCGAGCGAGACCGAGCCGTCCGCAGCGCGGGTCGCCCGCGCGGTGGCGATCAGCGTGTAGTCCTCGAAGCTCCGCTTCTCCTCCGAGATGCCTCTCCGCAGGAAGTACTCGGCCGAGGCCTCGACCGAGGCCTCACTCGCGTACGGATGTCGGACCAAGAGCTCCCGCGCGATGGCCGAACAGGCGGATTCTAGTCCCTCGACCGGTCGGGTCACGGTGTCGTCCACGACCTCGGCAAGGATCTCGGCATTGCGCGAAAGGTCGGAGCCCTTCCGCTCGGACGGGAGGTCCACCGCGACGTGGAACTCCACCGCCAGAGTGCGCGTACCCTCCCGTCGTTGCACCGTGAGGGGCTTGCGGATCCCCGAGATGCCGACCGAACGGAGCCGAAGTCGACCCCGGTCGGGGGCCATCGCATGGATGTCGCGCATCGATAGCCTACCGGCGGTGCGCTTAAACGAGTTGCCGGGGAGTCACCCCTAGGTTACTCGGGGCCTCGCGCACCCTTATAGGGAGCCCGCTTGTAGATGGGTCGATGAGCGACCCTACGCCCGCTCCCTCCCCCGGGAACGTTCCGCCGTTCGCGCCCGCGACCGAAGGACCGTACGCCCAGCGGGAGCAGCTGATCACCGAGGTCCTGAAGCAGATCTACGACCCCGAGATCCCGATGAACATCGTCGACCTCGGTCTCATCTACGGGTTCGAATGGTCGAACGACGCGGTGAAGCTCAAGATGACGCTCACGGCCCCGGGGTGCCCGGTCGCCGGGATCATCGCTGAAGAGGTCAAGATGGCGGTCGAGAAGGTCCCGAACGTGAAGGGCGCGACCGTCGAGCTCGTCTGGGACCCCCCCTGGAGCCCCGAACGGATGAGCGAGTTCGCGAAGCGCCAATTCGGCTTCGCCTAGCGCCGGCCCCGCGCGCTCGCCCAGCCGAAGGAAGGATCGATCCATGCCGTCTCCCTCTCCGCCCCCCGGCCTCGTGGTCCGGCCGCTCGAGTGGCGAGACCTGGACGACCTGCGCGAGATGTACTACCATCTCTACGAGGAGCGCGCGTCGGGCGATTTCGTGGGGATTCCCCTCTTCGACCGTCGTCCCTCGATCGCGGATGAGGTCGCTTGGTTCCAAGGGCATTTCCGCGCCGTGCTCGAGGGGCATGAGATCTTCCTGGTCGCCGAGATCGGCGGCCATGCGGTCGGAAGTTGCACGATCGGGGGAGGCCGTTTCGGTCCCGCGTCCGAGGAGTCCCACGTCGGGACCCTGGGGATTCTGGTGCATTCCCGGCATCGAGGGAAGGGAGTGGGCTCCGCGCTTCTCGAGCGGGCCCTTTCCGAAGCGCGCTCGAAGTACGAGCTCGTCTACCTTCAGGTGTTCTCGGAGAACGCCCGCGCGCGGGAGCTCTATCGGCGGTTCGGGTTCACCGGGTGCGGTCACCAACCGAGGGCCGTGAAACGAGGAGGTCGGTACCTCGACAAGGACGAGATGGTCCTCGACCTCGCCGAACACCCGATGGCCTCGGACGCGAACCGTTAAAGGCGTCCTCTCCACGGCCGCGTCCATGACTTCCATGGCGGGATGGCGTCGAGAGCTCGAGACAGAGCGCGCGATGAAGAACGGGTTCATGTCCCAGGACCCCGAGTCGCCGTTCGTGGTGGGACGGGTGCCGTTCCATGACCTTCGGTACTTCCCGCCCGACCGTCGGTACGTGGTCCGAGCGAAGCTCTCGCGTCGGGCCGCGCCCGAGGAAGTGTACCTCCGCACGAACCGGGACAACCAGGCCGTGATGCGGTACATCGGGGACCTCACCTTCACCCTCGATAGGAATCCCTTCCGCTTGCGGCTCTACCACGCGGGGGAAGGGGTCGGGGCCTCGGTCTTCGTGCCGTTCCGCGACCGAACGAGCGGCCGGGAGAGCTACGGCCCCGGCCGGTACCTCACGCTCGAGATCACCGCTTCGGACGAGTACGAGGTCGACTTCAACCGGGCCTTCAACCCGTACAGCGCCTACACCGACGAGTTCGAGTGCGCGTTCCCGCCTGCGGAGAACGACCTGCCGATCGCGATCCGTGCCGGCGAGAAGGTGTGGGCAGTCGAGCGGAACCCGCGAAGCCCCTCGGGCGCCCTCGCCGCCCGGTCCCGACGCCCGACCAAGCGGGTCTCGCGAACCCGTCGACGCCCGACCCGCGCGGTCCCTCGGCGCGCTAAAGGTGGGGGGCCGCGGCGAACACCCCGTTGAGAACGAACTGAACGCCGACGGCGGCGAGGAGCAGGCCCAGCACCCGGGTCATCGCCATGATCCCCGTCTTTCCGAGCCGACGGATGATCCGCTGCCCGTAGCGCAGGGTGAAGTAGGTGAGAACGGTCGTCGTCACGATCGCGAGGAACACGCTCAGCACCATGAACGGGTCCGAGCCGGCGTTCCCCTCATAGATCATCACCGTCGAGATCGCCCCCGGTCCTGCCAGGAGGGGGATCCCGAGGGGCACCACCGCGATCTCGTCCCGACGGGCGATCGCCTCTTCCCGGTCCTCGGGCGTGAACTTCGTCCGAGTGACCTCTCCGTGGAGCATGTCGTACGCGACGATGAACAGAAGGATCCCGCCCGCGATCTCGAAGGCGGCGAGCGTGAGCCCGAACGCCGCGAACAGGAAGGTCCCCAGCAAGGCGAACAGTGAGAGGATCGAGCCGAGGACGATCGTCGCGCGACGAATGACGATCCGTCGGTCGGCCTCGGAGAACCCCTCGGTCAGAGAGACGAAGAACGGGAGGGCGCCGAGCGGGTCGACCAGCGCGAAGACGGTGACGAACACCGCGACGTAGACGAGAAGCTCCGTCACCGATCTCCCCTCCGAATCCAGGGGAGACGCTCCGGGCCTTCAATTCTCTGGTAAACAGAGAACCGCCGCCCGGCGCGCGAGCGGGCGCTTAGGGAAGCCGGTCCGCGACGGAACGAGCGGGCGATCCCTTCGCCCGCGTCGACCGGTGGGTCGGGCGCTCACGGACCCCCTTGGACGAGGGCCGAAGTCTCTTCCGCTTCCGGGGACCCTTCGAGGCCACCCGTCCCACGTCCCGGGCCTTGAGCCGCAAAACGATCGGCTCGTCCTGAGGGTTCGCGACGAGGAGCACGTACTCCCCGGGGGACTGGGGGTCGAAGTAGATCCGTGCCTTTCCCGCCAAGCGGACCCTCTGGACGAACGGACCGGACTTGTGCCCGATCAAGAGGACGAACGACCGGCCCGGTCGGGGGTTGTCGAGCTCGACATCGATCTCGCAGGACGGCGCTTCGAGACGGATCTCCACACGGATCGTCGAGCGCGGGTCGAGGACGAGGAATCGGGGAAGATCGGAGAGAGCGACCGCCACGGTCTCCTTAGTTCGTTGCCCCGCAAAGCGTTGCCGGGACCCAGGAAAGGGCGGGGCGCGAGGTTAAATCGGACGGCATTTTCGGCGCACCGATGGCAGCGAAGCGCACGGCGCAGGCGGTCTGGGAGCACGATCTTGTCCATGGTCACGGGACGGTCAAGGGGACGAGCGGCGCGCTCGGCGAGACCCCGGTCTCTTGGGCGGCCCGTACCGAGGCGCCCGGAGGGAAGACGAGCCCCGAGGAGCTGCTCGCCGCGGCGCATGCCTCGTGCTTTTCGATGGCCCTCTCGGCCGGGCTCGGCCGCATCCAGAAGCCCCCGGAGCGGCTCACCGTCTCGGCGACAGCGACGTTCGACAAGGTCGGCGACGCCTGGAAGGTGACCACGATGGAGCTCGAGGTGACCGGCAAGGTCCCCGGCATCAGCGCCGCGGAGTTCCAGCAGGCGGCCCAGGCCGCGGGTCAGAACTGCCCGATCTCGGGAGCCCTCAAGGGGAACGTCGCGATCTCGGTGCACGCCAAGCTCGCGTAGACCTCTCCCGTCCGCGGAGAGGAACGCGGTCAGCCCGCCCCGAAGTCCGAAAGCTGTCGCTGCACCCGTTTGGAGGACTCCTCGGAGTCCGCCGGAGAGGTGGCGCGGCCCGTTCCTGGGGTCGCGTCGACTTCGTCCCCTTCGAGGTCGCCGCGCGTCGACGAAGTCGCTCCCACGAGCTCCGACACCACGCGGGAATCGGGCTCGGCGCGCACGAGGAGCGCGACCTCTTCCGCGGTGAGCTCGAGCTCGCGGGCGATCTCGCCCGCCTTCCGCCGGAGGTCGGCGCGAGCCCCCCGCTCAACCGCGGCGAGGAAGATCCGCTCGAGGAACGGCAGCAGGAAGTCCCGGCCTTTGGCCGTCGAGAGATGAAACCGCTTTCCCGCCTTCTTGGCAAGCGAATCGCGAGTGGCGCGCACCGCCCGGGAGCGCCCCATCTCCCCCAGGAACTGGGGGAACGCTACGCCTCCCCCTCGCGCATGGGTGGGAGCGTCGTGGAGGGCGAGAGAGATTCCACCGGTCAGGAGCTCGGAGGCGTAGCTCCAGAGCCCGTACACGCGGGCCCGCCGCGCGCGAGTGAGGAACTGGTCGGCCACGGCCAGCACTCGGAACGCGGCGTCCCGGTGGCGGGCGTCCGGAGCGAACCGCGGCAGGTTCTCCTCGATCCAGGGGACGAGGTCGTCGGGCGGGGCGTCCAGGCGGTCCTGGATCTCCACCGAGCGATAGTATCGGGGGACCGAGAGCGCCTCCTCGGTCAGCGCCTCGAAGTCCGCCGCAAGGTCCCGGAACCCGAGGACCGAGAGCTGCCACGGTCCGGCTGGGAGCGGGGCGATCGCTTCGAGGTCGTTGAGCGCCGCCCGAACGTCCCCTCGAGCCCGCTTCACGATCGACTCGAGCGTTCCGGGGTGGAGAACGATCCGCTCCGACCGGGCCACGCGTTGGACGAACGACGTGAGCTCGTTCTCCGGGACGGGGAAGAAGCGGACCCGGACGACCCCGGTGCGGAAGATGGGAGAGTACCGGGTCAACGGTCGTTCGTCGTTGACCGTGAGGACGATCGGTTGGTGGGTGGACCGCACGAGCCGAGAGATCGCGCCCAACCCGCCGCGATCAGAAAGGTCCGCGGACCGACCCGCCGATTTCCACTCGTCGATGTCGCGACGCGCGGCGGGAAGGCGTGCCCACGCGGCGTTCCCGGGAGAGCGTGGGACGGTCGTCCAGTCCTCGAACGCCCGGGGCCTGCCCTTCGGGAGAAGACCCCACGCCGTGTTGAGGGCGTCGATCGTGCCGTAGCGTCCCCGAAGAAAATCGGAAAGGGCCGGCGGCGACGGACGAGAGCGGGCCGTCTCGGTCAGGCGACCGGTGAGGCAATCCGCCTCATCGAGGAGGATGAGCGCGTGCCGTGGGCCCTTCCCGCTCGACGTCTCGCCGAGCGTGTGACTCACGGAAGCGCGGCCCGCCACCTGCTCTACCGCCTGCTCGTTCCGGGCGTCGGAGGCGTTCATCTCGACGATCGTCCATCCGAGCTCGGAGGCGACCGCAAGGGCCGCGGTGGTCTTGCCCACTCCCGGGGGCCCCGACAGCACGGCCGCACGGCGGCTCGGGACCCGACCGGCGTGCCACTCGCTGGCCCAGGCCCGCAGCTCCGCTCGAGCCCGGGCGTTCCCCACGAGCTCGTCGAGCCGTACGGGTCGGAGTCGCTCGGTGAGCGGAAGACGGGAAACCGCGCGGGAGGGCATCGGGTGGGTACGGACCACCGGAGATAAGGCATGCCGGGGAGGGGGGCGGAACGGTTGAGTAGGAACGACCGCTTCCCGACCCACGACCCACGATGACGAGCCCTCCCCCCGTCCCGATCGGTCGACGAGCGCTGCCGGGTGGCGGGCGGTCCGTGTCGGAGGTCACGGTCTCCATCGACCCCCCGGCGACCGGACCCCCGAGCGGGGACTCGCGATTCGTGGCCCTCCTGCGCCGTGCCCGAGAACGGGGCGTCACCTCCTTCGACATCGGCGCCGCGCGGTTCCCTGCCCGGGCGGAGCACCTGATCGCGCAGGCCTTCCCGGCCCTCGACGGCGACCTCGGAGTGATCGTCCGACGGTCGGTCGAGTCCCTCGCGAACGAATCGGCCCTCCGCGAGAAGACGGGGCCCGATCGCGACCTCGCCAAAGCTCTCGAGGAATCGCTCGCCGAAAGCCGCCGTCGCCTCGACCCGGTGCCGGTCTCGGTCCTGGAATGGTCGGGAGAGCCCACCGGGGGTCCGACGGGGCCCACGACCCGAAAGACCGAGGGAGCGCCTCCCATCGATGCCACCACGATCTTCCGTGCGACCTACCTGGCCCCGGAGTCGGTGGGGCTCCCGGAAGAGCCGGTCGGTTCCTCGCTGTACGCGGGGGAACTATCGCTCTTGACTCGAGAGCTCGTGGACCTCTTCGAAGGCGTGGCCCGCAGGGCGCCGGCCGTGGGTCTCATCGCGCGGGACCCGTTCTCGGAAGGGCGACTCGATGGAAGCCGTTTCGCGGCGGCCACGGCGCTCTCCGGCCCTGGCTCGGGGCCGGTCGGCCTCCGTCAGCTCCGCGCCGAGTTCGACCCCGTCCTTGAGCTCGGGTTCTTGACCCGCGACCGCCGACGGACCCTCGCCCAGGCGGCTCTCCACTACGTCCTGGATTGGCCGTGGGTCGCCACGGTGGTGGTCCCCCTACCGAGCCCCGAACGGTTCGAGGAGATCCTCGGGTTCCGTTCCAGCGCTCCGCTCGACGACGACGAGCACGCGCGAATCCGCTCCCTGAAATAGAGCGTCGAAATCGTGGTTCCCATGCTTGCGACCGGCGACGTGGCACCCGATTTCGCGTTCACCCTGTCCACCGGATCCCCCCGGACCCTCTCCTCGTACCGGGGCCGCTCGGTGGTCCTCTATTTCTACCCCAAGGCGAACACGACCGGCTGCACCATCGAGACGCGGGGCTTCTCCCAACGGTACGACGAGTTCCTTCGCGCCGGTATGGAGGTCATCGGAGTGAGCGTGGACCCGTCGGAGACCCAGAAGGCGTTCGCCGACAGGTGCGGCTCCCGCTTTCCCTTGGTCGCGGACGATTCGAAGGAGATCGCCAAGAAGTACGGGGTCCTCGGACTTCTCGGCTGGGCGAAGCGGGTCACGTTCCTCATCGATCCGGAAGGTCGCATCCGGGAGGTCGTGGAAGGCATGCTCCCGGCGCCGCATCTGCGCGCGGCCGAGCGATGGCTCGCGACCCGCACTTCGTCGGGACCAACCTCCCCCAGCGCCCCGGCGCGCCGCTCAGAATAGCGTTCGACGGCGGAAGGGCCCTCGGGCGGTGCCTCACCCGGTGCCCGTTCGCACGGACAGGACGACGGGAGTCGGACGGGAGTTCGACGCGCGTCTCGTCAGCTGATGGTCTCTGCCTGCACCGTGAGCGTCAGAACGAACGATTGCCCGGGGTCGTCGGGGGCAATGAGGAATATCGAGAGCGTCCCGTCCTCGGCTGCGGGGATCGTATAGGGGAGCGTGATGGGATTGTCGTACTTGTTGTAGTACCCGGCGATAGTGAAGTTCGTTCCGGCGGACGTCTCCGGGACCGATGTGGGAATCACCTTGTACACGGAATGGCTCTGGGTGTCAAAGTTCGTGAACGCCCACGCCACCGACCAGGTCGCCCCGGGAGCGACCGACTTTGGATAGCCGTTCGTCGAATAGTTCACCGTGCCGGGCTCGAGCCAGGGATTCCCTGCCTGGGTGTTCCCTTGCACCACGAAGAGGCGGACCGATTGGATCGTGACATCGGGGGTGCTTTTCGGAGATACGACCAGTACACCGGAGGCCACCAACGCCACCAGGGCGACCACGACGACCGTAGCCACCACGAGCCCGATGAAGATCGCTCGGCGGAGGGTCTGTCGTCTCATTGGAGGCACCGTCCCATCAATCTGGGGGAGGCCTTGGTCTTATCGTCTTCGTTCCAGGTTCCCGCCCTACGTGGAGGTCGGCGCGAGCTCGAACACCGGGATCTTTGCAAGCACCGTGGACGGATAGCCCATGTACCGCAGTTCGATCGTACACGCGTTCATGCTGGTGAAGCACCACGGCGGGGCCCCGTGGTAGTCGTCGTAGTCCATCGTGACGAGCGGCTCCGGGTTGCCCGAGTGGTCGAGGGCAAGGCACCCGTTCCAGCTCGGCGGGTTCTGCCCGTCGAACACGATCCCCGCGGCATTGGCGACGCACATGAAGTCGAGGGGCCACCCTCCGTTGTGGATGTAGAGGATGAACGTGTCCCCGTTCTGGAGCGCATCATCGCCGGTGTTGAGCTGCTGGAAAAGGCCCAAACGATTGTAGTAGATCCCGTTCGCCGCCGTCGAGCTCCCCGCATCGAAGTTCCCACAATAACCGAGGTACGGAGCCCCCGGGGCCAGCGTTCCGGACCCGGGGAACCAGGTCATCGATGAGAGCGAGCCGTTCACGAGGATCGTGGTGCCGCCCCGATTGCTCGCGTTGTTGCAGATGAACGTGAAATCGATCTGGCTCAGGAGGATCGTACCGGGCGAGTGGGCGGTGATGACGAACTCGCTCGTGTTCAGGAGCGAGAAGTTCCCGCTGACGCTTCCCCATTTGCTGTCCCCGCACTGCCCGTACCACGTGTGGGCGGTCGCTTGGTCGGAGTAGTTCCCGACCCAGGTCCGGAGCGCACCGGTGGTCTGGTTGACCCGGTAAAAGTTCAGGTTGTAGCCCTGCGGCTGACAGTCGGTCGGATCGCCCCAGGCCGGATTGCTCCCACCGGTGTGGATCACGAAGGAGATGGTCGGAGGGCTCGGCGGAGTGTAGATGTGGAACGTCCACAGGATGGTGCCCGCGACGAGCGTCAGGGCGACCAAGAGGACGGCGCCGATGATCTCGGCGATGCCCCGGCGATGCCGGCGCCGCCACCGGCGCGGAAGGGTCATTGGTGTATCAATGCGCATTGCGGATTATCAAGCTATCTCTGCCGACGAAGGGATTCCCCCGGAACGGCCGGACGGAACCGACCGCTCTGTCCGGGGACGCGCGACCGACTCCTCCCAGGGACGGGGTAGAGACCTCCTTCCGAAAGTGCCCTATCCCTCTTGGACCCCTTTTGGACTCTCCTACCCCGGGGGCAGGTAGGTCCCGCAGCGAGGACACTGGACGGCGGGGGGACCCACCGGCATGCCACAGCGCGGGCAGCTTCGGATCTGCGCCATCCCTCCCGAGGGGCCGGGCGCCCCGTACGCGCCGGGCGGTACGGTCGGTGGAGGCGGAGGAGGAGGTGGAGGGGGCGGTGGAACGTACGCGCCCGCCGAGGGAGGAGGCGGGGGTGGGTACGGCGGGACCGCGGCGGGGGGGCCGTATGCCGGGCTCGGCACGGCACCAGAGGGAGGAGGACTCCCGGGCGGAGGGGGCGGCCAAGTCCCTCCCGCGGACACCGGTCCGGACGGCGCGTAGGTCGTCGGGACGCTGGCGCGAAGCTTGGCACGGCGTCGTCGAACCAGCAGGACCGCGGCAACCGCCACGATCACCACGATGACGATCAAGAGGAAGATGGCCCCGAGATCAGACGGCGGGGAGCTCGAGCTCGCGGGCGTGGTCGTCACCGCGCCGGCGCACTTTGTGGTGACGTTGAATTGGACGTTCGCACCTGCGGGGACGACACATTGCCCGAGAGGAATGGTGGTGCCTTGAACGATCACGGAGACCGAGTACGTACCGGGGGCCAGCGTCACGACCGCATGATCGTCGGTGAAGTTCGTGGCGGTGCCATCGATCACCAGCGCTCCCCCCGAGCCGGCGGCCGCAGGGTCCGAAAAGTTGAGTTCGCCGACCTGCGAAGGAGAGTACAGCTGCCCGAGGGGGGAGCTGGCCCCGGCCGTTAGGGTGGCGGCAATCCCTCCCGGGGCCGCGGCGAACGAGGAATCCACGACCCCGCTGATGCCTTCCGCGGTCCAGTACCCGTAATTGAAGGCCGAGGTCGGGGCCTGGAAGTTCGCTCCGTTGAAGAAGAACAGTTGGAACTGGAGGTCCGAAGTCACATCGGAGGTCTGAACCCCACCGGACAGCCCGCCCATAATCAGTTCCAAGTCGTACGGGAATCCTCCGGTCTGGCCCGAGACGACGAAGCCAGGGTCGGTGCTCCCAGCCGCCCATGGGAACGTGACGGTGTCGTAGTAAGTCAGCCCGAAACCGTCGTCGTAGCCGAAGCTGACGTAGGGAACGGTCCCGGACATGCCGGCCTCCATCTCGAGGCCGACTTGATACCCCGACCCGAAGGAGAGGTTCGCGCTCCCCAAGAGACCGGACGCCTGGGTTGGGTAGGCGTAGAAGCCCCGCCCCTGCGAGCTGTACACCACGCCGTTCCCGCTGACGGTAGAGCTGTACACACTAGCCCCCGGCGCGCTGTTGTTCCAGATGTTGTCGTCGAACTCCGTGATCTGTTGGTCGGTCGTGCTGTACCGGAGCACGTCCTGGGCCCAGAATTTGTAGATCGTCCCGTTCGCGAACTTGAACCCCGTGAACGCGTTGAGCTGAATCGAGAACGTGCCGGACCACGCGCCCAACGACTCGTTGGAGACGACAGGATTGTCCTCAAAGTTGACCGTGCCGAGGACCTGGCTCGTTGTGTACGAGTACGCCCCGGCGCCACCGGCCCCGGCCCACCCGAGGTCGACGATGCCCATCGGCGCCGGCTGGGACCCCGTCACTGCGGAATCCCCGTGGATGGGCGCGGCCGCGCCCATCTCCCAAGTCGAATCAGTGCCGGACGACCCCAAACCCATGGAACGGCCCGAGGTCGGGCTCCCGGGAGGGGACGTAGCTCCCCATAGACCGAGGGAAACGGGTACGAGCACTACGATCAGCAGGACCCACGTTGCAGGTGCCGCTAGCCGAGAGGTGGCGACACGACGTCGTCGGGACTTCGAAGATTCATGCTCTCGAAGACGGCCAACCGTTCGATTCGCCGGCATAACTCTCGCGATGCCCTGGGTGCGACGCTCCGCGCACACGTCTCTTTTCCTGGATTCAGTTCCCACAAGGATTCTGAGGGATAGTCCGCTTAGTCAAATGGAATTGACCACGGGGCACGGACCGTCTCGTCCGTGGGTCACCTTCGGTCAAGCCGCCAGAGAGGATCGAACTCCCGACCTGCTGATTACAAATCAGCCGCTCTACCGACTGAGCTATGGCGGCATCCGAGAGAGACTTACTGTCGCGGGACTGTAAGGCTTTCCCGCATGGCCCGTTCGAAACGGTCTAGGTCCGCCGCCATCTGTTCCGAGCTCAGTTCACGACTCGGTGCATCCATTCTTCGGATCTTACAGCCCTCCAATCACTTAGGCACTAAGAAAGGACGGCCCCGAGTTTACCCGGGCGTCCTCGTAAGCCAACTCTGATATCGCAGAAGGAAGATTCCCCCGCATGTCCATCGCCCCTGCCCAACGGCCCGCGGGGGTTGGTGCGTACAGTGGAGCCCCCCAGCCAACGACCTCCGTCGACGAACATGTCCCGCCCATCGAAGACAGCCCGGTTGCCCCCGGGGCGGCCGCACCTCCGCCGCCCACGAAGGTGTCCCGCACCATTGCGATGATCACAGTAGTCGTCGTTGTGCTTCTCGTTGCGGTCGTGGCTGGCCTATGGGCCGCAGGAGTGTTCCACACCAGCAGTTCCTCGAACGGCGGAGGGGGCGCAACAATCAACGTCACCGCCGTCAACTTCTATGTCACGGCGAACCCTTGCTGGACCTCCTCCGGGGGGCCCGGCGGGACCGTGAACGCGGGGCAGTCGTTCTCGACCTCGTGGACACTGTCGTACACCAAGACCCTCTTCGGCCCTGCATCGTGCACGGTCCAGTCGGTCTCGAGCGCGACTCCAGGATTCTCCATCGTGTCCTCCAACACGCCATTAGTGGTGGACTCTGGCGGAAGCCAGACGTTGTCCATCGTGATCGAGACTCCGAGCGTGGCGTCCTGGACGGGAGTGGTCACGATCAACGTGTCCGTCACCGCACCTTAGGTTCCTGGTCAGGGGCAGGTTTTCGGTTTCAACCGAGCCCGCGGCCGCGTTCGCATGGTCCTGGGGAAAGGGTTGGCTCCAAATCGGTGGAGAAACCGATGAGGAATTCGAGAAGCGGTTCAAGAGAGCCGGACGCCTAACGTACGGCGCCCCCCTGAGGGATGACGGCACCCCCCAAGACCGACGAGGCGTTCCTCCTAAGGGCGGAGCCTCGACCGGGAATCCGAGTTGTCGCGGTTTTGTTGGCACGACCACTTCCTTGTCAGTCCCCCGTGCCACCGAGGAAATGGGGGCCGGTGTCCGAAGGTGCGATGTGAATCCTCCCGGGATCGACGCTTCTCTGCCCGGAATGGGACCAGGAGGGGGCGCCCCCTCTCCTTCGGTACGAGAGGGACACCTTGGTCGCGAGCTAACGTCTCGTCCTGCGGGGGAGGACCTGCGAGCGAAGCGAGCAAGACGCGAGCCCGTGTCGACATCATGGTCGCCGAGCGACCGAAGGGAGCGAGGGAACGTTCGCGCATCGCGCGAACGCGACCTTAGTGAGCGACGCACGCGGACGATGGGGGACCGTCATCAACGCGCAGGACGCGCGGACCTCACGTCAGGGAGCCCACGGCGACAACCCTCGACCAATTCGGCCGCTTCCGCCTCCGGTTCGGAAGGCCTAGGCATGTGTCATACGGTGCAGCCGCAGGTCTGGACCTTGAACGTGATCGTTTTCGAGACCGACCCGTTGGATACGGTGACCGTCCCGGATCCAGGATTCACGGTATAGCCTGAGACCCCCCCGACGGAGAACGAATAGCTCCCATCTGGTTCCGAGAACCCGATCGACGCCCCCGTGGAGCACTTCTGGCTTCCCGACAGTGTCACACACCATTTCGTGCCCGAGATCAGGCCCGTCTCCGAGAAGGTCACCGAGTAGCCCGTAACGGGCTTCTTGGCAAGGGTTACCTTCTGGTTGACAGCGCTGCCGTTAACCTTCACCGACCCACTCGCGGGCGTGGCTGTGTAGCCGGACGGGGCGGTGACCGTGAAGGAGTACGTCCCGTTCGACTCCGTGAACGTGATCGTACTGGTCGACGTTGTGTGTAGGGTAGTTCCCAACGTGACCGACCACGAGCCTCCGGTCGGCAAACCGGACGCCGTGAACGTCACTGTGTACGTAGGTACTGAAGTGAACACGACGCTCTGTTCGACGTTCTCCCCGTTGACCGTAATCGTGCCGCTCGATGGGGTCGCCTTGAATCCGGTGGGCGGCTGGATCGAAAACGAATAGGTTCCGTTCGTCTCCGACAACGTGATCGTGCTCGTGCTAGAGCTGTGCTGAGTCCCTCCCAGCGTGGCCGACCAACTCGTCCCCGACGGAAGGCCAGATTCGGTGAACGTCACCGTGTATGGGAAAGAAAGGGCAATCGGCACGTTGACCGAGCTGCCATCGACCGTGACTGACCCGCTCGCAGGTGAGGCAACGTTTCCGGCGGGAGCCGTGACCGTGTAGGAGTACGTCCCATCCGACTCCGTGAACGAAATCGTGGACCCCGACGAACTGCCCCTGGCCCCCGCCAGGGTCACGGACCACGAATCTCCGCTCGGAAGACCAGTCTCGGTGAAGGTCACGGAATAGGGGATGGGCGAGATGCTGATGCCCTGGTTCACACTGTTCGAGCTCGGCACGGTAATCGGGTCGGTCGATGGAGACGCAGAGCACCCTGCGGGGACCGTCGTGACTGTGTACTGATAGGTCCCCGGCTGCTCGATGAACGAGATCGTGTTCGTGGAGGACCCTTCATTCACACCATTGAACGTCACTGCCCATGATCCCGAGCACGCGGGCGACGTCGGAGTGGCCACAAAGTTGACCTGGGCGCCTGCAGCGTAGAGGGCGATGTTCGGGTTCCATGATCCTTCTGCACCGAGCGTGATTCCCCCGGAGGAAGTCAACGTGTAGGGTGCCATGGTCGTGGTAGCTGTGAGGCCGTAGGCGTACGAGCACGCGGGGTCGGCAAAGAAGTGCCAATTGCCGTTGTTGCTGTTGGTGTTGATCACGTAGTAGGTGGTCCCCGGATAGGGCACCCCGCTCGTCGGACACCCCTGGGTCAAGGTGATTTGGGCGTTTGTCGCGGGGGGTCCCCCCTGGTACAGATAGGCCGTTCCGCCGATGCTCACCGCCGGGTCGATGTTGTAGACCACGGAACCTGTAGCGGCACCGGCAATGTACCCCCCCAACGACGTCGAGCTACCCTCGTCTTGGGAGGCGGTGAGGATGATCTGCTGACTGTACGGAACTTGACTGAGCACGTTGTTCGGAATCGTGACGTCCACAACATTCCCCACCGCGTAATTGTTCGTGCCCTCTCCGTTCGGACATGTCATCGTGCCCTGGGAAGCGTTGCACGTGGTCGTCACCCCGTTGGTGACGAGGGACCACTGAACGAGGGACGAACCAGGGGTTACCGACGTTACGGGCGTAAACCCGCTCGTCGACATGTCGGAAGCGATGTTGAGGAGCGTCATCGCACCGTCAACAGCCAGAGAAACACCGTCGGTTTCGATGGCCAAGTCCGCTGCGACGCTGAACGCTCCCTGGATCATGTCGTAGATCGTGGTCGAGCCTGCGTCCTGACCGGTCTTCGAGACATTCACACCCGAGTTGTAGTAGGAACCCTGCTCCCAAGTCGCGACCGTTCCCGTCGGCAACCCGGACGGGATGGCCGCCCAGATCGCGACGGCACCGGTGCCGTAGTACGTACTGGTGAACCAATAGCTCGTGGAGGTCCCAGCGGCTCCCAGGGCCAGCCAAATCGAGAACTGGCTGTTACCGGTGTCCTGGAACGCCGAGGAAGTCGAGGGGGTTCCTCCATTGGTGTACGTCTGCACCGCCAGGCTATTGCTGGTTCCACTTTCTCCGGCATTCGCTGCCTGGAACACGGATGTGTTCTGGCTCGGAATCGCGTATGGATTGGTGTCCTCCGTGGCGTAGATTGAGGAATTCCCGTCGTATCCGATCCAGCCAATGTGGGTGATCGGCGAACTCTGGGTCGTGAGACCCGAGGGCGCGCTCGAGTGTTCGGAGAACCCGCTGAATCCGATCATCGCGGTGCTTGCGACCAAGAGCGTGATCAAGAAGATCGCGCGCGAAGAGCTACCGGGCTCCCTCCCCATGTGCCGCGAAAATGCTCTGATGCCTCGCATACACTCCCGTCCGCACGCCCGGATGTCGCCGAGTGGCATATACCTTCTCGAATCACGCAAAGCGTTGTGACGAATACATCGAGTCCGATCGACAGTTCGGGACGTGACGGGGGTGGGACTGGCGATCTTCGACCAATATAGGCGCGAAAGGCTCGAAACAACTATTCCCTCTCCTCGAGGGAATATAGCGCGTCGGGAATGGACCCTCTTCCAGGCACATGGGTGGATCACGCACGTATGGCGAGAGCACGCGGGTCGCCCCGGCTTCATGAAGGACGGGCGCGACCGATGACGCGACCGCAACCACTGCGCGCGTGAGCGAGCAACGAACCGCAACGATTCACCTCCTCGCCTCAAGGCGACGACGGGCGGGTGGTGCTTAAGCCGAGGAATCTCTCCGGTGCCGGGAAGTCTATGCCCTACTACGAATGCCCGATTTGCGGCGGAGGTTACGTCATTGACCCGGCCCCGACCCACCCGAAGTGCGATCGCGATGGGGGCGCACTCAAGCGTGCGAGCGAAGCGTCGTACGAACTCGCTGCCCGTCGGGACGAATACGAGCCTCCTTCGATGAAGCCGAAGCGCCGCAGTAAGACGAAGACCCGCTGACCCGACCGCGAGAACGCAGGCCGCTCCGCGGAGTTTCCCGGGTCCGAGGATGCTCTTGTAAAGAGTGTTCTCCGCAAGGTCCGTGGAAGGTTGTGGGATTGTCGTCCCGCGTCACGCCACCATCGACTCCGGACGGCCCGGTTGCGACACCGTCCCCGACCGACACCCCGCGTTTCCCGGATCGACGGGCGCGCAACCTAGGGTTCCTTGCGATCGCGGTGGGAGTACTCGCCGCGGTGGTCATCGGTCTGGTCGTGCGACCGACAAGGGAAGCCCCCGCCGTAGTGATCGTGGTCTACCTCCTCGTGTTCAGTCTTGTTCGATTTGCAGGGGCCTGGTGGCTCCGATATCAGGACCGATGGGCGTTCCCGGCCCGCGACTCTAGCCAAGGGACGGCCGATACGAGCCTAGCGACGGTTTGGTCGGAATATCTCTATGCCGTTATCGTCCAGCTAGGTATCTGCCTCATCCTCGGTTTTGGGGCTGCGACGGTTGTGCCTGCCCTACAGGCAGTGGTGCCCTTCGTAGCTTTGGCATTCCTCGGCCTTGGTGTGATGTATCTATTCTTGAGACCCT